>SL_4KL_010_BRINEDRAFT_10002644_pt1 | contig 10136 bp, 10 predicted proteins | sample SodLak_010_BRINE_2_FD_10664 | JGI IMG/M metagenome (IMG submission 10664) | reverse complement strand
GGTCGTTCCCAGTGCCCGAATAAAGCTCGGGAACGACTCGTCTCGCTTTTTCACCCGCCGTTCGGCAAGGTTGAGAACGATACCCGGAATAATCAACGGCGTCACCGGGATGACAGCGTACAGGACAAGCGGGAGCTCATCGCCCACAAAGGGGATGAACATCTCAAGCGTGACTGGACTGACACTGAACAGTCCGCCAAGCGAGATAGCAAACAACAGCACCGTCAGCACAACGCCTACAATAAAACTCCGCTGAATGCTGGTCTCGATGCTCGATGGTCTGTCCTCCGGATGATACCAGACGGGGTCATACGGCGACATCGACCGAATACCGAGGAAGAACCCAGTCTGGACGAACACGTACATCAGAATAACAGCACTGACCGTCAGCGTCGGATTAGTACCTGTCAGAATCGGCAAGACGACCGCAAACACGAGCGCGAACGTCATCGAGAGAATCATCGAGAGATAGAGGTCTTTGAGGACATCGAGATTATCGAGCGTCGACTCGTAGGTCGTAGTGTAGTTCTGGATAATCTGGTCCTGTTCAGCCAGCAGATAATTGCGAAGCGATTGGCCGGCGTTGACGGTGTAAGCAAGCCGCTCCAGAAAGTCAGCAACGGTGTCACTTGGCACCTCTCGTGCTCGTCGACGACAGGCATCATCAAGGCTCTGATTCCAGGTATCGACCAGTTCCACGATTCGTCGCATCTCCGTCGCCAGTTCGCCGTACTCCTCTTCCGCGGCAAGTGTGCGAAAGACCTCCATCCGGTCGATGTTGGTCGTCGACAGCACCGTCATATGTGTCACCAGCAGGTGAAAGCGGTTGTTCAACTGCTGTTTGCGCTGGCTGAGCAGAATCTTGGGATAGAAAACTGCCGTCACAAACGCGAGTAACCCAAGAAGTGGAACTGGAACCCGGATAGAAAGCGGTAGTTGGATAAAGGCAGCGATGACGACCGTTCCGAGAAAAAAAGCAAGCGACGGGATGAGGATGAACGTCACGTACTGCCCCATCGGCATCGACATCCGGCGATAGGACTCAAGCAGGCCCTGTATGGTCTGCGAAAGCGTGAGATTAATCGTGGCGTTCGACCCGTCGGTAGACATCAGTCTTGCCGATGGATATTGAACGGCAGTCCTTCGACGCCATCACGCTGGAAGTCCTCGATAAGTTCGTTCACTTCGTGATAGCCGGTAATCCCCTCCTGAATCGCCCGCTCGATCATCCGCGCTCGGAAATCGACATCGTCGTAAATATCTCGCGTATCCTCATAGCCAAGCAACGTTGCAATCTGCTCTTCGAGCACGTAGGAGTTGTTCCGCCCCTGGAAGACAATCTCGTCCTCGACCGGGTCCCAGTAGAAGGCCTGTCGAGTGACGACACCATCCATCTCCTTCGAGTAGCCCTCGATTTCCTGGACGCTTGTCACCCGACGGAGGACGTTATCGCCCTGTTTGACGCGGTTCTGGAACAGCGCTACATCGGCATTGTCCATGAACGTCTCCGGGACGTTAATCGGGTCACCGGTAAATCGCTGAATCATCGAGACGATATCGCTCGCGTGGAAGGTCAGCATGACGGGGTGACCGGTCTGTGCCGCCTGGAAGGCCATCCGCCCCTCTTCACCACGAACCTCACCCACGATGATGTAGTCAGGACGTGACCGGAGTGCAGCGGCGACGAGGTCGAACATATCGATTGAACTGCCCTCGTCATCGCCCTCTCGGGTGAGCAGTTGCTGCCAGGTGTTGTGTGGCGGAATGACCTCTGCGGTATCCTCCGCCGTGTAAATCTTCGAGTCCCGGGGAATAAACGACATAATCGAGTTGAGTGTTGTCGTTTTCCCGGATGCCGTCTCCCCGACAACGAACACCGTCTGTTCGTTTTCGAGACACATCCAGAGATAGGCTGCGAGTTCGGGACTGAGCGTGCCCCATGCGGTAATCTGGAAGATAGAGAGCGGGATTTCGTCGCCCTGACGGATGGTAAGCGATGGCCCTTTGATGCTCACGTCGTCGGAGTAAATCAGGTTGAGACGGGAGCCATCGGGCAGGGTCGAGTCCACAATCGGGTCCGAATCGCTCACAGGGTCACCGATTCGTTCACCCATGTTCCGCAGCCACTGGTCGAACTCAGCCGCGCTGTTCCACTGGACCGTCGTTTCGAGCATGCTGTAGACGGAGTGGTCGACGAACGTCTCGTTCGGCCCGATGACGTGAATGTCCTCGTTTGCCGGGTCACGCATCAACGGTTCAAGCGGCCCAAGGCCGACGATATCGCGGTTCAGCCGGTAACGGATGTTCTCGTAGGTCTGTTCGGTGACTTCTATTTTGCCAAGGTTGGTGATTCCAGACAGTCGTGTGAGGACGCCGCTATCACCTGCATTGCCGGCAATCTTCGTCGTTTCCTGCAGCAGCTCTTCGATGCGGTCGTCGTATTCCGCTTCGTCCTGTGGGGCAGGTTTCGAGACGCTCCGTTCCAGCAGGCGGTTTCGGACCTGCTCAAACAGCCCGTATTCATCCTGTGACAGCGATGGCTCGATGGCGTAGTATTTGATGTCCTGACCGATATCGCCGTAGATATGACAGTAAATCGGCCCACCGACGGGATAGATAACGTTCGGTCGATGGCTTTCGTAATCGTCGTCGGCTTCCTCGATGAACATGGGGAACTCCCCGGTAATCTGTTTGAATTTCTGGAGATGTTCCCGCAAATGTGGTCGTCGTGCTGCGTGTTGTCTGAGTTCGTCCGATGGGTTTGGTCGTCCGTGGTCTGTCATGGTTATGCGACGCTCCGGCTTTCGATGACGATACCCGTCCCGGAGCGAACGGAGTATCCGATGGTATCACCAACCTGTTCTCCCATGCCTGCAAAGCGCAGGACGCTAATCTGTCGGCGGACATCGTTGCCCACCTCAATCATCTCGAGTTCGAGAAAGACATCAGCAATCGACCGGAACGGGCCGATGGCTTCCTCATCAAGCGTAGTGGGGTCGACGGTAATCATGACCACCTTGCCATCCGAGATGATGTCACGGAAAAACGAGATGATTTCGAGCGCAGCCTGGCGCTCTTCGTTCTCCCGGACCAGCGCCTCGAACTTGGGGTCGTTACGGAGAATGGCATCGAACGTGTCGATAATAATAACGTCCGACTGCCACATTACCTCCGCCTCCATCAGCCGGCGAAGCAAATCTTTTCGCTCACCATCATCCTCAGTCGAGGCGAACGTATTCTTGGAGTCGCCGATATCGGCGTGCAAAAAGAGCACGTTCTCGTTGAGCATGTGTTTGACCATATCATAATCGAGCGAGTTCATCTGCTCCAGAAAGCTCCCAACAGTGAGTTCCGTCGAGAGATACGTGACGTTGTTTCCCTCCTCACAGAGCCCGTACGTGAACCGCTGGCTGATGGCGGATTTGCCAGCGCCGTAATCCCCCTCAACGAGGACGATACTTCCCGGTGGGATACCACCACCAAGTTCCTTGTTCAGGCGGTCCCGTTCTTTCAACCCAATCGAGAACAGGTCGTTGCGTGCAACGCTCATGTTGAATCACCGTCCGATACTCGGAATTCGATGGTATCCTCGCTCCCATCGACATTAATGAGGACGCGGTGGTCACCAGCTTCAAGCGGTTGGTCGATGGTTATTCGTATTACCTCGCTCGAACTCCACGTATTCCCTTCACCGAGCAGTTCGAACTCAAGGTCATCCGCACCGACAAACTGGCCGTTAACCAGTACGTCAATATCAGTTGTATCTGGGACGAGATTGCTACTCCCAGTATTTTTCACAAGGATGGTGATTTCTTCCTCATCCTCGTCGTAAATTGCGTCACTGCCGCTGTCGCTGATAATATCGATGCTCGTTTTGACCTGGTCGCTCACTGCGGGACCTTGCTCTTCGATGGCGTCTGCGATATCATCGACGCTCGTCGTAAAGACGCCAGCAACGCTCGCTGCGATGAGCATACTTGCGATGAACAGAATCATATGTGAGACGGAGACGCTCGCCATCAGGCGGTCACCTCCACCGGACCAGCAACCGAGATACCGATATCGGTGATGAGCTTTACCCGCTCAGGTTCAGCAGTCTCGCCAGCCACCGTCAGGTCAGTGCCAGGTTTCCAGATGGTGCTATCGTCACCGTCGACAGTCACCTCATCGAACTCCTCGGTTGGTTGATACTCCCCATCCACAAGCACCGTCAGCTCATCGACGGGAATGGTTGTGACGCCAGTATTCTCCGTCGTAAATTCGAACGAGTCGTCCTCCCAGGTGGCCGTGACGATGGTGATATCGGTCTCGTGGACCGTGTCGATGCGTTCGGACTGGTCCGAGACTCCATCGGCCAGTGCTTCGCCAGTGGACGAGATTGCGGCATACATCGAGCCCAGTGCAATAAGCAGCCCGAAGAAAATAACGAGCAAACTCCCACTGGTGCTAAATCCCATGCACAGCACCTCCGTGGAGTTGCCCGCTCAAGATGAGGGCGGACTCCATCGAGTCAGTCTCGCCGTTTTCTTCCTCCGAGCCCTCATCTGGCGAAACAACGTCGACGCTCGTTTGTCCATCCACACCAGGAGCCGTCACGAGTTTCACTGCTGACGGCTCGGTATCGAGCTCGATTGTAATCGTCAGCTCCTCGTTCGATAACCAGAGGTCAGTCTCGGAGTCACCTTCAACTGACGCATTTGCCTGCCAGTCAGTAATGTACTCGCCATCGATAAGGAGGTCCGTTTCCGAAAGCGACAACGATGTCGTCCCGTTGTTCAGTGCCGTAACGGTGAGTTCCTCTTCTTCCGTATCGTAAATCGCCTCAATCTCACCGAGTTTCGTATTCTCGGCAGTCAGCGAGCGGTCAGCCCGGTCATCCTGTGCGTCAGTGACCATATCAAAGCTGCTCGAAGCGGCTGCGTACCAGACGCCGAACGCGAGGAAGATGCTAATGAAGATAATTGCCGCTGCTCCACTAACGCTGAAGCCCATCAGCACCACCTCCATGGATTGCCGCGAGCCCCGCTGGACCACCGTCGAGCTGGCTGATATACTGCAAGCTTTCGGTGTGGTCGTCGATAGTCAGGCTCCCGGTCGTCGTCTCCTCGAATCCCTGCAAGTACGCCTGCAGGTCGGCTGCAACCTCCTCGCTTATCCAGTCGATGGTTTCGTAGTACGTTATCGCCTCCGCAGTTTCCCGGAGTCCTCCCTGATTGACGAGATATTCGAGCCACTCGACGACGAGCAACTCGGACGCAAACCCTGCCGGCAGCGTCGTTAAGTACGGTTTCCCGCTCGTCGACTGGTCGCTGTCGGTTGCTGTCGATTGTCCCGCATCGACACCTCCCGCCGATTCGTCAGCTGTAGCCGCCAACTCCGGCGATTCGGACGCTGATTCCTCCGCAGCAGTCTCCGCTGGCTCCTCCGACAGCGCCTGTGTTGCCTCCTCAAACAGTTCCTCGTCGGTCTGCCCGTCGTCGACAGGGTCCGACTCTGCCTCCCCATCGAAGAGTTCATCATCACCGACGGTCTCCTCCGGCGCTGAATCAGCTTCCTCGTCGGTGAGCACTTCATCGAACAACTCATCATCCGCAAACGAGTCGCCGCTCTCTTCAGTCTCCTCCGCGAACGAATCTGCTGCATCTGCCTCATCCTCTTCGTTGTCGTCGATATCGACGTCGTCGGCCCAATCTGCTTCGCCGGATTCGTACTCGTCTTTGAGGTCTGCGAACGATGTACCGCCGGAATCGTCGTCGCTATCGGTGTCGTCCATCCCAAACTCCTCGTCGTCTTCGAATCCTTCCTGAAACGCATCGCCGTCCTCGAAACCACCAGCATCGTCAAACGATTCGTCGCCACCCAACACGTCGTTGACATCGCCTTCCGCCTCCATCGGGTCGTCGCCTTCGACAAGGTCTTCGTCAAAAAAGCCCTCAGCGTCGGCTTCCACGATACCCTCATCGACATCAGCATCGTCGTCGGTCGACTCATCATCCGAAAAGAGTCCGAAGCTGTCACCGTCGCCACCCATCCCACCCATTCCGGGTTCGATATCGTCCGCAAACGGGTTGACGCCGCGGGTCACCATCTCGTAGATATCCAGTAGCTTGCGGACGTTTTCTTCGACCTCCTCGACGCTCTCGGAGATCTGTTCGTTTTCGTTACGCACCGTGTTAACCGTCGATGACAGGCTCCCGACTTCGTTTTCCAGCTCGTCCAGTTGGTGTTCAAGTTCGTCGGTACTCGCACTTGCACCACCCATATCACCAAATCCATCCCCTCCATCCTCGAATCCGCCAAGGTCTCCGTCGTCGTCAAGTCCACCAAGACCACCAAGCCCGTCGTCACCACCGCCATCGCTTCCGTCACCACCAAGGCCGCCAAGGTCATCACCACCGCCGAGGCCGCCGAGGTCGTCACCGCCATCGTCCATTGACATCCCCTCGCTGTCTTCTTCCTCGTCTGAGAGCACCGATTCGAACATATTTCGGATGCTCATCCCGACAAGGCCGGCAGAAAAAAGGACGAACAGTACCGCGGCAGCAGTCACCTCCGGAACAGCAACCTGTAACGAAGGTGTAAACACGGTAGTACTCATTACCTGAAAGGAGCGTTCTTGCACTCTTGAATGTATTGTTTCTGGTATCATTGCTGATAACTTAGCGATAGATGCAGAGTATATAGATTTAAATAAAGATATAGTGCTAGAAATAAAAGTCGGACGTTAATTTCTAAATTCACGCCTGAACAAAACGTACGACAGACTGCGCAGCCGTCAGTCAGACGTCAGACAGATATCAGCGTCGTCTGCCGCTCGGTAGACCGGTCAGAACCCCCAGCGACAGCTCAGCGCTGTGGGGTTGTTCTCAAAAACGAAAGTGGGCTCTACAATCGCTTTGTCTCCCTGTTTGCGCTTTTGACGACAAGCTCGCCGGTTGCTGGCTCGAATCGAAGCGAGCGGCCGTAATCCCCGCCCACGTCCGCTGCGACGATCGGGATATCGTACGAACCGAGCGTTTCACGGACCTGTTCGGCATTTCGGTCACCGATGCTTTTGTCGCTGTCGGAAAAATCGAGCATATCACTGCCTCCAGCGATTTTGGCTTCGATACAGTCGGTGTCAGCGCCCGCATCAACCATCTCGGAGACGAGGAGTTCGGTGCCAGTGTCTGCGAACTTTGCTGGCTTCCCGTCTCGCATCTCCTCGGCGACAGGAAGCATGACATGAACGAGTCCAGAGATGGCTGTTTTCGTGTCATAGAGGGCGATACCGATACACGACCCGAGCCCGCTCGTCGTCAGTTCGGCCCCTTCCGTTGTCACCTCGTACTCGGCAATGCCGACTTTGAGCCGTTCCGGCGTCTCCCTCTCGGTCGAACTGCCATCGTAGACTTTCATAATCAGACCATCATGTCCCAAAGATATCCTCGACACTCGCCTGCGTTTCAGTTGTCCGGTCGAGGTCAAGTTGTTCGAGCGCCTTGCGAAGTTCCTGTTCGTTTGGAAGTGCCGTAATTTCACACTCGAAGTCGAGTTCGTCGGTCATCATCTTCGAGTCGATGAGAAACGCATGCCGTTGAAACTGCCCAAGTTGCGCCGCAAGCGGGTCGATTATCGACCGTCCCATATCATGAACGACGCGTGGGGGCGTGTGTTCGACCGATTGCTGGAGGACGTTTGCCCAGCCGTCGACGAATCCACTCGTCATGATGTTTCCGAGTTCCTCGATTGCTGCTTTGTGCTGGTCGGTCAACCCATCCCCCGCAATCTCGACCGGCATCAACGCCTCCGCGACGGTGATAGCTGACTGTTCGTCGAACAACACCAGCAAGAACCCACTCGGAGTCCCAGTAAACTCCACGACTGTCCCGACGTACACCTCGTCGCTGAACTGTTTTGGCACATCTTCAATCGGCGCAAACGAGATTTGAGAGACTTCGGCTTCCGTCGCAATCCCGGACATCATCTCGACGTTGCTCGCGGCCTGCCGTGCCCCTTCGCGAGTCATCTCGTTGAACGCCGCGAGTTTCTCGACCGGAATTGCGTTCTCGGCATCCGAGCCATGTTCGGCCATCAGCGCGGCGAGCGGTTCGTACTCCGGAAGCATGTAGATATAAAAGCTCACCTCCTCGCCTTCCCATTCAATGTCGCTCCGGAAGACGAATACCTGGTCGCGTGTCGTGTCCGTCGCCGGGTCGGGGAGAATTGCCGCACCGTTCCCTTCGATATAGGTCGGCGGGTCGTGTTCGATTGTCGTCTCCAGAAACTCAGCCCACCCATCGATGAACCCACTCATCATGATATTCCCAATCTCCTCGATGCTCGATTGAGCCATCTCCTCGCTCGCTCCGTCGCCAAGCAGCGCGCCAGCGATAGCGGCCGACTGGTCCTGCTCGAAGACGAGTACGGTCTCGCCGGTGAGTCCACCCTCAAAATCAAACTGAATGCCGACAAACGAGCGGTCGGCGAGGTCCTCACCAAGTTCGGCACGGTCAACGAGTGTAATTCGGGTGATATCCACCTGCGTATCGATGCCCGTCATCTGCGCCATCGCATCCGTTGCAGCCTGTGCCCCCTCGTGTGCAAGCTGGTTGAACGTGCCAAGCGACTGAACGTCTACTTTCATCGCTACGACGGCACGACGTCCTGAATGGCCTCGATAACACTCGGTTTCTGGAACGGTTTCGTGATATAGCCATCCGCTCCGGCTTTGACCGCCTCTTTCATTTTCTCCTCTTGCCCAACGCTCGTACACATGATGACGTTGGCCTCAGGATGGTTCGTTTTGATTTCATTCGTCGCCTCAATGCCATCACGAATCGGCATGACGATATCCATCATCACCAGGTCGGGCTGTTGCTCTTTGAACACCTCGACAGCCTCGACACCGTTCTCTACCTCACCCACTATGTTGTGGTCCTCCTCCAGAATCTCCCGGAGCAGGTTCCGCATGAACTCCGAGTCGTCCGCGATAAGCACATCTGCCATACGTTATTCACTCGGAGGTACTGCGATGAGCTAAATAAATGCTTCCCGTTAATTATCGGCGTTGATACTCCTCCCGGAACGAAAGAAACAGGTCACAGCTGGACGCCGTCATCCTCCCGTACGGCTCGAAGCAGGTCAGCGATCGTATCGTCGGGCCCGAGGTCAGCCGATTTGATGAGGTTCGCGAGACTTTTCGGCGGATACCGAACCGGAACGTTCGACTCCATCAACAAAATGCCGAGAATCTCCTCGACCGGCGTGTTGTTGTCCACCTCCTGAGCGTACCAGAGCATCAAACTCTCGAAAATGGTGACCACATCGTTCGACGCCATCCGCCGCTGGCTCACCGTCCCATCGAACGTGGCCGTCACATCGAAGGCATACCGCGATGAGTTTTGCTCGAAATCCTCTCTGAGCCACTGGTGGACGACCTCCTGGGTCAGTTCAGATTGCTGTGGTGCTGTCTGGGAATTATCAGATTCCTGTGTCGAGGGGGCAGGGCGTTCGGATTTCGGCCCTTCGTGTTGGGGAGATTCAGTTGACCCACTGTCTGCCTCCTCCTGTGACTCCGAAACGTATCCCGACGCCTCCGGTTGCCGTGGTGTCGTTCGTTTGTTCGGAGAGACCACGTAACGACCCTCTTCAAGCTCCTCGACGTACTCGCTGTCGGCAATATCGAGTTCGTCGGGCGAGAGCACTTTCCCCTCATCTGGGGGGCTCTCATCCGGGTCGTCCGATGGAGTCTCTGCCATACGTCAACTCCGTCGCCGAGATGTAAAAACGTGTCTTTGCATCAGACAACTGTCGTGTTACTGTCCGGTTTCCCTGTATGTTCGAGCAACTCGCATCATGTCTGTGGATTTATTACTCGCGGGTCAAAACCACGGGTATGGATTTCAGCCGCTCGACCGAACACAGACAGATTCAGGAGATGGTCGCCGAGTTTACCGACGAGGAAATCATCCCACGCGCCAAAGAAATCGACGAAACCGACGAGTATCCAGCCGACCTCGTCGATGAAATGGCCGAACTCGGGTTGATGGGCATGCCTATCCCCGAAGAGTATGGTGGGGCAGGCCTTGATTATCACACCTACGCTTCTGCGCTGGAGGAGATTTCTCGTGGCAGCGGCGGCCTTGGCACCATCG
>SL_4KL_010_BRINEDRAFT_10002643_pt1 | contig 10139 bp, 21 predicted proteins | sample SodLak_010_BRINE_2_FD_10664 | JGI IMG/M metagenome (IMG submission 10664) | reverse complement strand
CGCGCTTGCCCTGGGGCTCTTCAGCAGCCCCCTGGATTTCATGTTCCCCCTGCCCCCTCTTCGGGACCTCAGCTAGCATTCACCTCTTTTCCCGCCCCCTCAACCCCCTTCACCATCTTTCCACAGATCTCTCTGACAGCTCATATCCTGCCGGCCTGAGTACTGCTACAATTGCGGATCCTTGTGAGCTTCAAGCAAAGCCCAAGGCGCTGCGTGCCGCCCACTTCAGTTTCCTCCTGCAGCTTTTTACAAGGAGCAGCGCAGGGCTCCACAGGACACGTCACAAATGCTTTGCAGCGGAGGGAACAAGCACCTGCTGAGAACCGCAGTCTGGCCATTTTTGATGGCCATGGTGCAGCTCTGTGTGCCCGCGCGTCACACATGCGCCCCTCATCAGGGCTTGTGCTGACAACCCTTGGCCCAGCCATGGCATGCGCTCAGGCACGATAAGGTATCAAGCCTCCATCAGCCCCACCTTAGACTCGGGGGTCTCTTTCTGGAGCAGCGACGGCCGCTGCGGGTCTCGAGCACCAGGCTTGGGTGGTGCATGGTGCTGTTGGTGCTTGGCCGCCTTCCTTGCCTTACCTGGGATGAATGTTGCACCGAAGGCATGCACTTGAGGCCATGCACATTGAGGCAAAAATGCCAGGAAGCACGCATGCTGGCCATGGCGCTATGTCATTGCTTCCTCTCTGTGCGTCAAGCTCATGATAGCTCCCTAGCTGAATGAGCAGACATGTGGATTGATCTGCAAAGTTTACTGGCTTCCTATACCTCCTCACCAGCTGCCTCTGCATCCAGGCGTGCCTGCTCTCGCCTCAGTGCCTCCCTGTCAATGCACTGCTGCCTCGTGGACAGAGGCCCACCAAAAAGGGAGCGTGGGGGACCATCCTTGCTGCAGCCAGGCAGGTGGCAAACTTCTTAAGATATGAACCTTTGTAAGAAGCGCTGGCAGAGTATTGTGCATGCTCATCGCCTTTGTGATACACGTGTCATCTTTAACCCGTCAAATTTGTTTTCGGGGGCATCTGGGGAAGTTTTTACGCATACAGGTTTGCCAAAAGACTGCCAAGCCCCGGCATCATTTACCTCATGGCTCCATTAGAAGCTTCTTCCACATAAGGGTAAGGGCAGAGCCTTCCTCCTGCTTTTCAACCTATTTCTGTGATGGTCTTAACGTCATGGTGCTTGGTTTAAACATCATGGTGCAACTTAAACAATCCAACCTCTTCAAACGAACTTTGCACCTCTTTGTATTAGTCTTTCGTAAAATGTTTCAATATTCATACCAATGTATATAGTCGCCCGAGCAAGGAATTCCAAAATGCTTCTAGGCATGCGTGTTGAATTGCTTCCACGCAGGGACATACTTTTCCATAATCTATTTTTTTGTGCAGGCCCCTCGTTCTTGGCAACCTTGCCTTCATTCCTTAACGGCACAACAAACCTTGCCTATCAGACTGTCTTTCATTTCCTCAACGGCACAACAAACTTTGCCATTTCATCTCAGACATCATGGATTACTTCTTAGCTGGCGAAAACCAGCCACAAACCAATCAGCCTAATATGTAGAATTCCATCATGATTGCTTTTGTTCCTAGCTTGCCATGAGAAGATAAAACATTGAAGGTGTATCAGAGGAGCACGCTTCAACAGAACCTCGCACTGCCACCGTCAGAGCAATACTGATTATAGTCACACTTGGCCAGCTGTCCTTACAAGACAGCAGTAAGCCATTTGTAAAATTAAAAAAATGGTTTGAATCACAATAAATGATGGCCACAAGCAATCCAACAGGTTCTGGGCCCCAGCCCACTGCGCTAGCAGAGGACCATATTATCCCAGGTCAGGGAGGAGCAGCAGAAGGGGGCAAACTAGCTTTCCTACATGTACAGGGGCATAGTTAACAACGTGCCAAGGATGATGGCAAGGGAAGCCTGTCAATGTCTGCACACCGTATGGTGGCATCCGAACACAATGCCTTCCTCCTGCACTAAGCACTGGCCCTGCTCAGTGCTAGCGAGCCTCAAGGGTCAAGTCTTAACCGAAACACCACCACCTTCACGTCCATGGACCAAATGACCTGTAGTCCCTAGCACTCCACAGATCCTACCCACAAACATTCTGTCATCACATCTATCTGAAGTGGCAAATGGGTCATGAGGATGGTGTCTGTGGTGCTCTAATAACAGCATTCCCCTGTGGGCCTGCTTGCTCAAGCCGATCATGCATGCAGCTCAAAAAACGAACTCTGGATCCTCCTCCATGGCCCAGTTGAACTTGCCCAGCAGGGACTTGTTGAAGAGCTTCTCAATAGGGGCCTCGTTGCGCTTGCACCACGCAACAGTGATGCGGGGGTCCATGTAGTTGATCTTGGAGGTGCCGAGGGACACAGTGCTCAGGTCCTCTTTGACATGCATCTGCAGAGTGGCATGGGCAGCAGGCGCCAGGTACGCCATCGCATCTTTACATAGCAAAAGCAATCATTTTGCATGGTGAAACCAGTCAGCCCGGGGAACTGAGGACTGGTCAACTCTGTAAAAAACAGCTGCTTCAGGGCAATAGAGGTTAGGATGCCCTTAGTCCCAGCCATGCCGCGTACCTGGCTGAAACAAGGAAGGGGTGGTGCAGTTGTGCTTCTGCCAGCAATCAGCAACAAGCACGTGACACTTGATGCCCCAAGGACAGGACAGGGACAAGACAGGGCAAGAACAAGACAGGACAGGACAGGACAGGACAGGACAGGGCAGGAACAAGACAGGATCAGCACCGAGCACAGGACACTTGATGCCCCAAGGACAGGACAGGACAGAACAGGACAGGACAGGGCAGGACAGGGACAAGACAGGGCAGGGGAGGACAGGACACTTGACGCCCCAAGCGCAGATGCAATGCAGGGTTGCCCTCCAATCACAATTAAGCCGTAGGCAGCGCTTGGGCAGCACAGATGGGGGCATGGGTCCATTGAGATTGCTTCAGGAGTCGGTGAACATGGCGAGGATGTATGACATCAGCTTGGGATCTGGCTCAGGTCTCCTCTGTTCTGAGGCCCTTCCTCTGTTGCTGCTGCGCTGCCTATATGGCGTGGCACGGCCTAGGCGCTGCAGATGCACCTGCCTGATGCAGCAGCACGGCCGGACAAGTTGCGCATGCCCAGATACCCCACAAACCATGGTTTGCACATGCATACGAGGGATGCATGCGCGCGCTGATACTTCCGGTCACCTACGCACCTGCAGCTTCGCCCTGGCTACCTGCGCCTTCTTGCCCTCTACTCTCCTGGCCAGCACATCTGGCTTGCCGCTCCCTTTGCCCTTCTCCGCTGCCTGCAGAGGCACGTGGCAAGGCAAGGAGGGGTATACGAGCCTGAAAGCCCTGTGCCCTTATGTACGGACCGCTGGGATGCCAACCCACTGAGAGCTCTGCAGCAAACAATGGACAGAGCCAAGGGAAATAATAGGACAGCGCAAGCCCAGTAGGAGCGCCTGTGGGGAGTGCCCAATGCCAAGTGGACAGTGCTGGTGCACAGGGAGGGCGCAGTGCGGGCGTGAATTTGCAGATGAATGCAATGTGCTGTCTCTTCTGACCTGCGGGCGGACTGGCAGTGAAGGTGGAACGTCTTGTAATGTGTCAAGTTGTGGACCTCAAAAAGTTTGAGTCACAGCAGTTGGCGTTCAGAGCCAGCACGACAAATGGGTGAGGGGCTGGTGGGGGCTAGGGGACGCGCTGGCAGCACTGTTCTTGCAGGTAGTGGTGCAGCTCTCTTGGCGAGGCTGTGGCCTCGCCAAACTCTGCAACGTACAAATCATTTCGGTTTTCCTCTCAGCTTCCTTGCAAGGACTGTTGTACTCCTAACAGCGTGGCAATTGTTTCAAATGTCCCCCGGCACCCCTTCCCCCCACATCTTGGCTCAGAAGCAGAACACTGATGGGGTGAGCAAGTATTGCCAGATGCGTGCTATAGATTTGGGCCGGAAGTCCACAACCAACGGCCTGAATTCCACACTCCTACACCAGGGTCGCCCACCTTCAGCTCTTTTTCCAAGTCCTTCAGCTCCGACTCAAGCTTCTCCAGCTTTGCTACCAGCTTCTCCTTCTGCGCGCCGTGTGCTTGAGGCACCGAGCGCTGGTGATTGCACATGATGGCCACCTGCATGAAGCCCGGACATTCAAGAAGCGACAAGGCTGTATGAAAAAAGGCCTGACGAGGCTGTGGAAAGGCAGACAAGACTCTTGATCAGTCACTTATTTTGACCAGCAGCAGAGGCCGCGATGTTTATGGCCAACTCCTGAAGACGATCAAGGCTGAAGCAGGCAGTGAATTGAGACATCACCCCTTTTGTTCATGCAGTCGTGCAGGTGGACTCCTCCGACACATATTGACTGCACCTGTGAGCCATTTCCCTCAGGGGCACATGAAAGGAAACAGAACAGTGGAAGAGCCTTGGCTAGAATACCTATCAAGAGGGAGCCCTGGCCAGCCCGGGCATGCAGCCAACAATGCTGTTCAGGAGGTGCTGCGCCAGTGCTATGTGCTTGTGCGCCAGTACTACGTGCTTCTTCACGTCCCCATATACCTCCTTGTTTGCATGGTCGTAGTCAGCCTTCTTCTCATCGACTGACTTGGCCTTGAATTTCAACCCTTCAGCTTCCTGCATTTCACATCAGCACATCAGAGCAGCAGATCAGGGTGGTGAATGTACACCACAAGGAAGCAAATTCTGCTCCTGCCGTCTTATAACTAAACCTCCTCCTTTAAGAGTGCTATCTTCATATTCCAGGAACTCCCGGTTACGTCTCCAGTCCATTTAACGCCCAATGTGCCTTATGCAAGTGACATCCCAGACCCAAGCAGCTGAGAATAACCGCCGTCATTGTAAAAATTGTGGGCTGGAAGTAGCGCATAGTGTGACCGCGAGCTGAGTCATGATGAGCACAACTCGATTCCCATCCTGATGAATCGAGAAGGCCCCAACCAATAACACACATACCTGCTCCCAAAAGTTGCAAAGGCACCCGCCCATGATGCGCACACATTTGGCCCTGATGTGTCACACAAAGCTCCCTCTTATGATACATCCCTTCCTAGGACACACCCTTTCTCACAACATATCCCTTCTGATAATGCAAACATTTGCTCTTGTTCAGCAACGCAAGCCCCTGCTGCACACACCTGCTCTCGCAGCATGCGCTCCATCTGAATGGATGCATTGTAGGTACGGAAGACCTTGACACTCAATCCCTCCATAATATTTCTCAACACCCGATTTAGGTCATTGGCATCAAAGCTATCTGCGATGCAAGCCGGCAGGGGAGGAGAGGGAGTGGGAGCGTGCACACCACTGAGTTGACGGCGGCCAGCGTGCCTGCCAAGCGTTTCACGTACGGCAAACATTGACAGAGGAGAAGACACACAGGAGTGCGCCCCATCACTCTCCCGGCAGTGAGCCCTGGGGCATACAAATACGTACCCATGCGCATATTCGCACAAGTGCACACACGCGCACAAATTTTAGGGCACATGCGCGCGCACTTGATTAGCTGCAGCCGGGGGGCGACAGACAGAACAGGGCAGATTATACTGGGCCAAAAACGCCTGTACCAGACAGAAGCAAGCAATCCTGTGACACGCACCAAACAGTTGGTCCCCGGGTCCCTTCTTCTTGCCATGGATGTCCATGTGCTTGTACTTCTCTACATTGGCATACACAGTAGGGTCCACCTGCATGGAAGCATACCCACTCTTTTAAGAGGACCTTGACATTGTGCGCTGCATGAATTGTGCATTCAAGCATGAACAATTGGCAACTGGCAGGCCTGCTTCAGCATTGAGATACATACATACATACACACGCGGGACCAGCGTTGAGGATCATGAGTGGGATGCACTGGATTCCTCCACCAGTAGCCTAACTTTGACACAAGCCTCGCTTTGACACAGCAAATAACTGCAAGCCTCGCTTTGACACAGCAAATAATTGCAAGCCTTGCTTTGATACAGCAAATAGGTGCAAGCGTCGCTTTGCTGCTGCAAATAGCTGCAAGCCTTGCTTTGACACAGCAAGTAATTGCAAATGAGACCTGTCTTGGCAGTGCACTTGCGTGTCTTGTTTCCGCCAGCAATCACAACGTGTTACGCAACCTGAGCGCTTTATCCAGCAATCTTACCTCGTGACTATTCTCGTAACGGATGGAGTCCTTTCCGAGGAAATCAAACTTGAGGATGTTGGGGGGAATAAGCTCAATGTTTTCGTACTGCGCCCAACAAAAGCACGCACAGCCAAGCACAGACGGTTGGGCAGGGCAAGGCAGGGCACCCACCCAAGTCCAAAGTGGTACTGCAAACAAGCACAAGTGATAAGGTCTGCAGCCGTGCGGCTCCAGCACTGAGTTAGCACAGTGGGGGCTGGCCCCCTTATCCTCCAGCGATGAGGCAGGATGAGCATCACCAGGCATGTGAGGGCACAAGCTCTAGCTTCCACGCATGAGGGCACAAGCTTGAGCTTCCACACACAAGGGCACAAGCTCTAGCTTCCACGCATGAGGGCACAAGCTCTAGCTTCCACACACAAGGGCACAAGCTTGAGCTTCCACACACGAGGGCACAAGCTCTAGCTTCCACGCATGAGGGCACAAGCTCTAGCTTCCACGCATGAGGGCACAAGCTCTAGCTTCCACGCATGAGGGCACAAGCTCAAGCTTCCACGCATGAGGGCACAAGCTCTAGCTTCCACGCATGAGGGCACAAGCACTAGCTTCCAGACACGAGGGCAAAAGCTTGAGCTTCCACAAATGAGGACGCATGGCTGCACCTTGCTGCTCTGCTGGATCCAACAGATGTTTCTGCACTAAGAGCAAGCTCATACCATACTGTTGTACGCTTCCAACCTCAGGCTTTGCATTTGCGAGGCCACAGGCAGCTGCCCGGGAGCAGGTTTTGCAGCCCGGAATGTTGAAACAGGCGGCATGGCAACGGGAGACGCACATGCCTTGGAAGCAGCACAGCACAATGCACGCGCGCGCCAGCCTGCATGTACCTTCAGCGTGCAGCAGCCCACAGTGTCGGCCTCATCCTCATCTTTCTCATGCCCCGCTCGCAATGCCATCTTGTCAATGAAATAGAGCGCCGTGCCCATCTGCCGCCTGCGGTGGTCCTTGTCCACCATGTCACGCTCGTAATTCTTGCGCACCTGAGGGATCGTTTGCGGCAGGCAAGAGCATTGCATGTGCAGATGCCCTCTGGGGCGCCGGCACAAGGACTTGTGAGGGGAACAGCGCACTTGTGTTATTTCGCCTGTGCAGCTAGCTTCCAATCATCTTACACCACAAGCTGCCATCTTGGTTTGACTCAAAGCACCCCAGCTCACCCTCATGGACTTATGCATCATTAGCATACACACGCATGTACCGCTTTCACACCTGCACCCGAGCAGGAATTCCCATGTGCGCCTGCACAGAAACATTAAGCGGCCAAACACGCAGGAATGCACCGACGCATGTGCAAGCACCCACCTCTCCGATGATGTGCTTCAGCTTGCGCGCCTTCTCGTACTTGGCCAGGTCACTCTCAGCTTTGAAGGAGGAGGTGGCGCCCAGGAACACGTACTTAAAGTCTTTCTGGCTGATGGTGTCGCGCCAGTAGGCCAGCCATGTGACTGTGTGGTCGTGGCGCACCTGCAGCAACAGGCAAGGCGGACGCCCCAGCTACAGCACAGCAAAACTTGTAAGGAGCCTTGCGCCCAAAGGCTGGCAATGCCCGTGCTTTTTTGCTTTTTTGGTCAAGTCATGTCATCACACGCACACGCACGCGCACACACACGCGCACACACACGCACACACACACGCACACACACATGTGTACCAATGACCTGGGAGAAGCCTAGGCAGAAGCGCGCTGTGCGCAATTGCATTCAGATGTGGGATTTTGGATCCACATGGATGTGTGGAAAGATTGACCACACACCCTACAAGCAACCTGGCATCATTGCTTCCAGGAAGCAGGGTGGTGCTTGCATGGCACAAAGGTCGCTTTGTTGTGCAAGCGCTTGATCTTTGCACTGCACACTGCCGTCTGCACACCCGCCTTTTTCTGCAAAAATGGTTTAGACGCATCATTTATTTGCATCTGACTCGTCGATGCAACATTGGCCGTTCCTCGCTCCCCACGCTGGCAATAGGGGCAATAGGTGAGCACGCGGGCAGTGCTCAGCTCAACCGACCATCCAACCAACTCAACAGGGTTTTTCAAGTGGGTATCCGCCAGCACCAGCGGCAAGCGGGGCGGCGGCGGCAGCAACAGCATCAGCGTCGGCAGCAACAGGCAAAGGAGGCCTCTGTTCATGTCTGCCAGTGCAGCTGCTGCGGCTATCGTCCCACACAAGGTGCTGTGGCTATCGTCCCACCAAACCCCTGCCCCCGCCCCCAACCCTTCCAGTAGCACAGCAGCAGCACCAGCAGCAACAGGCATAGGGGCACCCCCCGCCTTCCACGCACCTCCTTCCAGCTCTGGCCGGGGTAGGGATGCTCGGGGATGGGCTCCCCCTCCCCGATGTTGATGGTGATGTCCTTGGGGTAGATGCGCTTCTTGATCATACCCATCTTGGGGTGCTCGCCACGCCCGCGGAACAGAGAGGGCGGCTCCACACGGAAGTTGCCCACCTGCAGTCGCCCACCGCGCCGCGCGGTTCAGGCTCAGTGCATGCACACATGCGCCCTTTAAAGCAACCTGGGCGTGCCCCTGTGCAGCACGAGCGTGCCCTTCAGCTTGGGCCTCTGGGGGCGCACCCCCATAGGGTCTGACCTTGGCTGCCTGCACTCCATCAGGCACTGCATATGCTGCTGCGCATGCAATAGCTGCATGATCGCCCCGAACAGCATCATTGCTGCTGCCCGCACACAACGAAGATGGGCATGCTGCTTCGGGTGCTGCTGATTGAGGAGAAGCCAGCTTATGTGTGTATGCGTGTGTGCGTGTGTGTATGTGGGTGCATGTGGATACATGTGCGGGTCTGTGTGTCCCAAGTGGCTCAGGCAGGGTGCAGTCAAAGCATCAGCCCAACAAGGCATCAGAACAAAATGTGTGCCTCCCCAGTAGCTCTCAGCCCTGGCTCATGTCATGCGCGGCACACCGCCACACACAGACGCAGTGACGGGTGCACCCAGCGCAGACTCCTCCCAAGGCTTGCGCTTCAGCCTCTCTCGCAGACAGGGTACGTGCCGCATGCACCACTGCTGGCTAGTCCTGGGATGCGTCCTGGGATGTGCCCGGGATGTGCACCACTGGTGGCTAGTCCTTGAATGTGGCTAGTCCTTGGATGTGGCTAGTCTTGGGATATGGCTAGTCCTGGGATGTGCGCCGCATCTGGGAGGTACACGACACCGCGTATTCTGCCACGCCAACATGCTGCACTCACTGACGCTGGCCACTATCGCGCTCAGCTGCTGCTGGTGCTCTGACCACAGGCACCAGGCCACACACAGGTGAGGCTGCTGAAACCAGTGTACACACGGAGCGCATGTGCAACCTTGTGCGCTCAACAGCTGTGATATACAGGGTATTCACACGGTTCTTAACAACCCTACTCACAGGCTCTGCACGACCATCCACGTAGGCCGTCTTGTACTTGGCCTCAGCCGCCTCCTTCTCCTCCTTCTGCTTCAGCTTCTCCTCCTTGCTGATGCTCTTCTTGGCCTCCCTTTCGGCCATGAAATGATCGTACATTGGCGTGAAGTCGCACTTGTCCAGGCACTTGATGACATGGTTCTTGCCGAGCACCTGCACCAGAAAGGCCCCATGACACCTTGTTTGCAAAGATTTGCACTGCTGGCACTGCCCCCCCTGGACCTTCTGATTGCAACTAAGGGCTGGTTGCCTGACACAAAATTTGGTTCTATTGGCCTGCCAGGGCATGCCCCAATCTGCCTAGGACAAGGCTAGGCCCCTCTTGCACAGAGCATGACATGCTAGCGAAAGCACCACCTGTGATGGCGTGCGCATGGCTAGCCATTGTCAGGGTGGCACATGCATTGAGTACAACACAGGTCGATTTTTGCATCAACAGCCAGGTGGCATGAGGAAAATGTATGGTAGGTGTGCTCGTGTGCATGAAAGTAATCGTAAGCGGACGTGCACGTGCTTGT
>SL_4KL_010_BRINEDRAFT_10002639_pt1 | contig 10141 bp, 9 predicted proteins | sample SodLak_010_BRINE_2_FD_10664 | JGI IMG/M metagenome (IMG submission 10664) | reverse complement strand
GAATTAATCGTTTTTTATGAGCAGGCTAGCAGTCGCAATTCTTGACTGAAGGCCTTATCCTTGTAAACCTTGTAAACCTTGAAAAAAAAAAATTGTTAAATGCATTGCATGAAGAACCTGGTTTCACGTTTACTTGCCCATTTGAGCGTCTCCTGGTTTGTCTTTTAAGTTTTGTTTTCACCAAAAGCTCTGGCTTTCAGACACTACCTTTCACCTGATTTGAGCGCTTTAGTTTTGGTTTAGAGTTGCAGGCCTTTTAGGTTCAGCTAAGCTGCCCTCGTTCGGCGGATACAGCTATGTAACCTAACCTAACCTAACCTACCTTTCTTCTGATATGAGCCTTTCTAAATTTGGCTCAGGTTGCAGGCCTTTTAGGTTCCAGCCCAGCTGCCCTTGTTCGGTAGATACAGCTACAAATTGAACCTAATACCATTGTGGATTTCATGCTGAGAGACTGCTGCATCCAAACCAGACTCGCGGCATGGCCATAACAACAAATACAGCTATAGCTGAACTGACAACTGGATCAAATACTCCGCCAACCGACTCAACCAACCTCCGCGTGACAATGCAGCATAAATCTGGCACTGCACAAATCTGGCATGACATGGACATGTGGAAGCAGACTCGGGTTACAAGAGTAGAACCCTGTTTTTGAGTTTGCGTACCCAGTCTGTGATTTGAGTGCATTGCAATGCCAATTGGCTGAGTAAAAAGCATTCCTAAGAGCAAAAGTCAGCTATGTAACCCTAACTAATCTGTGTTGTGGATCTGAAAATGTCCCTCAGGCTGGCTGCTGTGTGCTTGCAATGGACTCGGACCTCTCACTTGTCACATGCCATCAAGGTTCCAAAGTTGCCCTACTAACCAATAAAGCTAGTTCATTGACAAGACCATGGGTAGAAATTCAAAAGGCAAAAAACAATGCATGGTAAATTTAGGTTTTGCAGAAGAGCCATGTTTGTGCACAGATAATAGCTGTTTTGGGTGCGTTTAATTCCTACCTGCAAACACAAAAAACATTATGCTGCATTTGTAAAGAAATGCAGTTTAAGTTAAGCAACAACAAATGGATGAATGCATTCTTTCTTATTTTCTCGGTTCCTACACACACATTGCTCTCCCCGGAGATGCACTCACAGAATTCTCTCTCTCAAATGCGCGCGCACACAATGTTGATTTTGCATTGCAGAAATGCACAATTGACTTCTGATTCTGAAACAAAGCGCAACAACTATTATGGCCACAATGCCGTCAGGCAACAGGGCAGCCCTGCTTCATCTCTGGCATTGCTCAGGACAAAAGTTCCTCATTCTAAAATAGAACGGCAGGCGGCAGAAATCTCTATTTGGCTGTACGCACGCTCCTCTGGACAGCAGCTGGATAGGCACCTGAAAGACATGGGAATAGGCAAGGCAAGGAGTGAGCGCAGGGGGCATGGGGCATGCCTATCTGTAAGCAAGGCATCATCAAATACATTTGTGCACCCCACAAAATCCGGTCGTTCTTCAAGATAGAACACGTCACCCTAAAGACTGATACGTTCACAAAGTTCAGGAAGCATCAACCTTGCTGCATCTATGTCATGTACTGTACATGAAACATCAGGGTTGCATGCTACCGTCTTGCCAAGGCTCCGCTACAGCCGTAGCATAGTCATGAGGCCTTGGTGTGCAAAACAGTCTTTATTCTTCCGCAGACATAAAATGTTGATAACATTTGCCTCCCAATACTTGGAAAATGTTCTTTAATGTAGTCTGGTGCCAGGGGCACTGGCTGGCTGCTTAGGCCACGGCTACGCTAAAGAATGCTGACCATAGCACGTAAGTGTACAACCTGTGAAACATACAGCATCTCTAAGAAAGAGCAACAGCTCCCTGTCCTTAGAGATGCTCAAGTTAAGGATGCTCCTGCACTAGGTCAATGAAATAAGGCTCGTCCTCACTGTTGCTCGCCCATCCACAGCGTTGTGCCGGACTTCACATGTTGTACAATGAGCTCAGGTGGATGGGTGTCTGTTGGTTTGCCGTACCTGCAGGGCCAACATAGTTACAAAGCATCAGTACCCCATATAAGACACTGTGGCAATGGATGGATGACTGTCACACTCCCAACCCCAGGACTTTGTGCAGTTGTGTGAGGCTTAGCCCTCGTGGCATGACACCTGTAGTCTTCAACAACACATGGATGTTAACACTGCGAGAGCCCTCCCTTTCCCCTGGAAAGCATGAATTTGCGTCCAGGAAACAACCTCAGGAAAGCATGCTTGCAACATAGTTCTCTACTTACACAGTTGCATTGGGGAAGACTCGCACTATTGCTTGCTTTGCTGCATGGAACTCCTGCCTGCCCCAGTCTACAAAGCGCAAAGGAAGAAGGAGATTTCTGCAGAGTGAGGAAAATCCTTTCGCTTCGCACATGCTGAGTGGCAAGCTATCACTGAATGGCAAGCTGAAGCGCGTATGTGCGCTATGTGCACGTGCAAATCAGACACAAAGCATAGGCTTGCAAATGACATCTCCCCACTTGTGCTTAATTTGTCACTCGCTGGGTGTCTCATGGCCCATTCAAGTCCACTCGTTCGACTAAGTCACCTTTTGAGTAGGATATCAGGAACACAGCAAACCCAGGCTCCTTGCTGCTGTTTGTTGAGACTAGGTGCTCTCTCCAGGCCCAACCTTTTCTGCCTTGCTCGCCATCTTTCTCCTTTTGCGAATGCGATCGCAGTGCATTCCTAAGGAGATTGAGAAGCATCAGTGTATAAGGGAAATCAATTCAATATGCTTAAGTGCGCAGAAACACATGATCGCGGATTCAACTGCATGTGAAAATTTTAGGAAAATTCCTTTTAGAAAAACCAACGAGCCAGACTTCATGGTCTCTCCCATTGGCCCAGTCGATGCCTGTTTTGGCATATAAGCGCTCAGAGCACTGCTGCCCTTAAAATGTCAGCAGCACCTCCATTTGCAAGCAGATCCACGCCGTATTCTATATTTGCTCATACAAGCAGGGGCAAAAAAACAAACATACCCACCCACAAAAGCAAGTCCCAAGCCCAGGCCCGTCTCCCTGCCTACCAGATCAAGAGGAAGAGCAAGCACAGAAGAGTACGACATAGGTCAACACCAGCTGAGCCATGTTCAGCAACTTAAGACCCACCCCTAATTAGACTTGTAAGTCTAGAAGATCTCTGAGGTCCTTTCCTTACGCCTCAGCACAGAACCCCCAACTGCTCACAGGGCCCGCCAGAGCCCCCACACCCACAGGATCCTCTTAACGTGAGGATGAGCACGCGTTAATGCAGACCCAATATTGAGACACTCCACCTAGAACACGCTGTCCGCCATACTTCTGTGGCTGCCGCCACGCGACCCTCCTCCCAGCGCTCGTGCACGCACCCTCCAGCACCCGAGCCAAAGCTGCTGCTGCCCCAACCTATGGTATGCAAACCAATTGCCTCCTCTGAGGTCCTCTCAATCTGAGGCACCCGGATGGCTCAACAAAGTCTGGTTCTGCCATCACATGTAGCCAACAGGACTTTCCCCTGGGGCTTCTACCATAACTTTCAGTAGATGAATTTCGACCTTGTTCTTGACCAGATGCTACTTGTACACTGCCAGCTGGAAGGCAGAATGACCATCAAACATTCAGACCCCTGCGCAGCATGCTGGCGTGAATCAAGGGAGAGATTCAGTTTGTGTAGGCAAAAATCCCACAAAGACTTCCTGTCTGTTGTAACTACCAGGCACAACAAACTCTGGCATTTCATCTCAGACATTATGGACTATTTCAAAAAGTTCAAAAAGTTTTCGGCTGGCGAAGACCAGCAACAAACCATTCAGCCTAACAACCAGGCCGACTGTAAACCCTTACTTGTAAACTTGTAACTACCAGGCCTGACATTAACAGACCTTTCCAAGACCCTCAAGACTTCCAGAATGCAATAGATTATAGGCCTGCACCACTTATTGGTTCACTTACATCAAAGCTCTGCAATTCGGCATTTAGTACCAGTGCTTGTCTTTTTGTTACTATTGTATTTAAACTTAATACATACATCTTCTGTTCAGGAATCAACAGTTGGTGGTGCTGGAAAGCACCGTTGGTCCAGTATAATATGTACTGGAGGTCTGAGGGTCTTGGACAGGTCTGGTACTACCACTAGTAGTTACAACAGACAGGAAGTCTGTATCATTAGTAATGCTCAGGACGTATATTACTACAGCTCTTCTACTCAATGCTTACAAAACGCTACAATCCTTTTCTTATACTTTATCCAGAAGCTTCTGGTAAGAAGTTGTAAGAGGGTGCTGGCAGGTTGATGCTGATTAACAACCAGACAAGCAAAGGTGTGGGCATCCTTCCGGCGTTTTTATTGGATGAGCGTACGTAACCCTTTACACATGCTGAACTGTCGTACTTGTTGTGCTGGATCTGCAGTTGTATAGGCTTTGTAACATCAGTTTATCCCCCAGCGGGCTTTAGATTATTTTAAGTGGATTATGCTCAATCCATGCCAACTGGACTGATGCATACTCTGCAAATCAATGGGTTTTCACCAGTTAGAAGTACATTACTCTGCTTCCTTAAATGCAGCTAAGGATCTTTTCTAGGTGCACATTGCACATTTATCAAAAATGAAGGGCGTTCCAAGAGCTTTTAAAGAGCACACTAAAAGAAATAAAAATAGAGCAAGTTGTCCCAAAAGCATTTCCACGTGGAAATAAACGCATGCTGTTTAAAAAAAATTGCACAAATGAGCTCACCCTGAGACACATTAGACAGTGTCGTTTGTTTGCTAAAGAATGATTGCCGTGCTGATTGCTCTTTTCATGCCTCTCTTTTGAGCATTTCCCCAAGTCTTTGCTGCTTTTCGGGCCCAAACCCAATGCGTGCCATGTACTCATTCATGGATCCATATTGCTGCTTGACATACGCGAGTGTGTCCCTCATTGCCCCTGCAGAGCATAAAGCACCAAGGAGACTTTCAAAGTGTGCTACAGGAAACAAATGGCAGAAACTTTAAGCAGCTGTTCAGGGTCCTGGCTGAGTTATAAGTTTCCTGGCGTGCCATATACTATTTTCTGCGTGACCAGACCATGTAACGAACAACTACATTGGCATGCCAGGAAACAGTGAGTACACACAAACGTCATTCATCTGGCTAACAAAATTTCTGAGGGTGGTTCCTGGGGATGTGCAAACATGACAACCTGTCACTAGTGGGCTGATCCATAAGGAGAGGCTCTTTATCCTGAGCTTTTTTTGGGCCTGTTGTTTGCAACATAACTCAACCCTATGCATACGGCTACACATTCACAACATTATTGAAAAATACTTGAGGGTTGGTGTTTCCCTGAATAAGGGGTTGTGTCTTGGGAGTGAAAAGGTTACTTTGCACGCTTTTGTGATGGTGTGGCGATGAATACATGCTCAGTGCATTCAGATTTTTAAAGGGGTGTTTGGTGAGATGATCAGCTGTCGCTGCACGACATTCTGATTGTAAGGATTCCCTGCAATTTATCTTAGAAGGCAGAGCATGCTGTCCTAGGTATGAGTGTTGCATACATGTTTGACCATTTTTGACACACCTGCTGGAGCGCGTTCAAACGCAGCTTTGTCTAATCCAGCAAGCTCAGGCCTATTCTCTATTCCAGCCAGCGCCATTGCGTGGAAGGCATCACTCCTGTACAGGAAGAAAAATGAAACTGTTCGTTCTATAGGCATTGAACGGAGCTGTCACACGAAGGGGCTCAAAAGGCAGCAGTGTCCGGACTTTCTTATCAGCTGTATCACACAGCCCTGCTAGCATTGAGCAGTAACAGGCACTAGGCTGCAGCTAGCAAGTGGCACCACTGACTTGGCTTAGTCTTCTTCAATTCGCTGATCAGTGGCACCCTGGCTTGCCAGCACCAGCACTTACTTGGCATAGTCTTCTATAATTTGCTCATCAGAGGCACCTGAGCAAGCCAGCACCAAGGCTGCAATGATGCCTGTCCTATCTTTACCAGCCTGCACAAGTTTCCACAGAGAGAGTACTCAATCAGTACGCAAGATCGAGGAGGGATGAGCAAGCTAGCAAGCATGGTCCTTGAAGATGCAGGTGGCTATCACTCATAAATGCACATGGTACAAGGAGCCTCAGACGCTTAAGCGTCGGATTTGGCAATAATAATAAAAATGATAAATTAACAAAAAATAATAGGATTAGTAACGATTATGATGATGATGATAATGATGGTAATACTTATAAATCAGGTACTATCATAGAACAATCATGAGCAAGATTCGTCCACTAGATTGTGAATTTGGTGGTGCTTTACAGGTGCCTAACGCATGACCAAATTCCAAACTTGTGCCAGCTACGAGCTGTACCACAACCCCAGTTCCTCTGCACCCTTAATAAAGAGGCCAGACACATTCCATGCTGATCTTGTTTTAAAATCCTTGCCATCCCAAAGACCTGCTGGACAGCCCCTTCCCTCTCGCGCTCAACCTACTTTGCAGAAGAACAGCACAGGCCGGTTACTCTCCAGAGCTTGAAATAGAAGCTCAAGCACAGTCCTGATCTCAATCTGGGCCGAGTCAATGATGATCTTATACAGGAGAAACAACCCTCCAGCGTTAACCTCTCTGCAAAAAAAAATGAGGAAAAGATGAGATTAAGCGTAAAATTTGTAACAGGAACCCTTATGGAGAATGTGCCCCTAGTAAAGCTTGTACAGGGCTTCTATGGGGCTTGTGATGCCAGAGAAACTGACGGTTTGTAGGCTTTGGGGACCAAAGTCTAAAGCAGGATGGGTGTGCTTGATAGCAAGGTTCTAGGCTGATATCTCTGGCACGTATCCCACTCTGAACCTGGTTTACAAAGAGTTCCTATCCAATAAGTAAGCAAAATAAGGAAGGATGACTTGCTGCCTCAGACAGGGACTTCATCAGCCACAGCACAACCAGCCAGGCTCTGGCAATGCTAACGCTAGTTCCCGCCAGAAAAGGAGTGCCAGGCTGCCAGCCCTCATGCATCTGCGTGTACAGGCTGTGCCTTCTGCAAAATGAGCAGGGCTCTCATGATCTGAACATGTTTTTGCACGCGGAACATCAACGGTGAATAGGCCGTGATATCTCCATTAAGGCACACCTCACCAGCACCTCCATGCCCCTGCAAGGTGTGACTTAGACAGGCTTGCTCAGAAGAAATAAGTTTAATGGATTTAACTAAACCAGGCTTGTAGACACATCCGTTGGATGACCTTGCTTGTGGCCTACTAGTGCCTACTCAGAAATGCCTGAATATAGGAACGCTAGACTCTAATGCAGGTAAGGCAGCAAATGGATTACAGAGGTGAACATCTTACAAGACAGGCCTTGCCATGGCTAACCTCAAAAGGATCTGTCGCGACTGCTCCTTGTACTGTAGGAGGCCAAGCAGCATTGCCTTGGCAATCTTGTGTGCAGGAACGTGCATGAGCAGTGCTCGATAAAACCGGTTCCTGCAAGGAGCCAGAGAGCGCATTTTTGAGCTTTTTGTTACTACAATTACCTAGAGTTGTAGTCACAAAAGTCTAGATTGCATCACACATAAAACGTTAAGGCAATTCAATTTCCAATATGATGACCTGAACAAGGATGGGTAAATAGGGTATTCCGATCCGCCAAATCGACTCGCCGAGACACAGCAAGACTCATTGTAGAGGAGTTGGGCTTAAGCGGTAGATTATTGTTAGAATACTGCTTTTTCACAGGCCTCCTTTTGACCAAAGATTATCCATGTTACTTCAATGCAGTTAAAACAAATGAATTTTTCAGGACCGGGCCTCCCGGAGGCAGGGATGAGTCACATGCCGTTATGTCCACTCCCCCCCAGTCCCTTCCACCTTCCAGCTGCTTGTCCTGCAGCTTGTTCCTAGGCAACCTAGATCTTCTTATCAAGCAGCTGCACGCTCCAGGTCATCCCCTATTAAGTCCTGGGTGCTTCAGCAGATGTGCTCCTGTGCACACTCCTTGAAGCCTTGGAGTGCTCAGAGAATAGCTGTGGTGCTCAGTGTGTAGCTGCCCAACTGACTAGGTTGCTCCCTGGCACAAGCTGTGGGGTGCAGGTACAAGCCATGGGGTGTGCATCAGCCGCACTGTGGCAAGGGCAGCTGCATGGAATTCCCTCTAAGCCCACAGGCAAGGCTGACACAAATGTTTCTCCCATCTCCTCCCATCATTCCTCACTTGTGGAGGTGACATCAGCAGGGTGCTAGCTCCCTGGAAGGGTGGTATATCCTTTTCATCACTGGTATATCCTTTTCATCACCCTGTCAGTCTTTTCAAAGCTCAGCATCACCTTCTGCACTACCCTGTCTCTCATTCTTAAGACTCATTTATTTCTTTCATTTAGGGAAAGTTTGCGGGGGTGCATATAATTGCCGGTTTCAGACGAGTTCCAAGTGGAAAAGGTGACACTTGTCACTGACAAGGGTCCCCCGCATCCCCCAAAGAGACTCGCCGAGTCTGGGCGAGTCTCATCGTTGATGAATCTTGGCGAATCCACTGCCCATCCTTACCAACGAGAACGTGGTATAGAATTGACAATGATGAATGATTTGCAGCAGGGGCGATGAGCCCGCCAAGATGCACCTTGAAGCAAAGAGCAAGGAGAGCAGGTTTCTTGCCATATCTTGGCTTTCCATGTATGCTCATACAATCTTGCTCACCAAAGAGATAATTTGAAGTTTGCTTTGCTTGCGTTGAAGCAAGCCTCTTTCGGAATTGTTGCTTACTATGTACCATAATGCCCCTTTGATCCTGCAACTCCTTAATCTTGCAAACTCCCAAAATAATTAGATGAATCAATTTATGAGTATGAAGGGGTTGCGAGGCCTGTGACTTAAGCCCATATTTGCAAACTTCAGGTTTCTTCCACTTTTAACCTGAGCCATACTCGCTGCTGCTTGTCCCATTCATTCTCTACCTCCATTGCTGGTCTGCCTGAGTAGTGCAAGCGCAAGCTCACATGCTGATGGCTGGGCAGCCGAAAGGGGAGCAGCTGTACCCACACCACAGGGTTCTCTTTAATGAAGCAGGCCTCTTCAGCCTGGGCCTATCCGCAGTCCTGTGTGGAGCAGGAGGAGGTCTGGCTGCGATGGTAGCAGGGAGCAACCTCTCATGCTTAGCAACTTTCTGAGCCAGGCAGGCGGATACAAAGCTCCCCAGGCTGGCGGATGCGTAGCTCCCCAGGCTGCCCGTCGCCCTCTGAGCGCTTCTATTTTGCGCAATCCACGTCAAAAGGTGTTCTTTGCCCGTTTGGGGCGTGGAAGTCAGGGGGGAGGGCCAGGCGGGGCGGTGCCTAAATCACCATACCTTGCAAGCTCTTCACAAAAGTACTTGATTTTAATCCTGGCGGTTTTTGAGAGGGTGCTGGAATCAATCAATTGATAAATAGCAAGATCCCTATGAGCACAACGGTAGCTGCTGCCTCAAGCCACCTACGCATAACCCACCGGTTTAAGTTGAGCCAATTACTTGTGTTCTCCCCAGTGCTGGGCGTTTACGCCTGACGGTGTCAGGTGTAAATTACGTTACGTCAGCGTAATTACGGTTTTGATCGTAATTCCGGAATTTACTGGCGTAATTGACGTTATTTTTCACCCTGACGTCTGACGATCGGGATTTTCGTTATTTACGGTGCTGCACCGTCAGAAATTCAAAGGTCCTGCTTTGCCTTCTCCTTTTCACTCCAGCTGCTAATTCCCACTCTCAAACATCCTCTTCCTCATCAATTTCCTTTTCCTCGCCCCCCCCTGCTCAATTTCCTCTCCCTAGGAGCAGGCCTGCTCATGCCCCCTGCAGCTCATCCCCTTGCTGCTCTAAGCCCTGCTGCGCATCCATATCCATCGGCTCGGCTGCTGGTTCCACCACTTCTGCATTCTCTGCTGCTCTGCGCACTGAGTCCAGGCACTCTGCAAACTCAGCCTTCTGCTTCTCGCTGGCCTCCATCAACCCGTGCTCCCTGCCTTGCACATGCAGATCAAAGCATATGCTCATAAACAAGGAGAGAGCACCTGAAAGCACGCACGCGCGCACACACNCACACACNCNCACACACANNCACACACACACACAACACACACACATGCATGCCCATGCGCGCGCGCAC
>SL_4KL_010_BRINEDRAFT_10002635_pt1 | contig 10151 bp, 9 predicted proteins | sample SodLak_010_BRINE_2_FD_10664 | JGI IMG/M metagenome (IMG submission 10664) | reverse complement strand
GGATGGTAAGATTATAAACTGAAATGCATGGAAATCACTTTTTTGAACCCTCCTGCATCCGGTTTCTGAATGGCGCTGATCGCTGCTTCCATATCCCTCTCCCGGACGCTGTAATGCATCCATTTTTAACAATTTCAGCAACCTCAGGGTTTTAAGATTCCGTTTCTTATCAGATATGTTATGATGAGGGTTTATACGGTGGGTCAGTTCTCAGTTTTAACCGGATTCTTTTTTCCCATTTGTCTTCTGTCCGGGAAGAAGCAACATTCCTGTGAGGAGAGCGATACGCTCGAGTGTTTCTTTCAGCAAAATGTGTTCCGTTGGGCTGTGTGCCCCACCTCCTACGGCGCCCAAACCATCCAGTGTTGCGGTATGCTGAGTTGTATAACTCCCGTCCGATCCTCCGCCCGATATCCCCTGTTCCAGCTCCAAATTAAGTTCGCTGCCAACCTCTTTTGCCGCAAACCACAGTGTACGATTCCGATCATTCTGAACCATTGGCAATTTCCTCATTTCTCCCGTTATCTCGAGAGTCACGCCGGGGGTTGTCGGCTCTATCGATTTAATCGTTTTATCTATACGTTCCGCATCTTTTTTAGTCGACACCCGCACATCCACCGAGGCGATGCTTTCGGCAGCAACCACGTTCGACACAGTACCTCCGCCAATGGTTCCCACATTTACCGAAACACCTTTTACGGTATCGTTCAGTTCATTTAGCTTTTGAATGATATAAGAGAGCTCTACAATGGCGCTTCTCCCCTTTTCCGGCTCTATTCCCGCATGAGCTGATCGCCCGGAGATGTGAACGTCGTAATGGCCGCTACCCTTCCGCCTTGTTTTAAGCTTTCCCTCGGGGTCCAGTGACGGTTCCAAAACGTAAACACGCTCCATCGACTTGGCAATTTGTACAAGCTTTTCTATTGAGTCGTCGCTGCCCACCTCCTCATCGGAGTCTAAAAATACTACCGGCTCCAGTTCCGGTATTAGCCCGTTTTCTTTCAACACTGTAAAGGCGACGATCATCATAGCAATACCGGATTTCATATCATAAATACCGGGGCCGGTAAGTACATTTCCATCTCGTTTAAACGGCATCTTTTTCAGTGTTCCTTTAGGCCACACTGTATCGACGTGACCCAGCAACAATTGGCCACTGCTTTTCTTTGAATTCCGGGGCTTTGCGAGGATCTGTCCTCCGCTCTTTTTGCCCGGGAAATGTTCTGTTTTGTATCCTACCTCATGCAGTTCTTCTTCAAGAATTTTGAAGAGTTTTTTATGAGATTCAGGATCCCCGGAAGGAGTTTCAATCTCCACTATGCGTTTTAACAATGAAAGAAACTGCTCTTCTTTGCTGAGGCACTGCTGTAAAATGTCACTTGCTACTTCGGTTACATTCATCTGCTTAATTACTCTTTAAAGTTTTCGGGGTAAGGAAATGCGTATGTTTCGTCTACAATAGCATATCTTCCCGGTGAAACATAGACAAGATTTGGGTGATTATAAATCACTTCATCATCCGTATGGGATGGATTTTTGAGTACATCACTCCATGCCCGGGCTGCAACAATTTCACCCAGAATCAGACTGTTGTCTCCAAACCCGTCAATAATTTTATTAATTCGGCATTCCAGAAAAATATAGCCATCTTTTACAAAATGTCCCTCAATTTCTATGGCCGGAAACGTTTCAATCGATTTCAAAGCCGGCTTGGTCTTGTCATCAGATCGCGGGGATGATGTCAGGCTCGTTTCTATCAGCTGTTCAGGTTTAGGATAGGTTATCGTAAACTCGCCCGTCTCCTTTATATTTTTGTAGGTTTGATGTCTGGGCGTGCAAACAAAACCAAAATAGTTTTTCCATCCAAGCGGAAAAACCATATGCTTCGGTGCAAAATTTGGCGAGGCATCTTTATTTACAGTCCCCACAATAATAAGCGGATGGACTGTAAAAACCTGTTCCCAAACGGGGAATTCGAGATTAAGTGGTGTAAGTACGGGTCCCTTGGCTTTCATGGTTCTAATTTTTAGGGTTCAACGATTTCATCCAGGTTCCACGCTTTGTGAAGTCCAAGGATCTGAAGCAGTTTAAAAAACAGTTTGGGTGGATTTTTAAGCCTTACGATTACGCCTTTCTCTTCTATCATAAGATTATGCAAAAATATTATCGCCTTGCTGTTCACAAACCGGGAGTTCTTCAAGTCTATGTTCAGTTCAGTACGATCATTAAGAAGTTCACTGATATGCCGAACAGCATTCAGGTTAAAATCACCCGTCAGTGTCACCTCAAGTTTTTCTTTACTTTTTTTGTAATGCATCGTACTCACTTTTTATACGTTCTTTAATTTTAAATGCAATTTCAGTATGCGTTTCGATAGTCTCAAAATCTACGTCCTTAAGGATCCTTTGCATCCGCAGGTAATCTGTCTCCCGGTGGAATAGCGGCATCAAACCACCCAATATAAATTGTTGCTCTTTCAGCCATGTAATCGCTTTGTCTAAAGGGTTTTGATTCAGTGGCAAATCGATATAAACAGAGGTTAAATTCAGTTCTTCTATACTTCTGAACATCCGCAAACAGCTCGTCTCAAATGTTGTCCCCATATTTAAGACAATAATCACGGCGGAATTTTTTTCGTAGAGGATATTTAGTTTCAGATCGGTTTTCCCTGATCCTGAATCAGGTTGATTTTGTTGTGATGGCGAAGAAGGCTGTTTCTCAAACTGGCCGTATATTTCTGTCAAAAGCTCTTTATATAATTCAGGAATAGTAATCGGCCTTCGCCATCTTCTTATAAGTGGCAAAAATTCCAACACGACACTTGCAGTTACACTTGGTTTTGTATCCAGTCCCTTGTACACACTCCTGGATGATGTGGCCAGAAGAAGGGCCGTGCTTTTAAATCCGAATTTCGCATTCACCTTTTGGCTGAATAAATGTGTGGTGACCGCCATTCCGAATAGTCCCAAAAGCCCTTTTTGACGACTCATTGAAATGAGCTCGTTCATCATTATTTTCATCAGGCCCTTTCTCCGATGCTCCGGGGAAACGACAACTTCTCCAACTTCGCCAATCAAAGAGTCGGTGCTTTTAATCACTGCAAAATAACCGGCCGGCTCATTCTGTTTGGTTCTTACCATGGTCCCGAACTTATATTCGTTCATTATCGCAATCTCGATTCTGCGAGGGAAATAAAGATCTTCTTTTGAATAGGTATAGATGTATGATCTGTAGATGAGTTTTGCTATATCTTCGGCATCGTTTACAGTAACCTGTGCAACTTTGTAATCCCCGGCTAACTCCTGCTCACTACTTACTATATCCGAATCTCTGCCGCTACTCGCCAAATCACTTATAAGAGAGTCAGCAAACTTCTTAACAAGCCTGAACTCTTTACCGTCTTTTCCCAGGTTCAAAAAAAGAAAGTGATCCGGCATTTGCCGAATGGTTTCGAGAGCCGCTCCTTCAAAATCATTTTCATTTATCGCTTTTTCTGCACTGTATATGTATCTGTCGGGATCAAACGGTTCGCCTTTCTCCCAGATAGTAATTTCTATTTCTGAAAAAGTGTACTGAAACCATAGTTCAACATACCCGGTTTCCGGCTTATAGGCGTGCAACAAAATATTCGTAAGCACTTCATCAACGGCTAATGTCATTTTCGCAGCATCGTCATCCACCAAACCCATATTTACACACCACTTGTATGTGAAATCAGTGGCCGGTTCCAGCATTGGCAGTGTAACTTCTAAATATAGGTGGGCATCCATATTACAGGGGTTTAGTTTCTCTTGATTAAACTATAAAAATACCTGATCCAGATTCGTAGGGAAACTACTGAGATGGACGTCGGAAATCCCCCTCTATTAAAACTCTTGTTACCAACATTTATGATCAATCCCAACTCATTGATCCGTTTACTCAGTATTGGCGTTCAAGAATGCAAGATCATCTATAGAGATAACAGATTGGAGGTAAAAATCTTGCTCCAATTAATACATACAATGTAATGATTAGATGTATCAACCCTATGCCCTGTAATTTGTATAAAACAGGGATTATCAGAAGGAAGGATATTACCGGCGAAATAAATCCCAAAATATCAGGAAGCTGTCCGAAGAGCTGGATCCGGGACTTGACAGCTATATTTATGTCGATGATAATCCTGTAGAGTGTGCCGAAGTGAGGGCAAATTGTCCGGAAATATTAACACTCAATCTGCCCGGCAGCAGAAGCCAAGAGTCATTATGAGGCTTTTCGATCATCCTAAACAGTAATTGTTTTTGTTATGACTGACCCTTGGAAATGTTGCATTATTACTCTGCGCGTAACTTATCCGTACAATATTTTATATAATGTCAGGATAGTGCATTAAACCTAAACGGTGAAAAATTATGAGAAAAATACGTGTTATTTCAATGATTACATTAGATGGAGTACTGCAAGCACCGGGTAATCCTGAAGAAGACAGATCAGGCGATTTCAACTATGGCGGTTGGACAGCACCATATTTTGACGATAAATACGGCAAGGTGATGGAAAAACAGATGAAACCCGCTGAGTACCTGTTGGGCAGAAAAACATTCGAGAATTGGGAAAATTACTGGCCTGAACATGCAGACAATTGGCCGGGTATTAATACCGGTACCAAATATATCCTATCCAACACCAGAACTAAGACAGATTGGAAAAACACAATTTTCCTTAAAAGCCCGGCCGATATTAAGAAGCTCAAAAATTCTGAAGGATCTGACCTTCAAGTTTGGGGCAGCGGTAAGCTTATTCAATTACTGCTTAAGAATGATTTAGTGGATGAACTCATGCTCATTATTTATCCGTTAACTCTGGGCGCAGGAAAAAAGTTGTTTGATGGTGGCGCGATTCCCGCAGCTTTTGCATTGACAGAAAGTACGGTTACTCCAAGCGGAGTGATGATTGCCAATTACAAGCGAGCCGGAGAAGTCAAGACTGGAACTGCCGGGGCATAAGACAGCTGTCATAAAAATTTCACCCTGTAACAACCGGCAACCAAATAAACATATCAATAAGAGGCAATTTATGGTCGTCTATATACCTATATTTTAGTAGCATGTTAACTGCATTGTGAATCAATCCGGCCGAGCCCAAAAACCGAATGAAAGCGATACTCTTAAAGGAATACGGATCGCCGAATCTTCTTGAGATTGGAGAAGTTGCAAAACCGATTCCAAAAGACAATGAAGTACTGGTGAGAATTCACTCAGCTTCCATCAATGATTGGGATTGGGGATTGGTCAGGGGCAAACCGTTTGTGATTCGTCTGTTTTTTGGTCTGATAAAGCCAAAAATAACGATTCCGGGGGCAGACATTTCCGGAAAAATCGAAGCGGTGGGCGCCGGAGTGAACTCCTTTAACATCGGTGATGAGATATACTGCGATCTGTCGGAATGTGGATCCGGCGGATTTGCCGAATACGTTTGCGTACCGGAAAACCAATTGTCCAAAAAACCTTCCAATATGAGTCATAATGATGCCTCTGCCCTGCCGCATGCCGGACTGCTCGCTCTCCAAGGTCTTGTGGAGAAAGGAAAGGTGAAACCCGGGCAAAGTGTTCTGATCAATGGCGCCGGTGGTGGAGTCGGAACCCTGGGAATTCAAATCCTGAAACCGTATGGGGTAAAAGTAACGGGCGTTGACAGTGACGAAAAACTTGATCTGATGAAATCGCTGGGGTTTGATAGCGTGATCGGTTATAAAAAATCGGACTTTACCGCTACCGGAGAAACGTATGACCTTATCCTGGATACAAAATCAAACAGATCCGTTTTTAAATATGCACGATCCCTCAAAAAAACCGGCAGGTATATAACCGTTGGAGGATCGATGTACAGACTTGTCGAAATAGCATTGCTCGGTCCGCTGATATCACTTTTTACCCGTAAAAAGCTGAGCGTACTCATTCATAAGCCGAACAGAGGGTTAGACCGGATGACTGAACTTGTGGAAATGGGACAAATAAAACCTGTTGTTGACGGCCCCTACGGGTTTGATGAAATCCCCGGGTTGATTCAATATTTAGGTGAGGGCAAGCATTTGGGAAAGATTGTAGTTGAACTTATTAGATAACACCGCACAATAACGTCTGTGTTTTATAAGGATTTCAGAGGAGACCGTCATTTACAAATTTAAAAATATTTACTTTAAGAGATCATCTCATGAAAGCTCATAAAACCAAGTCTAATACTAATAAAAATATTTATATGTTATGGTCGGGGTTTGGGCTTTTAGCTATAGCAAACAGTTTTGCGCTATTTACAGATTGGTTTTGGGCTATATCCCTCGATGGTACAGACTTTTTTCGGAGCCTTGCCGAGAGTGCTTACTGTGGGGAGTTGAAGACCTGCCAGGTTTTAGAAAACCCGGCATTTCTCAAGAGTTTTTCTCCAACTCTTCTTTTAGTCAAGGTTTAGACATCCTTTAGACAGGCTTTACCAAAGGCTCCATATGAACTCCCGGGCATGAACGCAGTGTCCTCTTGCCCCATCCCTGTCTCTTTTCCATCGTAAAAAACGGTGTCGGGACATCTTACTTCACTTCGAAGCTTAATTTAACATCCCCCCGGTATTTTCGCTGATCGCGGTAATTCATCCCTCCTCCCGGCTTTTTATGAATTATCTATCTGCTGATCTATCCAATCATTTCGTCGTAGGTATATGAATGCATATATTTGTCCATCATTGATAATAAATCATATAAAATCAGTGGGATAAATTAGGAACTTATACCTACTTCGATTGGCCTTTGGTGATTTACATCAAATATTTACACATAGAGGAACCTCCCGATTGTTACTGCCACATTATTGATATTAAAACTTATTGTTATGAGGCGATCATCCTGTAAACCTGAATAAATCAGGTTGTGATTTGCCAGACCTAAAAATTAAGGAAATAAACATGACCATTGACAACCACGATCTTCAGCCGGTACTTAAGGAATTAAAATCAGGGAAGCTCGATACGGCAAAAACACTCCTCCGGGAGCTGAATCCCTCTACCCTGGCAGAGTTGCTTTCGGGTCCCGGAAAGCCGTACCAGGAGACGATATTTACAAGTCTCGATTCTGAAGATAAGATCGATGTGATGAAGTATCTCAGCTTCGATCAACAGATTGAGCTGCTGGAAATGATGGAGCAGGATCATGTAAAATCCCTGATTGAGAAGATGCCCCACGATACGCGGGTTGACCTTTTAAACCGCCTGCCGGATCGCAAACGAAAAGAGATTCTGCGATATCTCGCCAAAGTGGAGCGAGAAGATATTTTGCGGTTATCTCAATTTGAGGAGGGAACGGTTGGATCTATAATGACCTCCGATTATGCCATTCTTCACCCCGATTTAACCGCACATCAAGCGATACAAAAACTACGCGTGGAAGCTCCCGACCACGAGATGATTTACTATGCATATGTGGTAGATCAAGAGCGAAAGCTTGTTGGTACAATTTCCATGCGTGGCCTTATTATTGCCGAACCCGATACCAAAATCCGGGACATACAGACCTCCGATGTAGAAAAAGTAAACGTTCATGAGCCGGAAGAGAAGGCCTCTCGTAAGCTGAAAAACCTCGATCTTTTGGCCCTCCCTGTTGTAAATGATGAAGAGAAACTTGTCGGAATGATCACGTTCGACGATGCGATGCAGGCTATTGAAGAGGATGTCTCCGATACCATGTATCAAAAGGCCGGTGTGATGACCGGAACCACTTCGCGGGAAAAAGCGAGGGATATACTTTTCAGTAAAAAACTGACGCAGGGAAATATTTTCTACCCGGTACGCCTCAGAATTACATTTCTATTCATTACTCTTATAGGTGGTTTTCTGGTCGGCGGTGTTATCGACAGGTTTGAAGAGCTTCTATCCGCAATCGTTATAGCAGCTGTGTTTATTCCCGTCATTATGGATATGGGGGGAAATGTGGGTACGCAATCAACAACTATTTTCGCAAGAGGGCTCGCCCTCGGCCACATTAAACTCGATCGTATTTACAAACACATAGGTCGAGAAATGGGTATCGGTGCGCTTATTGGACTTATTCTGGGTGTACTTGCAGGAACGGGGGCATATTTCTGGCAGGGAGTTCCAAACGATTTACCTGAAATTGGACTTGCCGTTGGCCTCTCCTTAATGATCGTATTGCCACTGGCTTCATTCCTGGGATTTTTCATCCCTTATCTACTCCTGAAATTAGGGTGGGATCACGCCCCCGGTGCCGACCCGTTCATCACAACCATTAAAGACTTTGTGGGATTATCCCTCTACTTTACTCTTGTAAGTCTTTTTATAGGTATATGATATTTCATCAAGATCAATTTATGTTTATCTGATGTATATGGGGGTGAGCAGATCATCACTAGTATAACCGCTTGGAGGCTGCGGTTCCATTTACCCCTGTCTGCCAAACCTTTAGCATAGGCATTGGAGCACAAAAAAAGGCCACAAGGTTTCTAACCAGGTGACCTTTTTACCCAACAATTTAGATTTACTTTAGAAACTTACGCCAACTTCAAGCATGAGTCCCTGGAAAGATGGTTCCATTCCAACATCCACACTTGTTATAACACCGGTTGTTCCTTCGTTGAATCCGGTTGCTTTCTGATAAACATATTCTGCTTTAAGAAGAATGTTATCAGTTATAAATGAGCCAAATCCACCCTGAATTCTGTATACATCACCTGTATTATCTGTAGAGAGGAACTCGCTGTAATTGATATTGCTATATCTTCCTGAGAGATAGAAGTTGTCATTGAGGTATTGTTCCGCCTCAAATGCGTAATAGCTCCATACTTCATCACCGGACTCGCCAAAGTTGTTTGGGTTCGGCCCAACATCTTCTCCTTGCCCGTAGAAAGCGGAGATTTTATTGCCATCAATCAAACTGAAAATACCGTTCAGCTCCCATGCAGTAAGCTCTTGGCCAACACCTGGTCGTGCTTGTCCAGGACCTTCACCTGCACCTGAATTATCATTATTAAGGTTCCATACTCCACCATACGAAGAACCATGACGCTCTCGACGGAAGAGGTTTGTCCCTCTGTTTACACCGTCATCATGATCTGCTGTGTAGAATGATCCTGACAGATAAATTCCATCAATCATGTCCAGCCATACTTTAGATCGGAAAGAGTATCCGCGTGCTTCCTGGAAATCTTGTTCAGGTGCACCAATACCGGCACCAACCATCAAACCATAGCCAAATCCTTCGTGGTAAATTTCCATACCCGGTTCAGATCCTAATGGTGACATAACTGGATTACCAATAAGCGGGTTTCTGTGGGCATCGGCATTTATCGTTCTTGTGTACTGGTGCTCACCGAAGTTCGCAAAGAAGTTACCGGCTTTAATATCGATGTGCTCAAGAACTGGATTCAGAGCTGTTAAAAATGAGTTGCCCGGGATATTACGGATGTACATATAGCCGTTATTCCCCCACCACTGGCTTGGGTGACGCTGAGTTGCCAGCAATCCATCAAAGAAAACTTCGATGTCACCATCTCCGATTTCCATCATGAATTCAAGGTTTGCAAATGAAGTCTGCATTCCGAACAATTGCTCATCCGGAGTATTCCATTCGCCTCCACCCCAAACGCGGACATTATCTTGTGTTAAGACTTGAACCCGACCTACTGAATGTAGTCCCAGGCTGAATGTTAAATTATCTGTAGATCCTATTTCTATACCTTTTCTGTCGTAGTCAGGCTGTTGTGCTTCAGCAGAATGGAGCCCCATTCCAAAAAGAAAAGCCATCGATACGAGTATTGTAATGAGCTTTTTCATAATTCTAGGTTAATTTCTTTGATTTTTGTTTTAGTTGCCTGTTGTTAGAAGCAACTATATAAAGTTCATAATTCTCACGCTACAGACTTGTAATACTATTCCTCTTTACCGTGTGGGGTTCCATGCGGGATTCCATGTAGGGAAGTTTCTGACAAACACTTAGCTGCTACCGGAATTAAACAACAACTACAATTTTTTTTGAATAGTAATTACTAAATAAAACCATTGTTGAAAGGGCACAGTAGAATGAAATATTTTCTGTTGTCAATTTAGAGTTGTATCTGCTGCTCATTCTTATAAATCTCATCGTCTAAACAATACAATACTCGTGCCAT
>SL_4KL_010_BRINEDRAFT_10002633_pt1 | contig 10152 bp, 4 predicted proteins | sample SodLak_010_BRINE_2_FD_10664 | JGI IMG/M metagenome (IMG submission 10664) | reverse complement strand
TACCGAAGTCTACTTCTTCAAAACCGGTTTCTAGTATTAGTGCATCTGCTGAGCTTATTAGTCTGTTTTCTGATTCTTCTGTTCCGGTGTTTTCTCCGCTTGCTTGTGCGTTTATAGCGTAAATATCTCCGCTATCGTCGAGTACAACCTCCCAATTTATTATACATGATGAATCTCCGCTTTCAAGTTCTCCGCACGATTGGGTGTTTTCATCTCCTTCTATGTAAAGCGGCTCATCTGCTTGTAGGCTTGTAGGTATTTCAGTATCTGGTTCTGTGCCTGATTGGTTGTATTGTGTTATGACTTCTGTTTCGCCACATTGACCTTCTATGCATGTTACTTCTGCTTCTACATCGAAAGGTTCATCAGTATTTGTGGTTATGTCTTCTTGTGGTTCTTGAAGAGTTATTTCTAGTTCTCCTTCCGCTACTATTATTTCTAATATCTCTATTGTTTCATCGTCTTCTGTTCTTATTTCGATTTCGTATGTTTCTCCGTCTTCTTTTTCTTCTGATAATGTGTATTCGAATTCTTCTTCTGTTTCATCTCCAGAACCTAATGTTTCTTCTTCTACTGTTTCTATTATGTCGCCGTCAAATAAGAATTCAATATCTTGAGTATCTGGTTCTGCACCAGTGTTTTCTACGGTCACGTTTGGTCTTATTGTGTCTCCTGGTTCAGCTTCTGTTGGTATTTCTTCCTGTGTTATTGTGAAGTCTGAGTCTGCTATTTCTATAGTATAGTCTTCTGCTTCTCCGCTGAATCCTTCTTCTGTTGAGTTGTCTTGATATTCATTGTATTGTAGGAATGATCGAAGTCTTGTCTCTCCTAGTTCTGCATCCTCAGGTACAGTGAATGTGCTGGTTATCTCACATCCTTCTGCCGAGGTTTCACAAGAGTCTAGGTTTATAGGCTCTTGATCAAATTCTACATTTTGATTCCAGTCTGCAAAGATGTTGAAGTAATGTTCGTCACCTTCTGCAGATTCGTCATTTAGATCAGATTCCATTGTTATTTCGTATTCTTCTCCTCTTTGTAGAATGGCTTTTTCACCTGTTTCATCTTCTGTAAAGTCGGCATATCCGTCATCATCTCCCGAAGGGTTATCTATTCCAAGTTCGCCGTCCTCTTGTTCTATTTGAACTAGTGATAAGTATTCAAAGTCTGTGTTTCCATCCGGTAGCTCGTAACCTATTATTTCTATTTGATCAACGTCAGCATCATCTTCTGATAGCGCTTCTATATTGTATTCTCCTGGCTCTAACTCTTCTATATCGATATCAAAACTAATAGAAGTGCTTTCACCTGATTCTAGTGTTTGATCTTCTTCTATTTCTGAATTACCTACGTCATGCACTAATAATTCGATATCTTGCGTATCTTCAGTACCTCCTACGTTTTCAACATCTACAACCACAGATAAGTGGTCGTCATCAACGAATTCTATAGGACTGTTTGTGCTCGATATATCTACCTCAAAGAAAGGATCTGTTCCTATTATTACGCTGGATGTGCTTGAATCATCATCCGAAGTAACTTCCGCAGTGTATTCTCCATCTTCGCTCGGTATATCTTCTTTCACAAATTCAATTATTTCAGTCTCACCAGGTTCTACTTCAAAGTCTTCTTCAACAGCTTCCAAATCTCCATCGAAAAAGAATTCAATATCTTGTAGCTCGGTGACTACTCCTTCATTAGTTATTTCGGCTTCTACTTCTAAATCTCCGTCTTCATCTTGTATAGGCGAGTTAGTTGATGTATCAACTAAGTAATTTGCTGTGTCAACGCTTATTGCCCTAGTTTGAGAGTCATCATCAGTACTTATTTCTTGTATGTAGTCGCCTTCCTCTTCTTCGACCGTGTATTCGAACGTAATTTCTTCTTGTTCTCCAGATTCTATTGAAACATCTTCAACTGTAACATCAGGATCTGTTTTCTCCTGATCAAAGCGATATCTTACGTCCTGAATACCATCTGCTTCTCCTGTGTTCTCTATTGTAACATTTGTTTGGATTATTTGATCTTGGGAAACGACTTCTTCAGATTCTATATTATTTATCTGGAAGTCAGAATCTACAACTTCAACATTGTAATCGTGAGCTTGTCCTTCAAAGTTATTCGTGGTTGGATCGCTAATGTAATCTCCATCTTCTTCGTCTCCAAGTACGAAAGTTCTAACTCTTGTTGTTCCTAGTTCTGCATCTTCAGGTATTGTGAATTCGGTTTCTACAGTGCAGCCAGTGTCAGAATTTGCCACACATTCGTCTATCTGTACTTCTGTGTCAAACTGGAAATCTTGTTCCCAGTCCACCCATAGCGAGAAGAAATGGTCCCATTCGGTTTCTCCATCATCTCCGCCTCCCCCAGGTCCGCTTTCAGGTCGTTCATCAGGCGCTCCGTCTGAAGCATCTGAGGCTAGTTCTACGTTATATGTCTCTCCTCTTTTCAGTTGTGTGTCTTCAACAGTATCAGTGAAGTCAATATATCCGTCATCATCATTATCGTTTAGGTTATCTAACGTATTGATTTCTGCAAATTCTAAGTATTCATATTCTGTGTCTCCGTCTGCGGGCGTGTAGTCTCCTATTTGGATTTCATCAAAGTCTGTTGTATCGTCAGAGGAAATCATTATATCATAAACTCCGTCGGAAAGATCATCTGTTTCTCTATCAAAGTTTAAGATTTCAGATTCTTGACCTTCTAGAGTTGTTTCTTCATTTCCTTGAAAGTTGCCATCGAAAAAGAAGTCGATATCTTGTGTTTCTTCAAAATCTCCAGTGTTTTCCACGTCGACATCAAACTCGAGAAGAGTTCCAGGACTGATTTGGTCTTCTAGATTGAATATTTCAACTTCGAAGAATGGTTCTTCACCTAAGAAAACGGATTCAACTTCTTCTTCATCTTCTGAACTTATAGAGATGTCGTATTCTCCGGTTTCTTCGTCCGAGGTGTCGTAAATAAATTCTTCTGTACTTGATTCACCAGGATCTAATTCTAGTATAAAAGTTTCTTCTGTTTCGTCATCAAATTCGAATTCTATTTGTTGTTCATCAAATTCTCCTCCGACGTTTTCTATTTCGGCTTCTATTTCTAAATGTTCGCCTATTTCGACAGGATCATTGATGTCGTTGATGTCTACTTCGAAGTATGGGCTTTCTCCTATAACAATTGTTCTTGATTCTTGATCGTCTTCTGATAATAATTGGATTTTATATTCTCCTTCAGGTTCGTCTGAGACATCTATTTCAAATTCCAGGGCTTCTAAGTCTCCTGGATCGAGTTCTTCTGTTTCTAAAGTCTCGGAAGGTTCTCCTTCTGCATCTTCCGAATCAAAATAAAGTTCAATTTCTTGACTTCCTTCAGTATGTCCTACGTTCTCTATTATCGTGTCTACTTCTAAAACATCTCCGTCCTCCTCCGTTACCGGGGAGTTTGTAGACACATCTCTAAATACTATTTCTTCCGTAGCCACAGTTATTTCTTTCTGTATTGAATTTCCTGATTCAATAGATTCAACTAACTGGAAATAGTCTCCTGGATCTCTATCTACACTTTGATAAGTTAAATCAATAGTATCTGTTTCGCCAATTTCTAAAATATCTGTTTCTGCTTGATCTACAGGCTCTTCATCTTCAAAATCGAAATAATATTCTATAATATCAAAACCTTCGAAATTCCCTATGTTTTCTATTTCAACAGTTATCTGGTGTTCTGTAGATGGCGGGATTACCTCGTCTGATTGAATTTCGTTTATTATGATTTCTGGATTGTTACGTATTATTTCTCCGTCGATTCCTCCTGTTGCATCTTCACCGGCTTCACCACCGTCAATTAGTAGTTCTGCCTCATCTTCTTCTATCTGGCTGTAGCTGAGTTCTATTGTACCTCCGTCACCACCATCGCCTCCTTGAGATGCTGCTCCTCCTCCTGGTTCACCACCGTCACCACCTTCTACACTTATTTCTCCTCCGATGATCATTTGCTGTTCTAGCGAAGTTATTCCTACGTATCCTCCGTCTCCACCGCTATAACCGTTGTCTCTACCTCCGTCTCCATCTCCTCCATCGGCTCCAGATAGATCGATGTCTCCTTGTATTTCAACTTCATTTGCTGTTATTTCTATATCTGGTGCATCTTCACCAGATTCTCCGTCTGGTGCATCTTCAAGGTCTCCTGTGATGGATCCTGAATCTGTCAATTGTATTCTTTCATTTGCTTCTAAGGTTGCGCCTTCGTCACATACGGTTAATTCTCCATCTATTATTATTTCATTGTAATTTCCTTCTTCAGGAGATATTGCGTTTTCTCCACATATTTCTTGATCTCCGAAGGTTTCAGGAGATACTTGTATTTCTTCAGCATCTTGATCATTATCTGTTTCAACTTGAACGTCGTATAATCCTTCTTCTTCATCAACAGTGTATGTAAATGTATCTTCTTCGCTTGTTCCGGCGTCTAAAGTATATTCTTGTTGTTCTCCTGTTTCTTCGCCTTCAAATAAGAGATTAATGTCTTGTGTTCCTTCTTCGTCTCCTATGTTTTCGATGATATAATCAATTTCTAGTACTTCTCCGGGCTCAACTGGACTATCAGTATCTGTTATATTGATTTCGAAGAATACTTCCAGAACTTCGAATTCTTGTGTTGCAGATGTTTCTAGTTGGTTATCTGTTTCATACTCGACATACCATTCATATTCTTCTGGTTCTAACTCTTCAGATATTTCTAGAGTGGTTTCTCCTGTTGAAACCCGTGTTTCTTCGATAATCTCGTTATTGACATACAATGTTGCCTCTCCTTGTTTGTTAGTATTTATTTCGTATTCAAAGTCTATTTCTTGGGTTCCTCCAAATTCTTCATTTTCTTCTGGAGATATAAGATTAAAATCAACATCTAATTCTTCTTTTACTTCAAATATGCTGGTTTCTGATGTTTCTAAAGTATTTTCTTCATTGTCTTCAAATTCCACATACCATTCGTAGTCTCCTGGTTCGGAAATGGTTTCTTGATTTTCTAGAACATTTACTCCTTGTTCTACTGTTTGTGTGGTTACAGGTTCATCGTCTCGATATATTGTTGCTTCTCCGGACTCTACTGCAGAGACAACATATTCATATTGAATTTCATCTCCTTCGATAAATTCTTGATTTTCTTCAGGCGTTCTAAGATTTATCTCATTTTCTACAGGTTCTGTTGGTGCTTCTTCACCTTCAGTTCCTACTCCAAACTCATATATTCTAAAATCATCTTCTTGCCAATGGTGTACTCCTGTTGATCCTTCTCCAGTTACTCCATCGTATGTTTCTTCTAATTGGAAGCTTTCAGGTTCTGAATCATCTTCCTCCCATGCCTTGTGTCTTAATTCGTTGTCTTGTATTTGGAATCTTGTGTTGAATATATCGGTTGATGGAGCTGTAGCAGATGCTATCTCGTTGAACTCTCCATCATCAAAGTATGATAAACGTATGTCTCCATTTTCGAAATCTCCTCTTAATGCACTTGCCGAATCAGGATTATCTATATTTTGTCCTCTTCCAAATACCGAATGATCTCCTTGCGGCAACCACCGAGTATAAACTTCTGTATCTTCTGACACCGGAGATTCTATAAATTCGAGGAAAGATCTTTCGTCGTCTTCAGCATCTATTCCCAGATAGTTTCTACCTTCAGAATCCTGTCTTATCTCGAATTCGTCTATGTTTGCTGTTTCTTCCCATTCTTCAGGTATTTCTCCTTCTTCATATTGTTCTGCAGTCCAGTAGAATTGTTCTTGGGCTGCAGCTAAGCCAGCTCCTATAAACATTAGAATTGTAAGTATTGTCAGAATTTTGGTTTTGTTTTTATTCGATTGCTTCAAAGTTTATCACCCCTCTGTATGTATCTGCTGTGATTCCTGTGGGTATGTCTAGCCAGTAAAATGTTTGAGTTTGAGTTCCTGCGTTGATGTTTTCAGTTAGTATTTGTTGTTCTTGTGTTAGTTCGTTTGCTGTGGAAGCATCATTTTCTAGCGAGTAACCTATATTGTTCACATTTATGTCATATCCGTCGTTGATACTATTGTTTAGGTGGGTTCCGCTTACTCTTATTTCTTCTGCGTCTAGGCTTTCTTCAGGAATTGTTACGTTATATCCTAGCGTGTTTTCTAGTGCGGGTTGTTCGTCTTTACCAGGGCTTACAGTTCCGAAGTTTATTTCATCAAATTCTACATCTAATATCAGCGAGTCTTGTATTGTGAATGTTGATGTTTCCGAATTAGTTTCTTCAACTTCTTCTAAATCTGAGCTAGTAAGAACATCTATGCTTACTGATTCTTCTGTATCTCCTGTCACTTCTATATTCCATTCTNCTTCACACGTGTCTTCNTGAGTTAATTCTTCTTCACAGAATAATGGGTTTGAATCTGTAGTGTATAGNGGTTCNGCTTCTTCTTCAGGTATNTGTGTATTTGGTGCGCTGTTTGTTTCATTGTATCTTGATGTTTGAGTTAGTTCTCCGCATTCTCCTTCTAANCAGGTTGTTTCTGCNATCATGTTGAAAGATGAATCTTCTGAAGCCGTAAATTCGGTTGGCGGTTCTAATAAGGTTGTTTCAAGATAGCCGTACTTTGTTTTTTCGATTATGTGCTGATTTAGTAAGTTAATGTCTTGTTCTTCTGATACTATTTCGAATTCGGCTTCGTATGTTTCGGATTCTGTAGTATCTGTTTGAATTATGTATGCGAATGTTGCTTCTGTGTCTTCAGGTATTTCTGCTTCTTCTGTTTTGTTCCATTCTATTTGTTCTTCTTCTTTTTCTCCGCCTTCAATTGTTTCTTGATCTGTTTGTACGAATATGTCTTCTAATACCCATTCTGTGTTTATTCCTGTATGAGATATGATTTCTGATTTTTCTAGTTTGTAAGCTGAGTCTCCTATATTTTCTACAACAAATTCGAACCTGTATTCAGTATTACGTTCAGTTTGTTCTATTTCCAGTAGTTCTGTATCTTCTGCTTGTAGTTCTCCGTTTTCACGTTGATCTTGCTCGTTTGTTACATCGAAAATTTGTATGTTGTTAAGCTGGAGTTCAGGAAGCCCTATTGCTACTTCTACTTGATCTATCTCCTCTTCTTCTTCACCAGAATTTACTTCTACTTGATAATTTCCTGTTTCTTCATCTGTTGTATCATAGTTAAACGTTTCCTCGGTAATTTCTCCATCTACTAAAGTTATTTCTCTTGTTTCTTCAATAGTTTCGTCAAATGAGAATTCGACATCTCTAGTATCTTCTAAATCTCCGGTATTTTCTATCTCTACTTCTATTGTTAGTTCTTCTCCCTCTTCAACAGGAGAGTTGGTTTCAACAATACTTGTTTCGAATAAAGCAGGTTCAGGATCTACGGTGAAAGTTTGTTCTTGCGTGTTGGTGTTGCCTGCTTCGTCCTCTGCAGTTACTTCTACTGTGTATGTGTCTCTTTCTTCAAATTCTAGCGTTGTTTCTTCGTTTTCTAGTTCTTGGGTTTCTTTGACAGTATTGTCTTGTTGGTCTACTACTTCGTATTCTACTGTTTCTTCTCCGCTAGCTTCAACTTCTAGAGGAACTTCAAAGTCATTGTAGGTTATGTTTTCAGGTTCTATTATTTCGAGTTCTGGATCTTCGGTATCTATTGTGAATGTGTTTGTGTCTTGTCCTTCGTTACCTGCTTCGTCTTCTGCAAAAATAGTTAAATCATATTCTCCATCTTCTTCGATTTCTATTGTGTCTCCTGAAGTTATAGGTTCTCTTTCTTCATCATTGATTTGATATTCTTCGTTTTCTATTTCATTTTCGTCAGTTGCGTGTATTCGATAGTTATTTCGTTTTCATTGGTGACTTCGCCTTCTTCAGGTGTTTCTATATCAACTTCTGGTGGTGTGTCATCAATAGTGAATGTGTTTTGCTGAGTTTCTGTTGCACCATCTTCGTTCTCTGCGACAACCTCGATTTCTCTTTCGCCTTCCTCCCATTCGGAAGTATCTATTGTATATGTTGTGTCTTCTATATTATCGAAATCTTGAGTTTCTCCGTCTAGAGTATAAAATGTGTTATCTTGGTTTATTTCTCGGAACTCGTCATCTATTTCATATGTGATTTCTTCTCCTGAAGAAAACACTTCTCCTTCTTCAGGTTCTAAAAGCTCTATTTCTGGTGGAGGTATTTCGTAAGTGAAGTCTTGTATTTGGCTGACTTCTTCATCTTGTGAGTTTGTATCATCTCCCCAGTAAAATCTTATTTCTCCGTCTGTTTGTCCTCCTTGACCGTCGTCAAATTCTATATCATAGTAGATTGTTGCTTCATGGTTGTTTATTCCTGTAGAAAATAGAGATCCTGTTGTAAATGTGGCTTCTTCGTTACCTTGTAGGAGTTCAAGATCGTCTCCCTCAAATGCTGCTAATACGTCTATTTCTATTGAGTCTTCAGGATTTAATTCTGTTTCGGGAAATGTAAAACCGCTTTCTACCGTTATTCTACCGCCATCAGCATCTGAACCTTCTATACTGTCATCTAGGTCTTCTTGAGCAATTGGGCCTTCAGTTAATGATGTCCTGGCACCATCTTCAAATCTTCTATATATTTCTATAGCTATTTCACCATCTTCGTTATTCACTCCCTCTACTAGTTCCGAAAATGTTTCTTCTTGTGTAGGTTCAGGTTGGAGAAGAAATCCTTCAAAGGAGTTAACTTCTTCTTGTTCGTTGGTGAAGAATTTGTCTTCCGTATTCGTTTCTGCTGCTCCAAGAGATATAGTTAAAACTATTACTATTGCTAAAACAATTTTTTTAGTTTTTAAATTGCTTATTAGTTTCGACATTTACTTTTAACTGTTTTAAGAGATTCTCGTACTGTTTTTTCTCTTTATTTCAGAGAGTTTTGTTTCGGAGGTTTTCTAACTATTAGAATTTATGTATTTGATTGTTTATAGTAGTTACAGCCATAATAGCGAGTTAAGTAAAGAAATAGGTAAAAACATAATTTAAGCTTCACAGAAACTTGTCTTATATCCTTATTAATGCTATTCCAGAAATTGCTCCTAGTATTGACACCAGCACCACCCATTGGTAAAGGCTTTGTTTTTCGCTTATTTCATTTGAAACATTTTCTGTACGGTTCACAGTATCTCCCATTTGTTCATAAGCATTTAGCGCTTCCTCAAATTGCTGACCGACTTGAGGTTCTGTTTGAGAAACATCATGTATTGCATCATAACTAGTCTGGAAGCTTTCTCCCTCTATAATGCCTTTCAAGTATCTTTGTTCTTCTTCCAGTTCTTCTAGTTGTTCTTGAGATGTTGCCAATGTTGTGGAAGCATAAACAGATATGAAAAACATAGTTACACATGCAACTAGAAGAACTTTGCCTAGTTCTGTAGTGTCTATGAAATATTGTTCTTCTAGCTCTCTGGATTTTGTTTTTCATAAATTTTTCACGTTCATGTTTCTATTTCTAGTTCGTAATTGTCGTCCCACACTTTACAAGTTAATCCTTCGTATGTAGCATGTTCTTTCCATTCTTCTCCCACTTCAGGATTTTGCTCGATAATTATTTCTGCTGCCTCTTGACAGCTTTCTTCAATACTCTCTATGTTTTCGCACTCTTCTTTGGCTTCGAATTCTCTTTCTGAACTCTCTATTCCTATACAACTTCCTGATAAAGGTACGCCATGGCAAGTATCAATTCTTTCATAGCATTGGCCTTCAGCAGATCCTGTTTCAAAACCTAAAACAAGTACAGTGGTAAAAATTAGTACAATAAAGCCAATTATAGCTGTTTTTTGAAGCCTATTGAGTTCTGGGACAAAATCCTTCATCTTTGATACTCTACTTATTTTTAGTATAGTATTATTGGTTTAAAGTTTTGTGTACACAAGTTTTTTTATGAGCTTGAAGCTTTGGCTGGTTTTTGAGGCAATTGGAAATAAAGAGAAAGGAGTAGAAAATGCTTTGAACGACTTAATAGGAAATTTGAAAGAAGAAGAAGGTGTTGATGTAATAAGTGAAGAATATGATGAGATGAAATTGGTGGAAAACCCTCATCCTGAATTAGATGAAGGCTACTCAAAAATTGCTGAATTAAATGTTGAATGCAACAATTTCACTAGAGCTGTTAAAACTGTAATAAATTACGGCCCTACTT
>SL_4KL_010_BRINEDRAFT_10002630_pt1 | contig 10155 bp, 7 predicted proteins | sample SodLak_010_BRINE_2_FD_10664 | JGI IMG/M metagenome (IMG submission 10664) | reverse complement strand
AGCCCTCAACACTGTCTTGATTCCACGCGCGTGCCCAGCGACTGCTTGTCGGCTGGGAAACGCCAACAGCCTCACCTGCCTGCTGTTGGGTTTTCCCGTCGTAGAGGCCCTTGACAAAACAGAGTCGCCGGACGATACGCGTCTCGTCCGCCTTCTGTGCCTCGTTAATCGCTCTATCTAACTCTGTGTTTGACAGATGCTCAATAAGCTTAAACCGACGTGATCGCTCCATCGAATAAAATACGCTGTCCGAATATTCAGTTATTGCGTTGATCACTCCGCTCGCGCAACTCATCAGAGGGAAACGCTCTTTGTATCCGATTCACAACTACCGAATCCGGTGGTGTATAGCTCACACTCTCCACCGGGTTTCTCCGACAGGTAGTCACAACGATGTCTGATCAGGTGAGACTCTGCTAAACTAGAACGGATGATACAACCACTTTTTATTGTCGACCTCAATTCCTTCCAGTACCAGATTATTTGGTGATAAGTGTCAAAACTCACATAATACTGAGGTCGATAACGAGATCAACAGAGAACCACCTAAATCAGCTTATGTTTCTAAGATCAGGATGATTTCTAATTGATTCTGTCACTACTGCTTTTTCACCATTTGACACACTTTCTCTTAACTGCTGCCACTTTTGATGCCGAATTCCAACAACAACCGGAATCGATTCGAGATTAAGTATCTTCGCAATTGACAATCGGTTCCGACCATCATAAAATATTAAATTTCCATCTCTACCAATATGAATGATGATTTCGTTTTCAAGATTGCTCACAGCGTTTTGTCGTGTGCTGTTAAAGGGATCTGATCGAGGATGTAATTCGCCCTGTGATTTGTAGCCATGATGTTTTATGTTATCGAACAAGTCGTCTAATCGCTCACACCGACGTTCGAATTCACCTACAGATTTACAGCCCCAAANGAATTCACCTTGAGAAATTTGTTCAATTGATTGTTGGAACAGATAAGTCTCTTCCCACGACACTCCCTCAATAAAATGAGAAACAAATGATTCGTAAACAACACAATTCTCAAAGCTTTTTAAATTTTTATCCCAATCACCACCACGTACAGTTCCTGCCAATCTTGCGGCACCCTTATCAAAAAAATCCGGACGGTCAATTTTTTTCTGGTTTTCAAGACTATTCCAAGAAATTGTCCATGTGATATTCGCGGGGTCAACCGAAATTAAGTCATATGTTTTAGGAGGGTTATTGTATAAAATCCCGTTTTTAATGTTGGTTGCTAGTAGACGAGTTTTTATATATATGTCGCGGAAACTTAATAATAATCGGTGTTTTGAATATGGAATCAAGGCCATTTTGTTTTATTTTGTATCAAACTCGGCGAACGTAAGTGTCCAGCTGTCTATATCGTGAACAACCTGATTAAGAGGAGAATCCTCGGATAGCACATTTACCATCAATTGTGTTTCATCCGAAACTTTCGAAAGCAGAAAGGACTGATCTGACCAGAAAGCATGTAGCTCCAACAGTTGTTCAGGAATAACACGAGAAGGAGCTACGAACAAGTTGGTATCAGAATTATCTTTAATTACTTTGTGTAGTAGATTATAAAGTATGCTGTTACGTTCGGGCGTCCCAACAAGCGGTAGAACATCTATCACCTGTGTCACCCGCAAACAGTCCTTGCGAGTTTTTGTCCCCACTACAAGCGCGGCTGTAAGTTCGGCTTCGTCAAATCCGAGGTACGTCTTGTAATTCCAATCTGGATTCGAGAATCGCCAGCGAAAGAACTCTGGGCTTCGAGTAGCGTGTAGTCCGTCAGGTTTCATTCTTTTATACAATCCAGTTAATTCATCCCCAGGCACTTCCACATCTAGCCGTTTGATGTTGACTGAACGGGGGGATTGAGAGAGTATTCTTCGAACATAAGCCGGAGTTCTAGTCACTAACCCTCCAATATTCGCGAAAGTTGCGGGAAATGGAAGGTCCAATCGGGTGTCAAGCAGTGGAGTCGGATCTTGAAGCCGGTAGTATTCTTTTATATTACCAATAGGTTTCCAACCCATTTTTATATTCCCAGGACCAGATTGTTTGTTCGGGAAATTGAAAATCAAATCAAATTCACTGTTAGAGTATTTTTCGAGAGCTTCCTTATTCATCCGAGTGAATAGACCTTGCCCCCGGTGTTCAACGTGAACCATGGTATCTCCAGGCTGTAGCGCTGTTCCATCCCAATCTCTTCGTGTTATGGGAAGAGCAAAAAACGGTCGTGCTCCTATAATGTCTCCCTTATGTTCAGTGATGTACATTGAGACATGATCAACATATGGGTTATCAACGTACTTCCATTCAAACCATTCATCTGATTTTTGTTGGCCGAATGTATGTTCGTAAAGATTTAGAAATCCCTCCCGATCTTCCCCCTGGTATTCTCGAATCGTATATTTATTATCGGACATTCGTGAGTGATTGTTTTGCTGCGACTTCTCCCATTGTTCTCACTACGAGATCTCTTCTTTCACGAACCGAATCAAGGAATTTCAAAATCAACTCTATTCGTTTTAGATCTTCTTTGCTCGTTAGATTATTTGGATGCAACCACATATGAAAGACATCGTCGGAGTCGGCTACGGCCTCAATACCGAGTTTCGCCTTTCGAACGACTGGATCCTCAACGACCTGTGTAATTATTTGTTTTGGTAGCCCTTCAAAAGTGAAGAGGTCTAACGAGGCAGGGATATTTACAAGTCCGTACTCATCGACCTCTGGACGGACTGTTGGTGGAGGAGAACTACCGACTGCCATCGAAATCGTCTTTCCGATTGGCCGCATGGATGTCCCGTCGTACCACCGCTCCGGTTTGTTACCTCGATAGCACTTGAAATCAAATTCTGCAAGAAGCTCACGGTAGCCAATATTATTTCGGGGGAAGACGAACGAGTCTAAATCGATTCCCCACTCGCTGGCTAAGCGTCTGCTTTCTCGTAATTCCGCTACCGCGACATCCCGTGACATCGACTGATCACCGAAATCCACGTGCGAGAACGTATGGCTGCCGATTTCGTGATTTACTCTTGCGTTACGAATCGCCTCAATCAGATCCGGAGCAAGCCAGTTGTTTGACTCGTCTGTGTGTCCACCCGGATCACGTTGGAACCAGCCCACTTTGGATTCGAGACCGTCGTGGATCCCATCACACTCGTTCAAAAATAAATGCCCGACGACAGCCCACGTCGTAGGGATTTCGAACTTATCGAACATATCGATCAGCTCAATCCAAGCCATCCTCGCACCGTTAATTCTTGCTGCTGGGAGTTTCTCAAGGTCGTGAAATCCCCAGGCGAGTTCGGCGTCAAGTGAAAGAATAACGGTCCCCATCGTGATACTTGTAATCGATTATTTCCAAACCTTTTGATTATTTCGGATCGACGAAATAGAGATCAAACCCACCATTCGATTGGATTTTGTTGATGTGTTCGTCTCTGTCAAGATATTCGAAATCTTCGTGACTGTACCGAAAGCCCTGCCAAATAACAGGATCTCGAACTCGATCTGCTTCGGTAATTGTTAGGTACGACGGATTGTCGAAATAGTCGTGAAGTGCTTGATCAGCAAACCGATTAGGGACGTTACCGCTTCTTTCCCCTTCTCGGTAGTAGTCTGCCCGATCCCTTGCTGATGGTCCGTATAATCCGGATCCATATCTCGAAGGCGATGAACGGACATTACTGAAAGAGATTTCTTCACTTTCATGTTGGAATGCGGTATCGAAACCATTCATTTGTGCCTCTGTCGTGTGTCCAGATGTTTCATAAATATATGGTGAGGAGTATATTACAGGAACTGATACTAAGATAATTATGAAGATAATTATCGTGATTAAAAAGTGTGACTTCGGAACGGACACAAATCTATTAAATAGTTGGAACGTTCTGCCGATCACTATCGCACCAAGTATCGTTATTATTGGCATCATAGTAGCATAAGTCCGAAAATAAAACTGGGCCATATCTGCAATTAAGTATGCAAAAAAGAATCCGACAAGCGGCAGGAACCCAACTGAAATGTAGAGTATTGTTTCTTTCTCAGATCTGTTATTTGTTACAAACAAACTCCATAACCGATCTGCTCTGTCGGTGCAAGTATTTTTGAAAAATGCAGCTGCCATGATTATTGCCGAGAGTGCGCAAAATAAAAGCGGGATTAAAAATAATTTTATGAAAATCTCCTCATAGCTTCCTCCAAGTTCCTGAAGCGACAATCCCCGACTGGCTACGTCTGTTCCAACTGCCCCAGGATCTAATATGAGATTTGTGACTAAACTCTGGATGATTGATTCGATTCCAGTGCCACTTCCCGCCCACAACCAGAAGGCAAAGGCAAATATGAATGTAAAGTAGTGAATCTTTGGGTCTTCGCTGATTGTAAACCATGGTTTCAAAAGGCGGAAAATGAGGTGAAAAAAGAGCATTATTCCAAAAAAGAACAGAATATGCACGCCCTGTTGTGGGTGTAGTAGCAGCAGTGTTGACGCGGCTATTAGAAGAGGACCAAAGAACACCCCCGTTTCTGCTCGGTAGTAGGCTACAAACAGATACAGGACTACTGGAATGAACATCACCGCTTGACTGGTTGTATGTATCTGCATGTGACCAGAAATGTGGTTGATCGGTAGGAGGAGGAATCCAGCAAAGACACCGGATACGACGACCAGTTTTTCACTTGTTATTCTTCTTACTGTGAGCGGAATAAATACAAAATACACAAAAACACACGTGATAAGAACAATGAGTAGAGAGTGAGTTAGTTCAATATTTATTATATCTTTAAGAACAGATCCAAGGAAGTGAACTGCTGGGTATTGCAGTTCGTTCATGGCTATAATTTCAGTATTCAGTTCCCTAGCATAGCCAAGATGAGTTAACGCATCGTTCTCGCCCAGGTAATGATATCCCCGAATGAGTGGGAGCGCAACAACAGAAATCATCGACAGTCCAGCTAGAGCAAGCCCGCAGTTGCATAGTCGACCGTCCAAATGGAATACAACAATAGTTGAAACCAACAAGCCAAAGAGAACAGAAATCCAAAATACGAGTGGCGTTCCCGTGTATATCGATGGTTCATACCCGGTGACTGGTGATAAATATGCATTTATTATTCCAACAGCTAGAACAACATTCCCGCCCACCAACCAGATCCGAGCATCCTTCACGAGCTCCCACCGTATCATCAACAACACTTGGTACTAAGTCAGTCGGCAATACACTTTCGCTCCTCGTATTCTAATTTCAATGTTTTCACAGAAACAAATGAGTTCTTATCATTTTTTGTGACGAACTACGATTCTGGCCGGAACCTCGACAATCACCGATATGTGTGATACAAACGTCCAGTGACGACCATCATAAAAAATTATCCCGTCATTCTGGCCAATATTCACACGGATTCCATGATGTCAAAGGTATGCAACCAGCCTATTTCAATTTTACGAAGACCAGACATATATTCGACACATATGGTCAAGTATCCACGCTAAATTATTCTTTCGTTCTTTTTCCATATTATTGATATAGCACTGTCTAATATATTATCGCTTTAATACTATTCTCAAATGTGGCCTATCCCGGGCTGTTGTCAACGTACACGATTATTTCTTCCCACGATTGAGCAACAGCTTCATACGAAAGATGTCGCTTAATATTTGATGTTGATTTCGCAAGTTTCTTCCGTGATTCCCCATCCAACAACAGTTCCTCAATGGCGTCAGCGTATCCCGCCACGGATCGATCCTCTATCAGTACCCCGTTCTGTCCGTCATTAACGAGATCCGGGATAGCACCCACACNAGNAACCACNGGAGGAACACCGACAAACATTGCTTCGACCAGCGTAAGGGGAAGCATTTCGCGCTTGGATGTCAATACGTAGAGCCGAGCATCTTGGTAGTACTCAACAGGTTCGTCAGCCCACCCAGGTAGATCTACGTCCCCAGATAGGTCTTGAGCTGCAATAGCCGCACGTACTTCGTCTGTCATATCACCCGCACCAACCATGGCTGCTGAGAACGGTACCGATCGCTCGTTCAGTTCGGTCAGGACTTCGACGAACCTTAGCGGATCCTTCTCCGGGCTCATCCGCGTAAGCCAGAGAATATCGTACGTTGGGTTAGTTGCGGGTTTTTTTTTCGCAAACGTATCTGCCACCGGGTGCAACACTGTGAAAACCCGCTGTTTCGGCACACCCGTTGCTACCAATCGATCTTTGAACTCCTGCCCAGCAACCGTAACCACGTCGAAACGGCGAAACAACCACCTGACAACTGGTCCATACCACGCAGTCGCGTGTACGTCAAGATCGCCGCCGATGATGCCGAGGTGAGCTGGCGTTCGAGTTGAGAACTTTCCAACCAACGCAAATATACCATATGGTATTAAAGAGAAAGAAACTATTAGATCATAATCGTCTGAAATTAACAGTCGAAGCATCACCAGCAGTTGTTTTAGTATACCTATGATTTTGAATCTTGACTCCACCGTGTGATATGTGATTTCTTCAGTCTGATCTGAGGTTGGTCCACGGCAAACGTAGACGACTTTTTCGACAGTATCAGCAATCGGTTGAATATGTGTTTCTATTTTTGACACTCGTGGGGTACCATCGACCCATATGCCGAATCCAGCGATGACGAGTACTGATTTGTTTTCTTTCATATTTTTAGCAGCCATATAGTGTTATTCGAACGCAATCAGATGAGTCCATTTTGTGTGTTCACAGCGGTCTTTTTACTGTTCGTACGTACGCCGAGAGAGCCCGACACATCCATGCCTGACTCCATCGGATATACGGTGTTCTATCGGTCAAGAGACGGCTTTTGCGACGGTAAAAGTAGCCTTCGTCAGTATAAAGACAATTCAATGTCCATTCGAGAACGGATGTCGCGAGCCGAATATCCATGTCCGTGCCCCGTTGAAACAATGTTATAACAGCTTGTGCCGCGGCGTGTGTGTCATAGGGATGTCTCTGGTCCGATTCAAATTTGGGCGCACCAGAGGGTTCAAAGAGATGTTTAGTATAGAACTCCATTCCGTTCGTATATATTCGCCTAGCCTCTGACTCGGGACCTTGATCCATTGCGTACTTGTAGAGGCTCTCGAGGANAAACCCCGTGTGGAAGTTGTCGTGAGAGAGATGTGATTCGGATGCCGGCATCGAGTAGTACCATGCACCTTTCCGATCTTGTGCATCACAGACGAACTCAAACAAATCCTCCGATCGTGCTCTAAGGTTATCATTGCCTGTCTCAGACGATACGCGATAAAAATAGTCCGCCGCGAGCGAATTTACATTAATGACTACGAAGGAATCGTACGGATTGTAGGTGTAGACCAAATATCCATTCACTTCTTGCGTATTGATCCCTGATTGAAGGAACTGTGCGGCCTTTCGTGCGGTCTCCAGCGACTTTTTTTCCCCGGTCTGGTTGTAGTGCTCAAGAAACGCTCGTCCGCAAAAAATAGTAACTACTGCATTCGGATGGTGTTTCGGTAGGAAGAACTTGCGACCGTTTTGCCAATCAAAGTTGTATCCCCAGGCTGGCAGGTCAAACATCGATGATTGGTTTTTGTGTAGCCAATTCAACAGCGACTCTGCCTTGTCGAGATATTGCTCGTTCTCAGTGAATGCGTAATAGTTGAGATAAGCAGACGCGAACAGAGCGATTCCTTTTGCATTACGCTCACGAGGGATCCGTAGAAGTGGTCGGAGATTCACTGGAGCTTTGTTTACGCCGTGGATAGCAACCAGCCTCGTCAACCAGTTCCGACATACGGTATTTAGTATAGGACTGTTTAATCCGTCGTACGGATCCCACCCCGCATAGTCCTGTTCTTCAGCCCAATTAAGGCTGGTTCGACAGATTTCGTCTACTTCGCTATCGTCCATCGTCATAGGAGTGTTCGCACGAGGCCACTCACTTCATCTAACACGTCTTTTGAACGGCTTAGATCCGGCTCTCGGTGGGATTCTGTTCGTGACGAAATGTATTCGGCGATATCCGTAGGGTCCCGAGAATGAAATACCATTCCGTTTTCGACCATCTCTTGGTCGACAGAAAGAAGCGAATTCGGGAAGAACGAGACTGCGGGTTTTTGCATACAGGCGGCCTCCCGTGCCATTGTTCCCGATCCGGTAAGCACCCCATGTGAATGCCAAGCGAGTTCCAGGCCGTTAAGTGCTTGTTCTGGGACGTGCACCTCATTTTCATTGTACGGGTCAGCGAACGACTCATCACCTCTTCCACGGGGTAAGTAGACGATGCCCATATTTTTTGAGACGAACTCTCGTAGGATCTCAGGGACGATTGATCGCTCAGCGTCGACGTATGCTGCATCCAGTGCTTCCGGACGAACGACAACGTAGTCATCGAACGGGAGCATACTGGTGAACGAGTCATCAGAGTCAAAGTTCGCGATATAGATGTCTTCTTTGTACCCGTCGTATGTGTGAATCTGATCTATGTCAGCTCCCCACCTCGTCAACTCCTCAGTCGCAAACGCCTCGGGGACNACGTTGTACGTAGCTTTTGCCTCAAAACGGTTGTAAAATTCTTCGACTTTGAGACCGTCCACATAGGCGGTAATGTCGTTATCAGTGAAATGGATTGATGGGATTCCCCTGACCTTCGAAGCAAGTATGCACATCGCATTTCGTGATGACAGTGAGACATCCGCACTCGGTGCTTGGACTGACAGTTGGGCAGTGCGAAGAGGGATACCGATCTTTCTGAGCATCGTGTTATCGAAGTCCCGGCCGAGAATATCAAACTCAAAGCCGACTTCGTCGGCCAAGTCGACGGTTTCCGTTTTTTGACGCACGGTTGTCTCCGCCTCAAGTTCGGGTATAGTATCAACTAACGATTTAAAAAAGAATGGATGCGATGGGCTGACCAAATCGACCCACGCAGAGACAGTGTCTGGACTTCGATCCGGGAGTTTTGAACGATTCATTATTAGATCTGAATGAATTTTAGTTCTGAGTTATTCCATTCGGCGGCGGGAAGGATTGCTTTTGAATCGATAACGATTGGGTCTGTACCGTTCTCGATAACTTGTGCCGGATTGATCCACTCATACTCGTTGTGGTCTGTTGCAATGACGATTCCATCCGCATCCGTGAGTGCCTCCTCTAGCGACTCGGTCTGGAGCGTTTGGTCGACGACGTGTGGATCGTGCAGTGTAATATCAATCGCGGCCTCGCTCTCGGTAAATGAGCATTTGGTACCTGGACCGCCATCGGTCGCGACTGCTCCCGCCTCATCACTCGCAACTGTCTGCAATTCCCGAGCCAGCTTCAGCCCGGGNCTCTTGCGTGTATCACCGACGTTGCCCTTGTAGGCAACACCGAGAATGGCAATTTTTGTCCCGGCCAATGTTCCCAGCTCATTTTCGAGGAGGTCGATTACGTAGCTCGACATCCCATCATTAACCGCACGAGCAGTCTCGATTAAATCCAGTTGATCCGACCCCTGCCCAAGGAACCACGGATCGATCGGCAAACAATGACCGCCAACGCCAGGCCCTGGCTGTAAAATATCTACCCGCGGATGCTCATTAGCGAGCTCAATTGCTTCCCGAGAGTCAATCTCGTAATCATGCGCAAGCTTTGCGATCTCGTTTGCAATCGCAATATTGGCATCACGATACGTATTCTGAATCAGTTTGACGAACTCTGCGGTCGTCGCACTATTCGTCGTCCGGATCTCTCCTTCAACGAATGACTCATACAACCGAACCGCCGCTTCCGTCGACACACCATTGACCCCACCAATGATGCGATTATTCTGTTGGAGTTCAGTAATGATATTCCCTGGCAAAACGGTCTCTGGACAGTGCACAAGCGCGAAATCATCTCCCGCAGAGAGCCCAGATTCTTCGAGAATAGGCTGAAGCACCTCCACGGTCGTCCCCGGCGGCACTGTCGACTCCAGAATAACGGTATCGCCCTCTCGGAGCTGTGGCACAATCGCTTGTCCAGCACTCTCGATGTAGGTCACATCACCTTTCTTTGCCTCCTCATCGAACGGCGTCGGAACGCAGATAATGTGGTATTTCGCCGGAACAACCTCATCGGAGATCGTTAGCTGTCCGGAATCGAGCGCCTGATTGACAAACGCCCGAA
>SL_4KL_010_BRINEDRAFT_10002627_pt1 | contig 10159 bp, 10 predicted proteins | sample SodLak_010_BRINE_2_FD_10664 | JGI IMG/M metagenome (IMG submission 10664) | reverse complement strand
GTGAGGCGGCGACCGACGGCGGGACGAAAACGCGCGACTGGCGGTGGCGGTACCGCTCGCTGTCGTATCGGCTGACGAAGAACTACGGCCTCCGCCCGTCGGTCGTGTACCGTACGGCCCGCCACGGCGTCTCCGATGCGACGACCGCGCTCCGGGACGTCGCCAACGGCGAGGCGAAGCCGACCGCCTGGCTGGGGAACGGCCGTGACGTGCTGTTAGGCAGCATAGGCGGGATGAAAGCCGGACTCGGAGCGCGGTACGGAGACCGGTCGCTGCGGCGGAACCCCAACGGCTGGTCGACCCGAAACGACCGGGCCGTCTCGGTGTACGACCGTCGTGAAACACCGTCTTGACCGTCGTGAAACGTCGCAATCGTCGATGGAAACGTCTCGCGGCGTGCCACCGAAACCCATGGACGGAAGGCCGTTCGAACGGCTCGATTGCGGTACATTTATATAGAACCGCTGACGACATAAACGATGACTATGGCACAACAGATGCGTCAGCGGCGCGGTCAGCCGCTCTTTATTCTCAGTGAGGGCTCCCAGCGCACCCGCGGACGGGATGCACAGTCGTCGAACATCGTCGCCGGAAAGGCCGTCAGCGAGGCTGTACGGACGACACTCGGTCCGCGCGGGATGGACAAGATGCTCGTTTCCGACTCGGGCGACGTCGTCATCACGAACGACGGAGCGACCATCCTCAACGAGATGGACATCGAGCACCCAGCCGCGCAGATGATCGTCGAGGTCGCCCAGACACAGGAAGACGAAGTCGGCGACGGCACGACGACCGCCTCCGTGCTGGCGGGACAGCTTCTCGCGCAGGCCGAAGACCTGCTCGACGACGACGTTCACCCGACGACCATCGTCGAGGGGTACCACGAAGCCGCGCGTCTCGCGCTCGAAGCCGTCGACGAGATGACGCTCGACGACGACCTCGACGACGAGTTGCTCGCGAGCGTCGCCGAGTCGTCGATGACGGGGAAGGGAACCGGCGACATCGAAGCCGGTGCGCTCGCCGAGACGGTCGTCAAGGCGATTCGCCAGGTTCAGGGCGACGACGGTGTCGACCGCGACGCGATCACCATCCGGACACAGACCGGTGCGGGCGCGTCCGCCACGGAGCTCGTCCAGGGTGTCATCACCGAGGAGGAGCGGCTACACGAGGACATGCCGCAGCGTGTCGACGACGCCTCCATTGCCGTGCTCGACCTCGATCTCGAGGTCCGTGAGGCCGAGATCGATGCCGAGTACGACATCACGAACGTCGACCAGCTGAACGAGGCCATCGCGGCCGAGGAAGCCGAACTCCGAGGCTACGCCGAAGCCATCTCCGAGGCCGGCGTCGACGTCGCGTTCGTCACCGGCGACATCGAAGACCAGGTCGCCTCGCATCTCGCGAAAGCCGGCGTGCTCGCGTTCGATAGCGTCGACAGCGACGAGGCTCGCGCGGTCGCCCGAGCGACGGGCGCACGAACCGTCGGAACGCTGTCGGACTTGGAAGCGAACGACCTCGGCGCGGCCGACACCGTTCGCGTCGAACGCTTCGGCGAGGACGAGCTCACGTTCGTCGAAGGCGGCGCAGCGGCGGAGACGGTCACCGTGTTCGCCCGCGGCGGCACCCAACACGTTGCGGACGAGCTCGAGCGTGCACTCATCGACGCGCTCGACGTCGTCACCGCGGCGCTCGACGACGGCGGCGTCGTTCCCGGTGCCGGCGCGACCGAAATCGCCATCGCCGACCACGTTCGCGACCGCGCTGCCAGCATCCAGGGCCGAAAACAACTCGCCATCGAGGCGTTCGCCGACGCGGTCGATGTCCTGCCGCGCACGCTCGCGGAGAACACGGGAATGGACCCCATCGACGCGCTCGTCGACCTTCGGGCGACCCACGACGCCGAGGGTCGCGCGGGACTCATAAGCGAAGGGCAGACCGGGCGCATCGGTGACCCCCTCGAGTACGGCGTTCTCGACCCCGCCGCCGTCAAGCGCGAGGCTATCGAATCCGCCACCGAGGCGGCGACGCTGATCGCACGCATCGACGACGTCATCTCCGCGAAGTAAGACGACGCACGATACGCGACCGCAGTTCGATTTTTTGAACGCTTGTCCAGCGCCGGCACCGACACGAGGGTTGATACTGCCGGCCGTAATTCCATCCGACTCCTATCGGCATGGTCGACGGTACACAGGCTGATACGCCGAATTCAAGGGATTTCGCTCGAAAGAAGCACAGCCGGCAGTATGACTACCCCTCGGAACGAGGCGTGGGTATGGATGTAATCCACACCGCGATTTGGGTATCGGATCTCGACGACGCGCGTTCGTTTTTCGTCGACGGCATCGGACTCGAAGAGCACGCCTCGTTCACGCTCGGTGGCGTCGAGAACGTCTACGTCGGCGGCGAACACGGCGAGATTCAGTTCAAATACGACCCGAAACACCCCGAACCGGCCGCGGATCGTTCGGCGCTCGACCATATCGCCATCTCCGTCGACGACGTCGACGCGGAGTACGAACGCATCGTCGACGCGACCGACTGTGTCGTCGTCGAGGAGCCGTTCACGGTCGACGGCGCGGGCGCACGGGTCACCTTCCTCGAAGGTCCCGATGGATACGTCGTCGAGCTCGTCGAGTACCTCGAATAGAGCGACCGTTTTTCACGGCCCCCTGCGAACGGACGGCATGGAACGACTCACAGACGAGACAGTGATCGTAACGGGAGCGAGCCGCGGACTCGGCGCGTCGATGGCAGCGACGTTCGCGGCCGAGGGGGCGAACGTCGTGCTGACGGCGCGGAGTGAAGCCGACTTACGAGCGGTTGCCGACGACATCGAAGGCGAGACGCACGTCGTGGCCGCCGACGTCACCGACGAAGCCGCTGTGCGCGCGCTCGTCGACGAGACGGTCGAAACGTACGGCCAGCTGACCGGGCTCGTCAACAACGCCGGTATCGGGATGCTGAGCCTCTACGACGAGTTGTACGACATCGTCGACGTACCGGCCGACGACTTTCGGAAGATCATGGACGTGAACGTGACGGGCGTATTCCTCTGCTCGAAGTATGCCGTACCGGCGATGGCCGATGCTGGCCGTGGAAACGTTATCAACATCTCATCGGGGCTCGGCCGCCGTGCATCGCCGGGATGGGGACCGTACGTCGCGTCGAAGTGGGCACTTGAAGGCCTCTCGAAAACGCTGGCGATGGAGGTCGAACCGGAGATCAACGTTAACGCGTTAGACCCGGGCGGGCGCGTTGAGACGCGCTTTTGGGACCACCTCCCCGAAGACGAGCGTGAGGGTGTTTTAGAACCCGGCGTCATGGACGAGGCGGCGACGCTGCTTTTGGCACAGGCTCCGGGGGGTGTGACCGGCGAGTCGTCGGATGCGAACGGGTGGGAAACGAGGCTCGGCTGACGATTTAAAAGCGATAGAGCTGGGGAAAATCGACACGTGTTCCAGCGCATTCGGCCGGAAGGAGGTTTCCACAACGAGCCGAGAGAGGTTCGTACGCATCGTCCGATGTGAGATAGAGCTAGCAAGTTTACAATGTAAACAACGAAAATAAAATGAAGGACGGTTGTTCAGTTCGACGACCCACGACGGTTGGCGCAATTCTCGCGTTGAATCGGACGAGCGTCGCTTTTCGGTACTGGGCACTGTTCCCGTGTTCCTAACGTTTAAATAGCTCTAATTGCTTGAGTAATCCGTACTATGGTTAACAATGGTAATGCATCCACCAGTGCACTTGATAACACGACGCGACGCGGAGCGATGTCGGGGTCGTTCGGTCGACGCAACTTTTTAAAAGCAGCCGGGGCCGGCGCGGTCGCCGTCGGGCTGGCCGGGTGTGCCGACGACGACGTCGACGAGAGCGTGTTCAAAATCGGTCATCTGGCACCGCTGGAGCTGGACATGGGAATCGGTTCGGAGTGGAGCGCAGAGATCGCCGTCGACGAAATCAACGAAGCCGGCGGTATAATGGACACGGAAGTGGAGCTCGTCCACGCCGATACCGCCGCGACGCCGTCTGAGGGTGTCCGGCAGGCCGAAGAGCTCGTCGAAAGCGAGAACGTCGATCTGCTCTTGGGGACGCACGCAAGCGAGGTTGCGCTCGCCATTATCGACTTCGTCGCGGAGACACGGATTCCGTTCCTCTCGACCGGAACCGCCGCTCCGGAAGTGTCCACGGAAAACATGGGGAGCGATTACGAGCGATACGAGATGGTGTTTCGGCCGGGGCCGATTAACTCCTCATATCAAGTTCGCGACTTCGGTCGGTACGCGGAGTATCTCAACGATGAGCACGGCTGGACCTCGTTCGCGCAACTCGCCGAGAACGCCGCCTGGACGCAGTTTTTCACCGACAACCTGCCGGACGAACTCGAACAGCGGGATTTCGAGGTTCCGTACAACGAGCGGATCTCCTCGGAGACGGACGACTTCTCGCCGATCCTGAACGAGATCGAGGACGTGGAGGCGGACGTGGTGTTCAAACAGTTCTCGCTGCTCCCCGGAACGGGGATGCTGTCGGCGTGGCGCGATAACGAGTATCCGTTCGCACAGGAGGGAGTGAGCGTCCCGTCGATGTCGCCGCAGTACTGGGACGACACGAACGGGGGCTGTGAGTTCGAGTGCACGGCCGAAAGCGGCGGTGCGGGAGCCGCCGAGATCACGGATCGGACGCTTCCATTTACCGACGAGTACGTCTCGCGACACGGCGACGACCGTCCGTCGCTTCCGATGTACATGGGGTACTGTACGTACGACGGAATCCATCTGTACAAAGAAGCCATCGAAGCGGCAGGGACGTTCGACTACGTCAACGACCTCAACAGCATCGTCGAGGAGCTACAGGGGATGGAGTTCGAGGGCGCAGCAGGGCCGATTCGCTTCGGTGAGGAGGGCTCGGAGTTCCCCAACGACGTCGTCGGTGGCGAGGGCGAGCAGCCGTTCCCGATTACGCAATGGATCGACGGCGAAAAGGAGTCGGTCTTCCCCCGCGACATCGCGTCCGCCGACCACCAAGCAGCACCCTGGATCTAACGGTCACAAGACCGTTATCGTGCATATGCTAGTAACCATGTTTACAAATCTACAGCAACGCGACGCCCGTTCATCAAGCGTCCACCGCTCATCGGTGTTCGTGTCCGCTCCGAACGGAGGCAGTGTACCGTGATAGAAGGATTCCTCTCGCTCGTGGTGACGGGCGCGCTCATCAGTGCGGTGTACGCGCTCATCGCGATCGGATTTACGATGATATTCGGCGTCGGTGGGATACTCAATCTCGCCCACGGCGCGCTCATCATGATCGGAGCGTACGCGTACCTCGTCGTCACCTCGACGTCGACGTTCGCGGCCGTATCCGTTCCGCCGATTCTTGGACTCGTCGTGGCCGTCGTCGCGGCGGCGGCCGCGTCGCTCATTCTTTATAAAGGACTCGTCCAGTACATCGAGGAGGACGTGATAATCACGTTCCTCGCGACGGTGGTCGTGGCGGTCATCGCGGCGGAGATAATGACGCTCGCGTTCAGCCCGAACCCGCGGTCACTGACGCCCGTCGTTCCGGGCTCGATATCGCTTCCCGCGGTCGGCCTCCGTATCAGATTTATCGAGATAGCAGGCTTCGCCATCTCGTGGGTCGTCATCGGCGCGCTGTGGTACTACGTTACCCGTACCGACGCCGGTCGGTCGATCCTCGCGACGTCGATGACCCGACGCGGGGCGAAGCTCACGGGCGTTAACATCTCGTCTGTGAGCACACAGACGTGGCTCATCGCCGGTGGGCTCGCTGGACTCGCCGGCGTGTTCCTCGGAACGCTCCAGGAGACCGCGCCGCTGATGTGGCTCGACCCGCTCGCACTCGCGTTCATCATCGTCGTTATCGGGGGCATCGGCAGCATCAAAGGATCACTCGTCGCGGCGTATCTGATCGGGTTCTTGGAAACGTTCACCGTCGGCGTCCTCGGCCCCGAGTTCCGGGGCGTGTTCTCGCTCGTCGTCGTCGCCGCCGTGATTCTCGTCCGCCCCGAGGGCCTCTACGGGAGGGAGTTCATCGATGAGTAACGTCATGGATCGCGTCAACAGCACGCTCGGCGACCGGTACGCCGATATGAACCGGCTCCAGTTCGGGCTGCTCGCGGTCGCGCTCATCGCACTCATCATCGCTCCCGTGTGGGGTGGCTCCTACCTCCGCGTGTTGGCGCTCGGAAACATCTTCGCCATCTTCGCGATGGGATGGGACATTCAAAGCGGCTACACCGGCTACATCAGCTTCGGTCACGCCGTCCTGTCGGGCGCGGCGGCGTACACGTCCGCGCTCATACTCACCCACATCGCCCCGGACATCTCCGTCTGGGCGATTTTGCCGGTCGCGGTTCTCATGTCGGTCATCGTCGGCCTCCTCTTGGCAGTGCCGACGCTCCGTCTCCGCGGGCCGTACTTCTCGCTCATCACCCTCGTTGCTGGACTCTTGTTCTACCGCGGAACGCGAACCGCGAGCCAGTACACCGGCGGCGAGCAGGGATTACTCGTGGGGCGGTTGACGTTCGACCCCGTGTTGCGGTTCTACATTACGCTGGTTCCGATGCTCCTCATCGCGGCCGCGTTGTTGTACCTGAGCCGCTCGAACATCGGGACGATCCTCATCGCGATCCGCGAGAACGAGGCGGCGGTCGAGTCGGCCGGAATCGACGCGACGAAGTTCAAGATCTGGTCGTTCGTGCTGAGTTCGATTCCGATGGGTATCGGTGGCTTCCTGTTCGCACACTTCGATGGCACCGTCAATCCGACCGACGTCGTGCTCATCGACCGGAGCGTCGAGATGATCGCGATGGCCGTGATGGGCGGTATGGGGTCGATCCTCGGACCGATCGCAGGTGCGTTCCTGTTCGTCGGCCTCCGTGACGGGATCCTTCCGGCGTTTCTGTCGGGAACCGAGCGATGGCTGGCGCTTTGGGTCGTCGTGTTGTTCGTCATCGTGTTCGCCCGCGACGGCCTGTTCCGAAAGCTGTGGCACCGGCTGGGCGACGACACCGAAGGTGATAGCGAATGACACTACTCAGCGTTCAGAACCTCACGAAGAAGTTCGGTGGTCTCGTCGCGGTCAACGACGTCTCGTTCGACGTCGAAGAGGGCGAAATCGCCGGGCTAATCGGACCGAACGGCTCCGGAAAGACGACGATATTCAACTGTATCATGGGCATCTACAAGGTGACCGATGGAACGATATCGTTCAAAGGCTCGGATATCACCGATGCCAGCACCCACGAAGTCGTCAACACGGGTATCGCCCGCGTCACACAGGAGTCGAATCCGATAGGCCGTATGACCGTCGCCGAGAACATCCGGCTGTTCACGCTGCCGAACGACATCCTCTCGATTACCGGCGGCGCGGAAACCGAAGAGATCGAAGCGCTGGCAGCACGGGTCGGCATCGACGACGTCCTCGACGAGCTTCCCGGGTCGCTTCCACACGCCGACGTCCGACGGCTCGAAATCGCGAAAGCGATAGCGACGAAGCCGGAGCTGTTGTTGCTCGACGAGCCGTTCGCCGGACTCAATCAGGCGGAAATCCGTGAGATGTCCGACCAGATCCGACAGCTCCGTGACGACGGCGTCACCATAATAATCATCGACCACAACATGCGTGGACTGATGCAACTCGTCGAGCGAATCATGGTCATCAACAACGGCGATTGGCTCGCGGACGACACGCCACAGGCGGTCGCCGAGAACGAAGCGGTTCAACAGGCGTACCTCGCCGGGACGGAGGTGTTCGAATGAGCCTTCTCGAACTCGAAAACGTCACCATCGCCTACGAGAAGGCGACGGCAGTCAACGACGTTTCGCTGTCGGTCGACGAGGGAGAAATCGTCGGCATCATCGGCCCGAACGGTGCGGGTAAAACGACGCTGTTGAACGCCATCAGTGGCTTCAAATCGTATCAAGGGAGTATTACCTTTGACGGTGAGGAAGTGTCGACGTTTATGGAGCAAGACATCGTCAAACGCGGACTCGTGTACTGCACCGAAAAGCGCGACCTCTTCCCGTTCTTCCCGGTTCACGAGAACCTCCTCATGGGCGCGCAGTTCCGCGAGGACAGAAAAGCCGTTCAGGAAGACCTTGATATGGTTTACGAGCTGTTTCCGCGGCTCGCAGAACGGCGTAAGCAGAACGCGGAGACGATGAGTGGCGGCGAACAACAGATGCTCGCGATAGGGCGGGCGCTGATGAGCGACCCAGACCTGTTGATGCTCGATGAGCCGACGCTCGGGCTCGCGCCGGTCATCATCGAGGACATCAACGAGGCGATACAGACGCTCACGGAGCAAGGAATGACAATCCTGCTCGCAGAGCAGAACGCCTCGTTCGCGATGGCGCACGCGGAACGGCTGTTCCTGCTCGAACGCGGCGAAATCGCCCGACAGGGCTCCGCTGAGGAGTTGAAAAACGACGAGTACGTCCGAGACGCCTACATCGGCGTCGTCTGACGGCCGTTCCCCGTTTACAACGTGGAAAGTTTCGGTCGGTGACTCAACGCCACGACGAGAAGGCTCACCGACCGAGTTCGACCGCATCGCCGACGGCCAGCCCGAACACCTCGTCGCCACGGCCGCGGTTGACGGCGAGTTCGACGTTGCCGTGGCTTCCGACGGTCGTAACGGCTCCGCCAGACTCGACGTGAGCGTACGATTCGACGACTGGAACTTCCGTGCAGTTCACCGTTATCCGGTCGACGCCGCCGAGCAGGTCGCCGGGCAGGTTCGTGACGACGTTGCCGAAGCCGTCGACGACCAACACCTCCCCGACTCCTCCGTCGTCCGTTATATCGGGTTCCGGAAACGTGAGCTCCGTATGAGCGGTCGTCGGGGTGAGCCAATCGAGTTTCGAGAGCCCCTCGACGCCGGTTTCGTGGATCTCGGCAGCTGCCGGCGCGAACACGTCTCGGCCGTGAAACGTCGAGCTGCGGGGATCGCCGGCATCGATTTCGTACACTTCGGTGGACGCGGCCAGCGCGCGTGCGGGCGGGACGAGCACGCCGTTGTCGGGACCGATGAGTACGTGCTCGCCCGCGCGGACGGCCAGCGCCGCGCGATCGGTGCCGACGCCGGGGTCGACGACGACGAGATGAACCGCTGGCGGGAACTCGACGAGGACGTGTGAGAGCCAGAAGGCGGCGGTTCGGACGTCCTGTCTGGGAAAGTCGTGGGCGATGTCGACGAGTCGGGCGTCACACCGCCGGAGAATGACGCCTTTCATCGCCGCGGGATACGGTGTTCCGAAATCCGAGGCGAGCGTGATCATACTATTCGTCGGCCGGATCGCCGTCGCTGTCGAGCCCGTTGGCGTCGCTTTCGGTTATCCGCTGGATGCGTTCGACGCCGTCTATCTCTTCGAGGACGTCGACGACCGCGTCGGGGACGAGCGCCTGCCAGTCACCGCCGTTCGCCATCCGGTCTCTGACCTCGGTTCCTTCGAACTCCTCACGGCGGAACATCGGCGACTGACGCACCTCGATGTCGGCTTCCTCGAACAGACGGACGACGAGCGGGTTGTTCGAGTACGCGACGTCGAACCGCGGGCTCATGGACTGGACGTGGCTCACCCACACGGAGTTCCGGTTGAGGTCTTCAATCGGCACCGCGTACGTCACGAGGTCGGTGTCGACGAGCGCCTTCGTTATCATCATAATCCGCTCGCCGGCGGTGAACGGGTTCCGAACCGTGTGCGACTGGTCGGCGCTTCCGATGCCGACGACGAGTTCCTCGACCGCTTCGCCGATACGCCGAACCATCGCGTGGTGTCCCTCGTGGTACGGCTGGAACCGACCGATATAGAACCCCCGTGTCATATGTGCACGCTCGCGGCGTATTTTTATAAACCCGACGAGTCCGCCCGCGCCATCCGGATATCTCTTAGGAAGCTCCGCAGTGCGTCGGTTTTAGCGTGCAGAACCCGCACATCAGGGGAGAAAGTATATCAGTCGACAGGCCGTCTAACGAGGTGATAGTAACGGTTCTATGAGCAACGAAAAGGAAGCAGAAGACGTTCCCGACGCCGACGAGCGTCGGCCCCCTGTCGATGACCGCGATGGGGCCGAAGACCCCGCGAACTCACCGGTCACGTCCGGCAGCGGCTCGCCCGAAAACGGAGCC
>SL_4KL_010_BRINEDRAFT_10002625_pt1 | contig 10162 bp, 15 predicted proteins | sample SodLak_010_BRINE_2_FD_10664 | JGI IMG/M metagenome (IMG submission 10664) | reverse complement strand
TCCGATCTAGCACTTCCGGCTGTGTACAGGTTTGGGAGCCCGCTAGCAGGGTGCCGTGAGGCGGCGCAGGGCGGTTCAGGTGACGAGTTGGGCTGGTATGGGGGGGCTTGGGGTCCCCGGTTTGGCGTAGCCGCTCTCAGACGGCCGCAACATGTAGCTGCGTGTTTCTCCTGCTAAAAGACCTGTAGCCGTTACACCTCGTGGTATGATGGGGTATGGACAGATCGTGTGGACGGTGCGGGGAACGGCTCGGGTGGGATGCCCGCGCCGACGCGATGTACTGCTCTGGTAGGTGCCGGGTTGCTGCACACCGGGCGCGGAANCGGATACCTGACGCGNTGACCTCCCGGCCGCGCTGGGTCCGTCACCGCGACAAGGTTCCGCTGACCGTGGACGGTCGTGCGGCTTCGGTGGTCGATCCTTCGGCCTGGTCGACGTTCGATGCTGCCGCCAGCTCGACGGTCGGTGACGGGTTCGGCCTAGTCCTCGACGGTGACGGGCTGGCGTGTGTCGACCTCGACCAGGCCATCGTCGACGGGAAGCTGACGCCGTGGGCGCAGCATGTGCTGGACACGGTGGGGCCGACGTACGTGGAGGTTTCGCCGTCGGGTACCGGTCTGCACGTGTGGGGCACGCACGACGGGTACAGCTTCTGGAAGTCGGCCGACACGGGCCGGCGTATCGAGTTCTACACGACCCGCCGCTACTTGACGGTGACCGGTGTGCGGTGGGATGCCGCTCCGGATCTGCTAGCAGACCTCAACGGGCTGTCTGAGCGGCTTCTGCAGTAGCCGAGCCCCTGGAGGGCCGGTCGACCCTGGAGGTCAACGATGGGTGCTCGAGGTCCGGCCCCGAAGCGTGAAGATCAGCGGCGGCGACGGAACAAGACTGAACCGGTTGACCGTGCCGTGTCCGACGGTGCGGTCCGCGGCCCGGATCTGGTGGGTCAGCACAAAGCGGCGTCGAAGCGTTGGTATGAGGCTTTGCGTCGCAGCGGCCAGGCGCAGTTCTTTGAGCCGTCTGACTGGGCGTACGCGCAGGACATCGTGTGCACGGCGATCGACGCGTACATCGAGAAGCCGTCCGCGATGATGTTGCAGTCGTTGAACAGTGCGATGTCGTCGCTGCTGGTGACCGAGTCGGACCGTCGCAGGTTGCGTGTCGAGCTTGAGCGGGATGAGGAACCTGAGGAGCCAGCCGAGCTGGTCGCCATCGATCAGTACCGGAAGCAGCTTGGTGCTGTCTGAGCGTGTGGCTTACGGGCCGACGTGGGAGTCTGACGCGGAGGGTTGGGTTCTTCCGGAGTTGACGTTGGGTTGGCAGGTGTTGGGTTGGTCGTCGCGATGGTTGCGTCAGCCTGACGGTCCCGATGCCGGTCAGCCGTGGCGGTTCACCGCCGAGCAGGCACGGTTCGTGTTGTGGTGGTACGCGATCCGGCCTGATGGCCGGTGGCAGTACCCGTACGGGGTGCTGCGGCGGGTGAAGGGTTGGGGTAAGGACCCGGTCGGTGCGGTGCTGGCGGCCACGGAGTTCGTAGGTCCGTGCCGGTTCGGCGGGTTCGATCGGGATGGCAGCCCGTTGGCGGTGGCGCATCCGGCGTCGTGGGTGCAGTTGGCGGCGGTGTCGAAGGATCAGAACCGGAACACGATGACGTTGTTTCCGCGGCTGTTTTCGGATGAGGCCGTCGCCCAGTTCGGCATTGATGTAGGCAAGGAGATCATCTATTCGGCTCAGGGTGGCCGTATCGAGGCGGTGACGTCGTCTCCGCGGGCGTTGGAGGGTGGCCGGTCCACGTTCGTGTTGAAGAACGAGAACCAGCACTGGCTGTCGTCGAACGAGGGCCATGAGATGGCGGCGGTCATTGACCGTAACGTGGTGAAGTCGCGTGATGGTGCGTCGCGGGCGTTGGCGATCACGAACGCTCATGCGCCGGGTGAGGGGTCGGATGCGGAGCGGGACTGGGAGGCGTTCCAGGCGTTCCGTGAGGGCCGTGCGAAGGCGGACCCGTTGCTGTACGACTCTGTTGAGGCTGCGCCGGATATCGTTCTGGCGGACGAGGAGCAGCTTCGTGCCGGGATCAGGCAGGCACGTGGCGATTCGGTGTGGCTGGATGAGGACCGGACGTTGCAGGCGGTGTGGGACCCGCGCACGCCGGTGTCGTTGTCGCGGCGTTTCTATCTGAACCAGCTGGCTGCTGCTGAGGATGCGTGGGTGGCGCCGCACCATTGGGATGCGGCTGCCGAGCTGTTCGAGCTTGCGGACGGCGACCAGGTGGCGCTCGGGTTCGACGGGTCGAGGACGGATGACTCGACGGCGCTGGTGGCGTGCCGCATGTCTGACGGGCTGGTGACGTTGTTGGCGGTGTGGGAGAAGCCGTCGGGTGCGGCTGGCAACGAGTGGGAAGTGCCACGCGGGCAGGTTGATGGTGAGGTTGAGCGGGCGTTCGAACGGTTTGATGTGCAGGCAATGTTCGCTGACGTGCATCCGTGGGAAACCTACATCGATGACTGGCAGGAACGGTTCGGTGATGGCCTGGCGGTGCAGGCACACAAGGACCATGCGGTCGGGTTCGACATGCGTTCGCGGTCGAAAGAGTTCACGGCTGCTGCGGAGAAGATGTCGGCGGCGTTGTCTGAAGGGTTGAAGGTCCACGACGGTGGGGACGTGCTGTCACGTCATGCGAAGAACGCCCGTCGGCGGACGAACCGGTGGGGTATCAGTTTCGGGAAAGAGCATCGCGAGTCGGCCCGGAAGGTCGATGCGTTGGCTGCTGCGGTGCTGGCACGTATGGCACGGGATGCTGTGCTGCGTGGCAGTAACCGGAAGCGCCCGTCGACACGGTGGGTCGGGATCTAGGAGGCGGCATGGAGCTCGACGCCGGTCAGGCTGCAGGTGCCGCGAAGGATCTGCTGGTCGAAGCGGACCGTGAGTGGTCACGTCTGAAGCAGTTTTCGGAGTATGAGCGTGGCGTGCAGGCGATGCCGTACACCCCGAAGCAGCTCACGCACGAGTTCAGGGAGTTGGCGCAGCGGTCGTTGACGAACCTGCTTCCGAACGTGTTGAACACGCTGGTTGACCGTCTGTATGTGGACGGGTTCCGTCCGGACGTTGTGGACATGGACGACGGTGACGTGTCGGCGGTGGAGTCGGCTGGCTGGTCGTGGTGGCAGGCCAACGGGATGGATGCACGCCAGCAGCAGCTGTATCACCTGACGGCACGTCACGGGTACGCGTACATGATGGTGTGGCCGGGCGATAATGGGACGCCGTGGTTGCGTCCGAAGTCGCCGCGGCAGTGGTTCGCACAGTTCGATGTTGCGGACGATGATTTCCCTGAGCTGGCTGTGCGTCGCCGCAACGGACGTGTCGAGATCCTTGATGATCGTCGGCTGTGGGTGCTGTCGAAGCAGTCCACGTCGGACCGGTACGACGTTGAGGGTGCTGTCGAGCATGGTGCGGGTGTGGTGCCGTTGGTGCGCTACATGAACGCGTGGCCGGACGAGGGCGAGCATCCGGTCGGTGAGATCGAGAAGCTCATCCATGTGCAGGATCGTCTGAACCAGACGGTTTTCGATCTGCTGGTGACCCAGACGTACATGGGTGCGCCGCAGCAGTGGGTTGCTGGCATCGTCGCCGACGCGGACGACAAAGTGAAGGCGATGGCGAAGCGGGTGTGGACGTTCGACGAACCTGCGACGCAGGTCGGTCAGCTTCCGCAGGCCGATCTGGGTCAGCTCATCAAGGCGATCGACAACTCGATCCGGATGTACGGCATCAAGGCGCAGATGCCACCGAACTACCTGCTGGGTGAGATGGTCAACATCTCTGCTGATGCGCTGGTGGCGGCACATGCCGACCTGGATGCGAAGGTGGAGTCACGTCAGGCGTTGCACGCAGAGTCGCACGAGCGGATGTTCCGTCTTGGCGGCCGGATCGCTGGGGTGGACGCCATCGGTGACGACGACCAGGCGCAGGTGGTGTGGCGTCGGACTGATCCGCGGTCGTTGGCGTCGACGGTTGATGCGCTCGGCAAGATGGTGTCGATGCTGCATGTCCCGCCGGATGAGGTGTGGACGATGGTGCCGGGTGTCACCCAGCAGGATGTGGCCCGTTGGCGGCGCCGCCAGGACGAGCTGGACCCGTTGCAGCTGCTGGACCGTGAGGTGTCCAGGTTGGAGAGGGTCAGTGCCGACGAGTGAGCTGCAACGCCGTCTGACGCGGCGTAACGCGAGGACGCAGCAGCAGATCAAGGTGGCGGCACGTACGGAGTTGCTGCGGGTGTGGCGGCAGACGTTCGACCTGTCGGATCTGGACATGTCGTGGGAGATGTTCGCTGCACGTGCCATGCCGGTCATCCTCGCGAACCGGGACCGGTCGGTGGAGGCGGGCGCACAGTATGTGCAGCGGTTCCGTCAGGCCGGCAGTGTTGCCGGGACGGTGACGGTTCGGCGTGCCCCTCCGATTGATGTGGATCGTATGCGGTACGGGCTGGAGTACACCGCCAAGATCGTGGTTGCGCGTTCGTTGGCGCGGGGGATGTCGCCGCAGCAGGCTGCCCAGCGTGGCATGGTCGCTTCGGTCAACTCTGCGGAGCAGTGGGTGCACGAGGGCGGCCGGGAGACAGCTGCACGGACGTTCGACGATGATCCGCAGTCGGTCGGTTGGCAGCGTGTGGTGGTGTCGGATGAGCCGTGCGCGTTCTGTCTGCTGATGGAGTCGCGCGGGCCGGCGTACCGGTCGCAGTCGACGGCCGAGTTCGAGGCGCATGTCAACTGTGGTTGCGAGGTTGAGGGTGTGTACGGGGACTGGCAGCCGTCTGGCCGTCAACTTGAGGTTGACCGTCTGTATCGGCAGTCCACCGAAGATGTCCGCGGCACCAAGCCGCGGTTGCGGGCGTTTGAGTCCGCGTTCCGTAAGCAGTCCGCCCTGGAGGCGGCGTAGCCCCTGGAGGGCATCGTGAAACATGTTGATGTGGAACAGCAGGATGGCCTGCGGTTCGTGACCTGTCCTGACACGGGACGGCGGTTCGCGGTACCGGCAGGTGGCGCTCCCGATGAGGAGGCAGAGGAACCTGAGGGCGACGGCGATGACGACGAACCGGTCGACGTGCCGCGTGCGAAGGCCAAGATCCGTAAGGCCAACCAGGAAGCGAAGGCGCTCCGCGAACGGGTGAAGGAACTTGAGGCTGTGGAGCGGAAGCTTCAGGAGCTCGAGGACGCGGAGAAGTCGCAGCTGGATAAGGCGAATGAGCGGATATCTGCTGCGGAGAGACGTGCAGAGGACGCTGAAACGCGGGCGTTGCGTCTGCAGGTTGCGCACGAGAAGGGCCTCACCCCGGCGCAGGCGAAGCGGCTGTCGGGCAGCACCCAGGAGGAGCTGGAGGCCGATGCGGACGAGCTCGCAGAGCTGTTCGCACCGTCGTCTGGCCGTGAGGAGTCCACGTCACGTGGGCCGAAGCCACGGATCGATGACGACACCCCGTCAGATGCCGGTGCCGATGAGGACCCGGCGGAGCTAGCTAAGAAGGTTGTCGCACGCCAACGGGGTGTGGGGTGACCGAACCGCTGCCGTTCGCCATGGGCGGATAGCGGACCTATCAACCTCGAAGGAGGTCGATCATGGCGAACAGTTTCGTTACTGCCGGACGCGTGAGCGCGCTGGCTATCCCGCTGCTTTCCCGTCAGCTGGTCCTGCCGATGACGGTGGCCCGTATCTCTGGTGGCGAGTACGCCGGCGACAACGGTGACACGGTCACGGTGCGTGTCCCTGTGCCGGGTGCGGCACGCAACCGTGCCGACGACAATGGCGGCATCACCTACGACGACATCTCTGAGGCGTCGGTGACGGTGCAGCTTGAGCACCTGTACCACGCGACTCGCGTGTCGGACGAAGAGCTGTCCCTGGAGCTGGTCGATTTCGCGACGCAGGTCACTGCGATCCAGGTCGACGCGGTCGCTCGTGGCGCGGAAGACACCCTCGCTACGGTGATGAACGACGTCGTTGCTGACGACGGTGCGGTCGACCCGCTCGAGCTTGAGGAGGCCATCCTCGAGGCGCGGGAGTCGTTGACCAAGAACGACGTCCCTGCTGGTGACCGCTACATCGCGCATGGTCCGGAGGTCACTACCGCTCTGCTGGCCATCGACAAGTTCGTCCGGGTCAACGAGTCCGGCGACGATGGTGCGCTGCGTGACGCCACTGTGGGCCGCCTGTACGGCTTCACGTTCGTGGAGTCCAACGCGCTCGACGCGGAATCTGCGGTGGCCTACCACCGGACCGGTTTCGCCATGGCGAACCGTGCGCCGGTTGCTCCCCGTGGCGCGAACGACACGGCCACTGCTACCGCTGGTGGCCTGTCGCTGCGGCAGATCTTCCAGTACGCGCCGGACGTGCTGTCCGACGCATCGGTGCTGTCGACGTTCGCAGGTTCGAACGTGGTCGACGCTGACCGTGTCTACAAGTTCGAGCTGGCCGCATCGGGCACCTGATGACGGTCCGGGTGGGGTGGCACGTTGAGCCGCCCCACCCGGCGGCGAAGGAGATGGCATGGCCACGTTCAAGAACGCCTACACCGGCCGTGTCGTCGACGTCGAAGGCGCACAGGCCGAACTGCTGGCACGTGCCCGCAAGTGGGTCGCCGTCGAAGCTGGCGAGGATCTCTCTGCGTTGACGGTGCTGGAGTTGCGTGACCGTTGCCGTGACGCCGGCCTGCCGGTGTACGGCAGCAAGGGCGAGCTGATCGGCCGTTTGGAAGGTGACCGCTGATGATGTTCGCCACGGTCGCCCAGTTCGAGGCGCGCCTGCCCGGTCCGCTGGCAGCAGACGAGGAGGGCCGTGCGGAAGCGTTGCTGTCCGACGTGTCCGCGATCGTTGCCGACCTGGTCGACACTGAAACTGCTGACGGCTGGGACGACGGTAACGCCCCCGGATCTGTCGTGGCGGTGGTGTGCTCGGCAACACATCGGGCGATGGTCAACCCGTTGCAGCACGCGTCGGTGACTGAAGGTTCGTACACGTGGCGTTCCGACAACGTGTCCGGGGTGTGGTTGACCCCTGACGAGAAGTCGACAGTGCGGCGTGCTGCCAACATTCCGGGCTGGACGGCAGTGGAGAAGACCACTGAGTACGGCTTCAACGTCGCTGACCCGGCATGGAAGATCGGGTACTAGATGCTGTCCGCTACCCAGGCGTCGCTGCGGATGCGTTGCGACATTCAACGGCCCGGCACCGGCGACGACCCGTTCGGTGGCGGTTCCAGCTTTGTGACGGTCGCGTCGAACGTGCGCTGCCTGTGGTGGACCAGGTCGGGACGTGAAAACGTCGACGACACCCGCACGGTCGTGCTCGCTGATGAGTATCTGCTGGTGGCGCACGGCGTGGACGTCGAACCGAACGATCGGATCGTCGGGCTGATCGACACCTTCGGTCGTGAAGTGTTCGGCCCTGACGGGTTCCGCGAAGTTGAGCATGTCACGTTCGCGCGGGACCATCTCGACTGTGCGCTGCGGTCGTCAAGCTGATGCGCATCGTCAAGTTGGACTGGCGCGGGTCGGAGGTGGCGGACGCGGTTCGTGCCGCTGCGGTCGCTGCGGTCGATGAGACGACGGCCGAAGCGGCGTCGTCTGCTGCGAGCCGCCGTAAGGGACGTGCTGCGGCGATCACGTCTGAAGATGCTGCTGTCGGAGGTGACGGGCAGGTCACTGGACGGTGGGGGCTGTTCCCCGAACCGCGTGGCGGTGACGCCTGGTACGAGCTCTTCATCGAAGCGGGTGGTGCGTTCGTCACCGGCGACCATGCGAAACGTCGGGCTGCGGATCAAGCTACCCGCAGGTGGCTTCACGTATCGCCGCGCGCCTGGGAGGCTGACATGTCGGATGCGTCCGCTGCAGTGGCGCAGCTGCTCGTTGATGCCGGTATCGCCGAGGGGCGTGTGTGGCGTCCGGTGATGCCGCAGGCGCAGGCGCAGTTCATGCCGCGCCGCAACGTGATCGTTCGCCGGACCGGCGGCGGTCTGCGCACCCAAGGGTTCATGCCGTCCACAGATCAGCGTGTCGACGTGCGCTGCTACGGGACGTCTCATGCCGACACCATCGATTTAGAACGGCAGGTGACGGTGCTGCTGCACCGCCTCCGTGACGTGGACACGCCGTACGGGCGGATCATGTGGTGCCGCCTGTCGGGTGGCGCTGTCGACCAGGTCGAGGGCAACACCACGTGGCCGTTCTCTCTGACCAGCTGGCAGGTATACGGCCTGTGGATCGAGGGGACTACATGAAGACAGCTACCTACCACGGTCCTGCAGACCGTCTGAAGGTTGGCGACGTCATCTTGCCGGCCGGTGTTCCGGTCGAGCTGTCAAACGAGCGTGCCGAACGGTGCGCTAGCAATCCGCGGGTGACCGTGGACACAACGCCCGACCAGGGCGACAACCTGCCCGACGAGGAGGGCTGACATGTCACGCCACGAACTGATCGCTGCACCGTTGACGGTGTGGCTTGCGCCGGTGGGTACGTCGTTTCCCGACATCGGTGTGGAACCGCCAGCTGCATGGGAAAAGCTCGGCAAGATGGGCGATGAGAACTACACCGAAGATGGTGTGACCGTCCAGTTGCCGCAGACCCTCGAGGGGTTCACCCCGGCGGGTGCGACCATGCCGGCCAAGATGTGGCGCACCGAGTCCGGTGTCATCGTCGGGGTCACCGTCGCAGATGTCCGTGCCGAGGTGATGAAGTACGCCCTCAACGGCAACGAGGTCACTGAAGCTACGGGGACGTTCTCGCTGCCGCTGCTCCGCGACGTCGACGTCACCGAGTATGCGCTGCTGGCACGTGGCCAGTCGCCGTACGACAACGGCGAGGAGGGCCAGTTCCAGGTGCCCCGCGTTGTGGTCGATGGCGAACCAGAGATCGTGTTCACCAAGGGTGGTGACCCTGCCGCGATCGAGTTCGAGTTCACCGCACTCGACCCGGCGGATGCTGCCGATGACTTCAAGGTCATCTTCGAGGATGCTGTTTGATGACTGAGAAGCTGTTGGACCTGTCGGCAAGCGAGCCGACAGGTCACGTCAAGCTGCCGGACGGAGAGTTGTATCCCGTCCGCAGTATCGAAGACATCGGCACCGGCGAGCTTCACGCCATCACCCGCGACTACCGCGAAGCGCAGTCGCTGCTGGCGTCGGAACAAGCCGGTGCTGAAGAGCTTGAGCGGATGACCCGCATCCTGTGTGACCTGGCCTGCAACCTGCTGCCGGACGCTCCACGGGATGTGGTCAGGTCGTTGCCGCCGGGCAAGATGATGCGGCTGATCGAACATTTCTGGCAGGTCTGGCACGCAACCCCGGAGGGTCAGGCCAGCAAGTAGACCTCGGTGAGGTGCTGCCCAAACTGTCACGGTTCTACGGCGGCACCCCGACCGAATGGTTGCACTGCCCGTTGCCGCTGTTGCGGGCCTACAGCGCCATGCTGCCGCGCCTGCAGGCGGAGGAGACGCTCCGCCAGGTGTTCGTTGCACGTGCCGGTCAGCCGCAGTCGAAGCAGGGGCAGCGTGCCGCATCGCGTGCGCTACGGAAGCTGGAACGGCAGGCGTCGGGCCGGGTCAAGGCGCCACCGCCGTCCAGGCAGGCGCTGGTGGCGGCTGGTATCGGTGTAGAGGGAGGGCAGGATGGCTGAGTCGCTCGGTTCAGCTGTTCTGGACCTCACTGTCGACGGTTCCGACCTCGAGGACGGCCTGTCCGAGGCCGAGTCGACTACCGAGTCCCGCATGGGCCGTATGGGCGCTGTGGTCGGCAAGGGCGCCACAGTGGCGGCCGGTGCCCTCGTTGCTGTCGGTGGCGCTGCGGTCGGTGCGGCGTTCAAGACGGCCAGCATGGGCGACGAGATCGCCAAGACGGCGCCGAAGCTCGGTGTGACCACCGACGAGCTGCAGGAGATGCGGCACTGGGCCGAACGGAACGGCATCTCTTCAAGCCAGATGGAACGTGCGGTCGGACGGCTGAACCAGCGGGTCGGTGACGGCACCGCCGGTTCGTCCAAGTATGTGGACGCCCTCAACGACATGGGGGTCGCAACCCTCGACATGAACGGTGAGGTGCGCGACACCTCTGACGTTATGGGCGACGCAATCCAGTCGCTTTCGGAGATCGAGGACCCGTCGACCAGGTCGG
>SL_4KL_010_BRINEDRAFT_10002622_pt1 | contig 10168 bp, 8 predicted proteins | sample SodLak_010_BRINE_2_FD_10664 | JGI IMG/M metagenome (IMG submission 10664) | reverse complement strand
TTAAGAAGCTGGTCCTCGTGAATCTCACTGTCTGCTTGCTTGTTGGAGTGCACATCCTCAGCAAGCAGACGTTCTAACTAAGTGGCTTTGTGAAGTACTGAACATGAATAGATGCGCGGCCGCACATCTCGCGGTCGCGAGGTGTGGGTCGCGAGGTGTGGGTCGCAAGATGTGGGTCGCGAGGTGTGGGTCGCGAGGTGTGGGTCGCGGGATGCAAAAACGTGGGGTACGGGGCGGTGAGGTGTGAATAGACGGGCTCGCTATCAACACGGTCGCAAACCCACAGCCGTTCCAAAACGGCACGTACCGGCAGGGTTCAACCGGTTCCGACGGGTTATAAGCGCGACTGCGTAACTCACGCGTGATGAACAGCAGACAGATCGGCGACTACGACGTGCTGATCCTCGTCTCCCTCATCTGGTTTCTCGGGAAGTTCGTTCGCTACGCCTTCCCGCCGCTGTTCGAGTCGCTACAGACGAGCTACGAGGTGAGCAACGCGGTCATCGGAATCGCGTTCACCGGATTCATGGTCGCGTACGCGCTGATGCAGTTCCCGAGCGGCGTGGCCGCCGATCGGATCGGTCCGGTTCGCGTGATCGTCGTCGGGACCGCCGTCGCCGGTGTCGGCGCGCTCGCGCTCGTCGTCGACTCCCCGTTCTGGGCGCTGATCGCCGCGATGCTCGTCATCGGCGCCGGGACGGGCGTCCACAAGACGGTCGCCGTACGGCTGCTCGCCCGTGTCTACCCGTCACGAATCGGTCGTGTGTTGGGTGTTCACGACACTCTCGGTGGGTTGAGCGGTGTCGCTGCACCCGCGGTCGTGGTACTGTTCATTTCGGCGCCGCCGGCGCTTTCGCTCCTGCTCGACCGGCTGCCGGGCGCCGACTGGCGAGGACTGTTCCTGCTGACGGGGATCGCTGCGATCGTGCTGGCAGCCGCGTTCGCGTGGCGGATCCCAAGGCGACTGCCGGCTGACGCAGCGGTCGGCACGTCAGACGAACCGACGCCCGGTGCACGCGATTATCTCCGCCTGTTTCGAAATCCTCGACTTTCGGCGTTCGTGTTGGTGATCACCGGGTACGCGTTCGCACACAACGGGCTCATCGCGTTTCTCCCGCTGTATCTCTCGCGAGAGGCGGGGTTGACGACGACGACTGCCAGCCTCTTGTACTCGATCGTGTTCGCGGTGACGTTTGTCCAGCTTGCGACCGGTGACCTCTCTGACCGAATCGGGAGGTTTCCGGTGATGGTTGCGACCCTCGGGCTCGCGGCGACGGCGCTCGTGGCATTGGTGGTCGTTCCCGGCTTCGGAGCCGGCGTCGTCGCGTTCGCCGTCGTCGTTGCCGCCTTTGGTCTCGGGGCGCACGGCTTCCAGCCGGTCCGAAGCGCCTACCTGATGGAGCTGCTCCCCGATTGGCTCGCCGGCGGCGGCCTCGGGGTCGTCCGCACCCTCCTGATGGGTGCGGGCGCGCTCGCGCCAGGAGTCGTCGGAATCGTCGCCGACGTGGCCGGCTTCCGTCTGGCGTTCGCACTGCTCGCGGGATCGATGGCGCTCGCAGCACTCATCGCAGCGGGGCTGTGGGTGACGGAGTGAGTGTCCGTACGGGGACGGTGGCTCCACTCGACTCGATCTCACCGACCCCACTCCACTTCCGCCGCGTCCTCGGTTTCTCGAAGAATGAACGGGCCGATCGAGAGCGTATGCTTCGTGACCGTCGCGATCCGCAAGATGTACGCTAAGAGCAGCAGGAACGGCACCAGCGAGAGGGCGGTTGCAGCGGCGACGACGACAACGAGCGTTTCGACGCCGAACACCGTCCCCTCGTACGGAGCGGGGTCGAAGAAGACGATCATGGCCGTCGAGACGATGAGCGCCGGAACAGACGTCACAAGAATGTGCCGGGAGAGGTTGATCAGCTCCCACTGAAAGTACAGCGTCTTGAAATGCTCGCGAGCGGGACCGAACAGCTCCAGCGTCACGATCAGCCGTTCGAGTGCCGCCGCCCCCCGTTCGTCCAGCCGGTCGCCGTACGTCTCGCGGATGCGTCGGCTCGCGAACACCTTCCACGAGTAGTTGAAGTTGAGCGCCGACGAAATCACGTCGAAGGACCCGAACTGAGCGCCGTCAAGCCCCGTGGACACCTGATCCGCGTTCTCGATGAGGTCGTCTGCGAGATCATCGGCCGCGGTCCTGAGCTCCTCGTCTGTCGACGTCGACACCGAATCGCGCAGGTCTTCGGCGCACTCGGCCGAGACCTCGACGAGGGCGCGCAGAAACTGTGCGGGTCGCGAGGGGCTCACCGGCGCTCCGATGGCGTCCGCGGCGTCTCGCCGGAACTCCGTGGCGCCCTCCATGCGCTCGCGCTGGTCGCCGACGGCGCCGAGCTCCTGTGAGAGCACGAGNTGGTTCAGNGTGAGCACGAGCGTCACGCCCGTAATCGTGGCGGTGAGCAGCGCCTGAAACAGCGTCGCTATCGGGTCGCCGTCCCGCACTACGGTTTCGGCGGCCGGAGCGAGATGTCCAACAGCGACCAGCGTGAAGAACACCAGCACCAGTAGCGCTCCCGTGACGACCCAGCGATCGGCTTCGAGGAGGAGCCACAGCTTTGCGCGGCTCTGGTCGGCCCGCTCGCGCAACAGGTTGCTCGGTGTGTCGCCGGTCCCGGACATACGAGTACCTCCCCGTGACCGTCAAAAAAGCTCCCGGGCGCTCGGACCCGGACGGCGCCGGTGTCACACCGCTCAGTCGGCGTCCTCCGAGCCGATCTCCTCGGGCTCGAACGCCGCCGGATCGAACTCGCGCTCGCGGAGCGTGTCGGGGTCGACGGCCCGCAGGACTGACTCGTCCGTCGCCTCCAGCACGACCGGCGGTGCGACGCCGGCCTCACGGGCCTCGATCCATCGCCCGACGCAGAGACACCAGCGGTCGCCGGGATCGAGCCCGGGGAAGTCGAACTCGGGACGCGGCGTGATCAGGTCGTTGCCGCGGTCGCGGCTGTACGTCAGGAACTCGGCGGTGACGACCGCACAGAGGGTGTGTGCTGGCCGACGTCCCTGTCGACGTCGCGGCAGTGACCGTCGCGGAGGTAACCCGTAGTCGGATCCGTGCTACAGGGCGCCAACTCACCACCGAGCACGTTTCGGTCGCCGGCGGTCCCGTCGCCGTCGTCACCCTCGTCGCTGTCCTCTGCTCCGCCATTATTACCGCTCCCATCGGTTGACACGTCTTTCGATCAGGGGTTGCGAAACTTATCGATGGCGTCGAACACCGTCGTCTGTCAGCTGGTCAGTTCGTCGAACCGATGCGTCTATCCGGCTGTCTTCACCATCCACGCGCATGGCGGAACGCTGGCTCTATGGCTGGGGGCTCGGATCGGTCGCATTCGGCGGCGCATCGCTCGTTGTCCCCCTGTACGTCGTCGCGCTCGGCGGGGGACCGTTCGTGCTCGGTGTGCTCGCAGCCGTCGCTGCGATCGTCGGCGTCCCGGCGGCGCTCGGCTCGGGTCGGATCGCCGATCGGACGGGGAACCGTCGCGGTATCGTCCTCGCAATGCTGGCGCTCGTCGCGGTCGGTATCGCCGTGATCCCGCTCACTGACCAGGTGGTCCCGGTCGTCATCGCGAACGGCGCGATCTGGTTCGCGTTTGCGGCCGCCACACCGGTCCTGACGCTGCTGGCGGTCACGGACGCCCCCGAGAGCATGTGGAGCGAGCGGATCGCTCTGCTGAATCAGTATCAGGGCGTCGGATGGGCGCTCGGCCTGCTTCTCGGCGCCGTCTGGACCGGTGTCGGAGGACGGTTCTTTCCCGCTGACGCGGTGATCCGGTGGCTGTTCGTCCCGCTCGCTCTCTGTGCGGTCCTCGGGTTGGCCCTCGGGAGCCGGACGCTTCCCGTGGACCCGCCGTCCGGTGTCGACCGGCGAGTGTCCGAGACTCGTCTTCGACGAGCGATCCGCACGGCGGACCGGTTCAGCGTCCGGACAGCCACCTTTCCGTTCACGGTCGGCCGAGCCGATTTCCGCGGGCTTCATCCGCGAAAATTCGTCGAGCGGTTCACCCCCGTCCTCGCCGCGTACTTCGTGGCCGTATTCTGCTTTTTCGCCGGGTTCGCCGCCTTCTTCGCGCCACTGCCGGGGTTCCTGACTGACGTCGGCTTCGGCTCAGACGGCGTCTTCGCGCTGTACCTCATCAACGGCCTCGCCGCGGCCGCGTTCTTCGGCGTCGCCGGGCGGTTGACCACGGACCGCGATGCCGCGCTCCTGCAGGTCGCCTCGCTCTCGACTCGCGCGGTCGCGCTGCCTGTGGTCGCGCTCATCGGTGCGACGTGGGGTGCTGCCGCGCTCGGGTTTGGAACCGCAGCGGCTGTCTTCGCCCTTATCGGACTGACCTGGGCAGTGATCGCGGTGACTGCAGGGACGCTCGTCACCCGACTCGCCCCGCTGTCGATCCGCGGCGAGGCGCTCGGAGTGTACGCCGCGCTGGGCGCGTTCGCCGGCGGGGTCGGGAGCATTCTCGGTGGATGGCTCGCTGCCGTGAGCTACGCGGTCACCTTCGGTGTCGCCGGCGGATTGGTCCTGATCGGAGCGATCGTCGTGTTCGCCGTCCGGCGATACACCGCCGCAACGTCCGCGACTGACGGCGTCGCTGTATGACCGACACCGCACGCCGGTCGGCGTGGTCGCATCATCGATGACCTCCCCCGGCTGACAGTATAAGAGCCGGCCAACAGTATAAGAACCGGCCGACCGAACGATCCGACATATGAGCCGGAACGACGAGGTCGCCACGCTCCTCGAGGAGTTCGCCGACCTGCTCGACGCGACCGGCGTCGAGTACAAGCCGACCGCGTACCGCCGCGCCGCCGAGAACGTCCGCGAGCACACCGCACCGATCGAGAACCTCGCGGGCGAAGGGGAAGCGGCGGTCGCCGAGATCGACCGCGTCGGCGACGCCATCGCCGCGAAGATCGTCGAGTACTTCGAAACGGGCGAAATCGAGGAGTTAGACGAACTCCGCTCGGAGCTTCCGGTCGATATGGAGGCGCTGACCTCGGTCGAAGGCGTCGGGCCGAAAACGGTCGGTAGCCTCTATGAGGCGCTCGGAATCACGACGCTCGACGAGTTGGAGGACGCCGCGGAAGCCGGCGAGATACAGGACGTCTCCGGATTCGGTGCGAAGACGGAAGAGAACATCCTCGAAAACATCCCGTTCGCGCGACAATCTCAGAAACGCACCCGACTCGGCGACGCTCGCCCCGTCGCGGACGCGGCGCTCGCGTATCTCGCCGATCTCGACCCCGTCGAGTCGGCCGAGGTCTGCGGCTCTATCCGGCGCTGGAAGGAGACGATCGGCGACATCGACCTCCTCGTCGCCAGCGACGAGCGCGAGCCGATCGTCGACGCGTTCACCGACTGGTCCGAGGCCGACGCGACCATCGAGGCGGGCACCGGCAAGGCGAGCATCCGCGCGAGCGGCACTCGGGTCGATCTCCGGATCGTCGACGCCGCGGAGTTCGGCGCGGCGCTCCAGTACTTCACCGGCTCGCGGGCTCACAACGTCGCGGTGCGCAACCGGGCGATCGATCGGGGGTTGAAGCTCAACGAGTACGGGCTGTTCGACGTGAGCGACCTCGACGATGCGGGCCCCACGGACGACGGGGAGGGTGCTACCGACGGCCAGCGGGTCGGCGATCGGGTCGCCGGCGAGACCGAAGACGGGGTCTACGAGGCGCTCGACATGGACCCGATTCCACCGGAGCTTCGCGAGAACGACGGTGAGATCGCGGCCGCCGCCGAGGGAACCCTGCCGGATCTCATCGAAACCGGCGCGCTCCGTGGGGATCTCCACACGCACACCGACTGGTCGGACGGCGGGTTCACGATCGCGGAGATGATCGAGGCGGCGGTCGACCGCGGCTACGACTTTCACGCCGTCACCGACCACGCCGCCGGGCCGGGGATATTCGGAAACACCGGGCTCGGCGAGGCCGAGATCGCAGATCAAGCCGATGCGGTCGCGGCGGCGGCCGAGGCTGTCGACGGAGCCGAGACGGTCACAGCCGGGCGGGAGGCGGGAGACGATGCCGATATTCTGGTGCTCCACGGAATCGAAGCGAACATCGACGCGGAGGGGGCGATCACGACCGGCGACGAGACCCTCGCCGATCTCGACGTCGTCGTCGCCTCGCCGCACTCCGCGCTCGGACAGGGTTCTGAGGCCGCCACCGAGCGGCTGATTCGCGCCGTCGAACACCCGCACGTCGACATCCTCGGGCACCCGACCGGCCGGATTATCAACAGCCGACCCGGTGTCTCCCCCGACATCGAAGCCGTCGTTTCGGCCGCGGCCGCCGCCGGGACCGCGATCGAAGTGAACGCGAATCCCGCACGACTCGACGCCGACGGCGACTTCGTCAGGGCCGCGGTCGAGGCGGGAGCGACGATCGCTATCAACACCGACGCACACGCGCCTCGCGAGCTCGACAACGCTCGGTACGGCGCCCACACCGCACGGCGTGGCTGGGCGGAAGCGGTCGACGTGCTCAACGCCCAGTCGGTCGATGACCTGCGGGCGTTCCTCGACGCATGACCGGGAGCGTATCCGCGCTCGAAACCGAGCGTAACCGGTTTGTCCGCGACCCACCTACGGGTCGGTAATGGACCGCGAGCAGGCAGTCGACCGGTTAGTGGCCCTCGTCGACCGGGTCGAGCGCGAGACGATGCCGGTGCCCGTCCGCGAGGTGTGGGCGTTCGGCGACGTGGCGCTGGGCCTCGATCCGGTCGAGCGGCTCGATATCTACCTCACTAAGGACGTGCTCATGGGCGGCGACTCGGCGGCCGCGGCCGACTTCGAGGCCGAGTACGGGATTAAAGGCGTCGGCACCTCGATTCGCGCCGAATGGGGCGAAGCGCATCCCGACCGCATTCGCGTGAGCGACAACGGGTACGCCGCGCCCGAGAAGTGTCTCGCAGCGGAACTCGTCGGCGACGGTGGGGGACAGGGTCCCCCTAGCAGCCGGACGCAGCCCGACGACAGCGAGGGACACGGTCCTTCGGGGAACCGGGNTTCGCCCGGTGACGAGCCGATCCACCTCGAAGTGTGTAACGCGAGCTTCGAGGACAACGTGCGACAGCGGCTAAAAGGAGCGCTCGCTCGCGACGCCTACGAGGCGGTGCTCGACCCGCGCGGCGTCTGCCTCTGGGTTGACGGCACCCGAGACGAGGAGGCGTTCGACCGGCTCCGCGAGGGCTCGTTCGCGATGCCGACGCTCGCGGACTCGCTCAGTATGCTCGGCGCAGACGAGGACGTGGCCCGCGAGGCGGCCGCGGTTCTCAAAGCGCAGCGGGCCGCCCAGGAGGGCGCCTCCGTCCGCGGCGATATGGTCTGACCGGCCTACGCAGGAGCCGTCGAAGCGGTCGCCTTCCGACCACGTTTGGCCGCCATCGGACCGTTTTTACTTGCGATCGCCGTGCGGACGGTATGCCTACACCGACCGATCGCGTTCTGCGCGCTGAGCAGTCGCGTATCCGCGTGATGTTCGACCTCGCACAGCGTCACGACGGCGACCTCGTCAGATTGGAGGTCGGCGAACCCGACTTCGACACGCCGGAACACGTGATCGACGCGGCCGCGAGCGCCGCCCGCGACGGCGCGACACACTACACCTCGAACGCGGGGCTACCCGCGTGTCGACGAGCGATCAGCGACACGCTCGCAACCGAGTACGGCGTCGAACACGACCCCGACGAGATCGTCGTCACCGTCGGTGGGATGGAAGCGCTCCACTTGGCGACGCTCGCGACGGTGTCGCCCGGCGAGGAGCTGCTCGTCCCGGGTCCGACCTGGCCGAACTACGCGACGCAGGCGACGCTCGCGGACGGGAGCGTCCGAGAGATTCCGATGCCTGCAGCGACGGGGTTCGCCCTCGACGCGGACCGCGTGATCGATGAAATGGGCGACGACACCGCGGCCGTCGTGCTCACGACGCCCTCGAATCCGACCGGCCGCGTCTTCGACCCCGACGAGTGCCGGGCGGTCGTTGAGGCCGCGGCCGACCACGACGCGTACGTGATCGCCGACGAGGTGTACCTCGGTCTCACGTACGACGGTCCCGCCGAGGGGATCGCCGCGTACACCGACCACCCGGACCACGTGTTGACGGTCGGCTCCTGCTCGAAGGCGTACGCCATGACCGGGTGGCGACTCGGCTGGCTCGCGGGTGACCGCCACATGATCGACGAGGTGGTGACGGTCCGCGAATCGACCACTGCCTGTGCGTCGAGCGTCGCGCAACACGCCGCGATCGCCGCGCTCACAGGTCCACAGGAGCCGTTCGAAGAGATGTACCGGGCGTTCGAGGAGCGTCGCGACCTCGTCGTCGATCGCGTCGCTGACATCGACGGTCTCTCGTGTCCTCGACCGGAGGGCGCCTTCTACGCCTTTCTCGACCCCGGGATCGACGACGACGCCCTCGATATCGCGAAATATCTGCTGAACGAACACGGCGTCGTGCTCGCGCCGGGCGACGGCTTCGGTGACACCGCTCCCGGGCGGCTCCGGCTCTCGTTCGCCAACTCCGTCGATCGGCTCCACGAGGGGTTCGATCGCATCGAGGCCGGGCTAGCGGAGTACTAACCGCGGTCCGTCGAGGACGCGCTGTCGCTCACTCTCTCGCCGCCGCTCACTGCTCCCCGCTCACTGCTCGCCGCTCACCCGGCCGACGGTTACGTCGAACGGAACGCGCTCGACGCGCTCGTACTCGCCGGCCTGCATCGCCGCCACGACATCTCGGCCCATCTCTCGCCAGCGTCGCCGGAGGTCGTCGTAGGCGTCAACGGAGGTCGCAGCCACCAGCTCGTCACGGTGATCAGCGATCCCCGCGCCGGAGGCCGTCCGCGCTGCCGTCGCCAGCGCTGGCTCCGCATACGGCGGGTTGGTCCGCTTCTCGTGGACGTACCGACGGGTCCGGATGTCGGTGATATCGGCCGCCTCGAACGCCTCCCGCACGCGATCACCGAGCGCGACGTCGGTGTCGACGCCGCTCAGGTACGCTTCGCGCGCCTCGCGCTCCAACCGCTCTTCTGCGGCGACCGTCGAGGTGACCGTGACGTCGGCGTTGTCCGGCTCGATCGCGGCGACGAGGTCGGTCGAGACGCGCGCGAACTCCCGAACCGCCGCGACCGGCTCCGGGAGGTTACTCAGGAGGGCCTGACAGGTGATGAGGTCGACAGATCGATCTCTCACCGGTAGTCGGGTGGCGTTGCCGGCGACGAACTGCAGGTTGGTTTCCGCGCGGGCGACCCCGAGGAGGTCGGTGTCGACGTCCATGCCGATCACGGTCGCGTCGGCGGGCGTCTCCGCGTTGAGCACGCGAGTCAGCTCACCGGTGCCGCAGCCGACGTCGAGAACGGTCCGCCGGCTCGGGAGTTCGAGGTCTGCGAGAGCGTTTCGGCCGTCTTCCCACATCCCGCGACGGGTGTATTCGAGGTACTCTGCAGAGAAGCGTCGCACGTCACGGGGGTTGCGCGCGCGGCGAAATAAACGTCTTGTCTCAGTCGTCGACGCTCTGTCTCAGTCGTCGGTATTCGCTCCGTCGCCGAGGAGATCCACCAGTAGCGCGGCGGTGACACCGGCACAGTAGCCGACGAACGCTCCGGTGAGTCCGATGAGACCAAACGCAAGAGCGATTCCGCCGAGCGTCGCGTCGCCGCCGCCCACACCGGGGACGCCGAACACCGTTCCGATGATGACGAGAGCCGCAAACACCACGGCGGGCACGACGCCCACAGCGAGACACGCCGGTCCGCCACAGCGCGCGTACGCGCCGGCAGCGGCGACTGGGGCGGGCGCGTAAAACACCAACAGCGGTATGGCTCGGTCCGTCAGCGCCGACGCGGTCCCTAGGTCCGCTAGGTCGGCGACGAGCGCGACCACCAATGAGAGGGCTACGACGGCGGCGAACCCGACAACCATCGTGACGGCCAACTTGCGCCGTCGGCCGAGGAGTAACGCCTCTGTGGTGCTCATATTCCTCGAGTCTATGCTCCGAATACATAAACCCGCGTCGGACGCCTTTATACGAAATTGGGAGATATGCCGACCACGCTTCCACGACGGCCGCTACGCAGCTCCACGACGGCCGCTACGCAGCTCCACGACGGCCGCTACGC
>SL_4KL_010_BRINEDRAFT_10002621_pt1 | contig 10169 bp, 6 predicted proteins | sample SodLak_010_BRINE_2_FD_10664 | JGI IMG/M metagenome (IMG submission 10664) | reverse complement strand
CCGCGTGTGTCGAGCTTCCGACCCCATCGCTTTGCATCTGCGACAGCAATTGACTCCTCATAGAAGTTCTCACGGTCGAACGCAGCGTCGGCTGCTTCCACGCTCGGGAAGAAGCCGTAGTCAGGACGCCGTGCGTTCCGCATAACCGTCTCCTCGATTTCGAACGGAATTTCAAGGATTTCGAAGACAGGGCGAATGAAATTTCGCTCCAGTTGAGCCTCGTTATAATCTTCGACCCGGTCCTGTTTGTCTTCCCAGAGTTCATTGATTTCGTCATACGCCTTGCGGACTAGGTCCTCGTCGACTTCCTTCCAAGGCTCCGTCTGCCGAAGATGTTCGGTGAGGTAGTGGTTGGAAAAGAGGTCTCGGTTCGTTCGATAGGGGTTTGATTGTTGAGACATGTGTGCTGATCTAATAGTGATAAGGGGGAACGCTATATGTGAATATTCTATGAGGTGCATTCCTGGCCTATAATTGTTATTATAATATGGGTGTCGTCCGGATTTTGTGGTCCCGCGTATGTGCATGCGAACGTGCAGTGCTCACGCGGACGAGCATGTGCACGATTTAAAAAAGCTCAGACCAACACTTCTTTATTACAAAGTGTTGGTTTGAGACAAAGATATAACTATGGTGGCACAAGTCGTGCTATGCGCAACATGACTGGGTCCCAGCAAAATCCGGGCGAAGGGCCTCCGGACGACGAGGAACGCATCGCACGACACCTGCGAAAACGCATCACTGACCGGGTGAGCGGCAATCTCGAGGGCGAGGACGCCCGGGTCAAGCGCGATGCTCCGAGCGATAAATTCTTTGCCGGGGCACTGGCCCCCAGAAGTAATAGCGACCTTGAGGACAGCGACGACGACCTTCAATCGAAGATGGAGCCTTACGCAATCGGTACCATGACCCGAATCCGAAACGGGTCCGTCGGTGATACAATCTCCATCGACATCACCGGGAGCGTTTGGGTACGCGTGAACCCGACCTACAAGGAGATGGACCGACGCGACGAGTACGTCTCGCTGGCAGATCGTGAAGACGATCAGAACAAGACTACCACACTTCTCCCAGTCTTCGAACGCCTCAAACTGGAGGTTCCGTCGGTAGAGGTGCCCTACGAGACCATTGCAGGCGGGATCCGGTCAACACCAGAAGTCGTTCAGGAACGCGCCACCGAAGCGATCCGGGAAGCTGTCGACGATGCTCGTGAAAGGGCTGTTGCACGCGACGATATCTACCTCGACAATGGTGACGACAAGCCTGATGAAGACGTTCCGAACTATGTACTCGAAAACGAGACGGCGTTCGATGACTACATAGAAGAACGTGACGGTACGCCGGCGATCCCGGATTGGGACCTGTCAATACAGATCACCACCACCGAGGACCGGGAGAGCAACGGGGACGAACTCCTGCTCGATATCGAGGTCACCAACACAAGCAGACAGTCAAAGCGAGACTACGTCTACACTCTCCGCGATCCGACGCTATTCGAGGTTCAGCTCGATCTGCAGGCGAACGGTGACGTGGAGTTCACACCCTTCACATTCGATCCACTTCCCGAGGACTTCCGCTACAACCGGGATCTGTGGGGTCACGGGCGGAACTGCACAATCAATGCTCCAGACTACAAGGAGACTCTCGGCGATGCTACACCCGGGCGATCCGCGCCTCGTGCGGACCCGCACACAGACCACCTCCGGACGGACTTCATCCCTGAGTACCGGCAGCTGGTCTACGAGTCTGCTGATCGAGGCGTGAATCCCGCTTTCAGCGAACTCGCGGATCTCCAAGGCAGCGGATACGAGGTGTTGGTGTCAGTTGGGGAGGCTATGGACAAATACCTCAAAACTGCCTACCCGGAAGCCCTCCAAGAATACAGCAAACGGGACGATTGGACGGGCGCCGACCGTGAGGATTTTGAGGAAGATAAGGCTGCGTTTGAGCGCGAAATTACCCGGTTCCGGCGCGGCATCCGTGTGCTTCGCGAACACCCAGATACCGTCGGTCGCGCGTTCGAACTGATGAACCAGTCGATGGACAGAATGCACGACTTCGACACGTGGCGACTGTTCCAGCTCGTGTTCATCGTCATGCTCATCCCCGACATCGCGGGCCGCGAGTACGAGGAATGGGACGAGATCAGCTGGCGTGACTCTGAGGACCTCTCAGAGCGGTTCGAGGAAGCAGAGGGTGCCCTTGACGTCGTCGACGTGCTCTGGTTCCCGACAGGCGGTGGGAAGTCAGAGGCATTCTTTGGTGTTGCCGTCTGGAACATGTTTTTCGACCGCATTCGCGGTAAGCACTTCGGGGTGACCACGTGGACACGGTTCCCGCTACGTCTCCTGTCGCTCCAGCAGCTCCAACGGATGTCGGAAACCATCATGTACGCCGACCTCGTTCGGCGTGAACAAGACGACATCGGGAGCCGACCGTCTCGTCCCTTCAGTGTCGGCTTCCTCGTCGGAAAAAAGAACACACCGAACGCACTCACGGGCTACAACAACGACAATTTCACGCGTTACAAGCAGGACAAGAAGCTCCGAAACGAGGCGAAGGTCGTCCCGAGCTGCCCGGCCTGTGGTGCGCGTGTCGAGATGCGAGTCACAGATGACATCCGCCTCGCTCACGTCTGCACCGGTAATCCGTTCGAGTGTGACTGGCAGAAGCGTGAAACTACGGCCCAAGAAGATTACGCGGAGGACGAACTTCCCATCCACGTCGTCGACAACGAACTCTACCGCTACACACCGAGCATCCTCGCCGGGACCATTGACAAGATCACCGCAGTCGGGTACCAGCGGAAGATGGCGCACATTCTGACCGGAGAGATGGAGTACGAGTGCCCGACGCACGGCTTCGCCAGTCTGGGGGAGTGTACGGAGAAGTACGGCTGTGATATCGACAAGGATGAGTTCGAGTTGATGGCGTCGCCGATAGAGGTGTACGACCCGGCACCATCTCTAATGGTCCCCGACGAGCTCCATTTCCTTGAAGAGAGCGTTGGGAGCTTCGACGGTCACTACGAGACGGGGGTCCAAACCCTCCAAGAAATTGTTGACGCCGGGAAGACGAAGATACTCGCCCCACAGCGACGATCACGGCCTACGAGGACCAGGTGTATCATCTGTTCCTCCGACCCGCAGAACGTTTCCCGTCGCCGGGGCCATTCCTTCGCGAGAACTTCTACGCAATGGAACAGCCTGAGACACAGCGCTACTACATGGGGCTCATCCCGCATGGGAAGACGCACATCAACTCCATCATCGACGTTCTCTTTACGTTCCACGAGGAGGTTCAGAACCTCCTCCGGATGGCGATGGAATCTCCCGAGGACATCCTCACAGGCGTCTCTCTGGAGGGGACCGACACCAGTGAGGCCCTGTCAGCTGACTCCATCGCAGAGATCATCGACACCCTCACGCTCTACAGTACGAGCCTGACGTACTTGCTGTCGAAAAAAGATGGAGACCGCTTGGATCAGTCGTTCGTCAGCCAACTGAACGCATACTTCCGTGGAGAAGGTCGCCCTCCGCTCAACTCGGAGCGCATGACTGGTGGGACCCCCTTCGAGGAAGTCCAGACCATTCTGAACCAGCTTGATGACCCGTGGCAGGAGGACGAAGACGAGTCCCTACTGCACAGCCTCGCTGACGACAACCTCGTTGACGAGGAGGACATCCCGAACATCATGGAACTCCGTGATGTGCTTGCGGCCGAACTCGATGATGACAGAACTCCGCGGATGGAGTTCCGGGTCGCTCTTCGTTCGGCATCTCCAGAAGTTCGCGAAGGGCTCGCATGGCTACTCGCGTACCGTCCGAACACAGTGACCGCTACTAGCATGATCAGCCACGGAGTGGACGTAGAACGGTTCAATATGATGGTATTCTTCGGGATGCCACGCGCCACTGCGGAGTACATCCAGTCCAGCTCCCGCGCTGGGCGGTCTCATCCAGGACTCGTCTTCAACATCCTTCACCCCATCCGGGAACGTGATCTGAGCCACTACCACTTCTTCGAGAAGTACCACCAGTTCCTTGACCGACTCGTCGAGCCCGTCTCAGTGAACCGATGGGCGAAAAACAGCGTCAAGCGAACGCAGCCGGGGCTGTTCATGTCGCTCCTGCTCAACCATTACATGTACACTGACGATGGGGAGATGATGTACTTTGGTGACCGGGCTGAAGAGTTCCTTTCGACGGTCGACGACGTCGACATCGAGAACCTTCTCGTGGACATGTACGGTGGGTCGGAAGTCCCACCGGAGTTCAGCGACGACGTCAGACAGCTCACCCGTAGCGCCATTTCTGAAGTCCAGTTGAGTGACCGGCAGTGGACGAGCGAACGTCTCCCCGGACCTCCAATGCGGAGCCTCCGCGACGTCGATGCACAGCTTCCGATCGATCCCGAGTGGAAGTACAAGGATATCCTCAGCACCTACAATAACCGATAACAATGTCAATGGAACGTAGCAAGTCACAGGTACTTTACCAGTTCCTGCCCGAGAACACGTTCGACTACAGCGGTCAGCGGGGCATCTGGAAGACCACGCGACTTGAAACGAGCGATGCAAGTGGTACCGTCAGCAAAGATTACATCCTCGGTCGCGTCCTNGCACGCGTCCGAAACTGGGATGGAGGCCAGAACGGCTTCGTTTCGAACAACACCGATCACTACCACTTCGGCGTACCTGAGGGTGTGCGGGCCGAGCCGTTCCCCACGACCTACGAGTGCCAGAAGTGCGACAAAGCGCACGGGTACTACACCGCAGACGAGGTCAAGAAAAACAACCCGAATCTCACCTGTGAGCGATCTGGCTGTGACGGGAACCTCGAACAGTACCAGTTCGTGAGTGTTCACACCTGTGGAGAGATTCGTCGACTCTACCCACAGAAGTGCCCAACTCACGGGGACCAGCACGTCGTACTCAACCGCCGCAACAGTCAGCGTGTCCGGAACTTCCACTGGAGCTGTGAGGTCGGCAACTGCTCTTGGGATACTCCAATTCGAAACTACCAAAACTGTAACTGTGACTACAGAGCTCCCGAGGCGAAGGAAAACGACGGGATGTACACGACGGTCCATCGGGCAGGGAGTGTCTTCTATCCGCACTACCTTTCGACGGTGAATCTGCATACTGCAGGCATCGGGCATCTCCGGAACTCCGAGAATGGAGCAAAGAAGGCAATCGCAAAGCTGTTCGGCCTGTCCGATGCAGACTCTCTCCAAGACGTCAGCCTGCATCAGCGAACCGGCCAAGTGGAGGTTGACGACCAGAAGGTGGTAGAAATCTACACCACACATGACGATATTACCACGCTCGAGCAAGCACGAGACTACCTCCGCGAGCAGGGTACACTGGAAAGCCAGACCATCCTTGAGCGCCTTGGCGAGAAACTCGCGCTTGATGCAGAAGGCGAAACATCTGAACTCACGGAGGCAGGTGACGAGATTCTTCAATACGTCCTCAGCCGCGAGTCGCTCACGACGGATACACTGGACGAACTCGAATCGGACGCCCGGGACCGTGGCTTCTCCGACAAAGCAGATCGTATCAACAGCTACCATGACGACTTGGAGACACTCGGATTCGATGATGTCCGCATCATCGAAGACTTCCCTGTGCAGACATTCGTCTACGGGTACACCCGTGGTAGCCGTGAGGAAGGAGAAGCACGGATCAACGCATTCTCACAGAGTGCAAGTGATGGCGACGGGACGCCCATCTTCGTCGACACGTCCGAAACCGAAGCAGTTCAGTTCGACTTAGATCCCGCCCAGGTTCTGCTGTGGCTTGCGATCAACATCCCTGATACAAGCGATCCGAATGCGGTGAACGGAGAAATTGTCCTCCCAGAGATCAACAGCCGTAACGACGCTGCACTTGAACACGCAAGAAGTGAGATCGAGTCGCTCTCTACTGATGAGCAGCGGGCGTTTTTGCTCAATCACCTCGCGCCGGTGGAACGGTACGGCAAGTTCCAGACCGACCTCGACGATTCGGTCGAGGAACAAGTCACAGAACACGTGTTTCAGCTGGTCCATACGCTGAGTCACATCCTGCTGAAGCAGGCCAGTACGATCAGTGGATTCGACCGCACGAACCTCAGCGAATTCCTCTTCCCGCGTGCGCTTTCAGTTGTGATCTACGCGAATAACCGGGAGGAGTTCAATATCGGCGGGATGCACACGATGGTCGAACAGCAACTAGATAACCTTCTCGGACAGGCCGAAACGCACGGCAACGAATGTGTGTACGATCCGGTCTGTTCACAGCGGGGTGGGGCATGTCTCTCTTGCCTGCACGTGAGTGAGATCAGCTGTTCGTACTTCAATCAAGTTCTTTCCCGGGATTTCTTGTTTGGCAGTCGACCGAACACTGACAAAGACATAGCCGGATATTGGACACTGTAATAGGCTCCTGACGAGAACGGTCACCGATTTATATACAATTCATATGAATGACGACGAATCTGACCCGACGTGGTTGCCTCTTGCTATAGCCGAGTACGTCGATCGCGACGAACAACTCCTCTCACAGCTCGAAGGCCTGTTGGTTCTGTCGGGTGGTCGTAATGATTTGGTGACTCCTGCGGAGATTGCAAATGGGACAGATGTCTCAGTTGCCGCAACGACCGACGTATTCCGACAACTCTCACAGACTGATGCAGTCAGTCGTGAGTTGTTTAGAACCAGTGTCGAGGATAGCCCTTACCGAATCAACGTAGAAGAATGCCGGAAGGTATTCGAGACAGCTCGGCATGCTGCACGCAGCGTCAACGCATACGAAACTCGTCAACCACCATCGACAGAGGCAACACCGCTGGTGACGTTCCCCGCTGACCCCGCTTTCGAGGACGTGAGTCCGACATCGTTCGGCATGTCGTGGCTGATGCCAACCCTCACGCGACAAATCAAGAGAAGCGAGACGTCAATAACGCTAGTCGCGCCGTTTTTTGAAGTAGACGGCTTCGCTCATCTTGAAGACGTACTGCTCTCGGCTATGGAACGTGGTGTGCGCGTGCGGGTAATTTCCCGGTATCTTACCGACACAGACTCGTACAATTACTCTGTACTGGAATCGTTCGCAGAGAGAGCTGATAAGCGAGATATCGGCCGGTCACTCCTCAATTGTGTGGACTATACTCGCTGGAGTAACGGAACACCGTCAGAAGAGCGTCGTCAAGATGGTGCTACCCCTGCGTTCACGCTCCATGCTAAGATTATGCTCTTCGATGATACAACAGCGTACGTGGGGAGTGCGAACGTAACAGACTATGGATTTGAGCAGTATCTCGAAACCGGTGTGCTCCTCAAAGGTCCACCCGTCGAGGGGTTTGTTGATCTCGTGCGATTTTTGCTCGACTCCGAGGCCGCCACATCGGTTGCTCTGATAGACTAACTATTCCTTTGTGAAGATTGAAACCTGTAAAAATCCATAAGAATCGTATCTCGGATGGAGGCTACAGAGGTCTCATTGTCGGTATTAACACTGATTCACGAATATTTGGCATTGTAACTACTACGAGTAGTTTCGGCTTTAGAGAACCGGTCACTGGGCCAATTTCTTTATTAGTATTTTGAGAAAGGCATCGTTAGCCCTGCTCGATAAGAATCTCACCACATCCTGAAAGTCTCGGACCACGTTACCAGGTGATTTAAATAATGCTAGAGAGAAATGGTAGTTATGTCCGGACCGCCCATTTCTTGCGGTTCTCCATCTGACCTAGTGCGTTCTGCTCCAGAACCCGAACGCACATTGCACAAACAGTTGCTTCTGGATAACATAGATTTTCTCATAGATACGCTGACTGCGGAGCACGTTCGGCGTCAACAGCAATCACCTGATAGCTGCCCCCGAGCTACGCCTGAAAACATCGCTCGAAACCAGTCAAAAGGCGGGGACCCCTGTCGATACCACGCTATTCAGAGGGAGAGTAGTGGGTCTGATAGGGAGTGTCCATGCGGTGATCCGCTCACCGAAAGCGACGATCCACTTGACACTGTTGCTGCTGTAGTCCTTGGTAAACAAACCTTATCGCCCTCAGAACGCTTCTTCGACCGAATTCCGAGAAGAACTGTGGCTAACCTTCGCGAGGAACAGGGAGATTGGGAAAATATCAGCTCATTGAGTCGGGAAGACCTGTATGAGGCAGTTTGTACTGCAAGTCCTCGGAAAGGCGTAAACTCGGAACGGATTGAACGCTTACAGTCGCTACTCGAAGCCGTGCAGAAGACACACTATACAGAGGGAACTACTCTTCGTGGCTTCTCAAGAGTCCAGTACTCGACCTACGTCACATTTCTTCGAACCATTTCTGGAATCGAAGAGCAGGATGCGTGGTGGCTTCTCCAGACTGCATTTGACAAACCAGTTTGGCCTGCAGACCCGCTCATTGATGAACTGCTAGTCTCTCTGGGTTTGCTTGATCCTTCTTCGCTAGGATCGACTGCTCGTCACACCGATCTTGAGAAAGATCTAATCGACCGCCATATTCCAATGTTGTACCGTGCGCTCGCAACACATGCTGTCAATTCAGATACCGACACCTGTAGTGAGGACTGTGAAATTCGTAAGTTCTTACTAACACATAGGCTCAAGGAACAGCGGAAAGAGCGTGACGGACCCGTTGTGGTCGACCTGTTCGCCGGTGCAGGAGGGCTGTCACACGGTCTGTCTCAGGCAGGATATGATATCCGCTGGGCGATTGATATTGAACCCGATGCGGTTGCGACATATCGCCTGAATCATCCGGAGGTTCCACATCAAAACGTAGTCTGTGGCGACGTAACAGAAATCGATATCCCTGCGAAGATTCGAGAAACTTCGCCCGATCCGGAACTTATTGTGGGGGGTCCTCCTTGTCAATCCCTTTCTCAGGCAGGATACCGATCCCGCCGAGCGAAAGACGACAACTACAGCGTGCTTGATGACGACCGGACGACCCTGTACACAAAATATATCGAAGCTGTCGATGACCTCCGTCCGAAGGCCATTGTGATGGAGAACGTGGAAGGTATGGTTAACAAGGTCGGTGATACGGATGTACGCGTCATCGATTGGATAATCGAGGATCTGAATGCTCTTGATAACAACGGAGAAGGGTACCAAGTCGAGTTCTGCCTTCAGGACATGACCGAGCTCGGAATTCCGCAGGAACGTGAACGTGTGCTGCTCATTGGAATTCGGAATGATCTGGTCGTCAGCGAAAACGAAGTAGAGGACCTATTGGATAGTCTCAAAGGCAGCGATTGTGACCAGACCATCCGACAGGGTCTGTCCGGACTGCCACGTCTACGCCGTGGAGAGGGCGGGCGAGTCCTACCAGAGACCGGTCGAGGGTCAAAAAGCCAGTACGTAAAGCAGAACGACCTCCACGAAGGGACCGAACTCTGTTTCAATCACCAAGCACGCGAACACCCGATGGAAAAGGACAGAATCCTGTTTGACGAAGGGTTACAGCCGGGAGACACTGGATGGGATGTCAAGTACGACTCTAGTGGCGAGTACGCCGAATATATTGAGTATGACGTTGGAACCGCTGACAATCCTCGTTTCCGGGATAAATATCGGAAACTCGAATGGTCGAAACCCTCACCGACAATAGTCGCTCACCTCGCCAAAGACGCGAATGGATATGTACTACCTGATTATTATGAACACGCTCGTCCGGATCCAGAACGTGCAGATCCCCGGCGTAATCGCGGAATCACTCCACGTGAGGCGGCGAGATTGCAATCATTCCCTGATGATTACATTTTCCTTGGGTCGTTTACCAGCTGGTTCCGTCAGATTGGAAATGCAGTGCCTCCTGTCGCAGGGAAATTAATTGGAAATGCCTTACTTGTCGTACTTTTCGATGAGGTTGATGAGGTTGCTTCGGAAATCGAGCAACCTCCTGCTTCGGAAATCNATTCCGACGACTGAGACACCCTATCGGTTGGCAGAGCTGATCAGAATGTCGTTCAGTTGNCACGATAGNACTGAAACAAGTGGATACCGATCGTTCACAGCTGCCTACTGTTTGGACAACCAGAACCCTGAACACCAGAATAAATTGATCGAATTATGCTAGAATTCGCTTACTGGCCAAACTGTCGAATCCATAGTATAATATACACTGGACGAAGTACAACAATATGCCGGGGGTTCTGGGGGACTT
>SL_4KL_010_BRINEDRAFT_10002619_pt1 | contig 10172 bp, 3 predicted proteins | sample SodLak_010_BRINE_2_FD_10664 | JGI IMG/M metagenome (IMG submission 10664) | reverse complement strand
TTCGTCGACCGGACGGGCTGTGATCTGCTGGCTGTTTCGGTCGGGACCCAACACGGCGTTGCCAAAGGCAAAGACATCGAACTCAAACCCGATCTGACCGAAGAGATCCGCACTGCCCTTCGGGACCATGGCCTCGATACGCCGCTTGTTCTCCACGGCTCGTCAGGTGTCCAACCCGACCAACTCCAAGAGATGCTGACTCACGGCATCTGCAAGGTCAACAAAGACACCCGCTATCAGTACGAGTACACCCGGACGGCGTTCGATCTCTATCGGGAGAAAACCGACGAACTCGTCCCACCAGAGGGCATCGAAGACCACCGTGATACCTTTTTCAACGACGTCGAGTGGGCACCCAACAAGGACCGGTTCGACCCACGAGTCGCCGGCCGCGACATCCGCGAGCGAATCGCCGAAGTGTACGCAGAGTTAGCCGAGGTCGCCGGCAGTGCCGGCCGCAGCAAGTTCAACTGATCACCACGCTGTTCGCCCACCGGTCGACACTCATGGCTCCGAGGAGTGGAAATCCGCCTCACACGGCCCGCCGTTGTGCTCGGCGAACGGACACGACCCACAGCGGTCAGCCTCAGGCTGTGCCACAAGCCCTGCCGAATCGAACGACAGGCCCGAAGCCACGGTTTCGACTGTTGGGTCGACCCACTCGGTGTCGAGATCGTCGAGCACAATCGGCGAGACCACAGGCGAGTTCTCGGGATCGATGTAGGCGACAGTTGCAGTCTCGACAGTGATACCGAACTGTCTGGCGAGCAGCCAGCCGTACACCGAAAGCTGTCGACGATGGGCGGTGGCCGCCCCCTCAACTGGCCGTCTCCCGGTTTTCCAGTCGACGAGATGCCAGTTGCCGTCCAGCCGATACAGCAGGTCGACAATGCCAGTGAGCCGGAGGTCGGCTCCCGGCGTCGGATGTAGTTCCGTGAGTTCGTACTCAACGAACAGATCGGCCGCAGACAGACTCTGCTCGAAAATCGTGGTTGATTCGAGTGCCGACCTAACCGTCTGGAGGGCGTCCCTGACGGCCTCAGGCTGCTGGTCGACGGCAGTTTGAGCTGTGGGTTGTCGGTCAGTTGTGCCTCGATCAACTCGTGAACCAGACTGCCCCACTCCGTGGCTGACAACCCACCCGGAGGCCTCGACTGGGTTGCTCTTGGAGTCGACACCGGCTTGCTGGCTGGTGGCGTCGGTCGAACGCCGCCGGCCGGCTCAACCTGCTGGAGATATCGGTACTGAAACGCTCGTGGACACTCGACGAGCTCGCCAAGCGAACTCGCGCTGAGCTGTTGGGGCCGAAACGGTGGACGGGTGGGTTCTGCAGGCGGCTCATCCAGCCGCGCTAGCTCGTCGACAAGGCCGATGGCGTCAGTCGGCTCCGAGCTTCGAGACGGAAGTTCGTCGACACCGATCGAAAGCGCATACGAGACGCTGTCGCCGCCCGTCGTCGACCATGAAAGCTGCCGGTTGTGGATGCGTTCGGAGCGATCCAGCCCGGAAATCGAACTCCAGCCTGAATCCGGCTGCAAGGTCTCGTTGAATCCCGCAAGCCACGTCGACCACCGAGCCATCCTCGCGGAGTTGGAGTTCGAATCGAGGTCGCCGAGGCCCAGAAAGACGTGGTCTTCGGCCCGCGTAAAAGCGACGTAGGCAAGTCGCCAGAACTCCGCTTCGTTGGCCGTGAGGTGGGCGTTCAACGGGTTTGCATACCGAAACGCCCCCGAGTTGTCGCGGGCATCTGATAGCCAGATCGGCCCGGTCGCATCAGGATAGTTGGTATCGAACTCATCGTTGAACCACACTGGGGTTTCGAGTTTCGAATCCGGCGTCGGAAACGTCACTCCATCCGGCGATGGCGGCTCACCGGGACGTGGCCGCAGGGCGAAACCGTACCGGCGGCTCGCCAGCAGCCGTTTGTGCTGGAGTCGCGGGTAGTTCGAGGGTTTCGGCAGATCACATAAAAAGACGATTGGATACTCTTTGCCTTTGGCTTGATGAACCGTCTGAAGCCGGACGGCAGCGGGCGAGACCGGATCGGTCGTCTCGGCGACCGCAAACTGTGGGTCGCTGCTGTCGGTGTTTGTACGCAACTGCCGAAGCCGACTGCAGAACTCGCGGTATGACAACAATTGGTCGAGTTCCCACTCGTCGACCAGTTCTGTGAGCAACCAGACGTTGCCGTACCGACGGAGTGGCTCGCTGTCGCTCAACAGGAGTGCCTCGAAGCCCGAATGCATCACCAGTCGGTGGATCAGCGCCGTTTTAGCGGTTTCGCGCTGCTGGCCGAGGTCCGAACGCAGCGACACCAGCCCAGCCAGCCGCTGGCGGTCATCGTCCGGCAGTCGGTCAGGCCATGACGCACACAGCGTTTCGAGATCGGTGGCTTCCAGGGCCGCCCGAATTGACGGATCAGTGAGAGCAACCAGCGGCGACCGGAGCAGTCGACGAAGCGGACGCTCGGCGTAGGGGGTGGCGATCCACAGCAGGATGTCGACGAGCAGTTCGATTTCGGGCTGCTCGAAGAGATCACCGCTAGCGTCGGCGGTTACCGGAATCCCGGCATCACGAAGCGCTGTCGCATACCGCTGAAGCTGTCGACGCGACCGAAACAGCAGCGTAATGTCGCCGGCTGTTGGCGCGCGCGATCCGTCGTCGGTCTCGATTGTGATCGACGACTCGCTCTCAGCATCGAGCATCGCCCTGATCGTCTCAGCGATCCGCTCGGCTTCAGCCGGGGCCCACTTGTCGGCCGCGATGGACGAACCGAGGCGCTCGTGGGTCGAGACAATATCGAGCACATGCACATGCGACTGCTCGGGGTCGTTATGATCTGTCGACGACTCGTCGGAGCCAGCAGTGTCCCACGACAGACCGTACGGTTCGACTGGCACGTACGAAGGTGTGTGCTCGCCAATCGCTCCGCGCGCCTCGTCTTCGAGCAACCGCTGAAAACAGTGGTTGGCGGCCGCCGCGATGTCCGGGTGGTGTCGAAACACCGTCGACAGCGCGTGATACTGGACGTCACGAACCCGAAGATGTGGCACAGACGCTGCAGGCTCGGGGGCTGCAGCACTGGCCGTCTCAATGAGTTCGGCGAACAGGGCCGGATCGGCAGACCGCCACTCGTAGATTGCCTGCTTGCTGTCGCCGATCACAAACAGGTTCGCCCGTCGGTCCGTCTCTCTCGGGTGTTCGGTTGGAGGCTCCTCAACAGGTGCTGCCGTAGGTTCGTCGACGGGGTCAGTCGGCTGACCAGCGCCGAATGCTGGTTGGGAGGACTGTTCTTCGTGTTGGTAGGGATCGACTAGTCGTCGAAGCACCGCACACTGGACGGTGCTCGTATCCTGAAACTCGTCGACGAACACGTGATCGAATCGGCTGCCGAGCGTCCGAAGATACGGGTCGTCGGCATCACAGTCGTCCAGATACGACGCGAGCAGCTGTGAGATGTCGGTAAACGTGAACTGACCGGCGGCTTTGGTTTGGGTGTCGTACCGTTGGTCAAACGCAACCAGCAGCGTTCCGAACGCCTCAATCGCCTTTTCAGTGGCTGTGTAGGTCGACTTAGCGTGTTCTAACAGCTGTTCGGCAGCAGCCACGCTGTCGTACTGTAGTTCGGCCTCCGGTTCGACAACCGCTTTGAGAATCGCTTCGAGATCCTCGATGACCTCTGGTGGAATCGACTCAGGGCCGTCTGTTGAGTCGGTCGAACTGCGAGCGCCGCCATGGCTGACCACCAGACTCGCTCGGAGCGACTCGACAGCAGTGGCCGGTGAGATGCCGAACTCCCGGCACCGCTGGTGGGCCTCGAACAGCATCGATTCGACCGACTGTGGGGGATACTCCCGCGAGGGTTCGGCCGGATAGGCGTCTTCGAGCACGCGGAAGGCGTCGGCGTACTCCGCTCGAAGCTCGGCGAGGACGTCTCGGCGAAGCCGCTGGAGTTCAAGTCGATTGTCGACCTCGAACTCCGGTGGAACACCAATCTCGATGGCAATCTCACCGAGCAACTCGGCGAACAACGAATCGAGCGTCTGGATGGTGCTGTCTGTTTCGAGCCACCGGAACACCGTCTGTGGGAGGTCGCCACCGGCGGCCTGATGGCTGCGTAGGGCGGCTTTGAGCCGGGTTTTGAGTTCGCTTGTCGCCTCACGCCCAAACGTCGTGAGGAGAATCTCCGACAGCGGATTGTGATCCTCGGTGGCCGTCCGAACGATCGTTTCGGCCAGCGTGAGCACGAGCGTCGACGTTTTGCCCGTGCCGGCCGACGCGTCGACGACAACCCGGCCAGTTCCCTCAAAGTAGCTGGCTAACACGGCTCGCTGGTCGTCGACCGGCGGATACGGCGGGCTGTCGTCGTCAACGCGTAACTGCAGTTCGAACTCCTCGTGGTCTGGCTGGTCGCGGCTCATTGGTCCTCCCGCCAGCTAGTCGGTACGCCACACAACTCACGGTAGACACAACCCGCACAGCCCCCGGCGGCCACAAATGAGTCGGAACACCGGTAGGTGAGTGGCTCGTCGACCTCACTCATCGCCGCAAGCGCCGTTTCGGCATGCTCGGTCCACAGTGTGCTGCGGTCGTTCCACCTCGAACGGCTGACGCTGGTGAGGTTCGTTGCGTCGACCACGCAGTCGGGAATCGGGTTGAGATCGCCGACAACGAGGCCGTGTGGCGCGATGGCCGCCCGGCTTGTCGGCTCGTAGACGAGTGCGCCGCCGAACGGTTCAGTGACGAGAGCCCCAGCAAGCAGTCGATGGTCGCGTTCGGTGACCGGAGCTGTCTGTGCCAACGAGCGCTCGACGAGTCGACCAGCGGCTCCCGGCTGGCGGGTGTACCACACTGGAACCGAAAGCCCCTGATCGGCCAGCGTGTCGACGCGGTGGCCGGGCACACTGAGTTCGTGGCCGCCGATCCGAACCGTGGTGGCCGGCTCCCATCGCCACTCACGGGTGAGTCCGGCATCAAGTTCTCGCTGGACGGCCTGATACTCACCGAGCATCGGCTGCATGAGACTCTCATCGAGCGCCGGATCTGAGTCGATCCACGCGGCCAGCTGATCTCGGAACGCCCCAACGAGTCGAATTGGCTGAAGGCGGTTTGGCGATCAGCCAGTCGGTCGGACGAGGTGATGAGTCGACGAAGCCCCGAAGTCAGTGCTGGCTCCGGGTATCGCTCATCCAGCAGGGCTGGCAGCCGTTTGCCGGAGTCCGTTGAGACCTCGTCTCGGCGTTGAGAGCCACCGTCGAAATACTGATAAAAGTAATATTTCAGCTGACAGGTGGCGTACAGGTCGAGTTCATGAGTGCGAATCGGTGTCTCTGCAGCCGTCGACAACAGGTGGCCGTCGGCGTCCGCATTGAGTTTCGAGACGGGTTCGTCGGGCTGGACGGTGATCGATTCGATATCGCTCCCGGCGTATCGTCGACGACGGGGCTCGATTTCTCGACGGTAGGCCTCGCCGTCGGCCGCCGACAGCAACTCGGTGATCGACTCGCGGTCACTGAGGCCCACGGTCGACTGTCGAGGGCGGAGGGCTGTCGAAAGCCCATCCGAAAACGTCCCACAGAGCAATCCAAGACGCTCGCGTGGTGTCGCAGTTTGGACCGTCGACCGCTCGGCATGGGCTGTCGGGAGCCACTCGTCGACCGCGATTCGGTGATAGTCGTCAGCAGCCTCGTCAGCGTTTGCCGTGTAGGCGTCGACAAACCCCGACCAAGCGACGGGCTCGCCCGTCCGGGCGGTGTACTGTCGACAGAGCCAAAGCCCGCTGTCGGCGGCGCTGATCGCCGCACGATACTCCTCAACGTCGGCGTTGAACTGGCTGTCGGCGGTCGGTGCATGCAGATAGCCGCGGGCTGAGGGCTGACCAGCCGCACTGTCGGCTTGAATCGCATCATAAAACGCCTCGTGAAACAGGACGGGCGGGCTCCGTGTGGTCGGAAACTCGTCGGCTCCGAGCCCGATGACGAACACATACTCGGCGTCGAGATAATGAGCGTTGGCGGCGTTGACCACCCGGACGGCAGCGCCATCGACGAACGTCGGCCAGTAGGAAGCACCGCCGCAGACCTCGTGGACGGCGTCGGCTACATCCTGCCAGCAGTAGCTGGCGATGCCGGTTTCGACGGCCCCAGCGAGATAGCTGCCGAGGCGGTCGACTGCTCGGCGAAGTCGGTCGACGATCCGGCTGGTGTGTGTCCGTGTGAGTGCGATTCGGGTGTCATCGATGCCGGGGCCCGAATGCCGACGGACACTCTCACCCACTAGCGGCGCGCTGTAGGCATCCAACAGTTCGACGAGTTGGTCGACAACGGCTGGCGCAGTGTCGGGGGTGGTGGCTGCGGTCGATTCGATCCACTCGACGAGCGCGAACATCGCTGGCCACGTAGCTTCTGTGGTCGACGCACGGATCGTCTCGGCCCACGCCGAAACCGACTGGCCGTCTTCGGCACCTGACTGTGAGGCGAGATTCTCGACCCAGCGTTCGATCTCGGCGACACGCTGTCCGGAAACCGGCCACTCGATGTCAGTGCTCTCGGCGTCGGCAGGCGGATAAAAGCCCAACCGCAACGGGTCGACCAACGCCTGTGGGGTGACTGGCTGGTCGGTTTCGGCCGCAGCCATCAACGCACAGACGGCAGTCAGATACCGGTACGGAACTGTCTGCATCAGGGGTCGACGGGCCTGAATATGGGTTGGAATACCGTGGGCCTCGAAGACGGCCTCGATCCGGTTGCGATAAGGAATCACGTCCTTGGCGGCGACGACGATCTCGCCACAGGTGGTTGTGGCCTCGGCCTCGTCAGTCATCCCGGTTAGCGTGCGGATCTGTGTGGCGACAGCAGCGAGTTCGCGGCGGGCGTCTGGAGCCGAAAGAAACTGCGTGTTCGGAATCGACGCTGGCGGTGAGCCGTCGACTGTGTTCAGGAGTGCCGCAACGTGTGGCTGGTCATTCGAGTGTTCGGTTCGGACTGGATCGAGACTCGTCGCGGCCAGTCTGTCGTACAGGCTCGGTCCTGCACCGGATGCGGAGCCGAAAACGTAGATATCGGGGCCGTCGTCGACTTGTGCGAGCGCCTCGAAAAACCGGAGTGTCGGGTTGTCGAGAACCGCCACGGAATCAAGCGTCACCCACTCGACAGTCGGAAAGCACTCAACCCACTCGGCGGCCAGTTGGCTGCGGGCGGCGCTGACCAAGTGGCTTCGAGACAGATACGTCGTCTCGGCGAGAGGTTCAGTTCGCGCTGCAAGCGTCTCGTGTAACGTCTCGAAGGCATCGAGTGCCCGGAGCGAGCGGCGTGAGGCATACGGGTCGTCTGCGGCGAGTTCACCGGCGAGTTCACGGGCGGCGTCCGCATCGCGACCGGCAGCAGTCATCCGAAAGTACCGATTGAGTTCGCGCCACAGCGTCTCACGCAACGTCGGTCGACCTGCCCAGTCGAAGCCGGCCAGCAACTCGTCGACAGCGTCGTCTCGGACGGCGTTGGTGGTGATTCTTTCGACCAACAGCTGTTGGCACAGCTCTGGGTTACACACTGCTACCGGCTCGGTGGTGCCGTTGCGACGATGGTGAGCAGCGAGCAGCGTTCGTGCGACGGTTTCGATGGTGCTGATTTCGAGTCGCTCAGGCGGGATCTCACGGCGTCTGAGCGCCGCGTCGAGGTTGCTGCCGACAATGCCGCCGGCGACCAAACAGAGCCCTGTCGGCTCTGTTGTCGGCTCGCGAGGCGCTCGGTCGACGTGGTCGGCGAGAAAGGACAGCAGCGAGCCAGATGAAACCGTGACAGACACAATGACATAGCTGTCGGACGGCGATCACATAAATGACTCGTCCCGCTGAGTCGACACTCAGTGTCGGCCACACGCGCCGGACCTGATATGTCAGTTGATCGAATGGTAAACGNGTCTGTTTCTTTCGCGCACGCGCGCGAAGGCCTGATAAGCATCGAGCACCTATCTGAACTATGAGCGACCAAGAGGGAGCGACGGCCGACCNCTCGACCGAATACGACCAGATCGACGTCTCAGTGCTGGTGATCGGTGCCGGGGCTGCTGGGGCGCGAGCCGCCATCGAACTCGTCGACCGGGGTGTCGACGACGTGCTGGTGATCGGGAAACGCAGCCACGGAGATGCCCATACGACGTGGGCACGCGGCGGCATCAACGGCGCACTTGGAACCCATGACCCAGAAGACGACTGGACGGTCCACGCTGCCGACACGCTCAATGAGGGGCATTTCCTCAACGACCCACAGAAAGTCGAGACAGTCGCCAAGCAGATGCCCGAGCGGCTCCGCGAACTCGACGAGTGGGGGATGGCATACTCACGAACGGACGACGGAGAGATCGACCAGCGGTACTTCGGTGCCCAATCGTTCCGCCGGACCGCGTTTGCGGGCGACCACACCGGCGAGTCGCTGCTTGATGCGCTTGTTGAACGTGCCCAAGAGCTGACGATTCCCTACCGCGAGAACGTGATGATCACGAAGCTGATTTCGGACGGCAAGCGCGTTCACGGAGCCGTCGGCTTCGATATGGACACCGGCCGGTTTTTGCTGTTCAACGCTGGCAGTGTCATTCTCGCTGCTGGCGGCTATGCTGCCATCTACAACCGCCACACCTCGCGGGACGACGAGAACAACGGTGATGGGCCGGCGCTTGCTTATGAGGCCGGTGCCTCGTTGCTGGACATGGAGTTCGTCCAATTCCATCCCACCGGAATGGCAGTCGACGAAGACGACCCCGACTGGGAGCCTTGGAGCGGTCGACTCGTTACCGAAGCCGTCCGTGGCGAGGGTGGCCGCCTGTTCAACGCCGATGGCGAGCGGTTCATGGAGCGTTACTCTCCGGATCAGATGGAACTCGACGCCCGCGATGTCGTCGCCCGCGCCATTGCCAAAGAGATTGCCGAAGGGCGAGGAACCGAAAACGGCGGCGTCTATCTCGATATCTCACATCGGAACCGTGAGTTCATCAAAGCGCGGCTTCCCCGGATGTACGAGCGGTTCGCCGACCTCGGCGTCGACATGGCCACCGAACCAGTTGAGGTTGCGCCGACCGCCCACTACGGCATGGGCGGTGTCGCCGTCGACCGTTACGGTGAAACCGAAATCGAGGGGTTGTACGCTATCGGTGAGACGATGGCTGGTGTCCACGGCGCGAACCGTCTTGGCGGGAACTCACTTGCAGAGACGGTCGCTTTCGGTGTCGTCGCCGGCGAACGCGTCGCCAAGCAGGTTGAGGGGCCGGGTGAGATTCCGACCGAACTCCTCGTTGAGCGTGTCGAACCACAGTTTGACGACCTCGCCCAGTTGGCCTCCCGAGAGGGCAGCCACGATGTCTCGGCAGTCATCACTGAGCTACAGTCACTGATGTGGACTCATGCCGGAATCCTTCGCGACGAGGAATCACTGGAGGCTGGCCTTGCGGCGCTTTCGGCGCTTCGGACGAAAGCAGGCGATATGAACGTGGGGCCGACCACGAGCGAGTCCTTCGAGCTCGCCGTCGACGTTGGGTTCATGCTGACAGCCGCCGAGGCGGTGCTCCGTGGGGCACTCGAACGAACGGAATCGCGTGGAGCACACTACCGCATCGACCATCCCGAGACAGACGCCGACTGGCAGCGCAACATCCACCTCAGCGCGTCTGATATCGGTGGCATGCGACTCAGAACCGAAGCGGTTGCGGCACCGAGCGAGGCGGTGCAGGCGGCGCTTGATGCGGGCTACGAACTCGATTACCACCAACTGGAGTAGCCAAACCAACAGTGCGAACTACTAGCAGAACAAATAGCAGGAACAAGTAACAGCGTCGACGGGCTGAGCCAGCAACCTGTGAGCGAAATCACGCCCAGCCGTCGTACAAGCCGCCGGAAGGCGGCGACAGGGATATACTCACAGTAACCGTACAGTATGTTGTATGAGACCTCAGGTGTGGCTGGTCGTTCTCTGTGCGGTCGGCCTGCTTTTCGTCGGCGGCGTCACACAGTCGACCGCCTCAGTTCCGGACGCGCGGCTCGTCGTCAGCGATCTCTCGGTTGAGCCGACATCGCCGAGTGCTGACGAACGCGTCAGCGTGACGTTCACACTCGAAAACTCTGCTGGCAGTGATTCGGGTGTCGACATCGAGTCGGCCGAACTCGCCGAACGGTCTCGCTTCGG
>SL_4KL_010_BRINEDRAFT_10002618_pt1 | contig 10173 bp, 6 predicted proteins | sample SodLak_010_BRINE_2_FD_10664 | JGI IMG/M metagenome (IMG submission 10664) | reverse complement strand
GCCGAAAGTTACCGATTGATCCGGATGCGCTGTCCGGGGAATCCGCATCAATTTCGATTCCGCGGACAACATCAACACCGAACCGATCGTAGATTGCCTCACGATCAAACTCAGCCTCACGCGTTCGGACGACAATCCCGCTGAACCCATAGCGTGACGCAGTTGCGGCATATCTGCTCACCGTTGTGTCGCCATTCGGATATGCAGCCACCGCTTCGTACATATACCCGTTTTTGTCGGGGGATGGTTTGGTGTTTGTGCTTTCAGAAGCCACTGCTACGGCTGCGGTGGTTGTGTTTGATGTCGTGATTCTCTAACGCCAAACGCACGAGTAACACCGTTTGTCCACCCAAATCCATCTTGAAGGTCGTACTCGCCACCACCAGCCTCACCTGTTGCATCGACGACATCGTACTTCTCGACTAGCTTGCCCTGCTCATCGAACACGCGCTCTGTCAGCGTCCGCCACCGGGTTGCGATTCGATCGGCAAATTCTGTCTGCCCATACTGGTCGAGTCCTTCGACAGCAAACCACTGTAATGGCGCCCAGCCGTTCGGATAATCCCACTGTTGGCCGCTTTCGGTGGGTGTTGTTACGAGTCCACCTGCTGAGAAGAACTTCTTTTCAAGTTGCGTTTTGACTGCATCGGCTCGATCGTCCGCAGCAACACCAAACGTCAGTGGCACAACGCCCGCGAGCGTCCACTCCTCTGTTGTGGCTTCCGCGGTGAAATCGTAGTCGAAATAGAACTGCCTCTCGGCATCCCAACAGTAGCGTTCAATCGCATGTTTCCGCTGTGCTGCGCAGTCACGATATGACTCTGCGGCGCTCGCCTCTCCAATAGCGTCATGCCACCGTGCAAGCGTCGATTCGAACCCATACATGATNGCATTNAGATCAACCGGNACNAGTTCCGTTGTTCGAATTGTTTCCAGCCGATCGCTGTCACGGAGCCAACGACTGCTAAAGTCCCAGCCGGACTCACAGGCTGCGCGAAGGTCTCTATACAGCTGGTTTCGATCGGCGACAGGCACGTTCTTAGCAAGCTCGACATCCTCTTTGTATGACTCTGGACGTGGATCTGCTCGATCGTCAAAGTAGCGGTTACACACGGTTCCATTCGGAAGCCGTACAACACGACGAGATGCTGGGTCTGCGGCAGTAACCGTCTCTGCCCCATCCATCCAGAAGGTGTACTCTTTGTCGAGTGCGTTGAGATATGGTTTCACTGCCGCAACTCCATCTACTCGCTCCAAGATTGAGACCAGCTTGAAAAACAGCGGCGGCTGGGATCGAGAGAGGAAGTACAGCCGATTCCCGTTTGGAATATGTCCGAACTCATCGATAAGATACGCAAAGTTGTCACACATCGATCGCACAAGGTCGATATTGCCTGACGCTGCAAGTCCTTCTGCGGTGAAGTAGCTGTCCCAATAAAAAATCCCACTGAATCGTCCGCCTGGAACGATATATGGGTTGGGGAGCGGAATACGTGACTGTCGGTTGGTGGTCTGTACTTTATCGGAGCTGCGAGTGAGGTGGACCCAGAGGTGGTCGATGTGTGCATCCAATGTTTCTGCGCTGTGGGTGAACTCGACTCCGGGCTCTGCGGGAGGTTCAAATGCACGATCGACGAATGCCGCCAGATCAAACGATGGATCATCCAACTTCGAAACGGCAGCCGCAATTTCGTGCTCGTCAACAACTGGTGTGCTATCGACGAATCGTTTCGAATCCGCAAAGAGTCCAGCACGTTGGACGGCCTCAAAGAGTGGGCCAGAGAGCTGTGGATAGGTTTCTGTTGGATGCCCGAAAGTCATATACTACGGTTGTAGTAACGCGGGCTAAAAGGAAGTTACGAGTCGATATCTGCTCCGGCGTTGTTTGCAGCATGGATAACATCAACTGCGGCTCGATTTTCGTCAACGTCGTGTACTCTAATCACATCCGCTCCTCGATCGGTTGCAAGCGCTGTCGCCGCGATCGTTGCAGCAAGCCGGTCAGCAGCATCACGATCGATGTGTCCGAACATGGACTTGTGTGAGTGTCCAACAAGCACCGGACAGCCAAGCGCATGGAACTCATCGATCCGGTTGAGCAGCGCAAAGCTTTCTTCGGCACTTTTCCCAAATCCAAGCCCCGGATCGACGATTAGCTTCTCCCGCTGTATTCCGGCTTTTTCAGCTAGCAGCACACGCTCTCGAAGTTCGTTGATCACATCAGCGACAACATCATCATAGTCGATAATTCGATCGGGGTCAACCGGTGTATCGATCGAGTGCATAATAATCACCGGTACGTCACGCTCGGCGGCAAGCACACGCATCTGTGGGTCTTCCAGACCGGTAACATCGTTGATGATATCCGCCCCGGCGTCAAGCGCGGCTTCTGCGACGGCCGCTTTCCGTGTATCCACTGAAATGTGTACGTCTAACTCCGAAATTGCCGCAATAACGGGGACGATTCGATCGATCTCCGTCTCAACAGAAACTGGCTCCGCACCAGGGCGGGTGCTTTCTCCACCGATATCGATGATGTCAGCACCAGCTGCACACAGCGACTCTGCCTGTTCTTTTGCAGCCTCCAAATCAACGTACTCTCCGCCGTCATGGAAACTATCCGGTGTGACATTGAGAATTCCCATGATCGCGGTCTGTGTGTCCCACGGATAGTCGTTGTCCGCGGCCGACCTCGCATCCGATCGCCTAATCTGTCCGTAGATTATGTCTGCGATCGAAGACAACCCCGCTGATTGCTTCTGTAACGCTTCATTCAGCTTCGTGAAGGCGGCTGTTGAGCCAGTTAGTACGACCGTTTGTAGCTCACCAGTCGTCGTCACACCCGAGACCGCACAGTCGCCACCGGCACGGACCATCAACTCACTGATGATGGCAGCTTGACGGTGAGAAACGGTGAGCTCGATAGTGTGATGTGTTGTTTGTTTGGCGAATCGATCGATCGTTTCAGTGTCCATCTCCGCATGGGAAAGCAGTTGCTGGGCACGCTCCTGATTCGGGACTCGCTTTTCTGTGGCAGTACGGGTTATTTCTGTTCGTACCTCTGCAACAAGGAATAGCGAGCCGGTAAGCAGAATACAATCTCGCTCGTTGGCTTTCGATCGTGCAGTTGCCAGTGCGTCCGAAACCGTTCCTGCAGTTGCTACATCTTCAGCCCCTGCAGCACCGAATACCTCCGCAAGGACAGCTGGATCCTCGGCTCGATCGAGGTTCGGCTCACAGGTAACCACTGTATCGGCTTTCGGAAGTGCACCAACCATCTCATCGTGATCTTTGTCATGCATTGCCCCAAAGACGAGGTGGAGGTTCTCATACGAGAGCGTTGAGAGCGTCTCTCCAAGCGTTTCACATGCTGCTGGATTGTGTGCACCATCGAGAATGAGAAATGGCTGTTGTTCGACGACCTCAAACCGTCCCGGCCAGTGCGCGTTTCTCAGCCCCCGTTCGATCGTCTCACTGCTACTTTCGAACCCTGCGATCGCTTCGAGCTGTTCAACCAGTGCGACTGCAAGCGCAGCGTTTGTTGCTTGATGCGCACCAAGCTGTGGAATCTGGCTTGTAATCGTCTGTCTCTCGGTTTCGATCGTGACTTCGGATTCAATATGATTCACTCGACCGTTATATGTTGGTGAGACCTCACTGCCTTCTCCAACAGTAACAACACTACCATTGACTTCCTCCACAACCGATCGCACCACAGCTAATGCCTCGCCAGTTGTGCCGGTGACAAACGGTTGGTTCGGTGGGGCGATCTTTGCTTTCGTTCGGGCAATCTCCTCGATCGTCTCTCCGAGTACACCAGTGTGTTCAAGCGTCACGTTGGTTACACAGCCACAGAGCGGATCGACTGCGCTGGTTGCATCATACTCTCCACCAAGGCCAACTTCGAGCACTGCAACATCAACCCCTTCGCGGGCAAAATACCAAATCCCCATTGCGGTCACAACCTCAAAGAATGTGAGTGGGTTTCCGGCAGCCGCTCGCTTGATCAAAAACGGCCGTGTTCTATCGATGAATTCCGAAATGGCTCCTTTCGAGATCATCCGCCCATCGATTCGAATTCGTTCCCGGACGGTCTCCAGATGTGGTGAGGTGTAGAGCCCAACGGTATAGCCTGATTCTCGAAGAATCGACTCCGTCATTCGAGCAGTGCTTCCTTTCCCGTTTGACCCTGCAATCTGTATGAATTTCACGTCGTCCTGCGGGTTGTCCACTTCCGCAAGCAGTTCCGTCACCGACGCTGTACCGGGACGGACGGAGAACCGGCGGAGATCGAAAAGAAAGTTCGCGGCCTCGTAGTAGTCCATACTGCCGAATTTCGCTGCCGCCGCTTTAGCATACTGGTCCCGGACGATCGTTCACCGATCATCCCTCTACGCTTCACGCTCACTCGATGACGGCCGTATCAATGCGGTCGATCGCAATCCGACGGCCGATCAATCCACACACCACCAAGAGAACAAGCGGAAGGATGTAGCCACCTACCCAAACCGAGGTTGGCGACAGTGTTGTAATCGTTGCTCCAGCAGCCTCAAAGAGTGGCGCCGGTGCTGCGACAATGGAGGCCGCCTCTATGGCAAGGATTTCAAGCAGTGCAGGGATGACCGTTCCAATGAGCAGTGCGACACCCTGTTGTACAGTTGTACTGGAGAGTGCAGTGACGGCTGCGATGCTCGCACATAGCACGATCGGAATCGTGTAAACCACGGTTGCAATCATACTGGGTGGGACTACCTCCCGATCGCCAGCGATCGACGTTGCGCTGAGTCGTGGAAATACCGTCCCAACGCCTGCGGCGATGGCATTTCCGACAAGAATCAGAACCAATCCGATGCCACCGATCGCGGCAATCGTTAACAGTGGGTGTCCAGCAATGAGGCCACTCCCCACAACACCGATCACAACGACTGGCACACCAATCGTACGCGATGGCAGCGACAGTCCCTGAAGATACGTTGAACCACCTATCCCACTCGTGAGCAGTGCTGGCCGGACTGCACCGAGATCGCCAAACGGATTGAGGCTTGTTGCTGCACACAGAAACCACGGCACTGCGATCGCAATAATAATTGGAAGCGGCTGTAGCGCTGCCTCAATGCCAGTTGTCACTGCAATATTCCCAAGAAACACCGAAAACATGAACAGCGGGAAGATGAGAAACCACACCAAACTTGGATTTCGACGAATCCGAAGCAGTGAGACTGTCCCAATGCGATCGGCTGCGATCGAATCGGTCCAGAGCGGAACTGGTTGTCGTGCTGTATGCAGTGCACCATCCGGACTCGAAGCGACCGTATGAGGTTCGGACCGATCAGATTTGGGCTTCGAGTGATCCACTGGAACATCCGACCAGAGCCGTGTTGCAAGCCGCGTCGTAAGCAGAACGCCGCCGAGCAACAGTCCGATCGAAACTGCAGTTCCAATCACCGCATACGATGGCACAACAATCACTGGGGTTCCAAGCAGCGCAAGATCAAGGAGCCATGCGATCGGTAGCTGCCCAAACACTGCCCAACTGAACAGCGTCGTGACGTTGTTGAGCATGATCCCCCCGAAAAACACGATTGCAATCACGAAACTCAGTATCGTCTTATATTGTGCGATAACGCGAACCCGGGTAACTAACAGCGCGGCGGTGAACCCACAGACCGCTCCAAGTGCGATCGTCGACAGAAACAGCAGCACTACCGTAAGCGGGATTGTTACCAAAAGCAGCGGTGAGGCAAACCCATACGCAAGCACAATTGTGATTAACCCCAAGATAGGGGCGACGTATGCGCCTGTTCGGAGCGTTTCTGCAAGCAGAATCCCGACAACGATCGCTCGGTCCGGAACAGTCGATCGGAGGAGATCAATATGATCCGGCGTATGCTCGTTTTGCGCAATACGGGAGGCAGAAATAAACGCAATAAATAGCCACAGAAATCCAACTGCACCTCCTCGAAGCTCTGGTGTAAGCGGTATTGCGATCGAAATCTCGTCACGCGCCTGTAAGAAGACATACGAGAACAGCGATAGCGGAAGCAGGCTGAACAAGAGTGCACCAACAAGAAGCACAACCTTCGCTGTGTCCGATCGGATCTCTCGACACGTTCGAACAAATTCCGTCCATCCAAGCTGTGTCCCAAGCCGAACCGACTCACTCATGCTGTGGCTCCGGTGCAGCACGCTCCATCCCTCTAGGCGGCTCACGCGTAATGGAAAGGAAGACGTCTTCGAGACTCTGTTTGTCACCGCTCTCTGCGCTCTGGACAAGTGCCATCGGCTCTCCTTCCGCAACTAATCGGCCCTCATTGAGCACTCCGACCACATCTGCATGCTCCTCAACGACAGGGAGAATATGCGTTGAGAGAAAGACCGTTTTCCCGCTTGCTGCGAGATCATCGATCATTGTCCGCATCGTCCGCGCAGCCCGCGGGTCAAGCCCACTTGTCGGCTCATCAAGAAAGAGGACTGCGGGGTCGTGCAGCTGTGCCTGAATGAACGCTGCCTTCTGCTTCATCCCCTTCGAATAGGAGGCGATACGATCGTCCAAATCGTCGATCAGAGAGAGTGCTGTTGCTAATCGATCGATCCGTTCCGTAGCTTTCTCGATCGGTATCTCCCGTAATCCTGCGATATACTCAAGCTGTTCTCGTCCAGTGAGTTCATCGTATAGTGGTGGTGTCTCCGGGAGGTAGCCAATGTGTTTTGTTACTGCAGATCGATTCTCGATCGACGCACCCATGATGTGTGCTGTCCCATGCGTGGGTTTGAGCAGGGTTGCCAATATCCGCATCGTGGTCGTTTTCCCTGCACCATTCGGGCCGAGAAAGCCATACACTGTGCCAGTCGGAATAGTTACCGATAAATCAGATAGTGCAACGCTCTCACCGTACTGTTTGGTGAGGCCGTTCGTTTCAATAGCAATCATGGAGGGTTTACTGTCAGTTCCGCTACCGACCCTATTACTTTTTTGCTGTCGTTAGTCGTGTCTGAAACAGCGCAGCCCGGTGAACGCCATCGCCATATCGTGTTTATCTGCCGCTGCAATCACGTCCTCGTCATTGACGGACCCACCGGGCTGGATCACCGCTGTAATCCCTGCTTCTGCAGCCGCTTCGATCCCATCCGGGAATGGGAAGAACGCATCCGAGGCCATCACTGCACCATCCGCATTTTTACCATCTGCATCCCGATCGGCCTTCTTCGCTGCCAGTTCAACCGCATCAACACGCGACACCTGTCCAACGCCAAGCCCCACCGTTTCAGTCCCTTTGGCGAACANNATNCCNTTCGATTTGACGTGTTTGAGTGTTTTCCATGCAAACAGCATCGTTTCGACTTCCTCAGCAGTCGGTTCACGCTCTGTGACAANTTCGAGGNCAGTCGNATCTGGTGCCGCCAAGTCCCGCTCTTGGACTAATCGCCCACCAACGATCGGTTTCTCGGTNAGTCGCTCAGTAATCTCTCCAAGTTCGCCTACATCGAGGACACGAAGATTCTTCTTTTCGGTAAGGACATCGATCGCTGCCTCTGTGTAGCCAGGGGCGACAACAACCTCCTTAAATGAGTCAACGATTGCTTCCGCAGTGTGTGCGTCACAGGTTCGGTTCAGCGCAACAATGCCACCGAATGCACTTTTTGCATCGGTTCGAAGCGCTCTGTCGTACGCCTCAGACAGGCTCTCCGCAGTTGCCGCACCGGCCGGATTTGTGTGCTTAATAACCGCCGCTGCTGGCTCATCAAACTCTTTGATTAGGTTCAGCGCACCATCTGCATCGTTGTAGTTGTTATATGAGAGCGCTTTTGCACCTTCGTTGAGCTGTTTTGCACTGACAACGTTCGCCTCCGCACAGCCATCATTTGCGTACACTGCGGCATCTTGGTGTGGGTTCTCTCCGTACCGGAGTGTATCCGAAAGCTCGTCAGAGACGAGCCGACGCTGTGGGAAATCCCCACCAGTATCGCCTTCAATCTCGACCGTTCCAGCCTCCGTATCGACTGTTACACGATCTTCTGCAAACCATCGGACTGCTCGTGGATAGGCTGTAAACTCACCGTCCTGTAGCACTCGTGTTTTGAGCGAATCTGCGTTGTCGGATTCGTAGACCGGAACTGCCTCTTGGGTTACGATCGGTCCGCCATCAACCTCCGAAGTTACAACGTGCACTGTGCAGCCAGTCATTCTGACACCGGCAGAGATCACCTGCTCGTGCGCGTCCATCCCTGGGAACGATGGCAACAGTGATGGGTGGACATTGAGCGTTGTTGGTGCGTGAGAAATGAAGGCCTCTGTTAGCACACGCATGTAGCCGTCGAGACAAATAATGTCGAAATCATAGCTCTCAAGCTGTTTGAGAATCCGCTTCTCGTGAGATTCACGTGATTCGTTTTCGTTCTTTGTCACAACTTCGGTTGGAATCCCTCGCTCACTTGCAGCCTCGATAACGGGTGCACCATCTGCATTCGTGAGCACGACAGATAGCTCTGCACCGCCGGGTGCTCGATCGGCAATATGCAGTAGATTTCGGCCACGGTTGCTTGCAAGCCCTGCGATTTTGATCATACCTGATTCTCTAAGCGCGGATGAAAAACTATTGCGGTACAGACTGTGAATATATCCATGTCCATGCATCTATTCTTTGTTCGAGGCGCGCACACACGTTTCTGATATACACGATACTGGTTATATTATTCTCAATCCGAAGACTGAACCGACATTCTTTTTTCCATATCAACTGGAGATGCGACCATGACGCTTCCTCGAGAGGATCCATTGGCTGCGGTTTCACCGCTTGATGGTCGCTATGCGCGCCGGACAGCACCGCTCAGTGGCTATGCAAGTGAATCGGCACTGATGCGTGCACGAACTGAAGTTGAGGTAGAGTACCTCATCGCACTGGCTGACCTACCAGAAACGCCGATCGAATTGGATACTGACGCCATCTCTGCACTCCGAGAAATCGTCTCCGAGTTTGATGGTGCTGACGCTCGACTCATCAAAGAGTTAGAGGTCAACGGTGCACATGGATACACGGCAACTAATCACGATGTCAAAGCGATCGAGTACTTCGTTCGCATCCGATTTGATGAGTCCCCAGCGACCGAGGACGCAGAACGACTGTATCCATGGATTCACTTCGGGCTGACAAGTGAGGATGTCAACAACCTCGCACACCGACTCCTTGTTGGGGGTGCAATGGAAGACGTACTCATTCCTGCAGCAATCGATCTTCGAGACCAACTCACCGACATTGCACAGGAGTATCGTGACCTCCCGATGCTGGCACGCACACATGGGCAACCCGCAACGCCAACGACGTTCGGTAAAGAGATGGCTGTGTACGCCTCACGGCTCGGTACCGCAGTTGCGCGGGCACAGTCTGCAACCGACGATCTGAGTGGCAAGCTTGCTGGCGCGTCAGGAACATACGCTGCACACGTTGCCGCATATCCGAGCATTGATTGGCAGGTATTCTCCGAATCGTTCGTAGACACGCTTGGCCTGGAACACACCCGCTTGTCAACACAAGTGAACCCATGTGACGATCTTGCGACGCTATTCGACGCAGTTCGTAGCATCAACAACATCCTGATCGACCTCGATCGGGACATGTGGCTCTACATCTCCGATCGCTATCTCGGACAGGAGACCGTTGCTGGCGAAACCGGCTCGTCGACGATGCCGCACAAAGTGAATCCGATCGACTTTGAAAACAGCGAAGGAAACCTCTCGAAAGCAAATTCGGATCTCACGTTCCTTGCAGATTACATTACGACCTCCCGATTACAGCGTGATCTCTCCGACTCTACAGTGAAACGAAATATCGGTGCCGCGTTTTCGCACTGTTTGATCGGCTACGGAAAAACTGAGGCAGGACTCGATAAGATTGTGCCGAACGAGCACGTNATGCGCGAAGAGCTNGCAAACACACCGGAGATTATCGGTGAAGCAGTNCAGACNATCCTCCGCCGGGAGGGAGACACAGAAGCCTACGAGCGTGTGAAAGAACTCACCCGTGGGCAGCACGTTACGATCGAAGATTTCCATGACCTGTTTGCGTCTCTCGATGTTGACGACGATGTCAAAACCGAGCTACAGGCACTCACACCGGAGACATACATCGGTCTCGCTTCAGATCTTGTCAACGAAATCTGAAGATATCTGAGGGT
>SL_4KL_010_BRINEDRAFT_10002617_pt1 | contig 10173 bp, 15 predicted proteins | sample SodLak_010_BRINE_2_FD_10664 | JGI IMG/M metagenome (IMG submission 10664) | reverse complement strand
GCGAGAGCTGCCAAAGTAGGGTGTGTCGTGTGCCGATGGGCCGATCCTGAACGTGGTAGGAAGCTATGTTGGGTGACAGGAGAATTGAGGAAGAGGGTCATGAGCGCTTGATTGCGACCTGGCCTGAGCTGGGTGTGCCAGTGAGGAGGTGGACGCCCCCGCCAAGACCCTCTAGGGGTTCGAGTTGCGGGAAGGAGGGGAATGTGTGAGAAAGAGCAATTAAGAGGATGCCTTGCCCACTGGAAGGAACACGGGAGGAAGGAGGGCACCTTGCCAAATGGAGACTAAGGCGACTAAAGGAGGGACAGCTGGGAGCAAGGGGGTACGAGCATAGTGGCCCAGGCTATCAGCCAGACACAGCACAGGCTGGCTGGATGCCAGGAACATGGCAGCAGCAACCCCTCCCAACCCCACACCCCGTGCGCAAGCGCCCGAGCTCCGCACACTCGCCTTGTCAAACATGGTTTTCAGCTCTGCAGCCCGCTCCATGGCTTCTGCGACCTGCGCGTCCAGCTTCAGCTTCTGCCGCACAGCCTCCTCCTCACCCTATGTGCACAAACAATTGCCAGATGATGAGAAGGGTGAGCAAGAAGAGGTGTGACTCCAAAGGCTGTAAGAATAGAGCAACCATGCTGTAGGGATGGCTGGGTGTACGAGAGCAAGCGCGCGCCTGCGGGCAGGCAGGCTGCAGCATATTCTGCATTGGGGTTTGGAGGCAAGGGGGTGGCAGGAAGGCGAACAGGCAGGTAAGCACGGGCACACATAAAACAAAGGTTGGGCGGAAGTCTTGCCAAGACTCGTCGCCGATGAGACTCGGCAAGTCTTATTGGGGGTTGGGGAGACCCTCGTCAGTGAAGACTGTCACTTTTTTCGCCGGAAACTGGCAAAAACAAGCCAACAACCCCCTCAAACTTTCCCAAAGTGAAAATTATATAAAATGTAGGGTTGGGTCATTCGGTCATTTCATCTTTGCAAATTATTTGATGAAAAGCAGAATTCGCGAATTATTTGGTCGCTTTTCCATTCAGATTTGCACATTCTACCAACCTGATTGCATAATAAGTTGCGGCAAATATGAGAATGGCAGGTTAAAGCACTCTTGCTGGAACATGCATGATCATGTGATGTATCGCAAAGGTTGGGAGGCAGCTGGGATTGCCTGGAAATGACAGTGAAGCGTACATTATAATTTTGTCAACCATGGGACTTAGCGAGACCTCAACGTTCCAGGGGTCAATGGGGCAGAAAAGGGGATAAATTGGTCAAAATGGGTGTCAATCCTATAAAATTCGCAAGAGCCACTTTTAAAAAGCGGATTGTTCGTCTAAATCTGGAAGCGAAAAAAAGTAAAAACTAACCCAACCCTAATAAAATGTCATAAAATGTGATTAAGTGAGGGACGAGGTAGCGCGAAAGGCGATGATGAACTTGGAAATGACTGACAGGGTAATGGATGCAAAGGATGCAACATTCATCCAGGGAGCTAGCACCCTGCTGATATCACCTCCAAAAGTGGGATGATGGGAGGAGAAGAGAGAAACGTTCTCCAACCCCCACGCGTCAGCCTGGCCTGTGGGTTTTGAAGGAGTTCCATGAAGCTGCCCTTGCCAATTGTGCACAGTACGGCTGATGCACACCTTATGGCTTTTACCTGCACCTCCTAGCTTGTGCCAGTGAGCAAGCTGGTAAATTTGGCAGCTTCACACTGAATCCACAGCTATTCTCCGAGCACTTCAAGGCTTTGGAGCGCGCACAGGAGCGCATCTGGTGAAGCATCCGGGACTTCATTCATCCGGGACTTCATAGGGGATGACCTGGAGCCTGAAGCGGCTTGATAAGGAGGCGTAGGTTGCGTAGGAGGAGCTGCAGGACGAGCAGCTGGAAGGGGGAATGGACAGGGGGGAAGAGGACGGGACAGCATGTGACTTATCCCGGCTTCTGGGAGGCCCGGTCCTAGTAAATTAATTTGTTTTCTATTGAAATTGAAGGGACCTGGAATTTCTCAGGCCAAAGAGACGCGCCCGCAGAAAGTCAGTATTCTAACGATAATCTTAGGGGTCGGCGCTTTTAAGCATAATATTGTATAGCGCTATAGATTTTTGGAAATATAACAGGGCTGAATTTGTGCCAAATTTGCCTTCTGGCACCCTCTACACCCCCGATCTTCTTTGCAAGCAACTCGTTTGAGATGGCAGATACAATAAGGGGATCAAGATTGGATGGAATTGGCCGAGGATGATACGCAACCCTACGTGCAAGGGCGCGTGAAGCCTGAGAAGTTGTTCATGAAGCTCACACCAGGCAAGCCTAAGCAGTGGGAGGCAGTGTTCTAAGCAGCGATAAAGCCAGAATGTGGGGGACTCTGTGTGCTTTAGTGCAAGAGGTGCAAGGCCAATGTCAGCCCCACCAACTCCTCCCAGGCAGCACAACGCCACAAGTGCACAACAGCAGCACTGGCAGCAGCCGGCGTGCATAGCAGCCCAATGGGCAGGTGGGCACCCTGACCTCCCTGCTGCCTTGAAGAATCACGCTGTCAGCGCTTTTTCAGTCCGTTGAAGCAAGCACCTCACCCCAGCACATGTTGTAGCGTCTGTGCTTGACCCCACCAACTTCATCATTTAGGAGGGTAAGTTAACTGCTTGAATAAGTGTTCAGGCTTTGCACTCAGTATCAATTTCTGAAGACAACTATCATTTTTGACTTTGGATGGAATGGCAGCTTATTTTAGTCTTCCAGATGGCTTCTAGAATGCCAGTAAACCGTTTTGGCATTTCCATAACTTTTTGCCCCATGCAATTGCACACATGCAGGTATTATCCGCAACCCCATGGCAAGCTGACTGCCAAGAACAAGGAAGAGTTGCTCACGCACGTAGAACGCCTGAACAGAGTCAGGGGTGATAGCAGCAGTCAGCAAGGAGCTCATGGAGCTGGACATGGGTGATTGGCATGAGTTAGCGGACGTAGCCCTCCCCCAGTCTTTGTTTCTGCTTGGTTTTATTGCTTTGACAATGAAAGCTGTAATTTATCGATGCAATTTGTCAAGAGTTTCATTCATAATTTACCTCCCCTGCAGAAAATGAGCTCACCTTGTCGTACATGGCCTTGAACTCGGCGGCATCGGTGTTGGCCTTCAGCAGCTGGGCATCAAACAGCTGCTTCTGCTCCACAGCATCCAAGTCGCCCTGCCAACACAACAAAGCAGAGACACGGGCATAGGTGTCAGAAAGCTGAGAGAGCTATTTTCCTCAAAACAACAACATCTGGGATAAGCTTTCCATTTCCAATGTGGGAGAGGGAGCCACTGGTTGTCCCCACTAACCCACCCCTCTCAAGCCAAATTGGCTCACTAAGTGCGTGCACTTGCAGTTGTTTTCCATATCACTTTTACTTGCAACCCTCGTTCTCAAACGTGCACAATAATGCAATTGTCTTACTCTAGGAAATGTAAGTAAGTGGGGAGGTGGGGCAGGCTTTGGCAAATAACTTCATTCAAAGAATTTCAGGGGAAATTCACAAGGCTGGTTCACTCTGCTCCAACACTGAATCATACTGGGATCAAAGAGTCTTTAAGACCTCGGCTGGCTCTCCATCATTGTGTAATAGAGTGTGCTTGGAAGATTAAAGGGTAGACACTTGCACGGCCACTCTTCTGCCCACAACTTCTCACCTAGGCCATCAATTTGATTCACGTTTTTGTCACTCTTTGCAATGCGTAACATGAGTGTGCACAATGTCCCCCGGGGGTGTAGCATGTACAGTCCATCTGCAGACTGTGCACTCACTTGTGTCCAGCCAGTCAGCTGACTGCAGGCTGCTGAGAATGCCTCCCATGAAGCAACTTTGTTCCAAAAGCAAAGTTGGTGCGTTTTTGCAGCAAGGGTGATGGGATGAGCACATCTCAGGTGGCATTGTGAATTGAGTCACCCTCGTTGAAGACAGCTGTGCCCAAGAGCCGTCCAAAAGATTAATTCATCATTTAAATGATAAAAAGGATTGGCTTGCATTTTATCCTTCTGGACAAATAAGTCATAACCTGGAAGCCTTCAAGTCCCAACGGGCAAGATAGCAGCTGTGGGCAGGGACCCGCACTTCAGGGACAGCCCCTGGGGTCTCAATCCCTCTGACTGCCAATAATGTGCGGAGCAGTGCTAAAAGGCTTGGTGAAATGTTTGGGGGGACAGTTCGCGAGGACTATTCACCGTGGACAACATGATTCAAGGATATGCTATTTCAACAAAATGTCCTTCAGAAAGCTGGACCATGGAAGTAGACCACCCTGTTCTGTTGATATCACTAGTACTTTGGCTCACAGAAGCTTGACCAACAACCCACATCGTTTCTTGGTGGGAGGCAGCGCTTGGCTCTTTTTCTCAGCCCTCTCCCTTTTATGAAGCACAGAATCATGATCATCCAAGCCAGATTTAAAACTTTGGACACTAAGGAAGCAGGCAGCATGTGGCCTCGCAGGCATGCTATGTGCAGCCAAGGCACACGGCCGCAGGCAGCGCATAGAGAAGGGCAGGGACTGCAAGCACCTTGTCAAACTGGGCCTTGTATTCAGCAGCATCCGCGCCGGCCTTTAGCAGCTGGGCATCGTGCAGCTGCTTGGCCTCAACGGCGTCCAAATCCACCTAAAAAGTAGGTGTTGCGAGATGCACCTGAGCGCTGTGTCCCAATTGGAGCTGCCTCATTACATGAAGTGGCTGTTGCAGACCTCATGCAACCATGCAGCCGCTATCCAACCCTTACCAGAGCTGCAGGCAAAGCCATTCAGGTGACTGCAGAGATTGAAGCTGGCCTGCAAGCTCCGACCCTGCAACGTGACCTACCACATGAGTGCCGGCAAAAGCGGGCAGGGCCTCAAAACTCAGCCCAGCGCACCCACCTTGTCGTACATGGCCTTGAACTCGGCGGCATCGGTGTTGGCCTTCAGCAGTTGCGCGTCAAACAGCTGCTTCTGCTCCACGGCATCCAGCTCACCCTGCGCATGGGGTGCAATTCATCAACATCCCCAAGCTCATGTAAAGTTTGCAAACATGTCTTCCTATGTTGCCTGCTAGCACTGGTTCTGGGCCTGGAACTCGAAGGCTGGGGGGGCGGTGAGCAGGGACAGGACCGCCACTCTTGGGTAGCAGGGACAGGATCGTCATTCTTAGGATGTAGGGACAGGACTGTCATTTTTAGGTTGCTGGGACATGACCGTCATTTTAGGTTGCTGGGACAGGACCATCATTCTTGGGTTGCAGGCACAGGACTGTTGGGTTGCAGTTTGGGTATGTTTGGGTATAAGTGCAAAGAAAGGAGTGCCTCAGAGCTGTACTGTCCCAGAGCAATGTCAGTTAAGCAACTCCTCCTTCTAAACTGTATGCAACAGTCCAAGGCGCTGAAGCATGGCAGCAGGAGCAACTGCAGGGCAGCAATGGGCAGCTTGCACATTACACATGAAAGTTGACTGGCATGTGCATGCATATCTTGAATGTGGCAATCCTCGCTAAGCAAGGGTGGACAGATCCCTGGGTTTGGTTCAAGCAAGCAAGCCAGCAAGCAGAGTTTCTGTTGACAGGAGTGTGAACGTCTTTTTTAGTGTCTCTCTGTCAAAAACAAGGGAAGGTCTGCACCTTGTGAGGAGGACTCCCTATCATGCAGTGATTGCAAATCAACATAGATCCACACCTTATCGTACATCGCCTTGAACTCAGCTGCGTCAGCATTAGCTTTTAGCAGCTGGGCATCAAACAGCTGCTTCTGCTCCACGGCATCAAGCTCACCCTGCACCAAACAAGGCAGAGACATGGGCACGGGTGTCAGAAAGCTGCGAAGGAGCGTAGCTGCCTGGGTGTTTCCCTCCTCCGGCCTTAGCTCCCGGCATCAAGCTCACTCTGAACCAAACGAGATGTTCCCGTCTTCAGTCAGACACATCAAGTTGTTTGACACTAAGGAAGCAGGCAGCATGTGGCCTCGCAGGCATGCTATGTGCAGCCAAGGCACACGGCCGCAGGCAGCGCATAGAGAAGGGCAGGGACTGCAAGCACCTTGTCAAACTGGGCCTTGTATTCAGCAGCATCCGCGCCGGCCTTTAGCAGCTGGGCATCGTGCAGCTGCTTGGCCTCAACGGCGTCCAAATCCACCTAAAAAGTAGGTGTTGCGAGATGCACCTGAGCGCTGTGTCCCAATTGGAGCTGCCTCATTACATGAAGTGGCTGTTGCAGACCTCATGCAACCATGCAGCCGCTATCCAACCCTTACCAGAGCTGCAGGCAAAGCCATTCAGGTGACTGCAGAGATTGAAGCTGGCCTGCAAGCTCCGACCCTGCAACGTGACCTACCACATGAGTGCCGGCAAAAGCGGGCAGGGCCTCAAAACTCAGCCCAGCGCACCCACCTTGTCGTACATGGCCTTGAACTCGGCGGCATCGGTGTTGGCCTTCAGCAGTTGCGCGTCAAACAGCTGCTTCTGCTCCACGGCATCCAGCTCACCCTACACAAACAAAGTTGATGACCTACTTACTCAGTGTCAACCTATAGTTGTGGAAGGGTAGAAAGCAGCCTGGAGAGTGAAAAGCGCATCAAGGCGGCATTTCAAGTGGAATGTCAGGGAATTATACAGTTCGATAATTAACGAGTGTGCATGGTGGCAAAAGGCAGTAAAGACATGACCCGCAGGCAGCCCCACAATGCAAACCTTACCAAATTGTTCACATTGTCCCCACCTTGTCAAACATGGCCTTGTACTCGGCGGCATCAGCCCCTGACTTCAGCAGCTGGGCGTCAAAGAGCTGCTTCTGGGCAAGCGCGTCCAGGGCTCCCTGCGTGTGCAACTAACATCCCCTGGCTGTGTGTTGCGTGCGCAGTTGGTGCACATGCACACGCACGCGCACGTCTGTGTTTGCGTGTATGTGTTTGTGTGTGCGCATGTGCACGTGTGTCACTTGTTCTACCATGACCTACACAAGTGCAGCAAGGCAGACTCAGTGCCTAGCCTCTACTCTTGCTGTGTTGGTTGCCCTCAGGTACTCACTCATGCACATGCACAAAAGCACGCGCTGCATGCCAACATGTGCCGCGTACACGCATGCCCTCTCCCTGCCCATCCCCAAACACACCTTGTCAAACATCGACTTGAACAAGTGCGCATCCACCTGCATCTTGTGCAGCTGCGCATTGACGCACTGCTGGCCCTCAGTGGCGCCCAGGACATACTGCAGGGCAGCAGCGTGCGCAGCAGAACAGCTCAAGCACAAACGCTTGCATGCATGCACACACTCTCATGCATCTATATGCATGGGCACACTCACGTACATGCACACGCATTGGCAAGCGTATCCACCACCAGCTGTGCCGCAACGACCTTCTCACAGTTGCCCCTGAGCTTGCACACGCGCACGTGGAAGGTGCGCAAGCACAACCGCCTTCTCACAGTTGCCCCTGAGATTGCACATGTGCATGTGGAGGGTGCGCAAGCACAACCACCTTCTCATAATCGCTCCTGAGCTGGATGGCCTCCTGCTGCGCCTGGCGCAGCTGCTGGTCAAAGGCATGCTTGGATGCCGAGGCGCTCTGCAGGTGTGGGGCAGCCGCGCGTGCAGAGGAGGGGTGCACACATCCGTCCAAGCACGCTTGCACTTCAATTTGGCTTCTTGGACTCATGTAGGGCATGTATGCACACAGGCACACATATGCCCCCCGCCTGTCCCCTCCTCTCCCGGGCATGCGCACACCATACGACACTTGCGCGTGGGAGATGGCGCACTTGGCGCACCACACACACGCATGTGCCCCACACAGCCACTGCCTGCACCTGGGCATGCAGACCGCATCACGCCAAGCGCTCACAAGGCAACACCGCTCCTGTTGCTCGCACGCACCTCCTCAAAGCTCTCGTTGGAGCTGTGGACAGCCTCGCCTGCTGCAGGCAACGCGCAGCCCTGCAAGCGCACACACACAGCACGTACCGCATTGTGCAGGCATGCATGAGTGAGTGCATGTGCCACCAGGACCTCTCACACATGCACGCGCATGTACGCGCACACACACGCACACACGCGCACACACACACAGCACGTACCGCATTGTGCAGGCATGCATGAGTGAGTGCATGTGCCACCAGGACCTCTCACACATGCACGCGCGTGTACGCGCACACACACGCACACACGCACACCCCACAGGAACAAATGGACGCTACTGGGATTGCTGGGAGTACGCGCAGGCACGAGGATGGTGTATGAATGCACGGGGCACCCAGGTTGTCCTCTCCATGGCCAGCCTCCCTCCCCACAGACCTTGGAGAACATGTCCTCAGAGAAGGACAGCGCCTTGTGCATGCCACCCGCCGGCGCCAGGTGCTGATACCGCAAGAAGGGCTGCACGCCCGCGGCCTGCAGACAGTTTGTGCGCTCGTTGCTTAAAACATCGTGACTTGCACACACAAGTTCATACGTACACGAGTGCGCATGCGTGCAAGTCCATGCAAGCATGCATGAGGTTGGAGCACCATGACACGCGCGTGCAAGGCAGGCATGTGTGCGCGTGTGCAAACGCACAAACTGGTGTATGTCCTGCTGATACCAAAGGCTGGCAGCGCTCGGCCAAGAAGGTGGAGGTGCGGCATTGCGCCGTGGGGCTGATCCATGGCTGGACTGTCAACTTGGGCTGGCTGGCAGTTAGGAATCCGCACTGGTCCCTGAAAAGATAACCTAGCAGCCGAAGAGAGTCCAGAGCGGGCTGCCGCATGGCGACACTCCTTCCCAGCAAGAGTCCTGGGCTGACTGCCTGTTAGGCACCTGGGGTGTTGCTGCCCGCGCTGCTTCCTGAAGAGTGTCCTGGGCAGGCTGCCTGGGGGGTTGCTGCCCGCGCTGCTTCCTGAAGAGTGTCCTGGGCAGGCTGCCGCATAGCGACACGCTTGCCAGGGTCTCGCAAAAAGGTGGACTTTGCACAAGGTACGCCGTGCTACGGTCAAACTGGCGCTGCCAATGTGGCGCTGAGGTTCTCAATCTGGCCCTGGCAGACAAGCGGCTGCTGAATGCATGGGGGCGGCACCACGTGCAGCTGGCATGAGGGTGCTGGCAGTCCTGATGGGACTGCATTGGTTGTCCCCAAACATACACGAGCACACAAACACACATGCGCGCACACACGCATGTGCGCGCATACGCACATCCGCACCTGCGTGACCTGCTGCCGCAGCGCCTGATTCTCTTGCACGAGCTCTGCTGCATGCACGCACACTGCGTTGTGCTGGGCTTGCAGCTGCGCCAGTTGCTCCTGCATGTGCAGTACAAAGCGCAAGGGCACACAGGGGTAGTGCACAGTACCTGCCTGATGCAAGGTCAGCAACTTTCACAAGCGCACAAGCTTGAGCATGCGCGCCAGCCAGCCTGCCCATCCCTCCCCCTCCCCCGCAAACTCACACACATGCACACACGTACACTCATGCACCTGCAACACACCAGGGGACTGGCCCCTGCTCCCATAGGCCTAACTCCCGGCAGCTCCACATTGCAAGCAGCCCAGCCTGCAGAACTGTGCACAAGCTGGCAGCGCACATGCAGCCCTGCCTGCAGGTTCGGGAATGCATACTCCCCACATCCAGGTCATAACCCTCCACTGCAAGCAAGCGAGCACAAGGGCACACGTGCGCGAACCTGCAGCCGCCCCACGCGCGTAGACAGCTGGTTGCTGCCGCCCCTGTTGCTATTGCCCTTGCCGCCGCCAGCTGCACCGCTCTGTACATCAGGCCCGTCCGCCAGCAGCTCCTCCCCCAGCGAGTGCTGGCGCCGCAGCGTGTGGTTGCTCCCCCCGGATGCGGCAAGGCCCTGCAAGGGGGACAAAGGCTCCCCGCCAGAGCCATGCTGCTGCTGTCCTGCGACGGCCTTTGGCTTGCGCTGGTTGGCAGGCGGGTGCCGAACGCTGTTGGCCCCGCTGCTGCCGGGGCCCCGCCCGGAGAGGGGGGCACCCAGCGCAGCAGCTGTCACGACTGCTGAGGGGGGGATCGCCAACACTTGGGGGGCGGAGCGGCTGGCATAGGGAAGATGAGTCAGGGGTTCTGCCCTGGATGCAGGAGGCTGCGCGGGGCTGTTGCTTGGGCTGCTTGGGGAGATGGTGGCGGCGGCTGGGGCAGCACCCGCTCCGCTGCCGCTGTGGGGAGGGGCATGGGGAGGGGGCGGCGGCG
>SL_4KL_010_BRINEDRAFT_10002612_pt1 | contig 10191 bp, 7 predicted proteins | sample SodLak_010_BRINE_2_FD_10664 | JGI IMG/M metagenome (IMG submission 10664) | reverse complement strand
CTCGTCTGGTTCAACCCCCTTCGGAGCGCATTCTCGCCGCGAACTCATTCGTGAGCCGCGAACTCATTTGTGAGCCGTGAGAAGTGCCGCCTCCCGGCTATATACCAAGAGTTCAAATGCCTACCTGTTCTAAATTAGAGTATGCCAAGGTTGCCACCCAAGATCGAAACACTCCACACGCGGATTAAGAGTTCGGAGACTCTCTCGCCAGAGGACAAAGACGCCCTCCTCAAGTTCTCCTCAGAACTCGGGGTTCATAACTACTCCGAGGGTCGATGGACTAAGCTCCTCCAGCACTGTACAATGATGGCTGGGGATTCGTACAAATACTCCCCAGAGGAACTACCTGAGCCAGATCTAGTAGACATTATCGGAGAATCCGAGAAGGAGAAGGACGCCGCCAAAAAATACGTCAGTTGGATCAACGCGACCTACGATAGCGAAGAATCGAAACGTGACCACCGAGTCGCACTTCGAGTGTTTGGAGGGCACATAACAAAAGGCGATTATAAGGAGGAGAAACCATCGAGCGTTGAGTGGATCTCAGCAGACCTCCCCAGAAACTACGATCCAAAACCCGACCCAACAAAGATGTGGTGGTGGGACGAACACATCGTTCCTACCCTAAATAACGCCAAATACGCACGCAACAAGGCGGCAGTCGCGGTAGACTGGGATGCTGGCCCGCGGTCCGAGGAATTCCGTGAACTCACTGTTGGCGACGTTGGCGATCACAAGTACGGAATGGAAATCACCGTCGATGGGAAGAAGGGCCGCCGCCCAATCGTACTGGTCACATCAGTACCATACCTCAAACGCTGGCTAGAGGTTCACCCTCGGGGTAACGAACCTGACGCACCACTTTGGTCGGACTTGGACAGCGGGCGGGACGTGAGCTATAACATGAAGTTGAAGATGCTCCGAGCACCCGTCAAGCGAGCAGTCGATAATGGCGATCTCAGAAAGCCATCGACGATGGACTTCACCCGAATGCGGAAATCTTCCGCGAGTTACCTCGCGCGAAAGAACGTGTCACAGAATCATATTGAGAAACATCATGGATGGGTCAAAAATAGCGATGAAGCTCGACGATACATCGATGTGTTCCGAGAGGATACTGCTCGTGAAGTTGCCCGAGCGCACGGTGTAGATGTTTCGGAGGATGAGATCGAGGAAATCGGACCAGTACAGTGTCCGCGCTGTCAACGCGACACACCTAGGGGCGAGGTCCAGTGTATGTGGTGTGGTCAGGCGTTGAGTCAGAAGGGTGTAGAGAGGCTCGAAGAACGGAGAGAACGACTGTTCGACTCGGCTCTGGAAGCTGAGGGTAGCATGAAAGAACGTGTCAAGAGTATCCAAAGCGAAATCGAGGAACTTCGCTCACTAGGACTTGAAATATAGATTATACGCGCTTTCAATCAAGTCCCGAGATAGACTTGGACTCAGTCCTGTTGTCATTGGTATCATAATCCAATCACAACAGTCTGTCTGTTCGTTTTCGATTTGCAAGCTCTCACAACCGAACCAATTCAGTTACTTCAGATTCGCTGTACAGCGGCGGGGTAACATCTTATGNATTTTCGACGGTTAGCAGACTCAACCAAATCCGCCGGACGGAATTGCCTACTATGATTTCGGAGGGCTCACAAGCCAACAAAACCAGATAGTAATCAAATTGATAGTATCGCGTGGGGCAGAGGCCCGAAGNCAAGTTACTCGTCCCAGATGCTATGAAAAATGCCGAGCGAGAGATTGGTGTTGTCCTCAACTGTGATTGCTGGGTAANCAGTCAGGTTGTTGATGCTAATTATTGCGTTCCAACTCAGAATAGTATTTAGTTCCTCTGGTCAGATCATTTGAGGCACCTCGTTTACGGCCGAGGGTCTAATCGAGATTTTCTCAGACATCAATAACCGAGCGAGTCCGGTACCGACGTCGCCAAAGAAACTACGAGCGAGTGTCGTATTCGTAGAGTCTGGACTGTCCACCGAGGTGTGGCTCTTTGTCCAATTCAGCCTGGATTACGTCAGGTGTTTCACCAAGATCGAAAACGCCTGCGAAATATTGTCGCCCGAGTTCCCGAACGTGCTCTCGGTTCTCGACGTTATCAAGGTAGTTCTTTTCGTCAACATCGGGAGTCTTCGTTCCACCCTCCTCCGACACGAACTTGATCTGTTCCCGGTTCTCGTGAAGCGCCCTCTTATACAGAGTCTTCCAGAATTGACGGAAGTTCTGGATTGTCGGGAACGAACCATCGTCCAACCGGACATCGGCAATTTTGCACAGCGTCTCCAGCCAGTTATTCAATGTAGATGCTCGTCGGGATCCTGACGCAGATTGGGGACTGGGGATCAATTTTCCATTCCCATCAATCGACTTGATATAGTCAACGTAGAGTTCAAGCAATTTAGCACCCATCATGATCGGAACCTTGTCGGGTCCTTCGTTCCGTCTCAAATTCTTCCGCTCGTCAAACTCAACGTAGGGATCGTCACCGAAGTGAAGCTTGGTTCTCACATCAAGTTGTTCGACCTCGCTTGACCGAGGGCCGACGGCAATCAAAAAGACGAGTAGCACCTTCATCCAGAGTCGCCATTGATCCAAATCGTAGCCCTCCACAGGACACTCGTCAAGCGCATTTAGCGTATTCCACAGGTCGTTCAGCTGTGCTTCAGTTACCGGCTGTGGCTCGTTCTTACTACGATACCATTCGAACTCATCCAATGCTTCTGTGACCGGATTAAGATTGATGTGATATTTGTTTTTTACAATATTATAGTACTCTTCGAAGTATCGAGGATAATTCCCCATCGTACTGTCTGCCAGATCACGATCCATGTATTCGATGATCGTGATCGCATACTGGATATTATCCACGCGTTCATTGTCGGAGTGGTATACGCCGAGATCCAGTAACTCGATGTCGAGACTTTCTTCTCGAATCGCCTCGTACACCTTATTGATCACTGATTCAACGGAATCAATGGTGTTGTCGCTCCAGTCTCGTCTTTTTTGAGCACTGTTGATGTAATATTCCAGGGATTGGATGGTTTCCTCATCCTCAGTTGGCCATTTCCCGTTAGTTCGGACGCCGAACCCTTGTTCTCGAAGGAATTCGAGAAGTGTTTGCCCGTACAATTCCTTGGACCTGTTGTTCAACCCTTCCGCAGAATACCGAGTGTTCGCAGTGATATACTCCCACGATGGCTCGTGATCACGCGGTAATCCATCCAGTTGAAACTGCTCGTGAAGGATTGCTGGCAGCTGTTCTTCGAGTGTTTTCTGATCGATGCGCGTCTTGGTCATTCCGTCTGGTCACCCCGTGCTTGATCCAATTCTTTCAGGATGCGTTCGGCGTCGTAGGCGAACGGGAGATCACTCGCTGCGAGCGCCTCCAAATCATCTCGTAAGTCCTCTGCTGTGTCGATGGCCGACTGATACGGGTCGGTTGTCTCAGAACTCATGTTAGACCAGGTCACCTCCACTCGGCCGGTTGCTACTCATATTCATATTAACTCTAATTTTTAGTAGATGGTGGTTTGACCCACTACAATTTAAAACCTTGGGGGTACAAGAAGAGGATAACAACATGCCAAACGAGTCTTCGAACAACTCTGATGATGAAACAGAGGCTATCGGGAATTTAGAGAAAAGCAGCAACTCAGACTCTGTATACCCTGATCAGGGTGTGGAGGGTGTAGACGCTGGACCATACACACAACCAGATGAAGTCCCTGAACGTGAACTAGATAATAAGAAAATCCTTGACTTCTTCCAAAAGAAAGGTGCAGTGGAAATCCTCGCCCAGCTCGCTGACGAGCCCAAGCGATTCAGCGAGATTGATGATGCGCTTGTGGTGAGCCACGGAACGGTTGCAAGTCGTCTCACTGAAGGTGCCAAAACCGGCCTCTGGAAGGAGTATTTCCACTACCCCGATGACGGTGGGAAGATCAAACTGTATCAACTCAACCCTGAAGCTAAAGAACTAGCAAAGAGAGCTCAAGAAGAAAACGTCGCTGAAACAACGGAACGCAAGCGCAAGGCCACCGAACAACACGACAAGGCAGTCTCCAACTTCCAAAAAGGGATCACACCAGACGACTCTGAGGAGTAGTTCACCAGTCTGCTGAGGCTTCAGTACCAAATATTTGGTTACCACATCATCCCGTTCGACCTTACCCAACCAATGACAGACAAGATTGGCTCGTTCTTAATTGGCCGTTTCTCATCATCCTTGGCCCATTCTTCTAGGAAACTAAGTGTGCTCCTCGATTCTCTTCTCTATGGATTCACACATCGGTGTTGATTGGGCAAGCGGATCATGGGTCGTTGTCGAAGCGACCACAGAGACAACTGACGTCAATACAGAACCCTCACTGCTCAACGTCTGGCAGAAATATAGGGATCGGGCAAACGAGATCCTCGTGGATATCCCAGTTCACCTGCGAAGTGAAGGAGATCGAGAGTGTGATCAGGAAGCCAAGGACTTCCTCGGGTCTCGTCGTAGTACCGTCTTCTGGACACCGAACAGCGACGCAGTGATCGCACGAGACTACGAAGAGGCTGTAACGAAGAATACCCGCGGACTGGGAAGCCACAGTTGGGGACTCATCCCGCGTATCCGAGAAGTGAACGCCCTGTTGGATGAATTCGACACCGCGCGTGAGACGGTCTTCGAGAGCCACCCAGAGGTGTGTTTCAAAGCGTACAATGGCGGGGATCTCCCGTCGAAGAAAAGCGACGCTGGCTTCGAAGCCCGGAAAAAATGTCTCATCAAAAACGGGGGCGAATCCTTTCAACCAGTGGTAGACCTTGCTGACGAACGGCAAGCAAACAGCTGCTGGCACCATCGAATCCAATCGGGCCGCGTCGACGACGTCCTCGATGCCGCCATTCTCGCGCTCACCGCCCGAGATTCTAACGGCACCTACTCGACCCTCCCAGATGATGGTGACCCTACTCGTGACCCCTCAATTATCTATCCAAGCACCTGATCCATAACCGGAAGAACACGCTGTTATCCACGAAACAGAAGTTGATAGTATACAGCATTATTCAATTCGTTTCCAGTGCGGTCTACACCGTCTGTGTATTCCAAAGAATCCATTTCACTACCAACCGTCAGGAGCGTTCTGGCGCGACACTTCGTTTTGTGTCTTCCCCCCGGGATCAGTGAACACAGCCAATATAATCGCATCTCCGATATCAGTACGAGTCTCGGTCCTGTTGAAATCCTCAATGGATGATAGAATGCAGAGGATGTATTCACCATGCACGCAGATTTGGAGTCAATACTCCTTGGTATCGAGTATCCGAGACGGCGTCGTCTCTCGGACGAATAGTAGCCCGCCGAACGCCTCGGGGAGGACTCAAGCCTCGTTGTGAGCTTTCTGGCCGTCCTTTTCGTTCTCGGACGGACCGTTGGAACTGTAGTAGACGGCACCGAGCTTCCGCTTTGCCGGCGGCTCCGCAAACCACTCGTCGAGTCGATCATCTTCCACCGGCACGATAATCTCCCAGGAGCTTTTGAATACAAGATGTATAGATAGAAAGGAAACTCATATAAATTTATAAGTAATAACCTATTTTTTGCCCTTATGATCCAATTCGGAGCAAACAGAATCCGACGAGATTACTGCAGATGGGGGGTGCTAATTTGAGGATTAAACAATCGTTCACAAGACGCAAAGTATTGTCCGCGATAGGATCGCTCCCAATCGTTTCTGGAGTCGCGGCGTCTGGGAATATTGCTCTAACCGACGAAGTTGAGTCCTGTCATCTGCGGGGCTACGAACTCCCGGACAGGTCCATTCCAGAAGAGTTCGAGCTATCGGTCCCCATGCAGGATATTAACAATGCGCACATTCTTTCTGGGACCGGCGATCCAATGATTAACGGAGTTGGCTGGGACCAAGCACGGACCGAGGACCTCACCGAAATTCTCCATATGCTACACATAGATAGCCACACAAGTGGATTTGGAGCGAGAGTCCCTCCCTCATTTTCTGGGGTGATGGGTAACGGTCAGTATAGAGCGTTCTTGCGGGAAGGGGTACCACTTGAACACTATGCACCACACAATATTGAAAAAGACCGAGAGCAACCGTGGATTAAGGCACTTCATGAAGATGGATGGTGGGAAGATATCGACGATACAGCCTTTGTTGAGGATGTCACCGAACTATTCTCCGAACGGTTCGATGGGAGTCTCGTCGAAAACAACCCGTCAATTTCAGCCGACCCAACTCTAGATATCATGTCGCTTCGGGCCAGTGAAATCCTGAATTTCGGCCCGACGAATATCTATCTCGACGGCAAAGCAGCTACGAGAATGGAACGGCTTGATTTCTCTCCCTGGGCTCAGCGTGCGTTTCGTAACTATCTACATGGGTTGACTGAAGAACGATTGAATGAACTTGATATCGATAACCCAGACAATTTCGATATCAGAGAATACATCCACGAGAACGATCTACTTGCAGATGGTCCTGAAGACGATGTTCCGTGGACCGATGAAGTGTTGCGAGAATACTCCTACTACCAGTACGAAGAAATTCAGGAGTTCTGGAAACAACACATTGATCGGCTCCATGAGGCGGTATCTCCTGATGATCCGAATAGGATCAACTCCTATGGTAACAAGATAATTGGACACTACTTTGATCATACCCCTGTGGCGTCATACCTCGTTTCCGACTCCGACGATATCATATTTATAGAAGATGGGCTATCTTTCCCGCCAGAGTGGATTCGAGATGTAATTTACAAGGTTGGACGAAGTATGGGTCGATATAACAAGCGTTGTTTCGCTGATGGAGGGGGTCCACCAGTAGAATTAGCTGAAGAAATTGGGGTTGACCGATCGATTTACCGACCTACGTTAGCTCGAATTAGATTTGGGGAGGGGTATGCCAACGGCGGATTGCCTGTCGTGGATTTTACAGGGCATAGAGCAGATCCAGATGAAGCCATCACAAATTGGCTGCGAGAAGATTTGAGCTGGGATGATTCACTACAGTCAATAGTTGATTTTGTCTGGGCTCACGAGCCGTATCTGAATGAGACAACTCCAAACCATTCCGTTGCGTTGGTGTATTCCCTTCCCACTCTTGCATGGAATCAGCCTCCCAGCGATGTAAGCGAGTTTGTTATTGGACGTAGGGACATTCATACCCGCTCGTTCACAGGGGCAGCAGAAAAACTGACCAATCAGCAAATCCCGTACGATGTTATTACCTTTGGCCATACCAGATTGTGGAGTGACGAAGAACAACTTCAGCGATTATCAGAGTACGAAGTGGTCGTGTTACCCGATATTGAAAGTATCAACGACAACCAGGTTGAGGCACTACAGGAATGTGTAGAGACTGGAACTGGAATCGTCGTCAGTGGCCGACTCCCTGACAGGACCGAAGACTTTGAGCAACGGGCCGATGTCGAAAATCTTCTCACAAGCGAAGAAAGTATTAGAATACTATCAGAAGATCCTGCTCGTGAGGATTCCGTCCACGCTACAGACACATTTACTCAGGCGATAGAGTCTCTCCATGACCGACAAGTAGAGGCGCCGGTAGAACATGTTGGTGTTAATATCCAATCGCAACCTGGCTCTGATCGACTTATTTGTCACCTTGTTAACTATGACTATAATCACGAAACGGATACTATCAATGCCAAATCGGATCTGGAACTCATGATCCGAGATGTAAATATCGACGTATCCGCTGTTCGCTGGTATGACGACGAGAGGCCAATCACAATAGACTTCACCCAGACAGAGGAGGGAGTTTCCTTTACCTTACCCAATCTAGATGAATGGGGTTTTGCTGTCATTGCCGAATCAGAAAAGTCATTGATTGAGGGTGGTGACAAAACGGAAGCGAAAACCCGTGTTGAGAAAGCCGAAGAAACTGTGGCAGGAGCTCTTGAAGAAGGACGGACACAACAGATATCTGAAACAAAAGCAACTGCCCACCGAGCCAGAGTATTGTTTGAGTACGAACGGTACGATCTTGCATATCAAGAGGCTGAAGACGTCCACTCGTCGATTCAGCGTGCTCACCAACCGCCAGTCATTGGGATCGATCAAGCACACAATCAACCCGCTGAACCTGAAGGGAATTGGGACGAGTTTGAAGGATTCCGAGAGGCATTTTCTAATCACACCATTATAAAGGTTGAAGCGTGGACTAAAGATCTGTTCGAGACAATCGATCTATTGATCGTACCGCCGAACCTGAGTGGCAATCCGTACGGATTTACCGACCAGGAGGTTGAAATGGTCGAAGAGTTCGTCGATACGGGCGGGGGTGTCGTATTCGACATGCAAGGTGCTGCATGGGATATTGCCGACGATTTGGACGACGTTACCCAGCAATTCGGATTAACATTCGATACTGACCCACTCGGTTATAAGGAAGGGACGGGGGGGATGTGCACGTCTGTAACTCGATCCTCATTGACAACGCTATTTGTCGGTGAGATTCCCCCAGAGACAGTAATTAAAGAACACAGGGATGATGTGTTTGTATGGGCACGAATCGCAGAAGAGTCAGATGTGTGGATTAATCGGACGGAGAGTGAACGCGATGTTCGAGAACCAGGAGATGAAGATGCGTCTGGATATCCAGTTGGTGTTGCAGTTGCACACGGTGATGGATTGGTGATCGGTAGCGGCTACAACTCGGTATTCGACGCAGAGTATAGGGACAGTCAATGGCTGCTCTTAGCAAATATTATTGACGTGATCGGGGAAAACGCGCAGTTTGCCGATCGCCAGGTTGAACACGGGGAGCCGTCCGATGACGAGGCCCCCTCAGATGACGAGTCTGAAGACGATGCCCCACCCGAAGGGCAAGACTCGTCCGATGACGAGGCCCCCTCAGATGACGAGTCCGAAGACGATGCCCCACCCGAAGGGCAAGACTCGTCCGATGACGAGGCCCCCTCAGATGACGAGTCTGAAGACGATGCGCAGTCTGAAAACAGCATTCCCGGGTTCGGTGTTGGCGGTGCACTAGCTGGTCTCGGTGGCGTGGGCTATCTGCTGAAACGGCGATTCACTGACGACGAGACAGGGCCTGAGTGACATACTCGCCTATTGTCGCCTACTACCCTTTGTATTCAGTACGCAGTTCTTGATAGGGATAGGGAAAGTGAGGAGTCGGTCCCTTTGCTTGGCCTGTACTAAGCAACCCCCCACCTTCGCAAATTGAGTCATGTGTTGTGCCACATTCGCGCGCTATATTCAGCACGACTCCGAAAACCTATCACCAACCAAGGGTTTCAACAGAGCCCGAGTCTCTTGTTTACGTTATCGGTACGTCACAATTCCAGTCGGATGGACGTCCAGCGATTCTGGAATAATCATTGCGGAGATTGCGAGTAAGCCAATATTTTCTTAACCGACAATAGTATGATAATAGTGCCGGAATGAATTCTACGGAATCGACGCACAAAGATATGCCACTATAAGTGGCAAAACATCCTCAAAACCGATAATAGTGCCTCTCAACCCCCTCAGCCCCAAGTGTTTATAAGTGTACCCCTCATTCACCTGTTTGCCGATCGGACATGACGGGCATGCAGCACAACGCGTCGATCACAGGTCACAGAATGCCCGGCTCCCGATCCGGACCAGGTGTCTAACACACGATCAATACACCAGCCCGAACAGTACGGCAAACCAACATGGTACGAAAGACAACCCTCCCAACGGAACGAGAGCATCTAAACGGCATCGCCTACCAATGGATGAAGACTGGCGAGTACCCCGCAAACATCTCAGAAACCGACGTACAGGTACTGGGACAAACCCTATACAACCAACTCGAAGACGACATCAACACCCTCGTCGCCGAAACAACGCTCACTCGACCCGAAGCAGAGGTATGGATTCTCAGCACGCAGCCCGATGAAAATCACCAGCATCTGACCGAGCCTGCGATAGCACTACTCCACGCCACACCCGCCACAGGGTTCGGCAACACTGGCGACGACCCGGGCTCAACCCAACTCATCGCCCAAGAACTCGAACAATACCTCGCACAAGCCGATAAGAAGATCGAAGACGGAGAACAGAACATCGGAACAGTCCCCTTCCCGGACCGAGACGACACACTCACGAACCCAACACTAGTGTGGCTTGACCGCTCCACCGTCCACTGCCTCAAAGACCATCGTCGGCCTGAC
>SL_4KL_010_BRINEDRAFT_10002611_pt1 | contig 10196 bp, 14 predicted proteins | sample SodLak_010_BRINE_2_FD_10664 | JGI IMG/M metagenome (IMG submission 10664) | reverse complement strand
TTTCAACAACAAAATGAATGGGCGAATGAATCGTTCTATGTCTCTTATTGGGCTGAACCTGTAGACGTTGAAGAAAAATGGATTAAACAGAATGTACGTATATTAACACAGTATTATGTACCGCGTGAATTATTGTCTGATGTATCTTTAGAAGAGGTTGTAAAAGATAAGTCAGATAATAAATTTTTAGCTGCCGATGTTAGAAACTATACACACTGCAAAACACCAAACCCATGGATTAAATATTCCATGGGTGTAATTTACGAGAACGAACACTTGGCTGAGAAACTATTTAATCATGAATATACATATTCTGACAGAGATGCATATAACCTTACTCCGCCTGAAGATATGCCTAACCCGACGAAATCGTGAGATTTATAAGTAAAACCGTATAACACATAATTGTGACAAGGGGCTTGTGGCTTAGCCTGGACTAAAGCGGTTGGCTTCTAACCAACAAATCGAGGGTTCAAATCCCTTCAGGCCCGTTATATTTGTTTTTCATTTAATATAATTATAGAGAATCGGATTATCTCCACATAGCTGTTATAACATAGGTTGAAACCTAAACAATATTTTTATTACGTTGCAGTGAGTACCATAATTACATGCGTGACGAGTATCAAAGAATAGACTATGATATACCCATTCAAACAGAAGACGAATTTTTAAAACAAGTAAATCAAGTAATAAAATATGCTTGGGCGTCTCCTACAAGAAAAGAGATTACGGAAATTAGATATGCAAACAATATTGAAGGAAACGTTGTCTGTATTTCTTTTACGGAAAATATTTCGCCACCCACACTAGGTGGTTATGCAGATGGATTACTAAAATATGGTTTTGGGTATATACATTATGATAATAATTCTGTATATATCGCTCCCATTAAATACACTTCATCTAATTTTTATTTTGAAGGACGAAAAGATTATCAAGGAATGAATAATCTTGACATTCTTGACAACAATACTATTGACGTAGAATATGATACAAATAAAGAGAAACAAGATATAATCGAAATAAAAAATATAATCACAGATACATGGAGTGAGGAAAGTATACGCAACGTAGAATCTATCAAACAAAGTTCAACAGGAGGTACGTATATGATTAATTTTGAACTAAATGGAAAATCAATTAAAGATGAATCTAATAATATTATTGAAGTAATTCATGACGAACCGACCGTTTCAACAAAGAAAAGTATAGATAATTTACTCTATAATGGGTGGGTTGTAAATAGTATTAAAACAGGAATAATGTTCATATCTAGAATTAATTCTGTAATCGGAGATGATAGATGTTATTTATTTGATAACGAGAAAGAAACAGATTATCTATACCAACCCAAACCTTGCAGTTGGTGTAATAAAAGAGAGTTTGATAACTTTTTCGTTGTTGATGAAAAAGAGGATGAACTATTGAATGAAAAAGTACCTATATTTAAACCTCTATGTAAAGTATGCCATCATAATTCTGATTCAGATGTTATAACATCTGAAAAATATCATGGAATTGATTAACGGTATATGAGATAATAGTTAAATTTACGTTAATCGTGCTTTAATAATCAATTATTTATTTTTAGATTATATTTCTATGTTTGTAGATTTATTAGTATAGCAATATATGATTTATTCGTAGGATATTATACTTTATGTATATCTTTAATTTCTACTTTTCTTAAAGTACCATTTACAATAGATAAACTATATTCATATATTGTATTATGAATTACCTCTGTTATAGTAATATCTCTTGTTGGTCTAACGACATTCCACCATAGTATATCATTGTCTAATATTTCGTTTCCTTCTTCTGTCATTTTTTGAATTGGGGGAACACGACGTTCTAATTGGTGGGACCCTTGACCATTATCAATTTTTCTTAAACGATATCTATCTTGACCACAATTTAAGTCTTTTGTTTGCCATAAACGAACCCTTTTATTATCATCCACATAATGAGGGTCGTATGGGAATTCAGGCAGTTCTATATCTTCAGGTATAACAATATTATCGTATAGACCCATATGTGTTTAATATAAGACCACATAATATAAAACTTTATAACCAAAATCAAAATACTTAATTAGTTACCTATGAATAATACAATATGAACGCGTCAAATAATTCCCTAAGTAGACCTCCAGGTTGGAAACCATTGTATGGCTCATTTGAAAAACCTGTTTATAAACCAACAGAAAATGCTCGATTCCGACATATGATTGAATCTTTATCTGTAGCAAAGAATATTACAAATTTTAATGTTAAAATTCCGTACTGCGGAACAAATCAAGACCATATTAGTATTCACACATACACGATTGATAACGGAAATAAACGAAACCTTATTGTGGATGTATATATCTCAAATTTCAAGGAATGGACACCTGAACCTAAAGGAGGTTATAATTATCCAGAAAATGCACTTGTTGAGAATGGCCCGTACTATATGACACTAGCAGATGATTTGGCATCTATATTTAAAATATTTGGAAATAAATACAGTTTAGTTGAATACGATGAACAAGAAGATTTGGCTATTTATTCTGCAGAGTATTCATTCAGTAGTATAGATATTTAAAGAATCTCAGAAAAATTGTCATTTAAATCTGATTTTTTAACATCCAGAGTTGGAGGACTACCTAAACGCTTATTATCTATTAATTCAAGTTTTTCATCATAAATATAGCCATTACCATATCTGGAAACGCGTCTAAATATTTGCCCGTCTTGAAAACCTTTAAAATCTGATATTAACCTATACTTTACTACTGTCATTATAGATTATTGGGGTTTAGATATTAATAGGTTTTCTACAATCAAATTTAACCAATATATTTATTCTCTATAAAATATTAATTATATTATGAACAATAGAGAAGAAATAATTAATTCAATAGGTAAAGATGAATTAAACAATTTAGAATTAAAGATATCTAAATCAATCAAACATGTGTTAGATACATATGAAATTGAACCCGAAAATCAAGACGATATTAACAGCGTTATTTTAAATGCATTATATTCGATGGTTCTTGAAAGAGAAGATAGTACTAATATAGATTATCATATTTCACGGATTAAATCTGATTTTGAAAATCCTAAATCAGAGAGAGCGAAAAATAGTATTTTGATGCTTGTAGGATATGCGGTTGCATTGGGGGAAGGAAATAAAGAAACAAGACACGATTTAATGCAGATAACGGGTTCTGCATTTCAAAACAAGTATTCAAGCAATTAAGCTGATTTGATTAGATATAAACTAACTACTACAAACAATATAGCAATAAGACCTACACCTCTAGTCACAATAGCCAACATAATAGCAATAAGACCTACGAGTAAAACTATCATTAGATATGTAGCAAAATCAACTAAATCTATATTGGCNTATTTCTCGGATTTAGTTGAAGTNTGTTTTTGATTGGATTTATTATCTTGTTTTTGTTTATATTTAACTTCTGTAGTCCATCTAGACAAATCTTCATCATACGTAATATCAACAGCCTCTCCGAGAGCCATTTTTAGTGTTGAAGGTGTATTACCCGTTTCTTCAAGTAACTTTTTAAAAGGATGATTATCAGGCAATCTTTTATCAGGATATTCATACTGTTCTTGAAATGTATCTGTGCTAGGGAGTAAAAATTCAACGGTAATATACTTATTTGAATTAGATTCTTCAGGAGGTATAATTTCAGAAATCCATGCTTCTTTTCTTTCAGAATTAAGATTGTAACCTTCTAACTCTGTAGATAATTCTTCTAAAGGAGTCTTTAATTCTTCAGAGAGCAATTTTTTCTTATCTTCTTCATCTAATCGAAGTTTTTGGCTTTCTGACGTAATATTAGACATAACTATTACTTAATTCGTGCGTATAATAAGTTTTTGGTACGAACCAGACGCTTAACCCATATAATAACATTAAAGTATAGCTATATCATACAATACTCTATAGATGAATTCAAACATCAATGCAAAAAAAGTAGTTGGCGTTGCTATGCTATTAATTACAATTCTTATCACAACGTGGTGGCTCCGCGCATGGGGGCCTGTACGTCTACTATTCTATGATGTATTATACGTTAATATGGAACTAACCTTTGGGCTATTCATTTCAATTGCAATCGGCGTAGCCTATTTCGTTAAGAGTAATTCTCATAATCGGGTTGGCAAAGCACTAACCGTTTTCGGAGTTGTGTTTTGCGTATTATTCTTCGCATTTGGAATCATGGGTTCATTCGCAACTCAGACAACTGTTGCTAATGACCACATGAATTTTGAAGAAATCGATGAAATCCAACCTACAGCAGAAGATGATTTGCGTCTTCTTCCGATGAAAGTTGGAGATACGTATGCTCAAAACCGATTACAGTTTGAGCGGCATGAACTTACGCAGGGTGATATTACTATTCAAGAAGATGGAGGAATGGCATGGACATATAATATTCAACCAGAAGGTATCGGAAATCAATTGACTATTCATCAGGCAGGGGCTGTAACTGTTGATATGCAACAGACAAGTGCAAATGTTGAAACCCATGAACAAGAAATTGTACCTGGTGTCGGTGATTTTGCAGGAAATAATGTGTTTTGGCAATTAAAGAAAGAAAACTTCATGTTGGATTATGTAGAAGATGAAGCATATGTTGTAGATAGAAATGATAATTTGTATCTTGTTGTCCCATACAACGAACATAAGCCCGAAGTGAACTTCCCATTCCCGTTCCCATACACTACACCACATGAAGGTGGTTTGGCTGTTGTTGATGGAGAAACAGGAGATATTGAATATGTTGATGTAGATGATGTTCAAGACCATGAAATTGTTGGAGACCAGCGAGCAATCTCCTACGATTTAACACGATATTACGTTGATTCTATGACGTACAAGAATGGAATTATTAATGCTCATTTATTCAAGGAAGGTGTACCAGAAGTTGCTTCATCCCCTGGTGATGGAAATGAACAACCATATCTTGTACGAGATGATGAGGGTGAACTGCAATTGCTAATTGCCGCTGAACCTGCTGGTGATGCATCAGGTATTTATCAGTTTTACTATCAACATGCTCAAACAGGAGAATGGAAACGTCACTCTGTAGACCGTGGTGATGCACTAGTCGGGCCTACGCGTGCGACAGACTACGTACAAGCTCAAGAACCAACTGTTGATTGGGATGAATTCACACCTGTAGAACCGCTCCCAATTGTTCGTGATGATGGTCTATACTGGATGACAAGAGTTATTCCAGAGGGTGGTGGTGGTGTTGCATATATTGCATTCGTAAATGCAGAAGATAATACCGTAATCCCTGTGGCAGATGATGAAACAGCTCAAAGTTTCATTGCTGGTGATATTTCGGTAGGTGATGATGTTGAAGATGTTGGAACAGACCCAATTCAGGGTGGTGATGGAACACAGACCAATACAATTGTCACGATTGTAGATGGAGATGATGAAGAAGAAATCGACATTGATGAAGATACACAAATCATAATTGAAGGTCAGCAAAGTGGAGAAAGTAATGTGGATATAGAGTAGTACATGAAGTACTATTGGTTTATGTGGCCTGTGGTACAAGTGATTATATACGTGTAGATTATCGTTATTTCTTTTACCGTTAGTAAATGAATATGTTTAATATGATTGAGTTATATCTTTATGGTATAATACATGACTTTAATTGAAAAATCAAATAATGAACTATCTGAAGACGATGTTTATAAAATAGCATACACTATGTCTAACACGCCAAAAAAGTCTATTTCCCAACAACCTGCCTCTTAAGTACTATAAGAAACACATAATCTGAAACAATAGAACTTATTCTAAATTCAAAATATTTATAAATATAACGCGTTAAATAGGGAATATGAACCCACGAACAGACCTAACTAGTATAGATACAGAAACTGCACGAGCATTCATTCACTTGTTTATTGAACATGGGGATTTATTTCAGTTTGCAAGAGATTATGATGTTTCTGATGATGAAGAAGTGAGAGCATTTGTAATTGAAGAAGACCATAAAAGTACAAATGATGGAAAATCTACACTATGCGTAACAGGTATTAATAATTCAGATACTGTAAATGAAATAGCACGTATTCTAGAAGATATGGGTCTTACTATTATTGAAGAAGAACAGAATGAAAATTATCATGAATCAATTGGAGATTATATATCAGATACTATTGTAGCTTTTGCACCACCAAATATTGATGCTGAATGGAATGTTCCACACTTGCGTGTTTATGGTTCAATATATCCTGAAATTAAAGAGGCATGTAATGTAGCGTTTGGTAATAAGTACACATACCATAATGTAAGAAATCATTATGTTATTGTTGGAGAAGGTCTTTCTGAATCCGACATAACAAAACTATCCGATACAATAGGTTCAATGAATATTTTCTTTGATGATGATAAACAGCATGCGAAAAGTTCCGTTAATACGGCAGAACTTGTGTAGATTACACTATAATCAAAAAGATAGGACTCTTGTTTCCACAGGAAATCGTATACCAAACTTTGTCTTACAGATAATTTTATGTATTCATAACCAGAGTACACTGGTGAAGTAACCTGTGGTACATCATATTATAAAAGAGTACAGAAACGATACTGGTTTTGCACAGATGAGTCTTTAATGCATTCGAATTTTCTGTCCTACGGTTTTTACTTGTTGGATGGATTCTCTAGGGATATACATATCTAATTCTTCGAGATATACCCATCCCGTAGATAGATACACATTTCCCGTATAATCTTCTCTGTCTGTTTTGAATTGGATTTTAGCGTGAATCTGTTTTTGCATCATTAAATCACAATATTGTATTGTCTCTATGTACTATTAAACATAACGATTTTTGTATAAAATAAGGGTTAGTGGGTGTGGATGGATTTGAACCATCGGCCTTTGCCATGTAAGGGCAACGTCATACCTGACTAGACCACACACCCGATATAATTTATAAGGAGTGGATATTACTTAAATGTTATGCAATCCGATTAAATTAACGTGCTTTCCAACGCCAGACATCATCTGGGGAAATCTCATCTGCATTATACGACGTTGTATTAATCGCAGCCCCTTCATCTTGGAGGTTGCTCAACGCCGAACAGATTTGGTCATATTCAACATCTTCAAAGTATTTATCAATCCTTCGTGTCTTCACGCCCGTCACATGACGGTCAAGATAATCATGAATCTTTTCCTTAATCTCTGTAGGATTTTGTACAGCCATACATAAATATACGGTATCAACCCTTTTAAATTATTCTATTTTGAATTATATTTATACTTGTATATTCATGAATTCATTATTAAAATCCTATACGAGATATGCGTCTCGTATTAATTTTTATAAAGTTATTTTTTCTTTATTATTTTCTCTTCTTCTTTTTTGATTCTTTCTTCATCATTTATGAGAGATAGTTTAAATAATACCAATAAGATAAAGAATTTCGTGACCTTTGCCATTTTAGGTATTTTAGCTAACTTCTGAATATACGGTATAAATCTCGCGTAACGCACAACGTTACCGATAAAACCAAATACTCGGAATATACGTAAGAAGGGGAGTATAAGAACTATCTTTAACCAGTTATTTTTAAGAAATTTCTTAAAATTATCTGAATTAATATATTTTACAACAATTTCTAAAGAAAAATATAAAATAATCGTGGATTCTAGAATCATTTTATTCATTGATGAGACATTATTTGAGAAAAAACTTACATAGAAGTAAAAAATAAGCAATAAAAAGACAACAGGGAGAAAAAACGTTAATTTTTCTTCAACATAATACCAATTAAGCGACATATTAGAATGTATTCTTATATATGTTATATATTTTACTAAGAGAAATTTCACATTCAATGTGGTTCATAGTAGTCATTCAGTCGAATAACAACACTATGATGGACACTAATAGTTTAAAATAAAGCTGTATACGTTGATTCTTTATCAGTTTAATATTCATTTTTTCAAGACTCTATATTTTATCTATATTTAATTGATTTCGCGGAGGAGAATTCTATAGTATTTAACAGGCCTTTGCATCTTGAAATATACACCAAATCTTTAAATTATTCACGTTAGGCACTGTATAATTGCGTTAATGAGAGATTAACACATATATAGTGTACGTTTGTGTGATTTAAAATCATAATCTTTATATACCTCTATACTGTGGGTGAAATCGCAATGTCAACAGAAACCCTCCCCGCCGAAAAAGGAGAACAGGTCCCCCGAAGTGAAACTGAAGTATACGATGGTATCCGACTTACAGAAATGAAAGAGGATATCATTGAATATATTTCACAGAACCCTGAAGCGACCAACCGTGATGTTTCGGAAGCTGTTGGTTGTTCAATGAGTTACCCATCACGCGTTAAAGACCAGTACGGGGATTTAATTTACAAACGTGCGGAAGAACTAGGCACGGACCTTGGCGACCTGAAAGATAGCCTAGAACGACAGCAGAAGAAGAGAGCGAGTACATGGGATTCGCTTTCAGAGAAGCAGAGAGAGGTTCTGTCGCGTCTTTCGTTGGAAGACGACCCAATGAACCCATCTGTTTCGCTTCGACAGATTGTTGAAGACCTTTCATTTGATACGTATCCTGCATACGTATCTGATGTTAAACAAAAATACGGTCAATTTGCAATCAAGCTAAAACATGCAAAACAGGTTGCAGATGAGGATACGGACCCTGTTTCACTTATCGATGAAATCACTATCGAAGATGGTGAACCAACATTCGAATCCTCTGAAGAGGATATGACAGAGGAAGAAGAAACGGTTAGTGTTGATGAAGAGGTAAGTGAAGATGTTGAAATCCCTGATGAAATTTCAGAGAATACTATTCAAGAGCTTAAAGCTCTTGCAGAATCCCACCGAGAACTAGCGGAAGAAGAGCTTGAGTACGATTCAGAAAACAAAGTCGCCGTTGGACGACGCATTATGGCTACAGTCTTCGAAAACAAACTGAAGGCCCTAAACTAAGCCGATAGCCATACGTACTCTTTTATTGCTGTTGTAATTGAATATCGATAGTATTACCATGAATTAATAGTAAAATCAATAGTATTACTATTATTATGTAATAATATCATATTTATTACTATTTTTAGATAGTAATTTAAACCAAAGCCCTTATTTAACTGGATTTATATATTTAATACATAATGAGCCTATTGAATAGAATCTCCATCGTAATTCGATTAAAACTAGATTCTATGCTTACAAGCGTAGAAAATCCTGAAAACCAACTTGACGATAGCTATAATAAATTACAGAATGAGTTACAGAATATTAATGAAGCTCTGGTGAACATTACTACAGAACGGAAAAGATTGGAAAACAAACAATCTTCTTTGAAAGTAGAGATTGAAGAATATGAAGAAAAAGCGAAACAAGCCTTGAATGAAGATAATGAAAACCTTGCCCGAAAAGCTATTCAAAATAAAAAAAGTTGTGAATCTAATCTACGAACTATCGAAAACAGTATTGAAGAAATCAAACAAAGTGAATCAAGAATCAAAAACAAGCGTGATAAGTTAGAAGATAAAGTTCAAGAATTTAAGCATAAAAAAGAAATTAATAAAGCAAAATACAAAGCTGCAGAAGTTAAAGTTAACGTTTCTGAGACAATTACAGACCTAAATGATGGAACGTCAATTAAAGAGAAAATGGAAAAGATGGAAGAAAAAATCGAAGAAAAAGAAGCAAGAACAAGAGCTATGGAAGAACTACAAGAAGAAAAAGCTCCAACGCTCGAAGAAGAATTATCTTCCGTTCAAACAGATTCAGAAATTGAAAAAGAACTTAATGCATTAAAGAATGACGTACAGGTTTGCAAAGAAGAAAATACAATTAAAAACTAAACGGTTTTTCTTAATGTACTGTCATATTAAAACGTAAATCGTTGAGTTTATATCTATGTAAGTTATGCGTCGAAACGTGTGTTACAGAGAAATGCACTACAAATATCATTATTAGGGCAAATGATATTTAAACATCTAACAGAGGCACCCATTACCCAGTGGTCACCAACTGGAGAAACATATAATTTTTACCATCTGGTATAGTAGAAAATCATAACATGAATGAGAATGTATATTATTTTGAGCTTGTTCGAGATATACCCTATTCTATATGGCATGACAGGCCAGATTAT
>SL_4KL_010_BRINEDRAFT_10002610_pt1 | contig 10197 bp, 12 predicted proteins | sample SodLak_010_BRINE_2_FD_10664 | JGI IMG/M metagenome (IMG submission 10664) | reverse complement strand
ACACACACACACACTTATTTTGCATGTCAACATGTTTCGCTGACAATGATGTGCATTTGTCTGTGTTAATGTTACAAAACTTAATGTTCTGTGACACAGCATAAAGCATGCAGCAGCCACCGTTGGCGGTGACATCTGCCTGGCCTCAGACCTTGCTGACCAGAAGCTCAGAACACTGAAATTGCAAGCTGAGACAGAACCTTGGTGCTGTTTAGGGTGTACGCCGGCCCCTGAATGTATGTGTATGAGTGTGTTTTAGTGTTTGTGCACACTCACATGTGTGCGCGTGTGTGAGCGTGCGTGTGCGCATGTGTTTCACTCGCATGCATACGCACTGCACAAGGGAGAGTGTTTTTCAGGAACCAGAGGGCTGGCTGAAGGTGCTGCACCACCTTTCTGCTTTTTGCTTTCATTGTGTTATGGCGCACAGTCCATAAGAAGGGCATGCATGGCCAGTGCATGTGCATGTGTGTGGGTGTGTGTGGATGTGGGTACTAGCGCGCGTGCACACATGCATGTGTGCATCTCTTATTGGTGATGGTATGTGCACGCTAGAACGCGCTTACACAAGCATGTTTGCGCATTTGCGGCACGCACTTGTCTGCCCTCCTGCGGTCCACAGAATGAGTTGCGGGTATACCTCGCTGTCAAAGGGTTTTCAGTGCACAAGACTTGCGGCACCACTGTCCCGTGTGAACAAAAGCAACACCATTCCCACTGCCACACTCATCACTGCCATCACGCACAACCTGGCTCTCACTGTCATTTACAACCTTTTAGGATGACGCCTGGGCTGTAGCGATCACGGAAGAGCCCGAGCAGAAGAAAAAGGCCTTCTTGTTGTCTGCGTTCATCGAGAACAAGAACCTGGAGAGACAGAGAGACATAGAGCGACTGGAGAGACAGAGAGACACAGAGCGACTGGAGAGACAGAGAGACACAGAGCGACTGGAGAGACAGAGAGAGCAACTGCAGCTCAGGCTCCTAAATGCAGAAGGGCTCCTTAATATGAGGGGAGCCTTTGGTGAGAACGGCTTCTCTGGTGGCTGACTGCTGCAAGCCTGTATGTTGCTATGTTGCTTACTAGGAGAATGCATGCAGTTCAGCGCATGGATAGCTAGGCATATCCCTGCTCATCGCCTGCCTCCACTTATTGTTCTTGACTCATTATTCCACATATCTTAACTGAGTGATCCCAATCTATCCCGGAAACCACTGAATTTATGCAGAAAAGCCTGTATGACCACACATGTATGCACCAAAAAAGCTGACTCATGCTTGTATCTGTACAAACAATCACACACGTACGCATGCATGTGTGCACAAATTATGAAGACAGAAAGAGGGGGTATTTATGACAATGTGACTGCTGATATTGCATGGAAATGCAGAAGCCACTGAGAGGGACCTCTCACACAATCTCAAGGGCATCAATGTGAAGTCAGCTAGGCGCATCAAGTGGATCAAGATTTTTGAGGCTCATCAGGACCTGAGAGAGTGCTTTCGAAAGCACACCAGCATGAATGATGTCGAGCAAATGGCCGACCAGTGAGTGGTGTGGCATGATGCTCTCTTCTTGAGGACCTTCAGCTTTTCCTATGTTTTTCTCTTCCCTCTCTAAACGTGGAAACACTTTGTGTTCCTCCTTGGTGCCAAGCTGTGCTGATCTCTTTTGGAGGAGGGAAAGGCATGCTTGTAAGCAGAGTTAGCTTGTCCTACTGCTCTCATCAATGAAACACTATGCAAAAACATTGTTTTGCCCTCTACAACAGGATCAGCAGTAGAGTAGCAGTGGGCAGTGGGAGATGGGCAGCTGGAACACCAAGACTGTGGCTAGTCACCAAATAAGGTAAACTTCTCAGCTTACTGTGTTTCTCTTACCTGGTTTTGTTGATGCAGGATGGTAACGATTTACAGAAAGCTCAGTGGGCACGTGCATTTCCCCCAGAGTAGCCCAGATGCCGTGGATGTGGTTGTTGGCATTGTGGATGGCAAGGAAGCCCAGCTCATTCAATGTGCTCTGAAAGCAAACAACTTGCCCGTCCGCATCAAGGCGCTACTATTCCCCTATGAGGAGGAGGAGGAGGAGGAGGAGGAGGAGGTGGAGGAGAGTTAGCGTGTAGCGTTTTACTGGATAGAGTATGCGCACACTTCACATTGTGTTCTGTTTCAGTGCTTAGCTCCAAAGTCTTTTTTCTTCTTCTTGGTCAGTTAATTTTATTTCACCAGGAGTCATGCTCCTTTCTTCCTCTGTTTGTCGCAGTGGTTGGAAGACTGCGCTCCCTTTTCACTCTTGAGTCAGATATTTGTGTCAAATTCATCATCAACATCGCATTCTCTTATCGCACGCCTAGTAGATGTAAGCTTGTGCGCATATTGGAAAGAATGGGCATGGAGTTTCTTCCCCAGAGTCTTAGATCTCTGTGAGTCTATTCCAAGTTTCCTGAATTGATCAGATGTAGGAGCAATGTAAATAGCTCCGCCCACACCTAACAGGATTGGGTGGATAGTGATTGTGGCTCCTTGAAGTTGTTCGCACAGTTCACTATGTTGTCGTTTGGCAGCCTCTAGTTGGAGTCAAACCTTGTGTTTTTACAATATTTTACTTCTATCAAGTGAATGTGGCGCTCTGGGATATTTGGTTCATGGTGTTGTCTTGCTCGGTTTGTGCTTCTCGTCACCTCTCTGCTATGCCTCATGCTGTAAGGTAAGGTTACACGCTATATTCGCCTTCAAGGGCAACTCAGCGGAAATGGTTACAATGGTTACAATGTCTAGGGACCTTCAGCCAGAGTGTTCGGCTGATCAGTCTGTGACTGGTCTACGCCAGTCATAAATAAATCCATAAGCTCAGAAATGTAATGGAAAAGTTTGTTGTTCTTCTGGGAAAGAAAATCAAAGACCAAGGGCACGGTGACATGTTGCACACAAGGTTCAGTTTGAGAGAAACTGACTACCTGTTGAAACAGCTCAAGATACTTCCGCCTAACTTGGCACACCTCAGGACAAGGTAAGGTAAGGTAAGGTTACACGCTATATCCGCCTTCAAGGGCAGCTGAGCGGAAAACAAACCGACCTAAGATAAAAAAGGAAGCAGGGCTCAGAATGTGCATGCAAAGTAAAGCACACGAACTCCACCAAGATTTTAGAAAAAGCACTCTTAATACCATATGGTGCATTGAAGATCAGAGAACAGCACAAAGCTGAAGAAAGAAAAATGCTGAAGGTCTTGAAATGTATTTTGCTCGGAAAATCAGCGCCTTTCTTGTTCATGTGTGAAACACCATGTGTAGATGTCTGTTTCACATGCAAAACTAAATCCGCCAAGTCTAATAATTTGCTCTCAAAAAAGTGGAACGCATATCATGATGCGAAATCTGCGCAAATAGCCATGCCATGTTCATGTAAAGCTCCATGCTTGCCAGGATTGTCATGAAGTACAGTGTTCAGCAACCAGAGGGTTGGCAGGACTGATGTGTAGCTCCAACAAATCGCACACGTGCACGGAAATCCAGTAAGTTCAGCCCCAGAGCAACAGATACACTATGTGTAGCCCCATGGCTGGCGACTTCCAAGCATGTCTAGCTTCCACAATGTACTGAGCTGTGGCCCCACACCTTCTTGGACTGCATGTTGTTATAGCCCAAAATGCCCCCCATGCTAACTGTTTAGCCCCACATACTTCGCTAATCGAAGCATATGTTTAGCACCAGAATGATAAGGGAAGCACATGTGGCCCCAACCATGCCCTTTGTGCACGAGTCAAACCAAGCATGTCTGGCCTCACAGGACAGGATACTGGCAGTAGCCCCATGACTGGCAGGCCAAAACCAGCTATGTCTAGCCCCACAAACACATACCGGGAGTGCCATGCATGATCCCACACCAGTTTGACCGCATTTGTTGTATTGCCCCAACACGTCCATCACCACCACTGTTCAGCCCCACATTCTCCTAGAGACGCTCCCAGTTCACATGTGTAGCACCATGAATCTTAATTAGCATCACAGAGTCCACGGCACTATGTTTGACCAAACGATTTGCTCACTGTTGTGCATCTTGGGCCTTCATTGCCTGGCGCAATTGCTTCTTCTCCTTGTCTTTTACACGTTGCAACTGGCGCGGGGTAGGGGCGGGCTCGGGAAGGGGGCCTTCGTGCTGTAGCCACGCGAACATGAGAGTTGTGTACAAGCATTGTGAGCCGTAATCCAGACGCAAAGGGTGCTTCTCACGCAGGAATGCGACAATCCACTCCAAATCAAGCGCAGCCTTGTACTCCTGCCAGCTCTCCTTGTCAAGCCTTCGCAGTAAGGGGTTCTCCTGGGCGTTGCATGTCATCCCATCCGTAGGCACGCTGCTGGACATAGCGGGACGTAACTGGTCCGCTTCCACTGCGTGGCAGGGCTTGGCGCCTTACCTCCGCTGGCAGGGCTTGGCGCCTTGCTCAGAGTGTCATGACACTGGCGGAGCACTGCCAGGCGGTGCAGTGGACTTACATTATACTAATTGTTTCACCTCAGGACAAAGGCACCAGAAGAGGACATGGGCCTCATCTTGATTCTCCTGCAGGTTGCACCTATCACAAATGGCAGACTCCTCACCCCGAGACCAAATAGCTCTGTCAACACGCAGGGTGTGAGCACGCAATCTGAATCGACTAACATTACGCAACACATGGCCAGAGAGGTTTAGAGACAAATGGCGAGGAGTTCGCACTGGGGCACGCAAGTTTGGAGGGAAAGGAACACCAAAATAAGACTTATAGAGGGACACAGAACAGCGTGGCACAGGCACAGCATTGGTAACAGCGGTGTTCCAGACGCCACGCAACCTCTGTCTCAGATCATTTGTGAACTCCTGGATCCTGATCGGTGCATCCCTCCGTACTGCTTGCACATACTCTTCACACGTTTGCAATCCTTGAAATCCATCCAGCATCTGGGCAGTCCAACATCCAGTAGCCATGGAGTGCATATTGCAATCAGCCTGAAATACCTTCTTGAGGGTTGTGCTGTTGCAGTCCAGCATGCTGTTGTACAGCTTGATCACAGATCTGAACCAAAAAAACTGCAAGGGCTCATGGCCACACTCTCTCAGCACTGTCCAGTTGGAGGTGGTACGCTTCACACCTAGAGCGCGCTTCAAGAAACCCAAGTGCCTGACCTGCAGCTCGCTTTTAAACTCTGTCCCTTGCTTCACAAAGGCTGTACCCCACACTTGGCTGCCGTACGTAGCTGCCGGAATCAGGTACGTCTTCCCGAGCCGTAGGGTGGCCTGGGGACTGTTATCCAACTCATAATCTCGCACAAACTGTGAAATGCGACCAGAGGTAGCCATGACAGCACCAGTGACGTGCTCAGAGGACTTCTCCATATTCAGACACTTATGGAACACCATACCTAGATACTTAAAGCTCTCTTTACACTGCAGCGCAACTCCACCTATTGTGAACGTGGGCAAATTACTACCACTTGAGTTTAAGTGCACCACTTCAGACTTGCTTGTGTTAATGATCAGATGCTTTTTGTGCGCGTATGCCTGCAGCGGTTGAGCATATGCTGTAGATCATCGGCAGCATTACTCAGCGGAAACACAGAGGTTTGTAACCAGACCAAACCAGATAAAATTGACAGGGCTCGAAATGCGAAAACGGAGTCTTTCTCTAAGGTAAGGTTAGACGCTATATCCGCCTCCAAGGGCAGCTGAGCGGGAACACAGAGGTCTGTAACCAGACTAGACCAGAAAAATGATAAACATTTGCTCAGAACTCAGGCGCAACATTTCAAGCATGCAGACACAAACTTGGCTAATTCTAAGACATCAGTCTGGTTCATGAAGTCTCGAAGCCGCGCTGCACCATCTTCAGGCAATGCAGAAAACAGATGCTGAAACTGAGTGCGCAAGCCTGTTAGGTCCTCAGAAGGGCAATCCAAAATAATGTGCTCTTCATCTTGCACAGTGTGCCAATCACATTTGTTGCATATCCTGAGCTCGTATGGGCATCTATTCCCTTGATGCCGTTGGGTTTCTGTTGAGGAGTTGTGACTACATGGCTGGCTGACGCTGACCAGCAGGACCAGATGGCTATGGTTAAATGTTGATATTAATAAAAAAGCCAGAATTGAAGAACAACGGCAAGGTTCACACTTTCTCATAGAAATACCGTTCCAACTGATTTAACTTTACAACAGTTTCTCCCCCTCTCCCTTAACTGCGTCCTTGCAGTCAAACAAAAATTCCAAATGAGAAAATTCAAAAGAAAAGAGTGAAGTCACATAGGGAACAAGAATGAACCAGGCCAAATTGTTGTTTCTTCGTCCTCCAGCAATAGCAAAGTCTCAAATTTACCACCAGAGTCAGCAACAGAAATTCAAGTCTGCCTCAATCACTTCACCAAGATTGCAACATGCTCACACTGTTTTTCAGCCTCAAGCAAAAGACACCACGCAAGAGCTGCTCCAAGTTGCCACTTCTTAAAAAGCTGACAACGCAGTTGAAAAAACTTCCCAATCCAGCACATTCCCAAATCACCAGCCACCTGGGTTTCCTCATAATCCAGCACAGTGGCACACAAACAAATCCAGCCACATCAGTCCACCTTCCTGTGCGTCAATCATTACAATGCCTCAGCAACAATCAAATGCACAGATCCTTTGCAAACATGTATGCAAGTATGCAAGTGTCCGTACGAGCCCACCTTGGATGTCTGCCAGAGCGGTAAAGTATGCAAGTATCCAAGTATGAGAGTGCCAAGTATGGAGATGCTATTCGTCAGGCGAGATGTGTAGATCAAGAGTGTGCATTTTTTTATTGGCACAGCAAAGGTATTACATGAGAAGAAGCGCAAAGATGATGAGAGGGAAAAAAAGGAATATTATCTAAAGAACTAAGGCAAAGCATAAAACACAAGTCACAGAAGAGGTTCACATGCATGTAGCATGTTTGCACAAGCACGAAAGAAATGGAGAAAATGCTTTGCAGGTAGCAGTTTTGTTGCACTGCGCTAGTAAGGTGGGTCAGAAGTTAAGGAGTACATGAGCCATGATGTGCAAACTAATGCACCCTATGCTCCCTTATGAAACCTAGTGTTAAGTGTTTGCATGCAATCGCAGCAGCAGTGCCAGTGTTGAGATCCAAATGGTTGGTGTTGGAAGCCAATATTCAGCCATTCAAGCCGGGCACGCAAATGGGCCAGAACATTTCTGGCATGAGGTTGCCAGCAATTGTAAGCATGACCTTGTCACCCGAGAGATCAGCCGAACACTCTGGCTGAAGGTCCCTAAACATTGTAACCATTGTAACCATCACCCGAGAGAGAACTACATATAGCTGCCCTGCCTCCCATGTAGCCTCCGCATCTATAACGCAGGGCTTGTCAATGGTCTTGCCTTGTGCCTTGTGGGCTGTAAAAACATATGCCAGCTTGATGGGAAAAGTATGCTGTGTGTATGTACCGGAGCTGTGGCGAGTTGCGCGCGACTCAGTGCGAGTGAAGTTGCATTTTCCTCTTGCTACAGCTGAAGCATATGTCCTATTCATAGAGGAATTGCGTACAATGCCTGATGTTCATGTGCTTATATCGTGCCTGCTAGCAATTTCAGGGCAAATGCAAGGAACTTATGAACCCAATTGATCAGGGAAGCAAATATTGAAAATATCCGGTGTTGAGAGAGTGTGGCCAGGAGCCTTTGCAGTTTTTCTGGTTTCGTGCCTCCATCAAGTTTTATAACAGCATGCTTGACTCCAACAGTGAAGTTTTGCGTCGTGTGCTGAGGGCTGATTTGCATCTGGCTTCTTTTGATTCTTCTTGCTGGTCCGCTGAAGTCTCTAATGCTTTTGGTGGGATGCGGAATGGTGATTCGTTCAAACAAAACATGCTGAGAGCTGAGAAAATCCCCATGCAAAAGTTCATTGGTGATTTGAGATACAGGCAGCAGAAGGTTTGGAGAGAAGTGGATACTCTAAATCCACGGGAGGTGAACAAGAAGGCAGTGACTTACCATCATTGGTGTGGAAGGCCTTTAAATCAAACAGCACGCACTCCTTTTTGTATTCCATCTTACTTAGGGATCTGGACAAAGGAGTCATGAGGAATGTGAGCAGGTTTAGACTTCGGGCTCACTGCTTAAAGGTCGAGTCTTGTAAATGGCAGGGTGGCTCAAACATTTGCGACAAGTGTGATTGTGCTGAGGTGCAAGACGAGAAACACGCTCTTTTCTATTGCAAGCATTTTGAGGTGTGTGAGCTGCGAAGAAAATACAAGGACTGGTTCATTGATCTCTTCAGACCATTTCACACTTTTGCCCAGCTCTCAAACACTGACTTTATTCCTTTTCTGGCGAGGTTCCACTGTCTGACTGATCTTGAAGTCAATGCTTTTCTAAATCAAGATTCGTGCAGATTTTCAAAATTTTTGTCAGAATTGGTTTCAATTTTTGATGCTGGTTGAGAATGTTTCACCAGCAGCCGATCAGCCAGATTCTCGGGCTGTAGGCCAACTCCTTGTAACCCCCTTGTAACCCAAATATCCAAAATATGGGTTTGGCTTGTTGCAGCGAAATTTTGCTTGTCTGCTTCTAAGCCTTTACATGCAAGAACACAAAGCCCACCCACACAATGCATTCGAAAAGAAGATGTACAGAAGGAGGCAAAGGACAGACATGAAAAAGGAGAAAACACAGCCCTTACATGAAATTCAGATAAGTTGGCTCCGGCTGTAAGATTTGGTGTAGCTTGATTTGGTGGAACCTGTGGACATGGAATGTTACATGAAGGATCTCAGTACATCAGGTTTTATGCCTCCGACGTAAAAATGGAGACAGAATGCAGGAGGAATTTTTAACATTTTACCAAATCAAATGCATTGAAACATATGCTTATATCGTGGCTGCAAGCAATTTCCATCTAAATGCAAGTGCAAAAAGCCTATCAACAATGTTGTTAATAAAACTAAATATCAAAAAAGATGAAAAGCAGAGCACTCAGTACATAAAGGTTTGACTTGTTGCTGCTTCCTATTTTGCGTGTATTTCCAAGCTTCAACATGCAACAACACAGAGCTTACCCGAACTATTTCTTCGAGAAAAAAAGATGTGCAAAATAAGGAGAGAAGCGCATCAAAGGGGAGAAAACACAGCCCTTACATCTGATGTAGGAAGGGAAGAAATCAATTTGGGTTGCCTTTTCAAAGCAGAAACATGTTCTTTCGATGGTTTTGTTCAAGTGCATGGGATTAAGATTTCATTCTCATACAGCAGCATACAGTATGCAGTTTCCATACGTGATGAAAATTGGGCTGTTGTGATGTTTGTGGCTCAGGAGCATCAAGATCCATGGGTTCTGAAGAGGATGCCTGCATGCATGACAAAAGATAACAAAGAAGCATGAGGTAATCACATTGGCTTGATAGTACCATACACGAAATGCAAAACAAAATGTCAGCAGGTCCAGGAAGGCAATCAACATGTTGCTTGTTGCAAAAGACGTGTTTTCCTTTGTAAATATGACGGATATCTGCAACAAGCAAGAATGTCATGCATTCTGCATTTGTGATGGATGGACAATGTTTACTACATGGGATGTGCTTGCTCTCCTTTGTCGAGAATATTCACGGTGTGCCTCTTTTTTGCTCTCTTTTTCTTCTGCCTTTTTGGCGCAGGAACGTGGGTTCCTCGCACCTGAAGAAGACACCTGCTTGTGTACTCGTGATTGGAATGATTGGACGAACACCTGCTCGTACGCAACAAGCTGTGCTACGGAACTCACTAATCCTTGAGAAAGTTTCTGTAAGCATTTAAGAATGTGCGTTTACATGTATGGTGTACATAGTTTCTTGTTTTCTGCCTGAAATTTGGAGCATACCTGATGGACTTCCGGGTTGTTGGGGCCGGGTGGTGCAGAGATGGCGGGTGGTGCAGGAACGGCAGGGGGAGCAGCTCCTGCCATTCTCTGTATCATGTTGCCCATTGAAGTTGACTGCATGCATTTGTACGCATGACATGTTTCCTGTGTTCCATTCCCATATTTGAAGACAGGTGCAAGGATAAATGGTGAGCCAATTGAACACAAGTTTCATGCAAGGGTCTTCATACTTGTGCTTTAAAGTTCTCAGCATTCCCACTGATTTAGTCTGCAAATTCCCTTACTGATGCACAATGTGTACATGTACATAAAGCACATTTCCTCGTCAACATTCAT
>SL_4KL_010_BRINEDRAFT_10002609_pt1 | contig 10198 bp, 9 predicted proteins | sample SodLak_010_BRINE_2_FD_10664 | JGI IMG/M metagenome (IMG submission 10664) | reverse complement strand
AGGGACAGGGAGCGAGAGCGGGAGCGGGAGCGGGAGAGCGGCAGCAGCCGTGGGAGGGACAAGGAGCGAGAGCGGGACCGAGACAGGGACAGGGAGCGGGACAGCGGGCGGCGTGACAGGGAGCGGGAGAGGGAGCGGGACAGGAGGGACTCTGGCAGCGCTAGGGACAGGTGTGCTCAGGGATGCGCATGCAGCTGCTGCTGCAGTGCGCACTGTTAGNCTGCTGCACTGTGCTGTGTCAAGGCCGTGGGTGGTGCTTCACATGGGTGTGTGCATGTGAAGACAGAGGGGCTGGTGCACCTGGAAGCACTCTGGTAATGGGTCGCACAGTTTGAACTGCCTTCGTGAATGCATCGCTGCCACAAGTGGGATACTCTCCTGGGCTAAGTGTGGGCTGTTTGTGGGCCCTTTGGATAAGGTGTGACTAGTGCTCCACATTATTGCGTTACTCTGCAGGGACCTTGGCCGTGAGCGTGAACGTGACAGCAGTCGCAGAGACAGGTGGGTGAGAGGTTAGGAGCAGGGTTAGTTAAACCCAAAAGCCCAGGAGGAAGAGAGACAAGCATCAGGGCCTGTAATGGGTGGTACAGGTCAGCCTGGGTTGATGAGCGCATCTTATTATCTTTTTGATGAACGTAGAAGGGAATGCTGCCAAACGACAAGCAGGGCACAGCCTGAGAGTATGAGCTTTTTCCTGCCCCCTCTGCCTTGCTGCTGGCTGCCCAATGCTGCTGCTCTTATCTGTGCCTTACAAGTTCTTCAACACATATCATTGAATTCTGCAGACACCTCATCCAGATATAAGAAAGACCATGTTCAGCAGAGCTGGGAGCTGCCATGCCCATTCAAAAGTTTATTACTTGCCTGTGTGTCTGGCTCTCTTTCAGGGACCGGTCTGACTTTGACAGGCGTCGAAGATAGGAAACTCTGGGTCACACGGACAACCCTACATGCATGGAAAGGCCCAGAATTGCTGAGCTCGGTTCAAGGCATGTAGACAGACATATGACTGCTAGGTTTCGTAATAATGCAGCTGTGACTTGGTTGAAGATGTTGCCTCTGACAGCTCCACTTTATGTGTTCTGCATGCATTGGGTCATTGCACTGACTGACACTGCCCTCCATTCTCTTGAGCCACCTAAAATATTTCAGGCCTCAGAATGGTTTGGATGATCGACATGCCAGGTACTAGTGCAAACTGTCAGATATTTGGCTGCCTTCTGGCTCTCTCTGGGTCTGTTGCTTTAGGTTGTGAGTGGCACCACCTTTAATTTTCTTCTCCAAGCTTAATGTGTAATCCATCCTGGCAGACGCTACCGGCAAATGTACTTGGTCTGGTATACCAGTCCCTTTCCAAAAATTAGACACTGGTTGTTCTCGGTAGGAAAGAAATAAGTTGGTGGTCTGAGAAGGAAAGGAAAACTCCGTAGGCAGTGAAACTACTCCCTACATCAATTAAGGAAAAGAAGACACATAAGCCTGAAGAGCTTTGAGTCTCCTCTACAAGGGGATAAGAAGAACTGGCGAGGATCTGGAGGGTGTCAAGCCGCCCCCTGCTCCAGACCATGACCTTTAAAGCAACTTTTTTTTTTCAAGGGAGCGTCTTGTCGTAGTCAGTTCGTGTGCATGACTTACTTTGAAAGGTTAGTTCAGGTTACATAGCTGTACCTGCCGAGCAAGGGCAGCTGAGCTGAAGCCTAAAAAACCAACCGAAACCAACAAAAAGGCAATCAGAGGTGGTGTTCCGAAATCTAAGCATAGTATTCTAGGCACTCATGCACAAACAAGTCCAGGCCTTTGGTGTCTGCTTGGCAAACGAAGTCTCTTAGCCTGTTCGAGCTACTAGAGGGGGGGCAGAAGAGGTGATGGTGCTTGACGCGCAAGTTTGCAAAGTCTGCACTTGGGCAATCAAAGAGGACATGCTCTTGATCGTGCGCACAGTACTTGCAATCAGTGCAGACTCTGAGCTCGTAAGGAACGTTCCTTATTTAACTCTGTGCTGTGTGTTTCCGGTGCCGCTCAATATTCAAGTTGTGACCAGAGAGTCTGAGTCTGGAGAGAGCGCGTGAAAAATAGTTAGGTATATTTTGTCGAAGGAAGGAAGGAAGGGTTGGCTTGGTTGCACATTTTTGTTTGTCCCACCAGCTGATCTGACTCCCAATGGGTACTCCAAAATGTATGGTGTATGTCCTCACAACTCTACTGGAAGCATGTGCACCACGTGGTTGAATTTGAACCAGATCTCTCCAGTCCCGTGTGATTTGCTCACACAGCAACATCTCATCTCAAGGCACTCTTGTTGATTTTTGAACGACTCGCGAGGGCAGAAATGTGTACATCAGCTCCTGGAACATTACGAAGAGCAAATAAGACATCAAATGTCCAGCTTCCTCTTTTGTGTGATTAGAAGTAAGCTTGATTGATCTTGCTCAGCAAGACATTGTTGGTTGTCAGTAGGCTGTCCTGAAAGCGGACAACACAGCGGAACCAATAGAAATATAGGGGCAGCTGGCCTGTCTCCCATAGAAGGCAGTGCATGTCCGTGCCCCTCTTCACACCCAAGAGCATCGTCAGAAAGCAAACATGATGGATATGGGCTTTTGTTTTAGCAGAAGATCTAAATGTGAGAGTATTTGTGGTCCACACCTGACATCTGAATAGACTTGCAGAGAGTGCAAAGACTTGGAAGATCCAGAGCATGGCATGCTTCCTGTTTAACAGAAGTTCTTGATACCCAACTCTGAACAAATCCTCCAAACTCTGGCTAAAGCGCCAGCAAAATTGGGTGTCATCTGGATAGAAGCATTTGTCATCTTCCCATTGTGGCTGAGGGTTATGCTCAAATGTTTATACACTTGCACAGTTTCAAGTGGGGTGCCATTGTTATGAACCATTGGAGGATTGGAGCAGAAGAAGCTTACTTTGAGAGCACAGAGCATGTTATTCAAGAGCAGTACAATGGGCTTTTTTTGAATGTTTATTTTATATGTAGGTAATTTGTATAATGTAAATATATTCCTTTTCCTTAATTGATGCAGGGAGTGCTTGCTGCCTGCGCAGGTTTTTTTGTATTCAAGATTATTCCTGAGTATGAGAGGTATTTTTATTCAAGATTATTTCTAAGTATGAGAGGTATAGATAGAGCCTCCCACACCAAGAAGGATGGTGTGGAGGATGACTTTTTTAGCTTTCAAGCGCTTGCAAGGAATCTCATGAGGGTGTTGTTTTCTAGAGGCCATGAGGGTGTTGTTTTCTAGAGGCCTGCACAAAACTTAAGCCCTACAAGGTGTATTTGGAAAATAGTATTGAAAACAGTGTACAGTATGTCCCTCTTGCTAACATTGAGCGCGTGAGCTCTGCGTACATCTCCGATATGTTGTCTTGGGCATGACACCAGCTGGTGCAATTGAGGAGTGGTAGGCGATTTCAATTTTTTGGTCTGATGGTATCAGAATCAGAGATTTCGAACTTCAACCCATTAACGTTTGCCCCCAATAATTAAACGCTTGCCCTTATCCTCAACCCAATGCCCACTATCACGCCAGACTTGGAGGTTGACAATCTTATATATGATAAATGTTGTGTTTGTTTGCTTTGCATAAGTCTCCTTGTGCAATACCGCGATACAGGCTGTGTCCATGTGTTCCAATGAACAGGAATTGAAGTGTTCCATGAGAATGGAGCATGGTACGCTGCAAGAAAAGCTGGCCTTGAAAATCACAAGATGAAGATTTCCCCTTTGTCTTAAGTCTGGCCAGACTTTCACAAGGGGTTACAAGAAGAGACCTTCAGCTAAGCCTGCTCAAAAACAGGAATTGGATCATTGCGTGACAGTTAGAGTTATCCTGGATCAGAAAAGTAGACGCATCTGTAGGGGATTGCCTGGCGCTTGCACCAGCCGTAAATGTTCCCCCAAATTCATTCCAGCTCCCTGCTGCTGTAACCTAGTCATTTAATCTAGGAGTCAGTAGTAAATAGAAGTTATAGACTTAACTTAGTAAAAGGAAATGAAGAAAACTGAAGCTGACTGCTCCGGCAATCTCGAACGCGGCACCCTATCGTACAAACAGATGGACAATATGTACTAAGACGTACTCGGTTTCCTAAACGTTACACGTGCAGGTTGCTTAATTCCTTGCTAGCAAAAATCACATCGCAACCGATGCGATTCGAACGCACGCGCATTTCTGCACCTCCTTAGCAGGGAGGCCCCTTAACCACTCGGGCACGGTTGCTCAGACGTTCCATGAGAATGTAACTGTATATATATACTCAAAGTTGCTTGGGTAAAGAATCCACGGGTACGAAGCAGACGCATTGGGGAGCTCGAGAACATCTTCATTGCTCAGTTGTCATGCCTGGAAGCACACTGTCAGTGGCCTAGAGGAGGCGCATTGCTTCCCATGGCCAGTATCATTCTCTGCTCACCCGTCTACTAGATTCTTATTCCTAGTAGACACACTCTCCTGCAACCCAAGGCCCAGGTGCAGCTGAGGAAGCTCCTGGGAGCGTGCTCTACCTCTGACTGGCTGTGGCTAAAGGAAGCGAGAGGATGCAATACCACACAGCATTGTGATCCCCGAATGTGCCGTGCTTGCTTCACCTAGAGGAGTGATACCGGTACCCTCTTGCACAATTGTGCATGCATCTTGTAGGCTTATCATGCAGTATCAAATCTGCAGGCTCCTGTAAGGAGAAACGTTATGTTGAACATTATATTGAAGGAAGTGAACTCAACCTTTGTAACTGCCAGTTTACTGGCCTACAAACAATTGCTACATGTGTAATCATGATGATGGCAATTGCGTACACACAAAGCACCTCTTCCACCCTTTGAAATTGAAGTGTCATGTATTTGTAGAAGTAACTTTCCTGTGTGCCCAATCTCCCTTTTGTGTGCTATCTTCAGCTTTCCATTCACTGGCATTGCTTGATCAAGCTCATGAGTACACGTCTTCGGCGCTGGTGAGAAATAATGGCTGAACCTATTTGCTTATCTATCTGGTGCTTGCATAAAATCTCGACAAATTTTGATCGTTACTATGCACACAATTTCCAAATTTCCATGCAAAATTTCTCTACATGATTCTTTCCATTTCAATGAGCAGCTTAGCAGTCAAACTTTTTGACTAAGGCTTATTTTGTAAACCTTGTTTATAGAAGTAATCCAAAGGAAAAAAACGAAAATGTTGAATTCCGGGTTTATCTGGGTCATGGGCCTGTGACTACTTCCACCATCAAACGATGGCACTGTGGGTGTGCAATTCTGCACAAGCATGGCAGTGCTTACTTTTCACAAGGTTTGCCGGTGCTTGCAACACGAGGTTCTTTGTAGGCGCTTGAAGCTTCTTGGCCTGACTGTCAAGAAAGTTATCCTTCACACCATTCTTCTTGGTGTGGGAGGCTCTATCTATACCTCACATTTAATCGTCTTAAAGAGCTCGGCCTTGATACACAAAAAGCCATAGGACTGTTCTTAAATTTCATGCTCACGTTGTGCTTAATTCACACAGACTTCAATTGAAGTCAGTTTGTGCCCCCACGTGGGGGCAGTGCAACTAGATGCGTCCTTGAAATAAACAATTGCTACCCACTGGGCAATCATACATTTATAATACAAAATACAAATACATTGTCCCTTGAAGAGCTACGCCCGTCTGTGGGGTACTCACCATTGGGCGACTCAGGGCCGGCCAGAAGTGCCGCTTAGGAAATTGATGGTCCGGCACTGCTGGATGCGCACAATCCTGCGGGAAGTGGTCGACAGGCTAGCCTCTGCATGTCCACTGGCCTCTGCTTTTAGGACTTGAGCCTCACCACGGCCGCAAATAAGTAGCAACTGTCTGTTGTTGAACTGTATGGGTGCCCATCCAGCTGATGGGATCATCATCCAGCTGGCCTATTTCTGGACTGATCAATTGACATATGCAAATGCGTATTGATTGCTCCTTTCTGAGGACAGGTCGCTCTGTACAAGCAGGTGGATGGGACATGGAGGCTAAACTTGCAGTTCCCGAGCATGAACCCAAAATTAAACTTTTCCCTTGTGTAGACTGTGCATGCGACTACAAAAGGGTGCCTCAATGTGAAACCAGAATGTCCAGGGTAGACTTGATGGCCTAACCTCATTGAGATAAATGGCACCTAATCAATTACCCCCGCCATCAAAAGGCTGCCAAGAAGTCCAGTAAGTGTTAATCCCGCTGGTTGATGCCTACTAGGAATAACTTTGCAACAATAATAATAATAACAATAATAATTCTGATGTTAAAACATTAATATTAGTTGACATAGAGCTGTATTTGTATTGAGTGTAGGTATAGGGATATGCACTATCTTCTAAAGGTGATTACCAAAGGTATTTCGATGACTTGGAATGTGCTCATATAGATTGGTGTTTGGACATGTGGGTTAGACTGTAGACCGCAGGGCGTCCAATGGTCTGCACACAAGCCCAGTACGAGGATGTGCTGGGGATCACAGCCTCCCAGAAGACTGCGACTTCTGTATGCAGCTTTGTGGAGGATGTGGGTGCGCTGGGCGTGCAGACAGCGGTGATGCAGTGGACGGTGAAGAGGCTCGAGGACCAGGACCAGCGCGCGACGGAGATCGAGTATGGTCTTGACACCAACTTTCTGTTAAAATCCGCGTACCAGGTGGGAATTGCAAGCGCGCGTGAAGAGCTGGTCACATGGGCGTTGTTCACTGGGGCACTGAAAGGCATTGGGACACCTCATTCCTTCTCTTGCGTGCATTCTATTGTATACAGTGCGCTGAGCTCTGGATATCTTACTACCCTGGGCATGCTGCAAGAGCAGCGGCATCTTGGTATTTCCCAGGCTGCACTTGCATCCCTTGCACGTGACCTGCAGGTCTTCCTGATGCAAGCCGGCTTCGCTCTCTACGCAGCGGGTGTGGTCAGGGCTAAGAATGTGTCCATGGTGAGCAGGCGCATGCGCGCGAGATGCAGCGGGTGCTTTCCTGACTAGGACGTGTGTTTGCAATTGTTTATACCCAAAATGATATGCGTTTAGAGCAGAACTGGGAGCCCAATTGAAGTATGTGCAGGTAGTTGAAGCCAGACTTGTGTCGCTGTTCCATTGGATGTGCTTCTGGCGCTCCTCCATTTGTCGAGGAAGTGAGAAGGGTCAATCATTGCAACTTTCTGGTGCTATTTCCAGTTCATCAAATAGCTATGTGATTCGCCTGCAGTTTTTTCAAAGGGAGGCTGATGCACTTGATGTCATACAATGCATGCCTGACACTAAAAATTCAAGCATGTCTCTGAGAGCACGTTCTGAAGCTCACCAGAGAAAAAATCATGGTGGTGGATCTGCTCATACACACATTAAATGGGTAAGGGGCAGTCATGGTGGTGTTGTATTTGTCCAGCACGCCAACTATTGTTGAACAATTAACTTCCCCCCAATATCTCACTAAGATTCCACCTGCACTTCTCAACTCTGTGCATGTGGAGAGAATGGAGGGAACAGCCCTGCATAAAGCTGAAACACCCTGGTGCTTGCTCTTACAAGCATAATCATTCTGAAGGTTTTCATTTGAGAGCAATGAGCAACCCAGGGAGCTTTGCATCCACCTGAATCCCAACATTGCACGTGCGGAGGAGCATGACAGGCAGCAAGCAGGAGCCAAAGCAGGGTCAGGAGCAGAGGCTCAGGCTCTAAGGGAGAATGCTGCAGAGCCAAATAACGGAGGGAGGGGCAGGAGCAGGGGCAGCAAGGGAGGGGGAGCATGGGGAGGGGTAGAGGAAGGGGAGCTGAGCCTATGGAGGTGTATTCAGAGTCTGAGAAGGTCACATCTGAGGACACGGACATGGAAGAGCAGCTACTACAATTCAGGCAGAGAGGGTCAAATTGCAAGACCTCACGGGACATGTGATGTTTTTGGGGGGGCTCATGGATGTCAATTACTTGCGGGAAGATTAATTGGATAATTTTGAGACGTTGCGGTAAAGACTCGCAACAAGGGGGACATGGGAGCAGTGCGGTAGCAGTGAAATACATGTTATTGGTACCGTGCTGACAAGTCTCTCATTGAGACTGTACATCATGTGAATGTAATGAGGCTGCCTTAAAGAGTTAATTATGAGGGTGCTGCAAATAGAAAGTCCGATGTTTGCCCCGACTGATTCAGCCTTCTAGGTTGTCACCTGGCCGGAAAATGACATTGGCACGTTTTCCTCTCTAATTTAAGTGCTTTTTTACTGGTTGGGACATGTTCTTATGAAGTGCCCTAATTTAACCGAGCTACATGCATATAAGCACTTGTATATTTATGTATATGCATCGTCTGCTCTGTGCAGGTCCTGCTAAAGAACTTCATGGATGCGTGCATCGCCTCATTGTCGTTCTGGCTGATTGGTTACGCCTTTGCATTTGGGCAACGTGATACGACTAACGGTGAGCTTGCGCAAGGCCTGCCGCCTTTTCACTTCGCTTGCCCCTCATCAAGATGCCTAGCCCCTCCAAAAATCAGGGTGCCTGCGCTTTCTGAATCAAAGGAGGTGTGTGCAGCTGCAGCTCAAGATACAGTTAGGTCTGCAAGTGGAAGAACAGGTTTTCTTGATTTGCTGACGGACGCGCTTCTGGAAAGGGTAAATGAAAGAAGCCCCACCTGCCTGTTGGGATCAGTGATAGTATTGCTTGCACACCCAAGGTGCCCCAGCAAGCATTCAAGGCTGGGTAACAGCTAGTTTTGCATATTTTTACGAGGAGGGGTACAGAGTGGGGATAATGAAAGTTGATGGGGCAAAAGTATGTGGTCATTCCCACGGACGGCCCGAACCCAACCATCTCAGCAAGGTCTTCAGCACTGATACCCGTGTTCTGAGCAGCCACGGGGGTTGAACACACCCCTGGGGCTGTCCCTATCAAAGGTCCTAGCCTGCTGCTGCTAGCTCGCTTGATGGAATATCAGGGTCCTTGGATTTGGCTTTATTTGCTAAGTTACTCAACATGGACTTCAGTGTTCTATGCATGTATATTTGCTGATGCTGGGGTCAAACCATGAACTTTTGAGCTCCCAGCAAGTTCATACTCAACACAACATGGGGCGCCAGGCCTCTAGTGCCGAAGTATTGAGCTGCAGATGCATAATCTTGATACCCCGACGCTGGGTTAGTAAGGTGAGACTGATTGTTAGGCCTTTGGGAAGGCCTCCCCCCAACGTTGCTGTTGCCTTGGGCTCATATAGCGCACATAGAGCACAGTGAAACCTTCGCTTTTCCTACAAGGAGTTGCGGACTTTCCAACTTTGAACAACAAGAAATTCACCAAATTTCCTAATTCATGCGCCATGGATGATTCAGGATATAGCTTTTTCGGATAATCCGTGGCTGCTGGTTCGTTCAACTTAGGCCCCGGTCACACCTGATGGCATCCCTACCCGAGAAATCAGTCTCCGGGCATTATTCCAAGAGTCCATTTTCTAGCCTTTGGGATGCAGCATTTTTGTAGGAGTGCGACGTTTTTTTCCGTGGGCACAAATTTGAAGTGTGTGATTATCTATGAATTTCGGACTGGAAAAATCCCAATTTCCTAGGGATAGGGATGTGGAAGGCGGCCACACTGGATGTCAAGTTCACATCCCTCAGTCCGGCTCAGAAATTTCATTTGCGCGCTGTGTGTCAAAGGAATCTGTTTGTTGTTGATATTTGAGCATAGATCAATTAACCTGTGAACATAAAGCGCTGCAAGGGCCCTCCCCCGGGTTGCGCGTCATCTTTGGATTCACCAGCTTCCCGTCATCTTTGGAGGACCACCAATTGGGAGCTTGCAAGCTAGACAGCTCGTTGACGGTATTATCCAGATTGGTGCAAAATCAAGCATGGATGATGTGTGCATGTTGTGCATGCACGCATGCAGTGGACGCACACCTGCGCAGGCATGGAGCGCCTGGGCACGCCACTGCCTAAAGCATGCTCTGCGCACACACATCTAGCAGCACATGGGGCGAGCTGTATTGCGCAGTCCATGTGAAACAACTGAGATGCTCGTACGTCTGAGCAGGGCTGCATCAAGCATGGAAGGGGAGCATCCCGGAGGTCAAACCTGACTCTCCTGAACCTCCCACAGGACCCCACTCCACCTTTGACCTTTCCCCTTGACCCTGCTTGTGATGCTGCCATCATTTGATGGTTGACCTGAGAGGAATGTCCTATTCCGCTGCCCAGCTCCGC
>SL_4KL_010_BRINEDRAFT_10002608_pt1 | contig 10199 bp, 8 predicted proteins | sample SodLak_010_BRINE_2_FD_10664 | JGI IMG/M metagenome (IMG submission 10664) | reverse complement strand
CTTTACGCTCCGGGTTATTTTTAGCCAAGTTCTGATCTAAATTATAACCTGCGCCCGGCAATGAGGCAATAAAAGCGGAGCCTGGTAAACAAAGGCTCCGCTTCAAGTAGATATGGGCATAGATGCGGGCAGGGGCGGGGTTTGAACCTGTTTAATTATTCTAGGCCCTGCGTTTTTTTCTCTTCTTCTTCGCGCAGCATCCGGCGCAGAACTTTACCGATCATTGTCTTGGGCAGTTCAGCCCTGAATTCTACCAGCTTGGGAACCTTGTAAGGGGCCAGGTATTCTTTGCAATAATCAACCACTTCATCTTCGGTCATTGACTCGTCTTCTTTAAGGACGATATAAGCCTTGAGGGTTTCGCCCCGGTAGGGATCCCTGATGCCGGCCACCGCAGCTTCCATAATTTTCGGATGGGCGTAGAGCACTTCTTCAATGTCGCGGGGATAAATATTGAACCCCCCGGCGATGACCATGTCTTTTTTGCGGTCGACTATATAAGCATAGCCGTCTTCATCGGCCCTGGCGATATCACCGGTATAGAACCAGCCGTTACGCAGGCTCTGCTCTGTTTCTTCGGGCATATTCAGATAACCCTCCATAACCTGGGGTCCGCGGATACAGAGTTCGCCCACTTCGCCGATGGGCAGTTCCTTTTCGCCGGTCTCGACATCGACAATTTTGTATTCGGTGTCGGGCATAGGCAGGCCGATACTGCCCGGCTTGTTTTTGCCGTAAACCGGGTTGGCGTGGGTAACCGGTGAGGTTTCAGAAAGGCCGTAACCTTCTACCAGTTTGCCGCCGGTATTATTTTCAAACTCCTGCTGGACTTCTACAGGCAGGGGGGCGGCGCCGCTAATGCAGATCCGGATTGACTTAAGATCATATTCATCAAGGTTAGGGGCATTGTTAATGGCCACATAAATAGTGGGGACGCCGGGAAAGAGAGTCGGTTTCTGCTTATCGATCGTTTTGAGGACACTCTCCAGGTCAAAGCGCGGCACCAGGACCAGCTTGGCTCCGCTAAAAAGGCCTATGTTTAAAATAGTACTCAGGCCGTAGCTGTGGAAAAAGGGCAGGACCCCCAGCACAATTTCTTTGCCGTCCTGGTAGTCTGTGCACCAGGATTTAACCTGGTAACAGTTAGCAACCAGGTTGCTGTGCCTGAGGATGGCGCCTTTTGAAACCCCGGTTGTTCCGCCTGTATAGAGGTAAACAGCCCTGTCCTGGGGGGATACTTCAACCCCGGGCGGGTTTTTGCCGTCATATTTAGATATAAGGTCGGCAAATAAATAATCCTCCCCGGCCAGTGTAACCCGGTCTCCTTCTTTCTTTTCCCTGGCCACGGTATACATGAAGCGCAGAAAAGCGGGGAAGTAATCTTTGATATTGGTTACGATGATATTTTTAAGGTTTGTTTTTGGTTGGACTGCTTTAACCATCTTATAAAACCTGGTCAGGGTAATGATAGTCTCGGCGCCCGAATCATTGAGCTGCGATTCCATTTCTCTGGCCACGTACAGGGGGTTAAAGGGGACTACTATTGCGCCTAGCGCTAAAGTGGCGAAATAGGCGATGGGAAACTGGGTGCAATTTGGCAGATGGAGGGCCACCCGGTCTCCTTTTTTTACGCCCATACCTGCAAGGGCGCCGGCCAAACTTTTAACCTGGGAGTCCAGTTCTTTGTAAGAAAGCTCCCGGCCCATGAAGTTTACTGCGGGATTATCCCTGTATATTTCCACTGCTTCCTTAAACAAGCGGTACAGTGATTTGGGTGGGTAATCGATACTCTCCGGCACCCCGGGTTCGTAATTTTTGAGCCAGATTTTTTCCATACATACTTCCTCCTCGTGGCAATAATTTAATAAGGATTCTTTTTTCCTTCTGTTTTTTATACATTTCGCCACGAATCCCTTTAATCCTTCTTAGTTATATAAATTATAAACATAAGCAGGTAGATGTTAAAATATTCTTATAATAAACCAGGTGATCATGACGGCTTCCAGGGCCAGTTTAATCGGTAGCGCTCCCCAGAAGCCAAGGGTGGCCCCGATGCCGGATCTTAAAACCTGGTCTGATTTGCTTCTGACCAGTAATTCTGCTACTGCTGCTCCCAGGAAAGGGCCGAGCAGTAATCCATACGGGAAAAAGAACAGACCGATTAACAGTCCCAAAGCCGCTCCCCACAGGGCCGCTTTAGAGCCGCCGAAAACCCGGCTTCCCAGGGCTGAAAAAAGATAGTCCACACCCATTACTATTAAAGCCAGCAGCGCCTGGGCCACCAGAAAGGCTGCCCCGATGTCTTCAAAGCCGGCTATGAAGCCGTATACCAGCATACCCGCCCAAATTAAAGGCGGTCCGGGCATGCCGGGAAAAAGCGTTCCTACCAGCCCGGCCAGGAAAAAAATAAAAGCAATGATTAAGGCGATTACTTCGATCATGGAACCCTCCGTTTTTTAATTCAATTAAATTTAGTACGTACAATCATAGCATAAACAAAAAAGGATCTGAAAAGAGATCAGGGTGAAAAAAGATTCTAAAATTACCCGTTAGACAATTTACATTAGAAGGAATTTAAAAATATCAGTCGAATAAATATACTTTAATAACAACAATATTAATAAAATGTAAAGGGAGTGGAAAATTAATAAAACCAAAACAATAAGCTAAAGGTGGGGTTTAAATTTTTTGATTACAACATGTAATCAAGGGAGGTGACTCAGGTTGGATAAGGAGACCAGGAGAAGTTATAAGATTGAAGTTTGGGTTACGGCGATTTGTTTTGCTATTGTAGCCATCTTTGGGGGCTTTTTTAGTTCTGTCGTTGTTATTTTAAACGAAAGATTTTTTGACCGGGTGCCGACACCGGAAGCCCTGGTGGCCGCTTACGGGGAAACCATGTTTGTCTTTAAAGAGCATTTGACGGTTTGGGGTTTTCCACTGCACTACTTCTTGTTAATTATCTTCAGCTGGATTGGCGCTACCATTATTGGTGCCATCTGGTGTATTGTTATGGATAGGCTGGAAGCAAAACAACGGGCTTAGACCTGGCTGAAAGGAGGGGTTTTTTTAATGGAACCAAGAGGCGAAGTTTTCATCTTGGGTTTAATACTAAGTATAATAGTTCTACTTATCTCAGTGATGATCAGTGTCTGGGCCCGCCGGTTTACCCGCACCCTCGGGGATTACTATGTGGCCGGGCGCAGTATTGGCGCTTTTAATAACGGTTTGGCCATGGTTTCGCTGGCTTTAAGTTTGACTACTTTTATCGGCTTAACAGCTTTGATTATAGAAGGATTGTATGTTGCTGTTGCTGTTTATGCCAGCTTTACAGCTGCTTTTATCGGTTTAATGGTTCTGGCTGCACCTTTCTTAAGAAGGCATAAATCATTTACCACAATGGCGTTTATTGCCGAGAGGTATGACAGTAGCACCCTGCGCTATATTTCCGTTATCGTAATGTTTGTCGTCAGTGTTCTCTACCTGGGCGGAAACCTGAAAGGGATCGGCATTGTTTTTTTCTTTCTACTCGGTGTGCCCGAGGTAGTAGGTATCGTTGTCGGAGGGCTGGTCGTAACCTTGTACGTTACACTTGGCGGAATGTATGGGGTCACCTATAACCAGACTTTCCAATCAGTTGTCTTGATTTTCTGCCTGATGTTTCCTGTAGCGATTGTCCTGAGGGTAATCGGGGCTTCAGGGTGGTACTTTCCACCCCTTGGATACGGGGACCTCGTACCCGAAATGACGCAGGCTGTGCCTCACTATTTCTGGGCCATGGTTGTTCACCCGGTTACCTACATAGCAATTTTTATTGGATCTTTCTTTGGAATTATCGGACTTCCCCACTTCGTGATGCGCTTCTTTACCGTGCGTGACGCCAAGGAGGCCCGGTGGAGCACGGTTCTCTGCGTTTTTTTAGTAGGTTTGGTAAATACCACCGTATATGCTACCGGGTTTGCCGCTGTTTACTATATGCAGACCCAGGGTGTCGATATTCCATCTGCTGCTTATGACTACGTAGTGTTTATCCTGGTCGAAGCAATGGCTGGAGAGGGATGGCTTGCGTTGGCAGTAGCCGGTTCAGTGGCTGCCGGCCTTTCTACTGTAGCCGGTTTGCTGATGATCATGGGCGCGGGCTTGATTCACGACCTCTACGGCGAGATCAAAAAAGATGTTGATGACGATAAGAAACTGAAGCTCTCCTACGGAGCGATGTTGGTGGTTGGTGTCCTGGTCATTATTTTCTCGCTTAACCCGCCCGAGTTCATCCTGGAGGCTATTATGTGGTCTTTCGGTATTGCTGCGGCCGGCTTGGGTGTACCCATTGTGATGGGTATCTGGTGGAAGCGAACCAACAAGTACGGTGCTGGTGTCGGTATGGTTGTCGGTTTTTTGCTTTCTTTTTACTGCTGGCTGCTGATCGGTTACCTGGGCATGGATCCGGTAGAAATACCTTTTCCATTCTTTGCTAAATATTTCTACGGCCCGCTGGGCTGGATCAAAACATTCTCTGTAATCGGACCACTTACTTTTATTATCACCATTGTGGTTTCATGGCTTACTCCACCGCCACCCGAGCATGTGCAACGACAGGTAGAGGAAATGCACGGGTGGGTTGACGTAGATCCAAAACGATATAACGGAAAGGGTTTGCCGATTACTATCATTGTTTTATCTGTTGTTATAATGTGGTTTATGACCACTCTTTACGATCAGTTTCCCAAATAACGGCATAAGCCGGAGCAGGATTGTTGCTATTATAAATTAGTAAGTCCTGCTCCGGCTTAACTAAATTTTACCGGAGGTGATTGCCGCATGGAGAATTGGGAGAAACTGAGCAAGATGCCTTACAAAGAAATAAAAGAACTCCAGAACCGCAAACTTCGCGCTTTCATGGCCAATCAAATATATTTATACAGCCCCTACTATAGTGATTTGCTCAAAGAATTAAAAATCGATCCCTTTAAAATTAAAGGTATCGATGATTTGCGCCACCTTCCCTTTACCTATAAATGGGACATTGCGCCAACAGATGAAGAGCCGCAGAAAGCCAAGGATTTTGTAATTCGCCCTGATGAAGAAGTAACGGAGAAATACGGCCACCTGGCCAAAATGTCCATGACCGGCGGTAAGGCGATGGTGGAAGAAAAAGTTTATGATTTTAAACCGGTTCATATCCACTTTACTACCGGACGAACGGCCCTGCCTACCCCTTTTGTATATTCCAAACGCGATCTGGAGAATATCAAGGAAGCAGGTTACCGGCTGTTGGATGTGTTCGAAGTAACCAGCGATGATATCGTCATTAACGCATTTCCGTTTGCGCCACACCTGGCATTCTGGCAAACTTTTTTTGCCGGTGAGAAAATGGATGTGGCCAATTTTCACAGCGGAGGCGGCAAGATAGTCGGTACGAGAAATTTGATGGATGCCTTCGAATATTTACGGCCTACAGTGGCTGTCTTTATCCCCGGCTACTGCTACTATTTTCTGCGTGAAGCAGTTAAGCAGGGGCGTGATTTTTCATCGATCAGAAAAATATTCTTCGGCGGTGAGAGAGTGCCGCCGGGTTTGAAAGATAAAATTAAAGAACTGTTTACCCAGCTGGGCGCTGAAGACGTTATGGTCTTAGCCACATACGGGATGACCGAAGCCAAGGTGGCCTGGCCGGAATGCCCTTCCCATGAAGAGTATCACGGCTATCATCTCTACCCTGATTTGGAAGTATTTGAAACAGTCGATCCTGAAACCGGGGATCCGGTCGGAGAAGGGGAGGAAGGGGAAATCGTCTATTCTTCCCTTGATTGGCGGGGAACTGCGGTTTTACGCTACCGGACCGGAGATATTGCCAAAGGGGGCCTGCTTCTGGAACCCTGCCCCAACTGCGGGCGGACGGTGCCGAGGATCAGCTCCAATATTCAGAGGAAATCTGAGTTGAAAGAGTTTAGTATGACCAAGGTCAAAGGGACCCTGGTTAACCTGAACAATTTCTTCCCCCTGATGATGGGCCACCCCGATATTGAAGAGTGGCAGGTAGAAATGCGCAAGCGTAATGATGACCCCTTTGATATGGATGAGATTTACCTTTATATCGCTACCAGGGGCGATGTGGATCGGGAAAAACTGGTGGCAGATTTAAAGCAAAAAGTATTGAGAGATACCGAGGTTTCCCTGACCGATATCATATTCAAATCAGTGCCCGAGCTTGTTTCTCAGCTGGGAATGGAAACGGAACTCAAAGAAAAGAGAATCCTCGATAGCAGGCCCAGTTAAAACAGGTCACTGAAAAAGAGTAAGGAGGCAAAGCATGGAGGCATGGAGTAAAATAAGCCGGATGCCGGCACCGGCCATCAAAAAGCTGCAGGAAGAGCTTCTGACAAAAATGCTTAAAGAAGAAATGGCAGTACGGCATCCCTATTACCGGAATTTATTTAAAGAAAACAATATCAACCTTGATGCAATAAAAGGCATTGAAGATTTAGACAGGTTGCCTTTTACCGAAAAGGAAGAACTGTTACCCCGCGAGGATGATCGGCGCTATCCTAAAAAATATGTCCTCGAGGTTCCCAAAGAAGGTGAACAAAAAAAGAAAAAGAAGGGTTTTGCTCTATTCGGCAAGAAGGATACGGGGCCGGAAACTTCTGATTATAAATTCCATACCCTTTACTTTACTGCAGGACGGACTGCCAAACCGGCTCCCATTGAATATACCCACTACGATTTAAAAAACCTTAAAGAAGCAGGGATAAGAGCTTTTGATATCCTGGATCTTGACCGTGATGAGACCATGATTAATGCCTTTACTTATGCTCCAAATGCTTTTTTCTGGCAGATGTTTTACAGTACTATCGAGCTTGGCAGTACCACCCTGCAGACCGGGGGAGGCAAGGTGCTGGGTTTGGAAAAGATCTTAAAAGCCATGGACAACATGGAAGCTCCTGTCTTTGTTTGCGCTCCCGGATACACGGTATTTGCCCTGCAGACCCTGGAACATTTCGGGTTCAGCGCTGAGAACCTGGAACGCGTTATCCTTGGGATAGACTATACCCCGATGGAAGCAGTGGAAAAGGTTTCCAGGCTGATGGAAGCGATAGGAGCTAAAGATAATAAGGTGCAGCGTATTTATTTTATATCGGAAGCCAAATCGGGGTGGGCCGAGTGTAAGCCGGATTTTGGTTATCATACCAACCCGGATCATATCCTGGTTGAAATAGTCGATCCGGCCACCGGCGCTGTCCTGGGCGAAGGCGAAAAAGGCGAAGTGGTTATAACCCACCTTGACACTCGGGGAACTGTNCTTTTGCGTTTTAAAACGGGGGATATCGCCACCGGCGGGTTGGTTACCGAACCATGTCCGAACTGCAAACGAACCGTGCCGCGGATTATGGGTGATATTGAAAGGAAAGCTTATTACTTTGAACTGCAGGGCAGCGATGGAACGGTTCAATTTAACGGCAACCTCCTGCGCAAGCAGATGCTGGCCAGGGATGATGTCCTGCTCTGGTATGCTGAAATAAAAAAGGACGGGGATCTGGATTTTCTTAACCTGGTCGTGAAGGGTCTTTCCGGAACCGATGAGCAAGCCCTCTTAAATTCTCTGGAACAGGAGCTAAAAGAAGAGTTTTCAGTGCCGGTAACCCTCGAAAGCGCTACCTTAGATGCAATTGCCAACAAAATCGGCCTTGAAAAGTACATAACCGAGCAGGTCTTTTTTGATAACCGGGCTCAATAGCTGCAGCCACGAGGCCTTATTTATAGCCCCCGAACAAGCGGGGGCTTAATTATGAAGCATAGCCGGCCCCTTAGGGCCGGGTTTTAAACGCTTTTCAACCTGCCTTGATGATGGTATAATTGGAAAGCAAAATACTATATATTATGGTTCATTACAGTAAAAATATTGATACAGAAAGGCAGGTGTGAAGTTGAGCAACTTACCGGTACCTGTTAATTTGGATACAGTGGCAAATAATCTTGCCGATCCCTTATTCCTGGTCAACCGTGACAAAGAGGTTAACTGGCTTAATAAAAAGTCCAGAGAATTGTTCCATACCAGTGATGAAGATGCGCAGGGCGCTGTTATAACCGAATTGACCGGCATTGCTAAACTGGATTCTCTGCTTGATGATGTTTTTGAGCAGGAGACGGAATTGAAGTGTTCATATGAAGAAGCTTCGGTAAAGGTAAAACGTCAGGATCAGCGCTACTTTTTTAAGATTTCCATCAACCCCATCTTCCATGAAGGTGAACTCTGGGGCGGCCTGGTTCAATTCACCGATGTAACCCGCTTTCACGAAATGGAAAAAATCAAAACGGATTTTGTATCGATTGTCTCTCATGAATTTCGCACCCCGCTGACCACCATCATTGTAGGTGTAGAAATGCTCAAGGAAGGCATGCTGGGAGATCTGACTCCCCGCGGAAAAGAAGTCCTGGAAGCCATCGGCGCTGACTGTGAAAGGCTGAGCAGGCTGATCGATAACCTGATGGAATTGTCAAGGATTGAATCGGGGACCATTTATGTTGAAGCTGAGCCGACGGATGTTACCGACCTGGTCCAAGAAGCTGTGCGTCCCTTAAAATTCCAGGCCGAAAAACAGGGCATTGAATTAATAACCGACATCGCTCCAAACCTGCCGCCGGTCGCGGCTGATTTTAACAAGGCAGTTTGGGTTATGGCCAACCTGGTCGGCAACGCTATGCGCTATACTGATCCCGGGGGCACGATTACGGTTCGAGTCAGGCAGCGCGGCAAGCGCCTGTTCTTTTCTGTTCAGGATACGGGGTGCGGAATACCGAAGGAACATCAGGATAAAATATTTCGCAAATACGTACAGGTGAGCGGTCCCGGCCGTAAAGGAACCGGAGGGGTTGGCCTGGGCCTGGCTATAGCGAAAGATATTGTTATGGCTCACGGCGGAGAAATCTGGGTCGACAGTGAATTAGGGAAGGGAACCACCTTTACTTTTACTTTTCCGGTTTATTACGGTGATGAATCAGTTAAACTTCCAGAAGCTGAAGAAAAGGGAGGATAAGACCTGGTAATGGCTAAGAAAATATTGCTCGCAGAAGATGAAAAAAATGTTATTTTGGGCGTGCGCACCTGCCTGGATGCTGTTGGATACCAGATAGAAATTGTCGAAGACGGTGAACAAGCCCTTGATTCGGTTCGCAGAGAACCCCCTGATTTAATCCTGCTGGACCTGCTGATGCCCAATGTAGACGGATATGAAGTTTTGAAAGAGCTCAAAGGCAAAGAAGAAACCAGGGATATTCCCATTATTGTTCTTACTGCCAAGGCTGAAGAAGAAGATCGGCAGAGAGCAATGGACCTGGGGGCAGACAATTATATGACCAAACCTTTTAAGCCCCAGGAATTGTGGGATCTTCTTAAGAACTACCTCCCGGAGCATGATGCTTGATATTATTAGATTTATCTTGATTGATCATATTTTAAAGGGCACAGTTAACTGTGCCCTTTAAGGGATCAGGAGGAATTATATGGTTTTAAGTAAGCCAGCTTTTGAACAGGGCCCGATCCGGCCGCCTAATGAAGCAAACAGCCTGCTGCTCCGGCTGACCAGGAATTGCCCCTGGAACCGCTGTTTATTTTGTCCGGTTTACAAAGGCAAGAAATTTAGCAGGCGCAGCGCCGAGGAAGTTAAAAAAGATATATATGCCATAGCGGAAGATAAGGAAAAAGTCAAAGAAATTTCAGAGCAACTGGGATATAACGGTGAAATTAACCGGGCGGTGGTGGCCCGGATTCATGCCGACAACCCGGAACTTTTAACGGTGGCGTTCTGGCAGTATCACGGAGGGAAAACAGTCTTTCTGCAGGATGGCGACAGCCTTCAGCTTCCTGCGGATCAGGTAAGCGGAATTCTGCGCTTATTAAAAGAAAAGTTTCCCGAAATCGAAAGGATAACAACCTATGCCCGTTCGCGGACTATACTGCGCCGCTCGGTTGAAGAGCTGTCTGAACTTAAAAATGCCGGGCTGAACCGGGTTCATGTCGGGATGGAAAGCGGCAGTGATGCGGTGCTTGATTTTATGAAAAAGGGAGTTACCGGTTCTCAGCATATAGAGGCGGGCCTGAGAGTAAAAGAAGCCGGTCTTTCTTTGAGTGAATATGTATTGCTCGGGCTGGGCGGGGAGGATTTATGGCGGGAGCATGCCCTGGAAACGGCTCAAGTGTT
>SL_4KL_010_BRINEDRAFT_10002606_pt1 | contig 10202 bp, 14 predicted proteins | sample SodLak_010_BRINE_2_FD_10664 | JGI IMG/M metagenome (IMG submission 10664) | reverse complement strand
CTTGTCGGGAAACCGTGCCGTTCACGGCGCGGAGGATGTCACAATATCGGTCGCAGTGTCGTGGTGTTCATCGTCGGTATCGACGCGCCCGGTGAGGACGCCCGTATCGATAACTGCGACTGCCATCAGTCCTGTTCCGAGACCATCTGGTCGGTTTCGTAGCCGGCGATATCGTGTGTGACAGCGCCGTCGTCTCTCATCGAGACTGCATCGAGATCATTTAGAGGCCGAGTCCACGTACAAGGACCTCTCTCAACGAACGAATTCGTCAGGATGAGCGAAGTAGGGTAATCGAGCGTCGAGTACACGAGGTTCTCGGCATACACGATCACTGGGCCGTCAAACTCGTCGTGAAGCCGCCGAAGTGCGGCCCGATTGATCCCCTCGCGAAGACACCGTACCGCGCGGTGGAGCGCGCCATCGATCGCTTCGAGCGAGTCGCGGTGGCTGCCGCGGATCGTCTTGCGCGTCCCGAACACGAGACTTCCGTCTCCGATCGCGGCATCGATGACCTGTTCTGGATAGCATGTCCGATAGCGCTCATCGTAGAGCGTGAACCGGAACGAACTCCCGTCGACCTTCTCGACGAGCGCGAGCGACTCGATATCGAAAAAATCCGGGGGAACGACTGGATGATCGTAGCGTGGAACTTTGGGATATACTTTCATGCTGTTTGTTGATGAGTCTGCTGTAAGTGATCGTGCGGTACAGTACTGGTTCAGTGGAACGTACCTTTCGTCGACGGGGTCGAGGGGGAGCGCTCCGGAAAAGCAGGCCGCTCACTCGGGTGGCCGGTCGATCCCGTGTTTCAAATCGTCGAGATCGCGTTCGAGCCGGTCGATGTGCGCTTCGAGTTCCTCGATGTTCATCAACGCGAGTCGAAGGAACTCCTCGTCCCGTTCGGGCATGAGCGGTAGACAGCTCGCGGTCGGCCCCGTCTCGTCGGTGCGCTGGGATCGTTTGCGGATCAGTTCTTCGCGTGCTGCGCGGAGTTCCCGGCGGAGGAGTTCTGTGTCGTTCATACTATCGGACAACGCTGCCGTGATACAGCTCGCTACGGCCCCAACGGGGCGGTCGCGCGAACCGTTCACCGACAGCGTTGGAATTCTGTCGTCGGTCGGTGCATACTGTGCTCGTAGCGAGGTGGAATACAAGTGCTTTCTGTCAACTGCTCCAGAGTCAAGTGGTTCGAGACGCGAAGCGTCTCGTCATCACGGAAATCTTCGATTTCCGTACGACCCCGTGGCATCCGCCTCGATTCTTCTGTGAACGTGGGTTGAATTCTCATACGGTCTTCGAGAGGAGTCGTTTGACGGGATGAGCCTCACGGCAGGACGAGTTTGACAGGATGAGCCTCACGGCAGGACGAACACCACACGAGCGCAAGCGGGAGGTCCTCGCCAGTGCGCAACTGGCCGCCACACTGCGGACAGGCTTTGCCGAGTGCCAGTTGCTTTCGCTCCCGAGCCCGTCGTCTGCGTTGCCGAACTGCACGCGTGCGCCCCCGTTCGATGGAAGCCATTCTGTCGGAATGGTGATTGGCGTACTCGATGGCCGTCTCGATTTGTTCGGTACGGAGATGTGGGTACACCTCCTCGGCGATGTCCTCGCTCGTCTTGCCTCGACGATAGTGCGTCCAGATATGGAACACGCTGATGCGATGTCCCTTGAGTCTCGGTTCACCGCCGAGGCGTTCGTCCTGGACGATCGTAGCTGGCGTATCTGACGTTTCGTCATTGGCCATGATTCTGTGAGGCCCCGTCCCCGTCCTCGGCGAGTGGATCGACACCGGACACGTCTGCCAGTCTGGCCCGATGCTTCGGGGGCGGGAGCGACGATCGCGACTCGACTGTTATCGTCGCCGTCACGCGTGTCGCCGAGAGTCCCGGTTCGATCGCGTGTAGTTCGTTGATGGTCGCTCGAACGACACCGACAGTACGCATGAGTCGCTGTTCGGTGTTGGTCACGAGATCACCGTCCGCACCGTTGGGAACGCGGATCGCAACGCGGACCGTCGTCGTTCGCTGTGTCGTATCGTTATCGTTAGTGAGTGTCATTTTGTCACCTCTGTTGTGGAGCGGTCTGTGAACAGGCTGTCCACAAACAACGCTCCGAAACGTGAGGAGCGATTCGAACGCTCAGTTCGGTTATAGACCGCGTGTTCGCCGGTTTGACACTACTCACGCAAGAGAGAAAACAAGGCTCTCAACGATTCAGAACGGCAAGAACACCGTTACTGTAGCCGTTCGAATCCTTCGAGCTGGCCGTGCGTGAACGTCACCTGATATCTGACGAGCGTGTCGAGCGCCTCGAAAGAGCGTGTGATCTCGAATCGGCCATGGTACTCGTCTCGTTCGATCCACCCGTCGTGGACTCGTTCGAGACTGCCGGCCATATAGAGGAAGTCTCCCTCCTCGACGTCATCACTGCCCGCGTATGGACGATCCTCGGGTGGCACTGTTTCGGTGTGCCACTCTTCTTCGAGGAGCCGTCCATCCGCCGTAATCCGAAATGTTGTCATACGTGGTCGATCAATACCTTTCGTCTGCCAGTCGACGTCCTCGGCAGGAGTCACTGCATCGGGATACTCCGGCAGATGGACGCCGTCGTAGAGTTCGACTGTGTCGAAGAGACCCATCGTTGTCCTCCATTGCGGGACCAGGAGTCGAACCTGGATCTCGAGGATATGAGCCTCGTGGGCTACCATTACCCTATCCCGCATCTTGAGGACTCGAAATTGCTATTCTGTTTCTCTCAATTCTCCTCAGTTGTCCGTCCCTCAGTTTGGGTGAGTGAAATTGGAGGTCTCGGACTGTTGGAGGATGCTCCAGCCCGGATTCGAACCGGGGGCCCGGCCTTGAAAGGGCCGTGAGTTTGGCCGCTACTCTACTGGAGCAGGTTGCCATGTCTGGAAGGGGTATCGACCAGTGGGACAGGCAGACTTCGAACCTCGGAAGGGCCTGCGCCAGCGGTTCTGAACCGCTTCCTGTTGTCCACTTTGGTACGGCGAACCGTACACAGATCGTCGTTTGCCGATCCACTAACCGGCATGCCGCCATCAGGATTCGAACCTGAGAAGGACTTATCCACACGGCTCTCAACCGTGCCCGTTTGACCGCTCTGGCATGGCGGCTCGCGAAGCCTGCCGATCGGTTCGACAGGTAGTTAGCTATCTGTACAACTGATTCCTACTACGCAACCGTGACGAGTTGTCACGGCTGCGGCTCTCATCGCGGGGGCGTACTTCGGGGGGACCCAGGAATACCACACCGGTCCATGGAAGTTCCAGATCCTGCCGGATCCATCACCGCCGAAACGACCTAAATGATCGAGCTGGCGGTATGTGCTTCCCTCGATGAGTATCCCTGCGTGGCCACGCCACGCGACCACGCCGACGCCGGGATTCGAACCCGGATCACGACCGCGACAGGGCCGTATGCTCGCCGGATTACACCACGTCGGCACCGCAATCGCCCCGGCCGGAATCGAACCGACGATCTCCGGATTCAAAGTCCGGCGTCCCTCGCCAGCGGGGACTCCGGGGCTCGGCGTAGCTGCAGCTATCGCTGCAGGGATGTTGGCTAGCGATGTCCGTTCGCTCAGCGCGTACGGAGCTCGTTCGTTCCTGTATCAGAACGAACAGAACCCAATCTGCCGCGAGCCTCACAACCCGCACTCGCTTTTACGCTATGCGCTGAGCGAGTATTGGTCAAAGACAGGCGACAATCCCGTATTCCCCAGCCCGTGACGGGTAGTCCGTATGGGGGCCGAGTTATCCGGGTGAGAGTGTCCGGTTATTGCCGGATTCCAGTGAAACCTCGCTTTCGAGGCCGACGTAGAGTCGACGGTTTGTGGCCGGTCTTTTCGCACGCTGGTGTTGGAGGCACTCGCCGAATTCTGGATCCGCGGCTAAGCGAGAACGAGCACGCCGCGGGGTGAGACGAGTGGTAACCATCGTGTTCAACTCTCCACGTTTGAGGGGTGTGTCGGACGTCAGCCGGAATTATCATGGCAAATGTATTAAAATTAGTTAGGGTGTGTTAACCACACCCGCAGACGGATGGCTGATTGTCGCACCCGAGTAGTGAATAGCGATCACACCGCCTATCAGTATTGTCGATCGTCTCAATGGGTGATACATCGCGGAGTGTTTCTCGGAAAGACACCCAGAAACTATTTATTACAATCTGCTCTCGATGGAGACAGATGATTGGTCGACCGTTAGTCCGGTTCTAGCCGGGAGTCCAGTCACGCGGCGTGATTGAAGACTCTCGGTTAGATGTCAATGACCGAGAATACCGACTCAAACAAATCCCAGAAGCCAGAGAGTGCAAACAGCGGATGTCCCAACCGCATCGATCAGCAATTACCATCCAGGGGCCAGGGCAGTGACTCCTCACTGTCGTGCGATGCATGCGATACCACTCAGGATGATGAACTCCACAAGATTTCACTCGGTGAGCGAGCGTACGATGTGTGTGATGACTGCCTCCAGCTCCTCATCGACGAAGTTGAGGAGTACTACTGGTGGGACCGTCTGACAGAAGCGCACTACAATCGGGCTGCGGAGTTTCTCCGATCGCTCGATGCGGTCTGGTGCGTCAAAGATCAGGCCTACGCTGGCGGCGAACTGTGGGTTCACACGCCCTATTGCGACGCTGCTGTTGTCAGAGATGTGTGTGACCATTTCGGCTTTCAGATCCGCTGGTTCAGCGTTGTGTATCCGTCCGACGACGGCTTTAATTGCGTCTCCAAACACGGGCCCTGTATCGAAATCAACCTCACGTTCACGACCCACCGCTCGAATCCACTTCCGCTCGCTTACGACATCCAGAATGACGTGACGTACCACGAAATCGAGTGGCTTGAGGATCACCACTGCTTGTTCGGCTCGATTTTCGATTGANGCTGNNTTCGTAAATTAAATTGTCTCGCTGGTTCCCTCGAAAATCCCTCGCTATTCGACGAACTCTCCGAAATTCAACGAATGTTGATTCCATCCTCACCGATGTATTTAATAGTATATCGGTATAATTGGAATTAATGAGGAGAACGGCGTTACGGATCATCGATTGTTTGCGGAACCGATCATACACAGTCGGTGAGTTAGCTAACGCGATCGGCAAAAGCCAAAGTTGGACTTCGGAAGTCGTTAGTGATCTTGAGGATGACAATCTCGTGGAACGAACCGATGGCGTCCAGCTATCCACCACGTACGAAGCGACTCTGCTTGCCGAACTCCTCGAGCGGTATGCACTCGAAAAAGTGCTGGCAGGGACAAAAGAGGACATACTGGTTGCGCTTCTTCGCGGGCAAAAGACAATTTCTGAATTACAAAAAGAAGGATTTGCGAAATCGACGCTCTACCAGCACGTGAACGAGATTCGGGAGACAGGAGCTATAGCACAGACAGACGACGGCTATACTATCACCGACGACACACTTCGGTCATTTCTCGAAGCCAGAACCCGAACGACGCCATTCGAAACCGAATACCGTGCGAACGGCGACCGACTTATCGCGACGAGCAAGGACGATGTCGACGGGACGCCGACTGCGTTCTCGGCTTTCACTCGCTACAGCGTCGACTATCATCCAGCGAAAACATATCTCTATCAAGGCGATCACTCGGTAGATCTTGAAGACATTCTCATTCATGCGGTGGTCGTCGCCGAGAGCAAGAAACAGATGGCGATGGCTGGCGTGTTCTATCTCACACACCGCGCGACGCTTGACTCCAGCGACCTGTGGCGGCTCGCGAACAGATGGGATTGCGTTGAGAAATGGGCCGACCTCTTTGCATACATCGACCAACGAGAGGTTCACAAAAAAGAACTCTTTCTCCCATGGGAGGAATTCATCGCTTTGGCAAACGATTATGGAGTCTATCCACGCGGCCACCATCCGAAAGATAGCCTTCGACGGGGGCTCGAAGAGCTTGGAGAGCATCTTGAGACAACTGTTGACGTGTATCTTCTCGGAGGCGGCAATCTCATTTTACGCGGCTTGAAGGACTCGACAAAAGATGTCGACCTCGTCGTCAAAGACGGCCAAACGTTCTTTGCACTCGCTGAAACACTGCAGGATCTGGGATACGAGGAGCGTGGCGACTTGGAAGCGACATACAGCCAGCTCAATCCCAGTATTGTGCTTGAAAAGGAGGGGTTTCCGCGCTGGGACATCTTCGTGGAAACGGTCGCCGGGCAGCTCCAGCTGACTGCGGCGATGATCGATCGGTGCGATCAGTCATTCAAGTACGATAATCTCCACGTACACCTTCTCTCGCTGACTGATATCTTCGTGTTCAAATCAATCACGGAGCGCGAAGGCGACCTCGAAGACGTCGCGCTGATCGCCAAGCAGGCCGATCTCGACTGGGAAGAGATTTTCGAGGAAATCAAAACTCAGGAGAACCGCACGGGACAATTCTTCTCGTTTGCCGTACTCGACACGCTCGATATTCTCGACGAGAGGAACAATATTGTCACACCCATCACGAATCAACTTGTCTCATACTGTCTTGAGAACGCGCTGCTCGTGTCGCTGGAAGACCCGAAAACGATCGAAGACCTCCGCGAAGAACTGAACTTTCCCGACCACCAAATCTACAACAAACTCCGGCAGCTCGAGGAGGACGGACAGATTACTGTCGACCGGAGTGGGCGGCTCAATACGTACCAGAAAGCCGAATAGAAGGAGTTGCCCAGGTAGCCACCGATCAGGTACCCGTTGCTAGGTTCTCCCTGCGTCAGTTTTCGACTCCCCGTCGAGAACAGCAACAATATCGGAGAGGTCGAAGAGACGGAGATCATCACGGTCGTCTGTAGCTTCCTCGACGGAGCGTTTGAATCCAGAGCGGCCGAACAAGGCAAATTCATACGTCGGTTCACCACCCTCATGGGGTGTCCACTCGATATAGGGGGCGTCGTCTTCGAGATCCGCGAGGCGGTGCTCAAACGCCAAAACAAGGATTGGAACGTCTTTGGCCTGGATTCCACAGACGCGGGCAAGCGTTCGTACTGCGGGCGCAGATCGCTGCTCTCGCAGGAGCGACTCGCTCACATCGCGACTAGACGGCTCCTCGATGAGTCCCGTCATCCGCGTGAGTCGAATTAGAAACCTGTTTTTGACTGCGTCACGATCTGCCGAGGAGAGACTCTGTGTCCGGTCGAATGCGGCCAACGCTTCTTGCACCATGTACGCGTTGATGTCGTCTCACCTCGATCGATTTGGGAAAGCAATTCAGCGGCCTTCTCGTTGGTTCGCAGCGTCCCAAGCACTCACAGATTCGTATCAAGTATCTTCACGCGTCGGACCCGTACACCTGCTCGGACGTCTCCTCTCGTGCCTCTTCGACGGCCTGTTCGAGATCGTCTGCATCGACTTTCTCGCCGAGTACCGCAAGCTCGGCGTCGATCTCACTATCAGACTCGCGGCTCTGTTCAGCTTCAGCGAGCAGCTGCTCCAGCCGGAGCGCGGCGTGCCGTTCGAGCTCTGAAAAATAAATGAACAGGAGAAACCCCATGGGTTCACCCATGGATCGCTCGAAGCTCTTGCCTTGGAAAATTTCAGAACAGTTCGTCGAGCGTCCGATCGCCTTCGGCATCCTCGTTCAATACGCCCGGATCAACAGGTGCGGCGTCAGCGTAAAATGTCTGTTCTCGCAGCTCGGAAAGAGAAAGAGAACGTGTATCCGCTACTTCGTCCGGTTGATTTGGTTCGTCATACTCCAGCGCTTTACTAACGGGGGTCGGACAGTCCGGTCGAGGCGCGTCCTCGTGTCGTTTAATCGTCTCTGTTTTGTGGGTCGCGTCGTGGGCAGCACGCATGATTGGCAGCCCTCGAAGGTAGTTGTACTCTTCGAGTAGATCGATGCCGAACGCTGTGAGCCCCCAGAAATCAGCCGGGATGTCTCTTTTGCCAGCATTCGGCTCGTGGTGGTACTGCCTGAGTATTTCGTGACTCGCCAGATTTTCCAATTGCTCACTGATCGTCGAACGACTCTTTGAGATGTAGTAGTCGAACTCGGTGACCGAGACGAGATGTGCTGGGTGCCCGAGGATTACCTGAAGAATATTGTGTCGCGTTTCTTGGGAGAGATATCGCTGTACGGTTCGCTGGGTTTCGTATGGTGCTGCATCATCGACATCGAAGACGTGCTCGATGGGGCGTCCCCTGTCAGTCACCTGATCCGATGGGGTATCCGGATAACTCATCGTGAGGGGTACTACAATAGCAAGCGCGGTAAATGTTCCGGATAAACCAAGACGGTTATTCTCGATATGACCGAAATGGTCGAAACGTTCATTAGCCGACGTTGAATAGCAGCCCACTAGAAATGGGATCTAGAGATGATGATCATTGTCGGCGGGTACATGCGGCGCTTCAACGTGCTCTTTCTGGAATTACGCTTCCAAACGAGGATTATACAGCTATCCGAACGTGGGTGAACGAGGAGCTACCTCAGCTGCAAGCGGCAGGATATACCTCGTATGTTGTCTTTGGAAGCTACCGTCGAAAGTATCACCACTCCCTCCGAATCGCGCAGTACGAACTCGCTAAAGCGACAACTGCCACAGCCGTCGTCCTCGGCGATACGCCACCGCTCGGTCTCACTATCGGCCAGAGTCGTACTGATCCCTTAGAGTTCGAACTCAAGTTTCACCTGCTGACCGAATTTGCCGATTTGAACGTCGCTATCTATGAGAAAGATTCTGGTGGCGAAGCAGTCGAACTTGGGCTTCTCCGTCAGGATCATTGCTTCGCACAGACGGTGATCTTGCCTCGTAACTACTATGGAGTCGGCCAACACACATTCGCCACGGAAGACGAAGTTCTAGAAGTAGCTCGACACATCGCATTTGCTGTCGATCTAGAGAACAACCAGAAGAAATCAGAACTTCGAGGGCTTATCGCCACGGCCCGGGATGACGGTATCCAGATCACAGAACACGAGCTTACGGAATTCCTCGACGAGGAACTTGCCGAGAGAGACGTAAATGAGCAATCATACAGCTGGGTTCACCTCGCCTTATTCCGACGGTTTGAGGTGGCGAACCGATGTCGTACATGGCACTCTGAATCGGATCTTCGAGAAGTCGTTAAAGGTATTGCACTTAATTCGCCGAAACAGTGGGAAATCGAAATCGATCCAGATGATTCCGGGTGATGTTTTCGCAGAGTGGTTTGAGTTACGTTATACGATGAACAGGCGCAATACCACGGTCTTTAGGCCGTGGATACGCGCCGTCACTCAGTGCCATGTTCAACCGACCCCAACAGGGCCGGATATTCCACCGCTATCGAACACCAAATTTTACAAGCAAAGCGAGTATAAGTGATTATACAGACGTTCAGAATGCTGGCTATCCACCGCACCCATCGAGCGAAAATCTGTAACCACTCACAGGTCGAAGACTCGCTCGATCGTCACGGGTGGTCGGCCAGCAAACTCTGGAACGTCGCCAACTACTACTCCCGGCAAATCTGGGAGGAAACCGGAGAAATCCCCGATCACGAGGAGTTGAAAAACGAGTTAAAGACCCATCCAAAATACAAGGGACTGCACTCACAGTCCAGTCAGCGGGTTCTGGAGGAACTCGCTGAAGCCTTCAACTCATGGTACTCCAGTGACGATGACAGGGACAATCCACCCGGCTACCGCAAAGAAAACTGCTACGACAACCAAGGCCGCCGCGTCCACGAAGAACACCCGCGATCCACTGTAACGTGGAAGCAACACGGTATCCGACACGACACGAAAAACAACCGTGTGCGCCTCTCAAAAGGTGCGAACCACAAAGAACACCCAAAAGCGTGGGAATACATCCTCGTCGAGTACGAGACACGCCCCGGTGTCGAGGTTGAGAACCTACAACAGGTCAGGGCGGTCTACGACAATGCGAAGGAGCGATGGGAACTCCATCTCGTCTGCAAAGACGAAATCGAGACACCCACCGCACCCGGCACCGAGACAGCGGGAATCGACCTCGGTATCAGCAACTTTGCAGCTGTCGCCTACAGCACCGAGGACGCCGACCTCTACCCCGGCAACCGCTTGAAGCAAGACGGATACTACTTCCCGAAAGAAATCGCCAACTGTGACGACAGCGGTGGTGAACGGGCCACTCGACTGCACCACAAGTGGTCGGAACGCCGCACTCACTTCTTTCACTCCCTGGCGAAACACATCGTTGAACGGT
>SL_4KL_010_BRINEDRAFT_10002604_pt1 | contig 10208 bp, 6 predicted proteins | sample SodLak_010_BRINE_2_FD_10664 | JGI IMG/M metagenome (IMG submission 10664) | reverse complement strand
GCGCACACACACACACACACACACACACACACACACACTCACACACAAACACACTCACTCACACAAACAGATGAGCACGCGCTTACTTGTGCAGGTGTGATTGCCCGAGGCACTTGACTGGGGCAACTTGCCAAGAGGAGCTGCTGGATGACCAGCTGAAAATACGCTGCTCTAGCCTGGGATACAATAGTGTTGATACTTGTAGGCGGGGGCACAACACGTGTCTGAACAATTGCAACCTACGCGGTGCTTGCGAGAGGGGGTTCTGCAGATGCGAGCCAGGTTTGTTGCACTGAATATGTGAATGAGCTTGCTCGCCTTGATGCACTCGTGTGCACTGCTGCGGATTTACCAACCTTTGGCATGCATGGTTGCCGGCCAGAATGTGTCGCTCACTGGCCATGGAGGTTGTACCTGGCAGCTAACAGGAAGGCCTGACATGTCTCATGTAGGAGCCTGTTGCATACATCCCGGATGTAGCATACGCTCCTGCAGCTCTTGCATGCGTCTGCAGCCCTGCCGCAGGGGTATCAATTGACCTTTGAGTGAAAAATATCCAGTGACCTTTTGAGAGGCAGAGGCAGCAGCTGTGTCATGCAGCCTTGACGCAGAGGTATCAATGACATTTTTGAGGTTAAGATGTAGAGCAACCTTTGAGAGGCAGAGGTATCAATAGCATGAATGAGGCAAAGGTATAGAGCAACCTTTGAGAGGCTGAGGTATCAATAGCATGAATGAGGTTAAGGTATAGAGCAACCTTTGAGAGGCAGAGGTATCAGCTGTGCCATGCAGCCTTTCCTCCTACCTGCATGTGAAATGGGGCGAGAAGCCGAGCATACATGGTATCTTTTCTGACATCTGCATGCTAGCTCGGTTACCGTGTAAGCGGCCTTTTGCGTAGACTGCCATGCAGTAAGCCGATCCACTGCTTTGGTTGGCTTGTGTGTTCACCTTTCTCATCATGTTGGCTGCCAACAATTTTTCTATTGCATGGGTTGGTTGGCTACCTTTCCTGTAGCATGGTCACAGCCTGCATTCCCCAGCGCATGGGGTGGTTACATATGTTTACAGCTCTCCCCATGCGCAGCCCTTACACGTCACCTCTTTTGCGCAGCCCTTATATACTGCCTCTTTGCGCAGGCTGACCCTCGTGCTCTGTATATGCACTGCTGCCCTGCGAGCACAGGTCACTTTGGGGCGGACTGCTCATTGAGCCTGGACGACCAGGGGCGTACCCAGATTTTGCAGGTAGGTGCGCCTGCACATTGCTGCCTAATGTCTGCCTGTGCAGGGGCTCGCCATTGCCTGGGGCACCTCCGAGGTCCGTCTGGTTTGCCTGCACGATCCTGCTTGGGGTACACAAGGAGGAACTAAAGCTGTGGCTGGGGGCGCGTGGAGCAGTGCCCGGCGTCCACCTGGTTACGAGCCTGCTGGTTATCGACGTGGAAAACTGATTTGTGTCCAAAAAAGGCTGGACCTGCCCTTGGTTCTTCACTCATCTGCTACACTGCTTCCTTCTGCAGAAGCATCTGCCTGGGCAATGTCTTTTGCAGGCCAAGCGCTTAGCCCCTGTGCTTAGCCCATCTGTGCTGGGCAATTTCTTTTGCAGGCCAAGCGCTTAGCCCCTCGGAATGCTGATTTTCGTTGCCCGCCATGACATGTTGTCATACCTCATGATGCGTGCATGCATCCTGCTTTCGCTTGTCATGTATCCCCTTTGTTCCTTCTCATGGTGGCCTAGATTTGCTTGCACAGTCTCTTGGACAACCTGGGAATGTTCATCACAGTCCCTACATGGCAGCAGATGAGCTTGCAGCTATACTTTGTTGGAGCTCATACTTAGCTTGGCAAACTATAGATGCCCCTGTAACCAGAAGTACCAGGTGACCCATGTGCGCATATCAAACGTTGTATCTTGGCATCGTATGTCTTTTTGATCAAGTGCATGTTTGCTTTACAACATCCATTGTTTGCCTCTATGGTTGTAGGGCACTGGGTACACGACACGCTCCAAAAAGCCCTGGATCTATTCGTACGACTTGCCTCCAGAGTTTAACACGTGGTAAGCGATTGTTTTGTATGGATACCCAAGGTGAAGTACAGATGCGTTGGCTGGTGCGCACCCCTGCAGCTGAAGAACAGGCCGACCTGCAGTTCATTAGCAGCAGCCACCTCCGCCGCGCACTCCGAGTCCTACATTGTGCCAGACGATACCTTTGAAGACATATGGCATACAGGGGCAGGTTAAGGGGGGGCAGCGCAGGCCGGTGAGAGTATGGTCAAGAAAGGCCTTCAAGTGCAAGGACCTGCCCTGGCACTCGTGCACCTCATGCGCACCTTGTGCACCACCCTCCTTCTCCTCCCTTGGTTCAGAAAGGCCCCATCCAAATGCCACAAAGCAGTCCCTAGGTCCCACCAGGCTTGCTTACAGAATAGCTTATGGATACTACCCCCAAAATGGCAGCTGCTTTGCGTCATGAGGTCTTCAGTGCACAGAACCAATAAGTCATGGCAAAAGCTGGCCATCAAACATCAGCCGTAACCTTTAGGCTACATGATGAAGCATATGACACAGCATTCTTCAATGGGCAGCTGCAAAGCAAGAGGCTCCTAAAGGCTGGCATGGGCTGAGGTCAACTGAATCCACCTTAATGGGCAGTCAGTAATTGCTCAGCCGTTTGAAATAAAAACATACAGCATGCTTGCAGATTAAGCATTGTGGTGCTGCTAGGAAGAGCCAGTACATGGTTCAGCTCGCATTCCAAGTGCAAAGCTCACAAATAAGCATGTGTGCCCTCTGTCATTCTTGAACGGTTGCGCAACTGTGAGGCTGCGTGCTAAGGAGTGGCCAAAGGTGCAAATCTAAGATGCGGGGTGCAGTCTTGAACTGCATCTGGCACTTCGCTCCTGATGCTTGCAGTGCCATACCCTCTGATCTTATCTGGAAAACCAGGCTTGTGATGGGAAGTTGCAATCAAAGGCAATTTCTTACATGCTACAAAGGTGCTTCCTTGCCTGGAGGATCGTAAGCGATGAAGGTCAAGTTGCCTGACATGATAACGTGGGATGTGCGCTTGGTCTATTGCTATGCTTGCGCGCACTCCTGCATGCTAGGGTATACCTGTCGCGCAATGTGGATCGGCCAACATTCTTTTATTTCTGGCAACGGCTGCTTGGTGCTGGAGCTATCACAGCTGACCCTTCAAAAGCAGACTACTTCTTCATACCCGTAAGTCTTTGCTAAGCACCAGGCATGTCATCCCGAATCACAAATGAGAACTGCATGCTGTGCACCTGCCTTGAAACACTTACCTCTCATTCTTATTCCTCTGTGCACACATATGCTCATACACACACCACACGTATTTTTATACACTTGCCTGGGTGCAATTTGTCCTAGCTTATGTATATGTATGCATGACACTGAGGGTTCATGCTTGACAGCTGCTGGCATGCATGCTTGTGTGACTCTTCCAGGTTTACATGCGTCATCCTACTGACAACACAAAGCTACTTGTACGAGCACTGGACTACATCAAGTCCACATGGCCTTTCTACACTAGAAGCCAGAGAGGAAGCCAGAGAGGAAGCCATTTTGTCATCCATGTTGGTGAGATGGTTCACTGCTTGCAACTATTTATTGAGTGCCAAAAACTCTCCTTTTGATAGGCACTCCTTACCAACCATACCGTCTTTGAAGCATACTGGCGGAAATTGAAACACAATTCACCAAGATAATGATGCACAGAGATCAAGGCCGGCCTTCTACCTGTCAAAGCTCTGGATATTGAGAATGACTCTAAAGCATAGGATACACCAATGTATTTTTCTACATACATAATACCAGCATACATGCGGGCAACTCCGTACATGCCCAGATTTCCAACTTCCTCAAAATCAAATGAGAGAAGGGTCATTAAAAAGCCCTCAAAGAGCCTGTTCATTTTATTCAATTGGAAATGGGAAAATACACAACGTTTAGATTGCTATGATAACACTGCAGCGCTTAAATTGATGGCCACCAAAGCAATGCAACTGCCTTCATGTGTTGATGTGTTCAAATCCGCAGATGACCCGGAAAGATGCTCTGCAACACTCATTCTTGAACCTTTCCACCTTCAAAAACTAGTTATCATGCACACTCTCTGTCTTCATAATTAATCACCTTTTGATACCTTTTTATTCAAAAATCTTTCTCCGTATTTGGTCCATATTAGCGTTCCCTGTCTCAGGGTCCCCTCCAGGGCGTCAATACCGGGATGCTTGCAGGTGCTTGCTATGTGTATGCCTGCTAGATGCTCAGCCAAAAGCTGCTGCTGCCTCTCCAGCGTGGCAGTTCCTTTGCAGGCTTTTGCTGGAGGGTGGCTGCTGGTGTTGCTGCAGAATTACTGATGTTTAGCTGCTTTTCCACAATCCTCCCCGCCAGCAATCAACTTGAGGTAGCAATGCTGCTCATCCCCATCCCGACCTCGCCATGACAGGGTTTGTGCCCACCAGGGTAGCCTGGTGCTACAGGACTTAATCTGATATCCACCTTTGCCTCCCTGATTGCCCTTCTTTTCCAGCTCTGCATCCTTTGCATTCCCCGGCACTTGCTCTTTGGAAGCAATTTGGCATTCATCTCGGAAGATTGAAAACTGTTTTCTTTCTACAAGGATTGCCCTTTCTTCAGGCCGCTCACCCTTGCAAATCCCTTTAATTGTGATTTTTTTAAGTTAATTTTTCTTACTTTGGGGGGTGGGGTGGTGCAGGGAGGCCCTTAGGAAGGATACCATTTGCGCAAGACTCCAGAAATCCCTTGTTTGGGGTTTTGTTTGTCAGGAAGAGCGTATGTTGTTTGGGAGGATATCCGAGGAGACAAGGTTTTTATGTGTGTAAGATATGCAGCCGCAGGTTTAACCGTTGATGCTTCTCTATGCCAATCATGCATTGAGATTATGCCGTCTGGTTATATAACCAGGCTTACACTTGTGAGGTGCCACACATGGTGAGGAGTGTCAGGCAAGTACAAAGGTAGAGGGATGGTTTTCACTGCCATTTTCAAGGCCTTAAACTGTCATTTTTAGGAGCACTTGCATACCTAAAAGGCTTTCTTTGTATGCATGAGGACAAGCTCTCATATATAAGGAAGGGTAAATAGGGTGGTCCAATTCACCAAGGAGACTCGCTGAGACTTGGCGAGACTCGTTGTAGATGGGTAGGGTGGGAGATTAACGTTAGAAAACTGCATTTCACAGGCTTCTTCTTTTCACCTGAGAATTTCTAGGTTACCTCCATTTAATTAAACAATTTAATCTACCAGGATCGGGCCTCCCACAAGTCACATGCTGTTCCGTCCTCTTCCCCCCAGTCCTTTACCCCTTCCAGTTGCTCGTTCCTAGTCAACTTCTTTTCAAGCAGCTGCAGGCTCTAGGTCATCCCCTATTAAGTCCAAAATGCTTCATCGGATGTGCTCTTGTTCACGCTCCAAAGCGTTAAGAGTGCTCGGAGAGCAGCTGTGGTGCTCAGTGTGCAGCTGACAAACTAACCAGTTTGCTCACTGGCACGACTGTGGTACAAGCCATGTGGTGCGCATCAGCCGCACCGCGGCAAGGGCAGCTGCACATGCATGCATGAAATTCCTGAGAAGACCACTGGCCAGGCTGACGCGCAGGGGTTGGAGAATGTTTCCTCCTTCTCTTCCCATCATTTCTCACTTTGGAGATGGCATCAGCAGGGTGATAGCTTCCTGGGAGGATGGTGAATCCTTTGCATCACCCTGTGAGTCATTTCCAAGCTCACCATCACTTTCTGCACTACCTCATCCCTCGCTTAATGATCACATTTGTATACTTCCAGCATTAAGGGGAAGTTGGGGGTTTGTTGGCTTTTGTTGATTTTTGGTGATCTCCATGCTGGAAACGTGACACCCGTCACTGACGAGGGTCCCCCCAATCCCCCAAAGAGACTTGTCGTGTCTTGGCGAGTCTTGTTTGCCGCGAGTCTCAGCGAGCCCACTGCCTAGCCTTACTCATACATAGGCAAGGACTGATGCACCATGGCTTCATGCGTAGGAGTAGAGGAGAAAAGATTTCAAGTGTGCACATGCGCAGCAACCACGCTTTGCAGTATTTCCACCATCCTGTCCTGGCACTCTCACTTAATTCACGGTCAGTTGACTGTCATGCACAACCTTCTAAGCCATGATTCAGGTTTATGAACGTGGGCGCCTGCAGCATTGCAGGCTCCTTATGAACAATGCAGTCATTCTTATGTAGCTGCTCGAGGGCCTGTCAAAGGAAGCTTTTTGAGTGCTATTGTTGGTCTCAGGAAGCTATGAAATACAAGTGTGCAGTCACTGACAGTCAGGCCGCGAAGTGAGGGGGGGTGCACTGAATTAGGACACTATCTCCCAAGCCTTTTTAAAGTTTTATTCAAGTGGGCAGATAATGGTTATGCTTGAAAAGAGAGAAATCGGAAGAAGTGCAGCTGCTGGGCCCCAGAAATTTTTGGGAAAAGGGACGTTCCCAAAATGGTCTTTGTTCATCCCCTGTATATTCACTGTTTGTACAAATGCGTTCTCCCACAACTCTAAGCATATCCATTCAGAGCAGCCTTCTTTGTGCATCAAGTAGGCAGACTGGCTTCTACAGGGCTGGTAGCAAAAATTTGGGTGCGGGAAATGAGAGCAAAGGTCAACTATGAGCAGTTGTTCCCACAAACAACCCCCACCTCATTTCATGGCATTTTTCATTACTGATTTGCGTGCATTTGTTTTCTATTCTACATCCATAAAGGGATAGTCAGTAATACCTCTGACTCCCTGTACTCTGGCAACTACACCAGAAGCTGGCATTTTGCTGCATTTGTAAGTGTCAACCAAGAGAGGCCAGATATGTGCTGGCCTGGGTGCAGGAATTACATTGTAGCGTCCCTGACAGGCCTACCCCCACTAAATCAATTTGTTAGAAAGTTGTTCTTGCGCTCAATATTACTGCTCAAAATCACTAATTTGTTAGAAAGTTGTTCTTGCGCTCAATATTACTGCTCAAAATCACTATTTTGTAGCTACAAACTCCTGGCATCATATTCCATCGATAATCATCAGAATTTGTCACCATTAGAGTCATTGACATGAAGCCGGATGCAATTTTTTACAACAGGGTACCTAAGAGAGATCCAGCAAACCCATCCCCCTTTGCTATGCTGAAATGCCCCCTGTTTTAGGCCCTCCAGCTACTACGTGATCAAATGAACACTCTTGTGACTGTGTATGTGCATTTTTATTCAGACACAATCCTCAGCTCATGTCAGCCTTGAGACCTGGGCTAGAATTGTGCTGCGTGAAACAGGGGACTGGGGGAAGATGGAGGCGTGGTGGCGTTTAAAGGAAGAAGTAAAAAACAACTTAACTTGGCTTACACACTGGGGATTGCACAACAATACGTAAGTAGAAGCTTGTCTTTTTGCTCCAAAAGCTTCATCCTGCTTTTTTCTGGACAGAAACAGTGTGTAACGCTTTACCACTCATCTACATACATGGCCAGCAGACACTGCAAATGGCAGGCACGCTCCTATGCAACCATTGTTTTTGCATCAATGCAATAAGTACAACGTGAACAAGTGTTTGTGTGCTTAAATAACATGAGCAAGAGGTGTGCCTACAGGTTTGAAATCATTACCTTTGCTGAGAACTAGCATTGGCTGCCACAGCAAACTGTGTAAATTAGAAGCGTCACAAATTTCAACTAATTTGACAGATACTGGGCTCCCCTTCTGGTGAAGTGCCTCAGTTCCTGTGGCTTGCTGCATCCATGCCATGCTCCTGGCACTGATTTGGGCTTGCAAATGCTAGAACCCTCATAATTTGCTGGACAGAATAAGACAACGTAGTCAATCTTCTTTATAAAACTTAAGAGCTGAGTCCACAAATTGTCTTGTAATTAAGTTCTTGTTCTGCAAGCCATCACTTGCTCCAGCTTGATGCATCTGTGAGGTCACCCTTTACCTTTGTGGATACAACAGGCTTCATCTTCTGTGCTCTCTTTTCATAATAATGTTTTTTGCAAATGTTTGCCACAGGAAAAAGAGGCATTGGCAGGTGGCACATGATCCTAGTCAAGTAAGCAGGGACATTTTGGGTGTGAACATACAGCCTAGGACGGTCAGGCATGATCCACTCCTAAATGGTCAAAAGAAAAGTGCTCAAACCGGCACTGCACGCATATTCTTTTGTGATTGCAAAGCTAGGACAGTCCATCTAAGCACAGGTCACTTCTTTGCTGCAATTTCACGGAAAAGATCCACAGACCCTTTCAAGTTGGATTTAATACCATGCTCATGATCACTGTTGTCATCAACATAATTCTCATTGGCGGCAGCGTTGTCGTCACCATGGCTACCACCATTGTCGTTGTTGTTGTGGACCACTGTAGCTATGCCCAAACCAGTGATAGCCACCAAAAAGAATACTTATTTGTCCGATTTTGTCTATGCAGTGTTTGCACAAAGTCAGGATGCCTGAACAAGGGTCGAATTAAAGTAGATTTCTGTTCTAAGTGCTGTCTATGCATGAATTGCATTGATACAGGATGTGGTCATCCCTGTCATCACGCCTCATACCAGACTTGCTGTGTTTGGGCACGACAAATCTATCTTGCACCCTAGAGCAAAGAACATCCCTCCAAAAGACAAGGTTTGGCAGTAAGATACTTTTCTGTGTTTGGTCAGGAGTTCGAAGAGCAATCATGCCCAAAGTATATGGCTATGAACTTATTTGTCATGTACATGTGTACAACTGAAACATTAGTATGCATCCGCTTAGCAGGAAGTTCCCCAAATATAGGTCTGGCGCATAAGCAACTCCGTGACATTCGGCATGGAATATGTTAAGTTGCCTTGGTTGAGCAGGAAATGGCTCTCTATTCACAGCAGCATATTCACTTACCTATTTTGCTTTGCAGATTTTCTTCCACGCAGGTCGAATCTGTGGGGACAATCACCCACCAGACCCCAATACTCCTTGGCCCTACAACTGCCAGGAAGCAAAGCGGTATTCAGGAGGCGTGCGTCAGAGGGTAAGTTTTGAGAACGCACGGTCTTAAATGTGCTTGCATGCTTTGTTACCTGAATCAATTCCCATCAGTCTTATCATCTCAAGCCCTGGCCTTGATTGATTATTTTCCAGGCTTCTGAAGAGTTATAGATTGCTGAAATAGCTATTGCTTGCTGCCATGCAATATCTCATCTCCATGTCTCTCTATCGTGATGCATTCTGCTCAGGTCCATGCGAGTAGGCCTTGCCCTCAACTTGTCAATCCTGTTTGTATATGTGACTGACCGTTGGTCACAGGAGTGCATTTATCGAAACAGGCCGTGGAATTGCTTGCAGATTTATTACCACCACCATAATCGTACTGGCTACCACATCACAAATCACATTCCAAAGTACGCACAACAACTGAGGACGTCCAAGTTCTGCTTGTCTACGCAAGGAGGCGGGCATGGAAATAGACAAGTCATCGGTGCATTGGCTGGGTGTGTTCTTGTGTCGATAGGTAAGGCTACTTGTGGGCTCTGCTGCCTCATCATGGAGCCTTTTTTCTTCGAATTAGCTCGGGCATGCGGTTGTCCCCATGAACATCGGTCACCCCTCGGAGCCAAATTATCTGGCTCCACACCCTTTTCTCAAATTTATCTTGGCACCTTATGCACGGTTTGGGGCCTTGGGTGGCGTATCGAGTGGCTGATGCCTTTGTCAATCTTGCAATACTTAGTGCTGGGAGGGGGGCGGGAAGGGGGGCTGTCTGCAAGCCAAAGCGCAGCAGAGAAGAAGCAACCCCATCCTGTGTACAATGCTGGAGTTACAGAGGCTGGCCTTAATATCATCATCCGAACCACAGTTTGTTTTCTATAGATTTAAGCTGATCAGGATTGCCATGGGTGCCAGAATCTGAGCAGTCTTCTATAAATTTGGAGGCGCTGTAAGTGGGTCTGTACGCGGATGATGCATGGGTCAAGCTCTTGGGCCACCCTCATCAGAGTGTGTCGCTCTTGCTTGCCCCTCAATTTGAAATAAGGAAGAAGAAATGAATTATGAAATCGAAATTGCAACAGTCCGACACAGAACCTCGACGTTGCCATCTGAAGAGCTCAACCTTACTCTTGCTCATTGCTGCTGCTGCTGCTGCTGCTCATGCTGCTGCTCATGCTCATCTGGCTTTAGCATT
>SL_4KL_010_BRINEDRAFT_10002601_pt1 | contig 10209 bp, 8 predicted proteins | sample SodLak_010_BRINE_2_FD_10664 | JGI IMG/M metagenome (IMG submission 10664) | reverse complement strand
TTAAACCAGAACAACCATAAACTTCCTTTTTTCTTCATGAATTAATCGTTTTTTATGAGCAGGCTAGCAGTCGCAATTCTTGACTGAAGGCCTTATCCTTGCAAACCTTGTAAACCTTAATCGTGCTTTGTTTCGCACCCAACAACATCTTTAGAAAGCAAATGTGGTGGATGTGGGCTTTGGTTGTAGCAACAGATTTTAATGGAATAAAGGGAAAGAGTTGTGCCACTTGGGTTCTCCCTGCTGGCGTCACGACGGTTGTCTCTTCTTCTCTTTTGCTTGTATGTATGTGTGAACGAAAGTCACTTCTGAAGTACTTTTTTGTCAGAAGCTAGTGTTTATTGTCAGGCTGCCAATGGCGGTAAGGCTGATTGGTTTGTGCCTGGTCATTGCCAGCATATAAGTGGAAAGAAAAGATAAATGGCTGGTCATTGCCAGCATAAAAGCGACAATCGTTTATACCATCATGGTATGATGTCTTTTTCATGCTATTCCAGACATCAGGACAAAAAGATAATAATGGATTAAGTAACGGCTGGCTTGACCCCAAACTTGAAACATACAGAATTGAATGCTTTTCAACAAATTTGTTTCACTTGAACTTCTAGTATAAGTTTTTAGAACATTTTAATCATATAACAGGCAGCTGACTGAGGAATAGAGAGGATGCCTATCACTCTTAATAGTTTGAAGACTCATTTTCGTCGATTTAATCAGGGAAGTAATATTACAGTGTGCAAACTATATTATGGCAGTGTGCGCAGGTAAAACTTTTGTGGTCATTTTTGTTTTTGATTATAACCTTGCAGGAACACCAAAGTGTTTGCCACACGTCCTTAACAATAAAATTTAATAGGAGCTTCCAAAGCAGGGAGCTGTTTGAATGATGTGTCATAAAATCTGCTTCCACAAAGCATATTTCCCATTCTTACTCCAATGCCGTGATTATCCTTGCCATCTACAGCCCTGCATCCATACGGGCCTTTTTCTTCAGTGGCTTGTCATCTTTTGCTGCGGGCCCCATCATCGAAGTCGCCAAGCCCCCAGACTTAAGTCGTAATTCTTGATTGCACCTGAACAGGTCGCCATAGGAATTACTGCTGAAGGTCTCAGCCACCCTTTGCAAAACCTTATTCCTCCTGATGCCTGCTGCTTGGGGCCCTGCACATTCATGAATAGAGCAAGACGGCATGAGTAAGCGCAGCGCAGTATTGACATGCATACAAGAAACATGCCAACATGACTCTGGGCATGTTCACCTGCTTTAAACAACATGTGCTTAGAACAACATGCTGAGCGCTGCATCAAAAACCCACCAACCCTACCAAATGTTTGTCTCCTTCAGTATTACAAGTGACCTGACACTGCCCCTCTCAGTACAAATCATTTAAATGATCGTTCTAGCATGTCAGCTTTCTAGCATCAAGCGCATGCATTCCTAAGAAGCATAGGATAAAGGGAAATAAGACCCTGGAATGCTAGGACCTACAGTGCAGTATCAAGACAGTGAAAGGCCACCATCTGCTTTCACTGCCAGGAACATCCTCAGAAAGCATCCACATGAAGGTTTCAAACCACAACTGATGTGGGGAATGTATTCTCTGCCAACGTGTTTTCTTTCATCGTCATGCATGAGCATTGCAGAATCCATACATCATTCAGCTACTAGAAACGCATTACTTGCAGAAGCAGATTCATAAAGAGGGTTACTGTGACAGGGAAGACAGTAGACTTGTCACACATTATGTATTGCACTTTATTGACACCCCCAAACATGCACTTGTCCTAAAAACCATCATTGCTCATCTACCATCTCTCTGCACTTGTGCTTTGTGCAGTGCCCAATCAAACATCTCCCTTACCGGTAGCTTCTCCTCCATTGACACCAGCTGTCTTCAAGTCATTCAGGCTGTCAAGAGCAGCTGCATCCATTGCAAGAAGAAGCTCATCACCATCAAAATCTTCAACCTGGAAAAAGAGAAGGACATAGCATGTCTTTCATTGAGCACGACTTTTTGAGCAGACAAGCATGCACAGCCACGTAAGCGTAAGCATGCGCACGCATGCGCGTGCACACACAAGAACATTCCACCACTGCCACCACATGTACACAGAGTGCCCACACTAAAGAATATGCAACCAAATTCATGACAGGCGCTGCTCACGCCAATGATTAAGCAACTAAGCAAGTGGAATCACTTCCGGATGTCATAGGAAGAGGATTTACTTGAACTTGTTTCATCGCTGCCTTAGGAAGCTGGAAATACAAAAACAGCTGCCCAGGACAATATGTGCTTACCCTTTTGGCCATCATCCATTCAATTCTTTGGTTAAATGCTTGATTAGCATGCAAGGACTTGACAAACACAGTCTAAAAAGGACCTCTACACTTAAAACACTGTGCTGTCCATTGTGTAATCGTGGCATCATCAAAATTGGTCCATTTTATACACTTACACAACCTTCCCCACTGTCAGCAGTTGAAAGCATCTCGGCAAGCATGCACAGTGTCTCCAGCTCAAGGAGCAAGCTGGAATAGCCACGTTGCTCACCTGCAGAAGTAAAATACGTCAATGACAAGAGATGGGTCGATAGGGTCTAATTAGAATGCCAAAGAGGCTCTATAAAGGCTCAATCAAATAGGCTCTTATGAGGCTCTACAGAGCCTCGACGAGTGTCTGCCAAACCCCTTTACCCATCCCTATCAATGACTGATTGGAATGATTGGAAAGAATACTTCTATTGTCTGAACTTGTAGGGCTTAAGTTTGGGGGCAGCTACAGCCCGAATGGTTGCATAATTGTGCATCTTTGTAGTGTAGGGTCTTAGTGACATGCTGGCCTCAATAATGATATGGTTATACAAGGCCATGAAATGTCCATTTCCTGATGCACTTTGTACCTTGACTGCACTATTAGGCACCTGGCATTGTATGGAGTCAAAATCATGGATGAACCTGTTGGCTTGGATGGGGGAATTGCTTGGATTTCAAGCCTGAATTGGCAGAATCTGCAACCAGCACGAGCCACCATAAAATTATCTTAAACTATGAGATGTTGTTCAACTAGGTTTCCAAGTTGGAAACCTAGTTTGGAAGTCAGCTTTTAACCCTCCTTAGCACACATCCGACTGATTTCAGTCATCTCTTTATTTCACATCTTGCGCCAATTTACAATTACTGACAAGGGCAACTGCTTATGCTTCTACGTTACAAGGACACCAAAAGGCAAACATAATGTGATTTGGTGTTTTAGGCGTTGAAGATGTGCAGATCCCTATGGAATTTAGGACAATGTCAAAAAGCTCATAAGCAGATTCATTGATTCAATATTTGAGTGATATCAAGCAAAGAGAGCGAGTTGGGCAACTACTTCTTAGAAACATATGCAAAAAATAGCATACTGAGCCTCAGCTAGCCTTTCCTGCCATACGTGCTGAAGATTGTCAGGCAGCTAATCGAAGCCCCAAACGCTTCTTTCAACTGCAAACAGGCTCTCAGTTTTTCTTTCAATCTTCCCACGTACAGTCACTGCAGACGGTCTCCCTGGCTTGAGTCTGTTTTGTTTCAGCGGGCAGCAATGCACACCAGCTTAAAAAAATTATAGGTTTCTGAAAGTATTTCTTAAGGAGACGAAACAAATGCCTAATCTGCTGCTGCATATGCTAGATCTAACAGCCATTGATTGGCCTATTCCAGATCACCCAGACCTGGACCATTTCAGATTTTTATTTATGAAATGGTGCTCTTTAGCCTGGTATGTGCAGCAAGAGCAAGAGCATGAATGATTGCCAGCAAGCTCTAGAGCATTTAAAAAGTTCCAGGTATCGCCAAGCGCCATTTGCATTATGAATGCGTCGCCCAATTTTGATTTACTTATGCCTGTGCGCATGCACATCTTCTAACAAGTATACACCTACCAGGATAGTATTTCCGCGCCTCACACTCCATCGCCTCCGCTGAGACCCTGTGGAACTGTTGGCACTTTCTGAGTAGAGCTTTGACACCATCAACAGTTGGGGTGGCCATGTCTATCAGGTGATACTTACCTGCGAGCATGGTAAGTGGCTGTGTACATAGGCATGTGTGCCCTGTACTTATGCCCCTGGAGGTGGAACACCTTGTAAGGCACCAGGAATTGTGCCACTCACTTGTCTGCAATTTCTAAACTATCTCTGTATTGAATTGAATGGAGATGACCAAAGGCAGGAGAGGTATGACTCATGCCATATGAGCTACAAACAATCTATACATATGCATGCTTCACGTACCGCCACACTCTCTTTGGGCCTGATCCTCAGCTATTGCCAAGCGCTTCTTGATGGCCATGCGCAGTGCAGACAAGTGCTCCTGTTCCCATTCCTCCATCTCTGACAGCAGCCGCTTCCGTTGCTCCGATTGCTCCTGGAATTGATTTAAAGGCTCGTATGTGTGTGCAGCGTTTGCATAGCATTGAGGCTGCAAGAGAGAGGTCAATGCTGGTGAGAGGCAAGAAGTCTTACCTAGGACCAGCCTGAGATCCTAAATCTGAGCCTTGTGCCATGGCATAGCCCTATGAGTAATTGGGTGTGTGCTGGGCCCCACTTGCAATAGATAAGGCTTCAGCTTGCAAATGTAGACTACCTTACTCCTTACATGCACTGTTCTTACTTTCTAAGGACAAAACAATGCCTGTACTATTGGCCGCATAGCAGTCAAACATTGTAAAGTGGTGGTCAAGCAGGGAAATAGGGAAACACACTATGGATTGGTAATAGATAGGGTTAGATCACAAGCAAAGCACATTAGCATGAGCTAGCAATCCTCCTACCTTAACTTTGCGTCCCCTTCCCATGCTGTGAATGCTGGCGTGGTCAAACTCGTCTTCAGAGCTTTCTGCTTCACTATCATTTCCAGAACTGTCTGCTGCCTGCATTTGTTCGCAGAAATTCCTTCCACTTTGCCTTGCAGCCATATTCCATCCAAAAGTATTGCAGACCTGGTAATAGCCATGCGTGTGAAAGTACAAAAACTCTGTTCCATGCAGACATGCGCGCAAGTGCATCATACTCTTCGATCATTGCTAGCTCAAACCCACGCCCTTCCACTCTGGATTTCTAAATTTACTATGGTACATGTATTGCTGCTGCTGCTTCTGCTGCTACTGCTGCTGCTGCTGCAGCAGCTGCTGCTGCATCGTTATCAATGATAACGATTAGGGATGGGTAAATAGGGTCTGATCAAAATGCCAAAGAGGCTCTATAGAGGCTCAAATAGGCTGTAAAGAGGCTCTACTGAGCCTCAACGAGGGTCTGCCAAACCCTATCACCCATAATTAGTATCATCACGATCAACCTAGGTTGCAGCAGCCCTCTCATTTGCGTATCGCCAGCTCAACAGCTCACCATAAACGCCGCCAGCTGCTGCCGGGTAGCAGCCGGTCTCGCTGGTGCGCGGCCACCCTGTGCACAGGGCTTGTTGCTCCTGCGTGCCTCCGCCAATGCTGCGCTCAACTGGCCCGGCTGCTGCTGTGTGCACCAGTCCCACAGCGGGAACTGCTGCACCAGGGTTTCAGGCCTGCAGTCATAAAGCATGCATCTGCATGCGCTGGACAATGTGTGCACCATTAGACTGAAGGAAAGACACAGGCACAGCTGTAAAAGAATGTTCTAGAACATTAAAGTGTTCACTCTGTTGCAATTGAGACCAAGATTAAAAAAGCACAATGATTTATTCACAAACCATGAATCACATTTCATCGTGTGGTATATATTAAGGTGTTGAAATGCCAGTCAATAAAAGCAGACATGGCAGAGCAAGCTCTCATACCTCAATTGCACAGATCATCTGCAATTTCATATAAATCTCCACACTCACCATACCACGAGTTGCCCTGCCCTTGTGCTATCTGTCCATGCTTACCTGTACAGACATTGCACTTTAATTTCTTTAAGTGCACCCTAGGTGCGTCTGCGCCTAACTGGGCTGTACTACGTGAGTGTGGGCACGAACCTCTGCATTCTATAGGTTTAGAGCTACCATTAAATTTTAAAACAGCTTGTTGTCCTCTATTAGTGCCACTTGTAAGCAGGCCCTTCACGAAGACCTCAAAATGGTGCCTCGGGCTTAATCTTGGGCTTTGGATACTTCGCGCGTCTTTGTGGGATTGCAAGGCTGTGACACATATGTACAAGCTTTCTTGCAGGGGCACCCTATTTGTTACTCAAATTTCACTGTTGAACTGAGGTTTAGGATGAGGAAAGTGTGGAGGGACATTGCTGACATGACCCCTCTAGAAAGCAACAACAGGTGGTGACTATCATTCTTGGTTTGCCTGTCCCCTCCCAGATCTTCAAGCTGATTCACGCACTCGTGTGCAGAATGGGGGTGCACCCCTGATGCCACCTCACTATCTGCACCTTGACCTCCCTAAGCATGTTATGAGGAATGCGAGCAGGTTTTGTTTGCATTCACATACTCTCGCGGTGGAATGCTCCATCTGGCGCGGTGAAAATGGCCACTGTAACAAATGCTCTTGTGCTGCTGTGCAAAATGAGGTCTTTGATTTCCTTTCTCAACTGCACAATAAACTCAGCCATTTAAACTTGGACAAAATGGACTCTTTTTCCATGCTATTTTTGGCTGGCAAAGGCCAGCAGCAAACCAATCAGCCTAACGACCAGGCTGGCAGCTACCCTAACTAGTAATTATCTGTGCATGCTTGCATTGTGTATTCATTTGTGCGCACACATGGCGCGTGTGTGCATGTGTTTGTATGTGTGGATGTTCACTCACGCGACACCTGTGTTTGTATGTGTGGATGTTCACTCACGCGACACCTGTGTTTGTATGTGTGGATGTTTACTCACGCGACACCTGTGTTTGTACGTGTGGATGTTCACTCACGCGACACCTGTGTTTGTATGTGTGGATGTTCACTCACGCGNCACCTGTGTTTGTATGTGTGGATGTTCACTCACGCGACACCTGGGTGACTTTCTCTGATGGTCTCCATGATGACCTCGAATGCCCTGAGGTTGCCTTCAGGTGTGAGGTGCAGCCCATCACACAAGAACTTTGACTCCCAGCCCTGGGAAATCAACAGCAGACCGGAAAGCCGATCGTTGCATTGCCGTGATGTTACTAATGATGGCACTGATGGAGGAAAAAGAAACTGTTGCCTCCCTGCTAAGCTCTTGGTAGCAGGGTATTTAGGGCAAATACGGCATCTCGCCCGCAGCTGCGGATAACTATAGCAATTCAACCACACTCTGTAGCTTCTGATACTGATTGGAAATGTGACGATCTGATACTGTGACTTGTGATACAGGGGTAGACAAATTCCATGCCTACATCAAACACATGCACGCCTTGCATGTCCTGCTACAAACCTGCAAGCCATGCCCATTTGCCCCCACCTGTTAGCACACAGCCTCAGGTCACCCATAAGCCCTCGGTAAAGAACTAATGTTTCAAAAGGCACAAATAGCTTTGCTTTGCTCATGGCGGAAGTTGGCTTTGCGACTTCTCCAAGCACAGCAGTTGTGCAGGCAAGATGCTTCGCAGCTTCCGCAAGCAGGAAAGGCACCAGAAAGCAGGACAGCCACCCGCTTGCCTCTCCCTGTCCTATTTCGGGAAGTTATTTGTCGTCCTCCTCCTTGCACTGCTGCCCACTTGCATCTACAGCACCTCATCCCACAAGTCTACGCATGCCATGCCCGGTGCCGTGTCTTGCACCATCACTTTTGGAATGTGTGCTCTTAGTTTAGCTGTACAAGTCCTGACAAGCAATGGCCACCGCTTCTGCCCACACTTGCTTGCACGTGAGTTGCACCACAACTCACTGGTGTTTGCTGCATGACAGTGTGCAAGTCCACGCATGTCAAGCCCAGCGCTTTTGCCACTTCCACACAAGCCTCAGCATACTGAGACGTGTGCTCGTTGCTACGGTCAAGCGGCATCGATGCGGCAGTGGCCTCATTCGTTTTCTGCATGTGAGCGCATGTCGTTGCAAGGACAAGTGAGTTAATGTATATGTGTGTATGTGTGCATGTGAGAATGCAGGAGTTCTGTGCAGGCATGCCAGTGTGAGTGTGTACGAGTGCATGCTTATGCTTGTGCATACAAGCACGCCAGACAGAGAGTCTGGGGCCGCTGTGCTCCATCCCTTGCTCCGCCTTCCAAGCAATGCCCCATACCAGCTGCAGCACCTCGAACGCACCAGAACTTGCCACTCCTTTCGCCCCGCATCATGCACAGGTGGCGGGGTGAGCATGACCACCGTGGCAAAGCTACCGTGTTGCTGCACAGCCTTCACAACAGCAGCCAAATTCTCCTTGTACTCAGTCAATGGCACATGCTGCGCGGAGGATGGCCTGTGGAGCAGCAGGGGAGGTGGGGGGTTGTGGCAATTGGAAATAGCTCATCCTAAGAAACCTTGTGGCAATGGGAACTGGCAGGCAGGGTTGCATTGGGCGGAAGGGGAGGGAGGCGTATATCTGCTGTGTGGGCCAAGGGTCACATCTATCCAGGTCGCCAGGGACCTATACTCTTTTAGCTGAGGGTGTTTGACGGGCTCTCCTTGTGTCTTTGTTCTGGGTGCATGTGACAAATTTATCTTGTGCAGCAGCCAGCTATGCCATGAGCGAAGAATGCTTCTGGTGGACACGGCACGCTGGACACGATCTGTGGACTTCTGGCCAGCGGGAATTGACTCACAGATTCATACATGTTGGCTCGTAACTTATGAGTCATTAGTTAAATTGAATCAAAGCGCCCTGCCCTTCCGTGTCCTTCTTGCATTGCATTACATCATATAAATGCATTAGGCAGATCTGAGAAAGGGCGCCTGGTATCTGATCAACCAGCTGTAGGCAGCACTTGAACTATTTAACATACTTTGCATAGGTTTGTGCTTTTGTGCAGTGAGCTCTCTCCAACCGCACACCTTTCAAATCAAGTGTAAGATCTTAATACACTAAAGGACACAGCTTTCCTGTCCAAAAAACCACAAGAAGACTTATTCACAACTCCAATCCTAGAGAGATTATCAAAAAGTGGGCAAAGTAGGCAAATGCCTTTCTTTATTACCTATCACCACTCCTTTGATTTATTTGTTTGCTTTCGCACAGCCACACTCGCACGCACACACCCTCACCCACATCCCTACAGACTTGCTTACCCATCGCTGATGGCTGCATCGTTTGCCCCAAGCCACACGGTTGCCAAACCTTGGGTATCATGGCAGGGAATCCCAGCGAGGATTTCCTGCGCTTGGTTTGTAACAAGAACTTTTACGCATGCCAGTCATGAGTATTCTACTTGCAAGCGCATACCGCACCTTTGGCGCATCTTGCATCTAGGCAGCAAATGAACACGGTGCTATCACTCCCTTGGCCTGCGACGTCTCTTTTCCTTGTCCTCACATAAGAGCAAAATTCATGTAGCACACACCACAAGCATCCTTCTTAACACGCAGTTAATCTGGTCAGTATAATGAGCTCCGTTTCCCATGCATGATAGCAATGCGTGCAAGCATTTTCTGAGCCAAGCATGCCATGCTCAAAGGTAGGTCGTGATCAAACACATCAATTCCTCGCTCACCGGTAAAACCTCTTTAATCATGCGCGTGTTGTAGCCCCCATAGCCTCGGTGCATCACGTCAGCCTGTGACGAAACCACAGCGTGTGTTAAACATTGGCAGAATGGAGCAACCTCAAAGAGCCCCAAATACAAAGATGCAAGGGTACCACACAACTCGTGGCTTCTTTAGGGATGAAGCTTGAAGAAACAAGTTGCTCACGCACCTTGCGGCTGTAGGCCTGCGCGAGCCTGCCGACCCACCCTCCCTCATTATAGCCACGTTCTGTGATTGAATCACCTGTGCGAGTGAACACGTGCATGCTCACATGCGTTTGTGAAGACATACGTGCTCATGTACGCACACATGCTTACAAGTGCTTGCTTAGGCATGCAGGTGTGTTTAGCATGCGTATGTGTTTGTGCGTGTACATGCAAGGGTTTGTTTGTGCGTGCTTGTGTGCATGCACGTGTGTAAGCGCTTGTGCTTACATTTGTGTATGTGTGTATGTACAGACATGTGTGTGTGCGTGTGTTTGTGCGTCTGTGTATGTGTGTGCGTGCGCGCGTGTACAGTGTGTGTTTGTGTGTGTGTGTGTTTGTGTGTGTGCGTGTGTTTGTGTGTCTGTGTATGTGTGTGCGTGCGCGCGCGT
>SL_4KL_010_BRINEDRAFT_10002599_pt1 | contig 10211 bp, 8 predicted proteins | sample SodLak_010_BRINE_2_FD_10664 | JGI IMG/M metagenome (IMG submission 10664) | reverse complement strand
TCGCGTGGTTCACCCGCGGCACGTGGAAGAAGTCGATCGTCGAGAGCGAAGCGTCCCCCACGGAGGGCGACGAGGTGCTCGCCGATTGACATCCTCCTCCGCGTAAACACGGAGGAATCCTGAGCGTTGGAGATTTCAGGTTTGCAGTTCCACCGAACCCCAGTACGGTGAGAATCCGTGTGGGGTTCACGGACTGTGGCGGGTGGGACTGCTGGGAGTGCCAAGCCCCCGGTACTCCTATCCTCCATCGTGTTCGGACTCCCAGAGTTGTTTTTGCCTCAGGGAGTCCGGCAGACTTCGACGGACTTGGAGTTACTTTCCGTGGTGCGTACAGCAGTCGGGCACAGCATCGGTTCATTATAGGAACCGACCGTTCACCTGACTGGTTCCGATTACTGTGGTTCGAAAATCGAAGATTTTCGTCATCACGAGAATCGAAGATTCTCGAACGATCTCATTGCTTGGGGCGGACAGGCCGCCATCGTAGGACTGGCCGGAATCGCTCTGTTCCCAGCCTGATTCCTATCTATACGTGGGATTGCCTGTCACTTTAAGATACGGATTGTCAAATCTCAGCGTGGCTATCGCAGCGTAGATTGACTCCAAGTTGTCGGATTCATCCTGCGTTAACGAGACCAAAGGTCTCGTTCGCACACCAGAAATCTGTGATTTCTGGGGACGGCTGAAGCCGCAGGTATTCTCCTTGTGTTTTATAAGCTGGCGGCGTCGCCACACGCGCGATATCCGCTGTATCCGCTCGAAAGAACCCACCGGCTTCGAAATCGCTAAGTCCGAACCGTCGAATCTCCGGATAATGGATCTCGCTACGTTTCTGGTCGCGACGGCAACCGCCCACGTCGGCTTTGCGATTTTCGTCGCGGCCCACGCGCGACTGACGGGAGAAAAGGCGGGTAACTGGCCGTATATCACGCTCGTGCTCGGCCTCGCAGGCGTTGCGGGATATTTCTTTTACGACGAAATCGGCGACGGCGGTCGAATCTGAAACGGCCGAGCGTTAGGCCAAAAAGACGTGTCGCGGCCGTTCGACGAGTACGTCACGACCGAACTCGACAGTTTCCGAGAAGGCATCACTGCGGAAAAAGGCCATCGCGTCCTCGCGAGCGTCCCAGCGGCTGGCGATGAACATATCGTCTTCGTCCTCACGGTTTTTTAGCAGGTCCGTCTTTCGGTGGCCCTGCATATCCTCGAGTACGCCGCCGACGTCGGCAAACGTGTTCACGAAATCATCGTGGTGGTCGGATTTGACGGTGTAGAACATCCCCATCGTCCCCCAGGAATCGTCCTCGTCGTCGCCGGCTTGCCGGACGATCTCCGGCAGATCGGAGAGAAAGCCAGCGGCGGTGTTTGCCGCCCGGTCGGTCTCCCAGAGGCTCACGATCGCAGCCTCGGTACCGTCGTCTGAAAGGTCGCTGGGTTCGTATACCGCCGTCTTGACGTGGGTATCGTAGTGGTCGAAGTTCGTCCGCAAGCCGTCGACTTCCTCGAACAGTTCGTCGGGGTCGGCCGCCGAGTAGAGCACGACCGCATGGACGTCCTCGCCGTGTGGTGATCCCGCATAGACTCCCAGTTCCTCGAGTTCGCTGCGAACGTCCTGGTCGCTCGAGTCTCCGTGCCCACCGTCCGAGTCGCCATGTTCGTGTCCACCGTGGCTCGAGTCGTCGTCTGTGTGATGGTGGGACTCGGAGGCGTCTTCAGGTGCTGGGACCGACTCACCGGCCATGTACGCCTCGAGGTCCTCGGGTGGGAACCGACGCCCGATATAGAAGCGGCCGAACTCGGCGTACTTCGAGGTGGAGGGGTCAAAGCGCATCTCGGCGAGTAAGTTCTTGATGTTTGCCGGATCGTTGGCAAAAAGCGAGACGCTCCACTCGTAGTCGTCGAACCCGATGCTGCCGGCGGTAATCTGGCTGACTTTCCCACCGTAGCTGCGGCCGATGTCACCGTGGGAACTCATGTGTTCTGCACGTTCGTCGAAGGGCAGATCGTACCAGTTGTACTCCGGATCACGCCGCTTTTCCATCGGGTAGAAGTTGACGTACTCGGCGTCGGGGATCTGTGGATGGATCTTCTGTTCTAGATAGCGTGCGAGGCCGGTGTTTTCGACCTCTTCGTCCTCTTCGAAGTAGGCGTCGGTGACGTAATCGGAGACCTCCGCAACGGAGATGTAGGAGTCTGTTCGCTCGGTGAACTCGGCGAAGGCCGTCCGGTCGAACTGTCGGGCGACCTGCTCGACTTCCGCGAGCGTCGGCCGGATGTGCATGACCAGGAGGTCGGTTTCGTGACCAACCATCGCGAACGTCGCCGAGTCGCCATCTTCGGCATCGGTGACAGCCTCGGCGTCTGCGAGATAGGTGCTCCCTTCCTCGAGTGCTTGCGTGCGTCGGTGGTCGGGGGCCTTACGCCAGCTGTCCCAGTCGACCGTCCGGAAGTCATGAAGGATATACCAGCCTTCCTTGGTTCGTGGTGGTGTCCGTTGTTCCATACGCCTATGGTTGACACGGGAAGGCAAAGAAAGACCGGATTTTAGGCTGTTTGGAAACCGAACCAGTTCGGCTACAGGTCCCTCCCAGTCAACCCGCAAGCAACGTCGGGACGAAAATCATCGCGAGGAAACTCACGAGCATCGTCACACCGACGGTCGTCGTCACCAGCCGAACCATGCCACGGGTCGTCTCGAACGGCAGCCGGGAGAAGATGGCCTCCGTACTGGTTCGGAGGATGTGACCGCCGTCCAGGGGAAACGCCGGGATGAGATTGAAAAAGCCAAGCTGCAAATTGATCCAACCGGTCCAAAAGAGCAGATTCGCGACGAAAAAGATGGTTCCGTCACCGAGGGCTGCAAGCGAGCCTTGCACCTCATAGAAGTTCTCGATCCCGCCGGTGAAGCCGGCGAAATTAAACGGGAGATAGCCGACGACGCCGATAATCGGCAACATCAACGCAATCCCCATCTTCCCGAGAAACGAGTCGGCAGTCGCTCCGAAACTGCTCTCACCGGAGCCTCCAAGCGCGACCAGATACTCTTCGGCCGGATAGAGCTGGACGCCGATCGCCGACAGTTCGATCCCGGACGTTCCCGGCACCTGTTGGACGCCGAAGAACGCGTTCCCGGCTTGCTGTGGGTGCTCTCCGAGGGTCACCGTCTCCTCGATGCGTTCCTCGCCGAAATAGCCCGCCACAACGACCTCATCGCCAGGGTCGCTGTCTAGTATCTGTGCCTGAACATCGTCGTAGGTGTGGGTTCGCTCGCCGTTGAACTCGGTGATGACGAACAGTCCCTCGGAATCACCAACTGCGTCCTCGAGTGGACCGTCAGCGACGATGCTGACCGCGCCACCGATAGCAACCTCACGCGTCGTCGTGTCGTCTTCGCCCTCGGCCAGAACCGTCAGCGTCACGCGTTCGTTCTCACCAACAGCGGCAAAGAACTCGGGTTCGGTTGCCACTTCCTGGCCGTCGACCGCGAGGATCGAATCACCCGCGTTGAGTCCGGTCGGTCCGTTCTCGACTGCCGCCGTCACCAAAAGCGACCGTTCGACTGTCACCGTCTGCTCGTCGTTCAGTTCGACCTCGACGGTGTCGCCGTCGCTTCCCTCGAGGGCGGCCTCGAGTTCGTCGTTCGTCTCGACGGTGACGCCGTCGACGGCAGTGATCCGGTCGCCGGGACCGATCCCGGCCTGTTCGGCGGAGGTCCCGGATTCGACGCCGCCAACGGCTGCGCCGGGAGCGATGGCGATTGCGCCGGCAATTGGACCGAACAACAGGGCGAAAACGAGGACCGTCACTGCGAAGTTGTTCATCACGCCGGCGGCGAACATCCGCGTCTGGCCGCCTCTCGAGGCCTCTCTGCTGTCTTGCTGGTCGGGTTCGACGAACGCGCCGATCGGGATGATAGCGAGCATGGCGACGCCCATCGATTTGATGTCGATATCCTCGACGCGACAGAGCAGGCCGTGGCCGCCTTCGTGGACGACCAGACCGACGAGCAAGCCAAAGACGATGCCGGGGGTAGCAGACAGCGGCAAGAAGTCGTTAACGCCGGGGATGACGAGGACGTTCCGCGGTTGCTGGACTTCGCTCGAGGCCGGTTCTGGGGCGGTAATCACCGCTATCGCCGCAAAAAGTAAAAAGCCAAACATCGCGACCATAGAGACGAGACTGATTCCGATCCCGAGATTCGTCCAGGCTCGCCAGAACCGTTTCGGGCCGGCAAGCCAGTCTAAAAACTCCCGGCCGCGTTTCGTATGAAAGGTCAGAATAGGGCCCTGCGTGCCGATATAACTCGGGAGCAAGCCGGCGTTTCGAAGGGCGACGATCCCTGCCCAGTAGAGCAACAGTCCGATAACAACCCACGTCAACAGCTCGGAGCCGAAAAGTTCGGGCACGGAGAGAAACGCGGGGAGGCCGTATACCATTGGTCAGTACTCCGGGTGGCGTTCTCAAATGGCTTTTGCTGTTTAGGCCGTCCGTCGGAGTCGGGCAACGACGAACTCCTGGTCGACTTTCGCGAGGAAGGGGCCGAGTTTCGGCCCCTGGGTGTCGTCGAAAAAGAGCCGATAGCCCGCAGCGAAAAAGTCGCCGACGGGAACGTCGTGGCGTTTGGCCGTCTCATAAATTTCGCCCTGAAGCGCCTCTGGGTCGACGTTCTCTGCTGTCTCGACGAACTCCGCTAACTCCTCGAGGGCGGCTTCGGTCGCCGCGTCGAACTCGTGGTCGGGAATCTCGCTGCGTTTGAGTTCATAATCGAACTCGTTTTGGGTCCGTCGGGCCCAGTTGCGTGCCCGTTCGACACGCGCTAGTGCCCCCTCGACGGCCCACTCGGGGGCATCCTCTGGGATGTGTCCCTCACGGCGGGCAATCTCTTCTCGCAAGTCGGGGTCGTCGGTCATCCCGAGGACGGCGGCGAAGGTGTAAGGCAGGCGGATACGACCGTCCCGTGGCTCTTCGACCACCAGCGGATAGACCCGCTCTGCGAACTCGCGTTCGTCTTCGGTTCCCTCGAGTTCGCCGAAGTAGATGGCCTCGAACCGGTCGAACTCATCGACTAACTGATCAAGTCGTTCGATGCTGAAATCTCTGGCCTTCGAGGGGTCTTTCGCGAAGAAATACCGAAGTACCTCAGGCTCTAACAGCTCGAGGACATCGGAGACGAGAATAACGTTGCCTTCCGACGAGGAGAAGGGCTCGCCCTCTAAGGTAAACCACTCATAGACCATCGGCACCGGGGGCTCGATTCCGAGGACGTTGCGTGCAACGTCTTGCCCGCTCGGCCAGGAGCCTTCGGCGTGGTCTTTGCCGAAGGGTTCGAAATCGACGCCCAGGACCTGCCACTGGCCGGGCCACTCAAAGCGCCAGGGCATCTTGCCTTCTCTGATCGTCGCGACTCCCTCGTGGCCACAGCCCTCGATGGTGCGGTCACCAGCTTCCATGTCCGTACAGCGGTACGCGACCGTGCCGACGCCATCGGCCGAATCCTCACCGTCGAGATCGACTCCGGTGATGGTCTCGGTGAGTTTGCCACACTCCCCACAGATCGGATTGAACGGGATGTATTCACCGTCGGCGTCGACTTTGTCCTGGTAGTTCGACAGGACCTTGCGAGCCCGATCGGCGTTCTTGAGGACGTGTGTCGTCACCGAATCAAACGCGCCCGATTCGTACAGTTCGGTCGTCGAGACGAGTTCGATCGGAACGTCCAATGCCTCGGCGCTGTCGGCGATAATCTGTGAGAAGTGATCGCCATAGGAGTCACTCGAGCCGAACGGGTCGGGGATGTCGGTATACGGTGAGCCGAGGTTTCGCCCGAGTGCGCCGGCATCGACGTCGCCTAGATCGACGAGGTTGCCCTCGAGATCACAGAGCGTTCGGGGCAGTTTTCGAAGTGGGTCGCGGTCGTCGGTGGTAAACACCTGGCGAACCTCATAGCCACGATCGCGCAAGACTGCAGCGACGTAGTAGCCACGCATGATCTCGTTGACGTTGCCCAGATGGGGAACGCCCGACGGAGAAATACCGCCTTTGACGACGATCGGCTCTTCTGGATCACGGTCTAGAACGCGATCTGCAACCGCATCCGCCCAGAAGGCGTGGTGGTCATCATCCTCGCGCTGGAGAGTGTACGGCGAATGGTCGTCCGACTCGGTCTGATCGGCGTCCGCTGACTCGAGGTGATCGTCTCCGCTCATTGTCCGTTCTCGGCCCAGTAGGTTGGTTCGTCGCCGACGCCGTCTGGAATTACGTCGGTTCCCTCGTGATCACCGAAGCGAACGGCGCGGGCAATTCGTTCGGGATCAGTGCCATCTAAGACGATCGTTCGCATCCCCGAGCGCTCGATGATCTTTGCCGCGAGCAAATCAACCGGTGCGGAGGCACCGGCGTTCATCTCGAGGCCGGCGATGGCGTCGACGAGGTCGGTCGCGGTGAGTTCGTCGTACTTGACTGCGTCGTCGTCTTCGTTGGGGTCTGCGCTGTAGACGCCAGAGACGCTCGTCGCATAGACGAGCAGGTCGGCATCGACGTATTCGGCGAGTGCCGCGCCGACGGCGTCGGTCGTCTGTGCTGGCGCAACACCACCCATAACGGCAACGTCACCACGCCGAAGCGCCTCGCTTGCACCCTCATAATCGACGGCAGGTGCCGACACCGACTCCTCGTTTAACGCAGCGATCAACAATCGGGCGTTGAGCCGGGTGACGTCGATCCCCAACTGATCGAGTTCGATCTCGTTGGCACCCAACTCGCGGGCTGCGCCAATATACTCTCTGGCAACACCGCCGCCACCAACCACGGCACCGACGCGACAGCCATCGTCGACGAGGGCTTCGACGACGGCTGCGTGCTCGGCCACCCGGGCAGCGCCCGGTTCGGGCACGAGGACGCTCCCGCCGATAGAGACGACCACTTTCATACTAATCCGGTGTAACCGGGTTGCTCTCTTAAGGATTGCCAACTGACCGGCTCGAGGTTCGTGCGAGCACGACACACCCTCGAACGTCCGAACGGACCACCAACAGCCGAGTTACGGCCGCGAGGGGTCCGGCTCGGGGTCGGTCACGAACTCGAGGAGTTCCTCGCCGGTCACCTCAAGTCCCTGTCTCGAGAAGAAGTTCGCGACGTTGCGGCAGTCACGCTCTAAAAAGTCGCGGCTGTTAGGATGGTGGACCGTCACGGCCTGCCCGAGGTCGATGACCACGAGTTGCCCCTCGTCGAAGACGACGTTGTACTCGCTTAGATCGCCATGAATCAACCCGGCCGCATACAGTCGGCGCATGTACTCGCGCATGACTTCGTAGGCCGTCTGGGGGTTCTCGATACTGACCTCACCCAATCGCTTCGCCCGGCCCTCCTCGTTGCCGATGTACTCCATCACCAACACGTTTCGCTCGGCGGCGATCGGTTCGGGAACCCGGACGCCTGCCTTCGCGGCCCGCTTGAGATTGGCGTACTCTTTTTTGACCCACGCGAGGACGACATCCTTCTTTTTGCCGCCCAGTCCCTCAAAACGAGGATCGCCCTCGAGATAGTCACGCATCTGCCGGAAGTTCGAGGCGTTGATACGGTAGACCTTGACGGCGACCTCCCGATCGTCGCCTAAGGCGTGATAGACGTTTGCTTCCTTGCCAGTCGACAGNGGCCCGCCAAACGCCTCGACGTGGCCATCCTGGACCAGTTTATACAGCGCTGCAAACGTCGCATCGTCGAACACCGACTGCTCGACTTTGAACTGATCGGCATCTTTGATCCGCGTTTCGAACTGCTCGAACTCACGGTCGCGCTTTCTGGCGATTCGGTCGGCCTCCGTCTCGCTTACGTCGATCTCTTCCCACTCGTCGCCGGGCGTCTCCGCCTCCTCGAGGTCGACCAGCCCGAACTCGGCGTTGTCTGCCATCTACTCACAGGTACGTCTCGGGTGCGGGTAAAGACTGGGTATCCCAGGGAACTCCCTCGAGACAGGAACGATTGACAGGAGAGTTAAGGGGTAGTCGGACCGATCAGGGATATCGACGCAATGGAGAGTTTCCTGACATGAGTAAAATACACGTTCTCGAGCGAATTGGTCGATTCACGAGCAAGTATTTCGTCGTCTGGGTGCTGTTGATTTCGGCGGTTGCGCTGTATACGCCGACGACGTTTACGCCACTCGCGGAGTATATTTCGCCGTTGCTTGGGCTCATCATGCTCGGGATGGGGCTGACGCTGACGCCCGAGGATTTTCTGCGGATCGTCCAGCGACCACGGGACGTGCTCATCGGCGCGGTCGTCCAGTGGGTTGCGATGCCGTTGTTTGCGTATCTACTTGTCGTTACATTGAGTCTGCCCTGGGAGGTTGGCATTGGCCTCATTCTGGTGGGTGCAACACCGGGTGGAACGGCCTCGAACGTGATGACGTATCTCGGTCGAGGTGATGTTGCGCTGTCGGTGACGATCACCTCGTTGACGACGATCGCTGCACCGCTCGTGATGCCGGCGTGGGTGGTCTTGCTCGCAGGCGAGACGATCACCGTCACGTTCGCCGAGATGGCCCAGGAGATCGTCCTGATCGTACTCATCCCGGTCGTCGCCGGAGTACTCTTTCGGCTGACACTCGATCGGTACGCACCGACGGCGGCAACCGTCGGACTCTCGGTCTTTCCGGCGATCAGTGTCGTCGCCATCGTCGCCATCGTCGCCGCCGTCGTCGGCCTGAACGTCGAGGAAATCCTCACCGCGAGTGCGCTCGTCTTTCTCGCAGTCGTTGCCCACAACGGCCTCGGTCTCGGGGCTGGCTACGGCGTCGGCCATATGACTGGCATGCCCGAAGACCGGGCACGAGCCTGTGCGTTCGAGGTTGGCCTCCAGAACAGCGGGCTGGCGGTCGCCATCGCCGTTGCCTTTTTCGATCCACTCGCCGCGCTCGTCCCGGCGATATTCAGCGTCTGGCACAACATCTCCGGGCCGGCGCTTGCAACGGTGTTTACGTACATCGACGGCACACCCGACTCGGCGTCAGAAACCGAGGTCCGTTGACTAACCCTTAGTTTCATATTATCTCTTTGGGGGATACACTTTTTACCCCAGTCTCCGTGTCAGTAGTTAGCATGGAAAACGTCACGTACGTTGGAAAGGCGTGTGCCTACGTGACCCGGGAGACGGGTGAGCTGCTCGTCTTCGACGGGCCAGGCCACGACGATTTACAGATCCCGAAAGGCACCTTAGAACCCGGTGAGTCCCCCCGCGAGGCACTCTTTCGCGAAGTGCTCGAGGAAACTGGACTGGGCACGCTGCATGGCGTCTCTCATCTCGCGACCGACGTCTGGACCCGTCGACACTCACCGCCGAAACGCTACATCAGACACTTCTTTCACGCGACGGTCTACGAACCGCGCGATCGGTGGACCCACACCGTGACCGACGGTGGCGACGAACACGGCTCGGAGTTCGAGTTGTTCTGGGTGAATCCATCGAACACCGCGTCGTTTGCACTCGATCTCGATGATTATACACATCTACTCTCGAGGGCTGCCCGACCAGCTGAAGCTGTAAGCTACTCCGACTGAGACGGCTGTACGAACGTCACAAACGAATCTCGCCGTCCCGGTGGCGAGAATCTGCGTGCAGATCCGATACGATGAGCGGTTGGCAGTGGCATCCGAACCTGTTTTATTTCGAAAGTGCCCGTTCGACCGCCTCGGCAACACTTCGGGCCTTCTCGGCGAGTTCGTCGCGTACCAGCCCATCGTCGACTGCCGCCTCGAGTTCGTCGGCGTCGACGATCTCGACACGTCCATCGGGCAGGCGGATGACATCGATATAAAGGTCGACGTATCGCACGCAGTCAGGAAAGAGTTCGACGGGCGTACAGATGTTGACGTACGTTCCTTTGGACGTGCCATCGGCACCCGTATACGTCGTCGGATACCACCAGCGTCCCTCGCGGAACTTCGTCACCGCAACGTCGCCGTCCTCGATCGAGGTTCCAAGCGCATCGTAGGTTCCCCCGCCGTACATCTCCCGCTCGAGTGTAAGCGAGCCATCGGCATCGACGTTGGTGACGTCGCCGTAGCCAAGCGAAATGCGTTTTCCAGAGGGTTTACCGTGGCCGATCTCGAGGCGGTCGCCCGTTTCGGGACCGAACTGGCGGCTGACGACCGCAAACGGAAATGCGTCGTCATCGTCAGGCGAGTCACAGACTGCTTCGGCAAAGTCGACAG
>SL_4KL_010_BRINEDRAFT_10002598_pt1 | contig 10216 bp, 9 predicted proteins | sample SodLak_010_BRINE_2_FD_10664 | JGI IMG/M metagenome (IMG submission 10664) | reverse complement strand
TAAATACCGATCGTAATCTGGTCCGACGATGGCCATTTTTCGTTGATCTGGTAGAGGTACTGAACGAGCCGTTTGAACTGATCCTGTGCGAGTGCTTTCGTCGGGTAGATTAACAGCGCTTTGACTCCCTGTTGGTCTTCTTTTCGTTTTTGTTCGAGAATCTGGTCAAGGATTGGGATCAACCAAGCCTCCGTTTTTCCTCGGCCAGTCGCTGCTGTAACCACAGTATCGTGGCCTTGTTTGACCGTCGATATTGTCCGTTCTTGGAACCGATAGAGCTTACGAAAGCCAAGATCACTAAACGTATCTTGAATCAGTGGGTTAATATCCTCTTTCCGGCAGAACTGCTCCCAGGATTGGTTGCTCCAGTTCTGCACATCGAGTGCCTGCAGATACGGACCACGGATCCCAACGAACGATTCATTTTTTCCTGATGTACTTTTGAACCGATTTGCGACACTACGACCTGGAGGGCCGACGCGACCGACAAAGTTATTTTTATAGGCGTCGACCATCTGGTCAGCTCGTTTAACTGGATCTTCCATGCCTTAGATCGTGAGTTTTGCGACGTTCTGGAGGTCTTCAACAGAGAATAGTTCCTTAACCGTCGACTCGTCCAATTGCTCGAGCTTTACATCCTCGCCCTTTGCAAGTTCTTTCAGGAGTCGGATTGTCCGATCTGAAAGATCATACTCAGACTGGAAGGTATCCCAATCAGCGCCGCTTCGCTCCCAGTTTTTGATCAGCCCCTGCCACTCAGCTTTTAGAGTAGATATCGACTCTGAGTCGTCTTTCATGCGCCGTTGTACAAAGGTCTCAATTTCGTTGAACGTCTTCGACATGTCACGCGAGTCGCCAAACAGTTTCTGAACATTTCGACCCGCAGCGACCCGTTGTGTCCATCTGTCTTCAACATTCCGTAACACGGAGTTAAGAACGTCTATTGCGCTTTTTACATTCGATTGGGCCTGTCTAACACGCTCTTCATACTGTTTCGTTTCTCCTTGGTTAATCAGTCCGTAATAGTAGTCGGCATCGTGGTCAATAACTGACTGAACACGGCTTCTCGCATTTTCCACTTCCGATGGTGGGGTTGGTTGTTCCTCAAGCACGTTTATGAGTACGCTTGAGAGAAACTCCATCCGCTCAACGCGCTGTTCGAGCCTGGATAGCTCTGTTTCGACGGACGCAAGCTGGTTTTGATACCTCTGTGCTTTTTCTTCGAAGTTTACTGCAGTTTCATACCGGTCAGCTTTTGAATCAATCTCATTGATCTGTTCACTGAGTGGGTCCGTAGACTGAGCCATACTTATTCACCTCCTAGAATTTTTTCAATAGAACGACGACGATTCAGGAGCGTATTCATCTCATCCGAGTTCTGAACTTTCTCTTTGAGTTCTGTCGATGTCTCTGGAACGTCGATACCATTTGCTGCTACGATCATTTCATCGATCGCTTCGTAGATATCCCATTCAATACGATTTGCTTTGCTTTCTTCGAATCGGTGGAGTAACCGTATGAGCTCCGGCCCACTTGCAGATTGGATTTCACGGAACTCTTCGATATCACTCTGGAAAGCAGTAAGGTGAATGTCTTCACCTGATTCAAGTCGATCCAATTGTTTGTCCCACCGTTGTTTGACAGTAATATCCATTGTCCCAACTGCATCGTAAGCTCTTTTATACAGTTCCCGTAGTTGCGGAACGTCATGAGACTCGTCAAACCAGGTGTCGATTCGTTCAACTGCGCTCTCGACATGGCTGATATCGTCCTGACTAAGCGAATGCAGCTCCTGGGCATATTCTTTGATACGCGTAAACACAGGTTCAAGCTGGATTGATGCGTTGGAGCGTGTCGTCCCGAGGCGATATGCATCAGGTAGTTCGTCGTCAATGTACATCGCCTCACGAATGTACGAATCCAGATTGGTCTCGACGGTCTCGTACGCTTCGTTAAGTCGATGGTTATCAACGAAGTTCTCCTTGAGTTTGAAGAAGCCTTCTGCCAGATCCGTCGGAACGCTGCTCGACTTGGTGAGGTTGGTATATGCCTCCCTATATGAGTGGTCCGCACTGAAACGTTCTCGAATCGGATGGTCGTATCCTGTTGGTGTTCTGTACTCCTGGAATACAAGCTCTCGCGAGAGTTCCGTTGTTCCGTCACCAGCGTTCGAGAGAAGATACTGAGCGACAATCACAAACTCCTCGATTGTCCAATTTTCCGGGAGTTGCTCTTCAATCTCGTCTCGCATTGATTGTCGGAACTCAGCAACCTGATCGGTTGCCCAACCGCGCAAGAGGTCGTAATTTAGGGTGTACTGATCCTCTGTCGGCAGCGAGTCATTTGCGCTAATCCCACTCCACAGCAACGGTTCGTAAACATCGTTGTGCTCTGTTCCGAACGGAAGTTCGATGCTTAGACCGTTTCGCTCGTCGACTGACTGGATCGACACTGGTGTTTCCGATCCGCGAGCGTAGTATATCCCGGTTACACCGGTTGCAGAGGCATTTGGGTTCGCCAATCGAGTTGGGTCAAACCAAGACTCTAAGACTGAAACCGCACCACTCCGGAGTGTTCCTGAACTATTGTACTCCGAACCAGTTTTCAGCCACCGCTCGTATTCGAATCGGCGTTGATCAACTTCATCGGGAGAATAGTCTGTCTCGACAGGATAATTGCCACCCGAAATAACGTCGATCGTCCGGGTATCTTCGATATCCTCAAATTCACCTCGAATCGTAATTTCTGGCGATTCATCAGCTGTCATCGAGATGGTACCGTCTGCTCCGGTTGTACCAAACCGTTCGTTGTCTTTGAATATCTCTACAGATTCCGTAGGCTCGCCATTGATTCGCGCTGTGATCGTTACTTCTTCACCTTCTTCCGGTTTCGAAGGTCGCGCTGAGATATTCATCGAATCACGCCCCAGCGTAAACGTCAGTCGGTCAGATAGATCGGCCTTACGAGCGGCGATCGTTACATCGCCTTCTTTATTCGGTAGTTGTATTTCGGCAGTTCCATTGTCTCCGGTAAATGCGGTTGGCGTACCGTCAAGTTCTATATCGACATCTGCTTCTGGACGACCGTTGAGTGTGGTTTTTATACAAACTGTCGCTCCAGGCTCAGCAATTCCCTCAGTCTGTTCAAGAAGAAAGTCGCGTCGTACACCTTTTCCGGTCCCTTGAATCACGACTGGATCATTGTTTTCGATTACCTCATCAGGTACCGGGACCCCAAACGCCTCAAAAATCCCACGCGGTAGTTGGATGTTCTGTCCCGCAGACGGGATCCCGTACCATTTTGCAAGATTTTGGACATCTGCTGGGAGATCAAGTGAGACTGGGGCCGGGAATTGTTTTACATAAGGATTACCGTCGATTGAGTCGAATGGCGGTGCAGTAGATGTGAGACACTCCCGGACAATACGAATCAACAACAACCGAGGCGTTCGCCGCTCGTTGCCGTCCTGAATAAGATGCTCGTACGCGTTTCGGATGAACTCTGGGTTGAATGGGTATAAACCATCAAAAGCTTCCTCCGTGATTGCCTCTGTCGTGTCAGCACTAGATTCCTCACGGATCACCTCAACGTATTTTCGGGCGAGTTCAACCGTCACATCTTCAGTGAGGAAATACGCTTGACCACTCTCGTCGGTCGTGCTGAGATAGCCCTCAGCTCTATCCTTCATGTACGTGTACGTATTCTCACTCGTCCCAAGGGCCTTATTGAGATTATCCTTCTCCCAACCGGTTGTCCATCCGAGGACAACGTCGTAATGCCCGCTGTCCAACTGGAAGATGTGATCCAAGAGTTGCTCTTTCAGTACACTGAACGTCGTAAGATCTTCACAGATCAAAACCGGACGTAGACCTTCCTCTTCATATGCGTCTGAGATCTGTTCAAGCTTGTCCTGGAAATTTCCAACGTTGAGTTTTCCAGACAGTTCATCGTGAAGGAATCCAAGCAGTGTCGAGAAGATTGTTTTTCCACCTTGAGCCTGTCCGAAGGCACTGATCGCAAGATTGCGGTAATCTTTCTCATCAAGTAAGTCCGGAATCTCACCTTCATCTTCACTCGCTACTGCTTTCTGGTATTCAGCGATATTTTCTTCAAGGATTGATCGGAGGTCAGTTCCAGGTCGTTGTTCAATCAGTGCCTCGACTTCATCAGGGGAGAGGTCCTGAAATGCCGTAGGAGCATACGCATCAAGATTAGTCACCATCGCATCGGCAACCTTCACTGGATCAAGGGATTCCACGTTCCCGACTTGGATATCGACATCAACAGGTTCGGTAAGAATATCAACAATATCTTCGATCCGGGTTTGGCTTCGGGAGATATGTAGGGCCACGTGGGTGTCATCAATGCCGGAGTTACGATCTCCAATTTGATACTCTAACCACTGACAGAGCTGGCTTTTTCCGCTTCCAGTCTCCCCTCGAAGAATGAAGATACGGTTGTCATCATCGATATTCGATCGCAGGATTGCATCTCTGAACTCTTCTTGCGTGACGAAATCGTCGTTGGAGGGATGTGAAAAGAGATAGTCAGCTTTGATCTTATCGATATCGATGTGGGTCTTCTCGAACTCCTCCCGCGATTTCTGATGTGACTCTGGAGTAAGATACTGGCGGACGACATCGTCGTCCCAGTCTTTTGGCAACTTCTTAGTCATCCTGACACCTCCGTGAACTGCTCAAGCGGATAGTGGTAACTCGACCGACCCTCCGGAAGAGATTTTTCGACTTTGAATTCCTTGACAGCAGGTTCTTCATGACGCGAATGTGTCGACGGAAGTTTGACTTCGTTCTGTGCGTCAGCCATTCCGCGGACTGAAATTAAGTCTTCGTCAATGAGAGTCTGGAGCGTGTCAGCGACGCCCTGGTGGAGTTTCGGTGTTCCTGGTCGGTCCGAGAGGACCCGCATAAAGTAGTTCTCCACCCAACTGACTGCTTCTCCAAACTCGTTTGAATTTTCTGTTTTCTGGAATGTCTCCAACAAATCGTATAGCAGCCGTCGACTGGGACTTAGAACGAGTCCCCTTGAGTCGATGTATGATAAAGCACCGATCCCCTCATACAATCGGTACCACATGTTCACCTTCGTGATGTTCCAATTAATATCGTTGGCATCACGCTTCAGGTAGGTAACGAGGAGGTCCCGCTCCAGTGTCCGTGGTGCGTTTTCAAACGCTATGTCTTGTGCTTTAGCCAAGTGATTTTGTGGCCGCTCCTGTTGTTTGATATGGTGTAGAAGCCGTGCTTCAAACGAGAGTGATGGGAAGACATCTTCGTTGATTGGCTCGACGAGTCGTGCATCTGGTCGTTCAATAAAATCTAGCGCGTGGAGGAATTTGAGACACTGTTCCAGATGGTCGTCATCTCCGTACGTAAACTCGGTTCGTAACCGACTCAGATTGACCGTTCCCGAAACAGAGTCGGAGATTGTTTGATGGATGAGTTTTATTTCGGCAGTCCGGACAGTGTTGTAGTTAACGAGCTTTGCGTTCGGTTTGCCATCAGCGTAGCGGTAGTGTTCTGCTGTCATCGTTTTCTTGCGGGTTGGTTTCGATATGCTTCAAGTTTCTCAGTGTCGTAATCACAGACCTGGAGGACTTCTAAGATATTGTTCGCCACTTTCTGAGTATCGCCTCGTTCAGTCCACGATCGTAGGGCCTCCCGAAGCCGATCGGACATATTTTCGAGAACGCTCTCGAGGTCCGATTCGATAAAGTACCGGGCAGGTTCCCAAACAGGGCTGTTAGAAGGCGCCTTAGTATAGTCGAACAGCGCATCAATTGAATCAGCTGGTGCATCCTGTCGAGCGTGAATCGTGGAAGCGGAGTGGAAGAACACGTTTCTTGTGTCCACAACAGGGATTTTCGATGTCAGGTACTTTTCAAGGAAGACACTCGACAAGTGGTCGTAGTCTGCTGGTGTAATCTCAGCAAACTCGTCGACAATCGACTTACCGGGCTTTTTTGTGTATTTTGGCGTTTTCGGGGCTGCTGTATCTGCTACGAGTACGTACGTTCCTCCCTCTTCGAGTGCCCGTTCGGTAAGTCGACGGACAAGTTGTTCCTCAGCATACTCTTCAATCCCCTCCTGTGTCACGACGTGTAGCAACGGAAAGGTAAGTTCATCGGCATTTGCACCTTCGCTGGCGAGATGGTCATAATCCACTAACTGAAACCGATTCGCCCACACGTCCGTGTGGACAACTGTATTAAAATCAAAAACCTGAAACAGCGGAAGCGATCGAAGTTGAGCCCTGGCATGCTGGTCACGCCGTTGGAGTTGCGGGTCCCGGACGACGACCATCGGGGCGTCTACGTTGATGAACTCCCGCAGGTCAAGATTGGAAACTGATTCAATCGGGCTGAACCAGTCACTCTTAGTATTGTGGTGAGTCATTCTCTTTCTGTTGAGTTTGAGTGATTATAAAATGATAATATTTAGCGAGCCATAAATGCAAACATGATTTGTTGTTTTTGCCGTGCCGGAGTCTGAGTAGTTTGGGACTGAACAGACCGGCGTACACAGCTCTTGCTATGGTACTGATCTGGAATCTATGCAGGCATCCCGACTCAGAGACGGGATTGACTACTGCCTCAGTAGACATGGAAGTATTTGCAATGGCGTCTACTACATCACTGGTTATTATTCTACTCATTTTGAATTGTTGATTGTGTCGAAAGACACCGTCCAAGCTTCCCCTACTACCCTTCAGTGTGACCTCACATGTCATGGATGTTTTGGTTGAGCGACCAGAGGATCATCGAAAAGCTACCAGTAGTGGTCTGGGAATTATACACCCCTTTTGTATCATTTTCAATATTCTTCAGCAACCTCGTTGAATCCAAGACGAACTTAGGGTCTGTCTTCATGCACGTATTACAAGTGTATGGTAGTATTTAAACTGGAAAACAAAGGCCAGGTACTATCACAACTGTTGCCCTCATATAGCAAAATTTCGACCGCTTGGTTCTTTCTACTCTCGAAATGGCCTAAACCGTGCTGCGTCTTTAGCTCGTCCTCAAAGCCGAGGTGGATGAACAGAGAAATCAGAAGCGTCCGCAATGATTTTAAGACCAACTTGCGGCTGCTGAAGGGACAGAAGCTGAACAACACCTTGAGGAAATCGAAGAACTCGAAGACTAGATTCAGGAACTAACTGAGTTCAAATCAGGCACATATCTTCACACCCGTTCAGGGAGTGGTCCCTGACACTAGTGCGATGATTAGATTAGTATGACGTTTCACCCTTCAAAGACTCATTCTAGCACTTTGTTCAATTAGCCAATAAATTCAAATCATTCTAACTCATAATATCTAACGAAAAAATGGAAAAACCCGGTAAAGACGCCACTTCAAAAGAGATTGCTGAATGGCTTGAAGCAGACTTCATGGACAGTGTGGCTGAGGGAATTGATGAAGCCTTGGATGAAGATGATGAAGAGGAGGCCGAAAGTACCGCAACCGACGACACGGAAGAAGAATGACACAGGACTTCGAAGAGAATTATCCTGAGGCTGCTCCTCGAATTAAGGAGGCCGTTGAAGAACATGGCGAAGATTGGGTACTAGAGAATTACTACGCTGAACTTTATCCATTGGGACGAATCATTAAGATGCCAAAGAAATCGGAGTTGCCGTTTTTTGATGATGACATCCACGATGAGATGACTGATGACGAACTGGCAGATATGTACGGCGCGTGGTCATCTTATCGTGAGAATCTGACACAAGCAGGTCAAAAAGCAGAGGAGGAGGCCGATGACGGCTGAGCAGACGTTTATTTGTGATGATTGTGGCGACGAACTCCCGGTTGAAGACGAGGCAGATGATGGAGTATGTGATTGGTGTTGGATGGTTTCCGGCGCGTAGAGAATTAACCACCAGCATTAGATCGGTACTGTTTGTACATATCGAAATAACTGCTATTGCGACTTAGACCAATAGAGAAATAATCATTGACAGTGACAATCTTGTCTATGAGCGACAATGAACAGGAATTGACCGGTCTCGACCGAGCAATAGAGATTGCACTTGATGCCCATGCTAACGACACTGACAAGGGAGGTGAACCGTACATTCGACACCCATTGCGCGTGATGGAAGCAATGGATACCGAGACAGAACGAATTGTTGCTGTGTTACACGATGTTGAGGAAGATTCGGAGTGGACGTTGGATCAAATTGAGGAAGAATTTGATGAGGAGGTCCGGAATGCCGTCAACTCTCTCACGAAGGACGGAGACAAACGTAGACAAATGAGTGACAAAGAGTACTATCTCACTCAATATATTCCCCAAGTTAAAGACAACGAGATTGCCCGCAAAGTCAAGCGAGCAGATATCAAAGATAATATCGACCTGACTCGACTCCCAGAAGTGGTTGCAGATGATTTACAGAGGTTACAAAAATATCATCAAGCTCTCCAAATGCTCTAGAAGCGTCATACAACAGAGAGCTCTTTGAAGTTGACGAGTCACGGTCGCCGGACGAATTTAACACTGAACAACGGATGATTGTAATGAGTTAATTCATGTATGGCCATTCACCAAAGCCGAGTTTTGAACAACCGGTATCGAGCGCCGCCGGTATCTGTTCTAAGAAATGATTGCAGTTTGAGTTGCAAACGATAGACTTATATTACAATGTAGTCAATTCAAATACATATGTATGTTGTTGGCAAGACACTTGGTGGAGATGATGCTGATTTAAAAGCTTCATCTGAATTGCCTGATCTAAATGCCACCAGCTCTTTTTGCCAATTAATTCAGACGTTATCAAAAGATGCGCCCATCTCTCCTGCAATTATTAAATTCGGACTCTTGACTTATCACCTAACACCATATTCTGACTCTATATGTACTAATTTAGATGCAATATCTATTGAAAATACACCCGATGCAGTTGTCCCGACAAAAACACTACGGGCAGTCAGGTGGATTATTTTCAAAAAATCAGACCACCTTGATCCTAATGAAAAAAAGAGAGTTGGTGAGTTGATTGAAAATACAAATTTGAATCGTCCGGTGGACCAAGGTAATGACAAAAAAGCCACCACTCAAGTAGCATCAAAACAAAGTCACATACAATTGCAGATTTTTGAAAGAGATCAACCCAAAGATTTGCAAAAAGATTCAGAAAAACCGAGTCATAAATGCCCACACTGTTCAACAGTGTACAAGAGGAAGAGTTTGTTAGAGTCGCATAAAAAAACCTGTGCAGAAAACCCGAGTCAAAAAAGGTCTGATTCAAAAAACAATCGTAATGGCTCTACTGACGGATTATATAAATGTTCAATTTGTTCTGCAACATACGATAGTCGATCCCAATTGTCAAGACATAAAATAAATACTCATAAAACTACACAAAATAAAAAGCGGGGAAAGTATCAGTGCAAGCACTGCAGTAAGGCATTTAGTTCAAAGAGGGCTCACACAAAACACGTAAATGTATGCTCATATCAACGTTCGGATGCAAACTCAACAGAAAGTAGTCAGAGAGGTCGTAAAAAAACGTACGAGTGTAAATATTGTCAAACTGATTTCGCATCTAGTCGGGTTCGGAATGAACATCAGAATGACTGTTCTGAGAGGCCATCGAAAGACTCAGTAAGTGAAAACAGTGATAGAAATAAAAAAGAAGAGTACGAGTGCAGATACTGTCAAAAAGAGTTCCTTACCAAACAATATCGTGATAAACATAAAAAGAAATGTTCTGAAAACCCTAACAAGGAGTCCTCAAATGAGAAATACCCAACTGGATCTGTTGGGAAGAGTGTAAGGAAAGACAATCGAGGAGAAAGAATTTCGGGCAAAAATCCATTTGCAGATCCAGATCGTCTCAAAGATGCAGGCCTTCATCAAGGAGGTGGATAATTTCCTACAAAGGAATCTCAAATTCCTATTCGAGAGTCACGATCGCAGCAGCGAGACGTGGCTCTCGCCCCACCGAGTGGTGTCAAAAGACAAGCTAACGCCGTATCTGAGAGTCTTTCAACTCCGCATTGAACTCTACAGAAAGCTAGGTCACGAAGCTCTCAAACATGCTATCGATGCTGTCCTCTGAAATCAACAATGTACTTCGGACGAGCGTAACCCTTTGTATGTAGCGCGTCACTCGTTATAGAATCCTGAAAAACCATATCCCGCTGCACTATTTAAATGTTCTATCGAACATTACAGGGTACTGAATATAAGCAATATG
>SL_4KL_010_BRINEDRAFT_10002596_pt1 | contig 10223 bp, 14 predicted proteins | sample SodLak_010_BRINE_2_FD_10664 | JGI IMG/M metagenome (IMG submission 10664) | reverse complement strand
ACCACGACTACGGCCCAGCACGCGGCGACTTCGTTGACGCATTCTTCAACGTCGTCGACTGGAACGAACCAGCAGCACGCTACGAACAGGCCGTCGAACTCTTCGAGTAAGTAGACGCGAGTCTCTCCGATCTGTATTTTTTGCGGCGTATATACACGTCAGCAGCAGCTATTAGGGTCCCACAGTGGGACGCAACTCATCAATTGACCCGGACGTTACTGTCTCAGTCAGCAGTTGTGTCAGTTTGCGGTAGTTGTAGCCATCATCGTTCGGATCAAAACTGATTAGCAATCCGATCCGATCGTCGCGTGGGCCAACAAACACTCGGTACTGCTCAAATTCCGACATCCCACGGACAGTAAACTCATACTCCGTATAGTAGAGAGCCTCATAGGTATCGTGGGTGATGTAGCCATATCGTTCTGCATCAATAAACCGTTCAACAGAAACTGCCTCAATCTGTTCGTGTACATCTGGCCGAACAAACAGTGACTCCTCCGTTTCTGCATCAAACGTCCATACATCTCGAAGTGCGTCTCCGGCAAATGATTCACACAGTGAAACAACCTTCAACTTCAACTCCGACATCGTCATTGTGATTGACACGCATACTCGATCAGATATGAATCTATCGACATTCATAAGTAAATTCGCAGTTTCACCGATCTAATCGTCACTATTTACGCGATCGATCGCCAATCGATGGATATGCCACGACCAAAATCGGACTTTGAGTCGCTCTATCCATGTGATTTCTACACACCTGAAGAGTTACTCGAAAATGAACAGATGTACACCGTCTATGAGATTGCACGGCTCTTGCAGGGACTCGATCCGGATGCGTCGATCGACGAAGGTGTCGAGGATATCCTCCTAGATTGGGCAATTCCGTGGATTATGCGAAACGCAGACGAGTTGCTCATTGCAGAGCCACCAACTGAGGAGGAGCCCGGATACTACGGCCTGAAAACCGAGACCGACGAGTGAAATGAAGCTGCTTGTTGCAGGGAGTGCTCGTGTTGATGCCGGAAAGACCACGTTCTCAGCGGGACTTATTGACTCGATCGAGGATGCAGTGGGGTTCAAACCACGGGCAGGAAACGACTACTGGTTCGATCACGACGACGTACAGCGATCGATCGGTGAGGGGCGACTCTATGGAAAAGACGTTCACACACTGACTGCGGTCAGCGCGACACCCGAGCCCGAAGAGTTGCAGAATCCGGTCCATCGGCTGTGGCGGCCAACGCCGGACAGACGAGGGTTACTCGGTGAGAACGGTCGGACGTTCCTCGTCGATCGGGTTCGGACAGCCGATGGCGATCGGTTTATTATGAATGGTGATGCGGAAGATGCAGGGTTGGTCCCCGACGCAGTATACGAATCACTGCCACTATCCAATGCACCGCGTGTACGATCGATTCCGGAATTTAACGAGCTAATGGCCGAACTGTATGTTCCGGCGTTCGATCGCGTTGAGTCCCAAATCAACGAAACAGACCCCGTTGTTGTTGAATCGTACGGCGATATCGCAACCCCAGTTCAGTCGATCGATTTTGATGCAGTTGCCGTTGTTGAACCAACCAGAGCGCGAATCTACGCTGGCGACCGATACGAGACGGCTCGATCGGTTGCGAGCGGCAGTGCACAGGAAGGACAGTTAGAAGAGCGGGTCGATCGAGTCCTTGAGTTTATTGAACCGCTGTCGGTGCACGAATTGCCAGCACTCACAAGCAGCATGCGGGCGGACCCAGAAGCGATCGCAACCGCGTACGAAGATGCATACAGTGGGCTTCTCACAGCTGCCCAGTCGTAACGATCGCTATCCGTCTCGCCATCTGTCCAGCGAGTTCGATGTGTGCGTATGGATCTGTTAGTACACTTTGTCCATGTCCGACATGCATCTCCGAAAGGTCCGGAGAGACCACAGTACAGAGTCGATCAATGCTCTCGATCAACCGCGCTCGATCGCCCTCTTCGAGATCGGTTCGACCGAACGATCCGTTTTGAAACACAAGGTCACCAGCGAAGAGAATCCCGGGCTCGGCAGCATACAAACAGAGATGGTCGTTTTTGTGCCCTGGTGTGTGGAATGCACGGTAGCTATGTGATCCGATTGTAAGCCTTTCTTCGTCTGCGATTGGATTGTCGGTTGCTGACTGGCCAGTATCAAAGCCCCACGTCTCAACGTCGAATGCAGTTTTGACCGCCTTGACATTCCCAATATGGTCCGGATGAGTGTGCGTGAGGACGATCGCATCAAGTGAGTCCGTTCGATCTTCAATTCGTGAGACGATATCAAAGTTCGCGCCTGTATCAACGAGGACGGTCCGATCGCCCTGTACCAAGAACGCATTTGCTGTGAATGCCTGGACACCTGCGGCGAGATTGTGTATTGGGGCCATTGTGAATTCACAGGTGCCACGCCGTCATGTACGCTTGGATTCGAAAAACACCAACATTTAGATTTCCCTCTCGAATAGACAGGTAGACAATTCCATGCGCCAATATCTGGATCTCATCGACAACGTCCTCACTGATGCGACGTACAAGCCGAATCGGACCGGGGTTGACACGTTATCATCATTTAGTCAACACTACCGGATCGATCTCCAGCAGGGATTCCCACTACTAACGACAAAAGATCTCTCGGGATTCCGCTGGAACTCACTCATCCACGAGTTTCTCTGGTATCTCTCCGGTGACGAGCACATCCGATCGCTGCAAAAAGAGACGAGCATCTGGGATGCGTGGGCGGATGACGATGGACGACTAGATACCGCATACGGCCGGTTCTGGCGGCGGTATCCGCTTCCGAAGGATGACCATCGGTTCGAGGGTGAAACGTGGCCCGATGAGTCACACCGATGGTGCAATTCGGACGGGACATTTGACCAGCTACAGTACGTTATTGATACGCTCAAGGAGAATCCACACTCTCGCCGACTTGTTGTGAACGCATGGCATCCAGCGAATGCAACGGTGTCAACGCTCCCACCGTGTCACTATACATTTGTATGTAATGTCCAAGGCGATCGGCTCAACTGCCATCTCACGCAGCGATCGGGAGACACCGCACTCGGGATTCCGTTCAATATTGCGGCATACTCGTTGCTGACACATGTGATTGCACAAGAGACCGGATTTGAGGTTGGAACGTTTGGGCATACGATCGTCGATGCACACATCTACTGTGGCACCGGAGCGCGAGGCCAATGGTATGGAGACAATCTTGAGGAGCTTCGATCCCGTGTTACCGCTGTAGACGCACCCGAAGAGTATGTCGAGGTTCGGGATTGGCTACGCGAGGAGGTTCCAGCTGGGGAGACAGATCCACGGGGCAAGCCATACGATCACGTCCCAAACCTCCTCTTGCAGTGTTCAAGAGCACCGCGCGATCGACCAACGATTGAGATTGAGGATGTCCCGCTCTCGGATCTGACATTCGATAGTATTCAGCTTCGATCGTATGATTCCGCAGCGGGACTTGATTTCGGTGTTGCAGAATAAATGAGCAACACAGAGACACAGCCAGAGATTGCACTCATTGCTGCCGTTGCAGAAAACGGTGTCATCGGTGCAGACAACGAGATGCCATGGCATCTCCCCGAAGATCTCACACATTTCAAACAGACCACAATGGGCCATCCGGTGATTATGGGGCGAAAAACCTACGAGAGCATCACGTCTGCGATCAATGGGCCACTCCCAGGTCGGACAAACATTGTGTTGAGCCGAAGCGATCCAACAGTGCATGACGGTGTGATTGTTGTTGACGGTATCTCTACGGCGATCGATGTGGCGAGAGAGCATGATGACGATCGGATCTTCGTCATCGGTGGGGCTACGGTCTACGAGCAGTTCTTACCGCACGCCGATCGACTCGTATTGACCGAACTCGAAACAGCCTATGACGGTGACACGACATTCCCGACATGGGACCATACTGTGTGGGTCGAAGCCGATCGTGACGATCGAGACGGCTTCTCATTTGTTGAGTACGTTCGAAAAAATACCGAGACGTAAGTAGAGACAAAAAAGGAAGGGAAGGGATACGTTCACACGTTTGCGGGACATATGGTATGTAATGAGTACGGGACTTTCCCACACAGAGCACGCAACCGTGTTGTTGGACGTTGATGGCACACTGTGTGACAATACGCCACGATTACTTGAGTACACAGAGGCGGAGTATGGTGTTTCGTTGACGCGAGCAGATATTACGGAATGGTCATATCAGATTGATGCGATCGATCGCCATATTGGCGAACTCATTGACGAGGCACTCACGACGAAGCCAGAATGGTTCTTGTTAGGGATGGATCCGATCGATGGGGCAAAAGATGCGGCGGGCTGGTTCCAAGCACAGGGCCATACAGTTAAAATAGCAACGCATCGGCCAGCGACAACACATGATGTAACCGAACAGTGGCTCTCAGAACATGGCATACCATACGACGAGATTATTCAGGATGTGCCGCGAAACAAAGGGTTGCTTGACGGCGACTTACTTGTCGATGATTATCACCTGAACATCCAAAATGCGATTGAGGAGGGAATGGCAGGCGGCTTGTTCAAACAGCCATACAGCGACCCGACTGCATGTGATGGCGCAGTTGTCGCCGATCGCTGGGATGAGATGCTGTCGCGACTCTAGCAGGAGCGGTCGCCCAAACAGTTATCATTTTCTTTGCTAACAATATGGATATGAGTAAGGCACAATTTGAACTGTATACCGACGCAGAAGACAAGTTCCGCTGGCGGTTGGTCCATCAGAATGGAAATATTATTGCTGACAGCGGTGAGGGGTATGCCTCAAAACAGAAGGCAGAACAAGGCATCAAAAGCGTCAAACAGAATGCGCCGGATGCATCGATCGTCGAAACAGATAATTAACCCGCTTAACAAGGGTTTTTCCCACAGGGGTTCATATACCGTACTGATGAATCAGTTCGCAGTCGGTCAGTTGTTCGGAGGGACCCAATGAGAGGAAACGATCAACAGGCATACGATCGAGGGACATCACTTTTCTCCCCTGACGGACGGATCTACCAGGTCGAATATGCACGTGAGGCTGTCTCGCGTGGTGCACCGTCAGTTGGGATTCGAACAGAGGACGGTGTCGTGTTGGCTGCGCAGAGCAGAGCAGCATCGTCGCTTATGGTTCCAGAGAGTATTGAGAAACTCCACAAACTCGATACGCATGTCGGGACTGCAAGCGCAGGCCATGTTGCTGACGCCCGCCAGTTGATTGATTTCGCTCGGCGGATGTCACAGATGAACCGGCTCCGCTACGGAGAGCCAGTCGGCGTTGAGACGCTTACCAAATACGTCACCGACCACATTCAGGAGAATACCCAGCGCGGCGGGACTCGCCCATACGGTGCAGCACTCCTTGTTGCAGGAATTGACAACGGCGGCACACCTCGACTCTTCGGGGCTGACCCATCGGGGACACCAAACGAGTGGAAAGCAACCGTGATCGGTGGGGGCAGTGCTGATATCCAAGCGCTCCTCGAAGAGGAGTGGCACGACGAACTTACCGTCGAAGAAGGTGTCGAACTTGCAGTCAAAGCACTCAGAGCTGCAAACGATGAACTCCTCCCAGGGGAGATCAGTGTCGCAACCGTGACCGATGATGATGGGTATGTTGATCTCACAGCCGAAGAGATCGAGGCGGCGTTTGATTCGCTCGGTATCGAGACTGATCCGGATGAGGACGACGAAGCAGAAGACGAGGAAGCGGAAGGCGAGGAAGAGTAAGGGTCTCTCAACCGGTACATAACTCACACAACCGATCGCAGATAGAGCACGAGTGTTTTTTATTTCGGAAGTAATCGTTTGATAATGAGTGAGACGACACCACACGTTACAGGCATCTACACATATCCGATCAAATCGTTTGATTCTCGATCGGTTGATCGAGTCCCAATCGTTGGAAGCGGTGGGCTTGCTGGTGACCGCGCGTACGCAGTTGTTGATCTCGATGACAACTACGTAAACGGAAAGCGCGAAAAACAGACCCACCGCGTTCGAACGACGTACGCTGGGTCACAGGAGCAGATTGAAGCAGTTACGATCAACACGCCTACACAGTCCGAACAGACCATTTCGGTTACAACACCTGAGGGGCGACAGTCACTGTGCCGATTTCTTGAATCATATCTGGGGTACCCAGTAACACTCGAACACAACGATTCCGGAGGGTTCCCAGACGATACCGTTGCTTCAGGACCCACGATTATCTCCACAGCGACGATCGAAACGGTTGCCGGATGGTTTGACGGAATTTCGGCCGACTCAATGCGTCGTCGGCTGCGTGCAAACATCGAGATTGGCGGTGTTGAACCGTTCTGGGAAGACCGCCTCTTTACTGACCGAGACCACTACGTTTCGTTTACGATCGGTGACACCACGCTCTATGGGCGTAATCCATGCCAGCGCTGTGTTGTTCCGAGTCGCGATCCCGATACCGGAGCGGAGTATCCAAATTTCAACACACAGTTTGCGACAAAACGACGAGAGACGATGCCGCCGTGGAGCGGCGGTGACTGGTTTGATCATGACTTTCGGCTGATGGTGAATACCGCAGTCACAGACGAAGCTATTGGATCGCAGCTCAGTGTTGGAGATCACGTTGTTATTGGTGATTCCGTCCCAACAGACGATCTCAAAACCCGCTAAATTTATCTCTCCGATACAGGTCGAGTTCGTTCACGGTTGAGTGTTCTTGACTTGCTGCAAAGACGATTGCATCCGCAATCTCCTCCGGCTCAGTTACCTCTCCCTCTGCGAACCGATCCTCGAATGCAGTGCCATCTTCTGAACCAAACTCTGTTCGAACTTCAGACGGGTTAACGATCGAGACGCCAACGTTGTCGTCCCCGACCTGTCCGGCAACACTCATCGCAAACCCGCGAACCCACCATTTTGTTGCTGCATACACCGGATTGAACGGTCGTGGGTACTTTCCTGCGAAGCTTCCAACGAAGATCAGGTTCCCAGCAGTCTCTGTGAGGTGTGGAATCACCGATCGGGTCAGAAAGAAACAGCCGTCTACATTCGTGTCCATCATTGCACGATACTCCTCGGTTGTCATCTCCGCAACCGCAGAACCTCGTCCTAAGCCCGCATTCGCGATAACAACGTCTATCTGACCAAATGTGGAGACTGTCTCTTCGATAGCAGCATCGATCGCAGCATCATCCCGAACATCAGTTGGGCAAACAAGCGTTTCAATTCCATGTGCGGTTTCAAGTTCGTCTGCGATCGACTCCAATCGCTCTCGCCGTCGTGCAAGCAGTGCGATATTTGCACCGTCATCTGCACACGCATGTGCGGTTGCTTCGCCAATACCTGCACTTGCACCGGTGAGTAATATCGTTTTATCAGTGAGTGATCCCATACGATCGAATACAGCCAATACCATGTTAGTGTTTGTGTCTCAATCGTGACNTAATCACAGACCACCGGCAACCGCAACTATTTGCTTGCGGNTCCGAATGAGAACAGTATGCATGTACTTTCTGGTGGTTCGNTCGCTGATGCGGATGGCACAATGGAAGCGGANGTTGGAATTGAANACGGACNGATNGTGGCGGTCGGAGACTCCCTTTCNGGNGACACAGAAACCGATGTNAGTGGCAAATTCATTNCGCCAGGNCTNATNGANGCACANGTTCATCTCACNATGGACGGCAGAGCAGATGTTTCGACCGTTCACAATGATAGTATTGCAACATTGAGCTATCGTGCCGCAGCAAACCTTCAAAAAGCAATCTCACAAGGTGTCACGACAGTTCGCGATTTGGGTGCCGGCTATGAGATTGCACTTGATGCTCGTGATGCAGTTTCCAACGGTGTACTTGAGGGGCCACGAGTCCATGCNTGCGGTCAGAATATCATTATGACTGGCGGCCATGGGCATTGGTTCGGGCGCGAAGCAGACGGATATGATGAGGTGACAAAAGCAGCGAGAGAACAGCTGAAGGCTGGTGCGGACGTCCTGAAATGTATGGCTACCGGCGGTGTGCTTACGGAGGGTGCTGTTACCGGCGCTCCTGAGCTAACCGTTGAAGAGATGACTGCGCTTGTCGAGGCTGCGGTTCCGACTGGGACGCCAACAGCCACACACGCACACAGCGAAGTTGGCATTAAAAACGCCGTCAAAGCAGGAATCACAAGCGTCGAACACGGGACGTTCATGGACGAGGAAGCCGCCGAAATGATGGCTGATGCAGGGACGTTTTGGGTCCCAACTGCAAGCGCACTCCACGGCATTGTCGAAAACGGTGTTGAGGCAGGCATTCCAGAAGATGCGGTCACAAAAGCAGAAGATGCAGCCGATCGCTTCGAGGANGCATTCGAACACGCGCTTGACGCAGACGTTCGAGTTGCAATGGGAACTGATGCTGGGACACCGTTCAATTTCTTTGATGAAATCCCACAGGAGATCAAACAGATGACCGACCGTGGCATGACGCCAAACGAGGCGCTCACCGCAGCGACTGTTAATGGGGCAGAGCTACTTGGGTTGGATGACGTCGGAATGGTCGAATCGGGGTACGTTGCGGATCTTGTTGTGCTTGCGGAAAATCCAAATGAGAGCGCAAGCGCATGGTGGGATCCAGAACAGGTGTACACAGCTGGTGTACAGGTCGTCTAACGACGTGTCAAACCTGGTTGACTAGTTTCGGAGGAGGAACCGATCGACGTACCAAGTTGTCTCATCAGAGATTGACCACGGGCGAAGATCCTGCTCGAACACATCAACAACCGCACCAGTATCAAGCATGACTCGGTATTTTCGCGCTGTTTCTTCGAACTCGCCGCCTTCAATCTCGTACAAAATACCTGACTCACCATGGAGCCGACTGAAATCCGGATCCTGTGGATCCGGGATTTCAATTCTCACTCGATCGCCTGCTGTGTACGGGGACATGATGGGGTGAATACGCATTAGGTTTATATTCTTTTTGGTGATGGCAATCGTACGTACTGAGTCGGCCCAAAATCCGTTCAATCGGAGGTATTTTTGACACAACAACTAACTATTCTGTATGGAATCCCCTGTTGTTGGTGCTCATCACGTTGGTGTCACTGTCACAGATCTGGAACGATCGATCGCATTCTATCAGTCGCTGTTTGGGTTTGCCGTTAGCGCGCGGTTTTCAGTGAGTGGTGAGGCGTTCGAAACTGCAGTCGCTGTGCCGGATGCTCGCGCTGATTTTGCACACCTTGATGCCGATGGTATACGGCTCGAATTAGTCTCGTATACACCCTCCGGTGCCGATCGGTTGGATTCACAACTAAACGACGCTGGTGCAGTTCATATCGGATTCTCGGTGACTGACCTCGATCGATTTTACACTGAACTCCCCGCTGACGTTGAGCCGCTTAGTGAGCCACAGACGACAGAAACGGGAACGAGTATTCTGTTTCTTCGCGATCCAGATGGGACACTAATCGAAGTACTTGAAACGGAGTAGCACAGCCCGTGTATGCGTGGTTTTCACACGGGGTTGAGACACACAAGTAACGCAAAACGCAACTGTTTTACTTAGGCTACATCTACTTGTGAGTACGTTCAACTCAAACGAACGTCGGATATGCTCCGATGGTGTAGTCCGGCCAATCATATTGCCCTCTCACGGCAATGACCGGGGTTCAAATCCCCGTCGGAGCACTCATTTCTCACCGCAGTCACGCGATCTTCACTAGTGAATGAGGAGTCTATCCAACCATGTCATTGGACAATTCGATTCGATCGAAGGCTATTATGATGCCGAATATAAATTGATCGCTTCTAAACTTTGTAGTAGATAATCTGTAAAACTGCTTCAAGAGAGTTATTCTTCTCATGTATCTAATTATATTCGATGTATTAGACTATGTCGTTGGTAGAGATCACATAAACCTGTGCTAATCTAGCCACTCCGCGAGAAAATTTAATATGACTGAGCGACATCGTAAAGACGACTTTTATGGCAACACATGAGTTAACAACTGACAAGCAAGGAGAGTACCACTATACAGTCGGTCCGTATCCAGATCCTGTTCTTGAAATCGAGCCCGGTGATACTGTCGAGGTCGAAACGCACGATGCATTTGAGGGAGCTATCAAGACAGAGGATGATTTGCCAAGTGAGGTTCTCGGTGACTACCTAAATCCACAGAATGGTCCAATCTACGTTGATGGTGCAGAGGAAGGTGATGCACTGGCG
>SL_4KL_010_BRINEDRAFT_10002595_pt1 | contig 10225 bp, 9 predicted proteins | sample SodLak_010_BRINE_2_FD_10664 | JGI IMG/M metagenome (IMG submission 10664) | reverse complement strand
AGCTCTTTTCGGGAGTAGCCACGGTCGTACAGCTCGTTGAGCGCGACCGCCGCGCCAGCCGCGCTGGCGGCCGACGAGCCGAGCCCCGAGGCGGGCCGGACGCCTTTGTCGATCTGGATGTGGGCGGGCGCATCAAGCGCGTCGACAACCGCGCCGACGGTGTTTTTGTCCGGATCGGTTGGAATGTACTGGCTGCCGACGCCCGTTACTTCGATCGTGGTCCGGTCGGCGCGTTCGACACGGATCACGTCTGCGGGCCGGTCGAGTGCAACCCCGAACACGTCAAAGCCGCTGCCGAGATTGGCACTGGTCGCCGGCGCGCGAACCGTAATCATGCGGCTGGGTTATCGGAGTTGCGACAAAAAGATAGCGAACCACACCGATGCTGCTGTGGGTTCACAGTTAGCTGTCCGCGGTGGTGTAGACGATCGGACCGATCACGATGAGCGTGATCCCCAAAAACAAATACAGCTCCGGCACCATATCGGCCGGCGTCAGAATGAAGATTAACCCGAACAGGGAGGTGTTGAGGCCGATGAGCTTCTGGGATTTCAGCGGAAGTGTTCCAACCGTGGCCAGAAGATAGCCCACGAGCAGGATCTGCCCCATATTGAACTCGAGCAGGATTGCGTCAATGAAACTTAGCGGCAGCATTCTTATTCATAGCTCACACAGAAACCCGCATTAAAGTTCCGTTCTTCCGTTCGGCTCCGGTGCGCCCTGGCCCGTTGTCTGGCTGTTCAGTCTGGTCCAGTGATATTTAGTGGGCGAATCCAGCCATACCAGAGGACGAACACCATCCCACTGTACCCCATCACGAAGATGATCTGTCCCAGCACGTCTAATCCGATCTGTCCGAGCCCCCAGCGGGCGACTCCGGAGCCGGCGATTCCGACCAGCAAGACGAGTGCGACCAGCGGCGCGTCCGACCGCAGGAACTCGCCAAGCGTCGTTTCGGTCATACACCGTGTCGGCGTGCCAGGCGTGTCAATCGCTCGGTTCGCAGCTCCCGTTTCGAGGCCGACGCAAGTCGCCCACGCTTATACGGGTGGAACACTCAGGCCCACGTAGCGTATCACACCACCGCGTCCGGCTGCCCCCTACTAGTATGCGACTGATACAGACACTCGTCCCGGAAGGAAAACACGCCACGGTCGTCGACATCCTCGAATCCGAGGAGATCGACTTTGCGATGACCGAGGAGAGTTCGAAATCGAACTACAGCGACGTGGTCTACATACCGGCGGAATCCGAGCGAGTCGAAGAGATCGTCGACAAGCTCCGGGATGTCGGCGTCGAGCGCGAGGGGTATATGGTAATCACCGATGTCGAGACCATCGTCTCCGAGCAGTTCGAGGAAAAAAAGGAAGAAGAGGCCGACAACGGCGACGAACGCATCTCGCGGGACGAACTCCGAACCAAAGCACAGAACCTCTCGCGAAGCACGCCGAACTATCTCGCGTTGACGATTATCAGTGCTATTGTCGCCACAGCCGGACTCCTCCAGGACAGTGCGGCGGTTGTCGTCGGCTCGATGGTGATTGCCCCGCTGATCGGTCCGGCGATGGCCTCCTGTGTCGGCACGGTAATCAACGATGACGACCTGTTTTGGGAAGGGATTCGCTCCCAAACGATTGGGCTCTCGGTTGCTGTGTTGAGCGCGGTCGTGTTTGCGGTCGGCTATCGGCTGTTGCTCGCACCGGAGCTCGAACTCCTCATTATTCAGCAGATCGCCGAGCGTGCCCATCCTGGACTACTTGCACTCGCGGTCGCACTCGGTGCGGGAACAGCTGGCGCGCTCGCGCTGACCTCCGGTGCTGACGAGGCACTTGTGGGTGTGATGATCGCTGTGGCACTGATGCCGCCGGCGGCCTCGGTTGGTCTCGGGGTGGCGTATCTCGATCCGCGGCTCGCGTTCGGGGCGAGCGTCTTAGTTATGGTGAACCTACTGTCGATCAATGCCGCCGGCATCGTCACCATTTGGATCAAACGCTACAAGCCGAGCCACTGGTACGACGCCCAGCAGGCTCGCCGGATTACTGCCGAGCGGCTGGTCGTCTTCACGCTGGCGATTTTGATGCTCACCTCCTTTTTGGCGATGAGTTCGCTGGACGCCCGTGACAACATGGCCTTCGAAAGCCAGGTCGAAACGATTACTGACGACACCGCCGACGAACTGCTGGCCGTCGATTTCGCGTACCGTGCGGACTTGGTCTCCCAACAGCCCAACGGTGTCACAGTATACGTCCACGGCGATGAGCCGCCAGCAGCAGGCGAGTTACGTGAACAGATACGTGAGGAGACTGGCGTCGACGTGCCGGTGACGGTGATCACTGAACAGGCCGACGTTGCCTGAGTGGTCGACCGTCGACCGGGTTTGTTGTCGGACGAGCCGATTTTTGTCTGGTTGTTTTCTGAACTGATAATCGGCGTTAAATAGCTAAATACCAGCACGTCACAGCCACAACTAGTATTGATGGTAGCCCTACTTTCGTCGCAACTCCTCCATTTCGGTGCCCACAGTGCGACTGCAGTCGCAACCGCGGTGCTCGGCTACTGGGTGCTAACTCGGACGGAACTGTCGGCGAACCGCTGGATCGCCCTCTGGTTGGGCAACTTCGCGCTGTGGTCGGCTGTCTCGGCGGCCTCGGTTGTGGTAACACACCAGCCGACGGCGTTTTTGCTGTTTTGGCTGTGGGCGTTCGTCGGGCTGACGGCGATCTATCTCACCTATCTGTTTCCGACCGCCTACTCCGGGCGCAATCCACTGACGAACCGCGTCTGTCGGCTCGCAGGCGGTATATATGCCATCCTCGCGCTGCTCGTTCTCACCGGTCCGTTTCATGAACTCCACTGGGAGTCGGTCGAGTTTTTGACATCGCCGTTTCCACACTTTTCGGTCGTCTACGGCCCGAGTTGGATCACCGCAATCGTCTACAGCTTCGGTGCAGTCGTCACGATACTCTACTACTTTGCGGAGTTATACTTCCGATCCCGCCGACAGCAGCGTCAACTGGTTGTCGTTCTCACACTCGGCGCGCTTGTCGGGTTTGTGCCGTTAGTTCTCTCGGTGTCCGACGTTCTCGTTTCGACCTACGAGTACATCTCTTTCGTTGGTTCGGTCCACGCGCTGACGGTCGGTTTCGTTGTCCTTCGGTTCGGATCAGCCACCCTCTCGTCGGTCGCCCGCGAGGAGACGCTTGACTACCTCGTCGATCCGTATCTCGCCCTGGACCGGGAGTATCGGCTCGTCGATTTCAACACGGCAAGCAGCCAGCTGATCGAGGGGTTGGACGCCGACCAGCTCGGCGAGCCGCTCGAAGCGGTGTTTCCGGCGTTGGCTGACAGACTCACAACCGGTGGCCGAATTGATGCACCTGACGAACCGGTGACATTCGAGGTCGAGGGCTCCTCACAGCACTACGCGATCGACATCTCGCCGGTTTCCGACTGGCACTCGACCAGGTGTTATGCAGTCGTCCTCAACAACGTCACCGAACTCGAAGCCACTAGACGACAGCTGAAAGCTCAAAACGAGAAGCTCGATGCGTTTGCCGGCACCGTTAGCCACGACCTCCGCAGTCCGCTTTCGGTGATCAGCGGCCGGCTCAAGCTGGCACGGGCCGACTCTGACAACGAGCATCTCGACCATATCGCCGAGGCTCACGGCCGGATGGACGAACTCATCGAGGACTTGTTGGCACTCGCTCGAGAGGGCCAAGACATCACTCACCCCACGCCAGTCGATCTCACTGGCGTCGCCGAGTTGGCCTGGCGAAGCGTCGAGGCCGACGGCGGCTCGTTCGCTATTGAGACCGACCAAACAGTGCTGGCTGACCGTAGCCGCCTCCAACAGCTGCTCGAAAACCTCCTGCGAAACAGCCTAGAGCACGGCGCGGACGACGCGCTGCAACAGGTCGAGCCCGTCGCTGGAACTGCCGATACCCAGGCCGAACACACAGAAACAGTCGAGATCACACTCGGCGAGCTGGACGGCGGCTTTTATATCGAAGACACCGGTCCAGGAATACCCGATTCGGACCAAGTGACCGTCTTCGATCCGGGCTACACGACCAACGACGACGGCACCGGCTTCGGGCTGGCAATCGTCGACCAGATCGCCACGGCTCACGGCTGGGAGATTCGGGCGACTGACGCAGACGGGGGCGGCGCACGCTTCGAGATCACTGGCGTCGAACGAGCGGATTAGCCGAACAGCCGTTCTCTGAGCGACCGTTCGTGTGTTCCCTCCGCCAGGACGACCGAGCAGTCGGCGGTCTCGATCACATCGAAAATCAGCGACCGTCGTAGGAGCCGCGACAGCAGCCCGCGTTCTGTCGCCCCAATCATCAGCATCGTATGGGTGTTGGCGGCCGTCTCAATAGCCGTCTCGACATCACCGCCGGTATCAACCGTCAGTGTTGGCTCTTCGAGACCGTGTTCGTCGGCCCAATCGGTCAGAAACCGTTCGGCACTGGCTCGTTTCCCCTCGCCGTCGACGACGTGTAGCAGCGTCACCTCGCTGTCGTAGCTCTCCTGGAACCCCCTGGCGGCAGCGGTACAGAGTCGAGAGTTACGGTCGTCGTCGACCGGCACGACGATGGTGGTCGGATCGAACCCCTGGTCTTTGAGCACGAACATATCGCAGGGAAGCGACTGGGACAGTTCGTCGAACGCCGGTTCGATCCGCCCGCTGGCGATCGGTGTCCCCGACCGCCAGCCCATCACGAGGCTGTCAACCGCAAGCCGGTCGGCGGCAGCGAACACCTCTTCGAGCGTTCGGTGCGAGTAGATAAGGTGTGTTTCGACTGGCACGCCGAAGTCGTCGGCGTCGGCTTTGGCATCCGCCAGCAGTGCTTCGGACTGCCTGTCGAACCGCTCGCGATTGGCTTGGGCACGCGCCAGCGGTACCTGGTCGGGGACGTTGACGACGTGAACCGCCACAACCGTACCGTTTTGCGGAGCGGCAAGCGAGCAGGCAAGCGACATCAGATCCCGCTCGGTTCGGGGGTTCGCCAGCGAGACCATGATCCGAACGTCAGCACGGTCGGGTCTGGCGGCCTCGGTTGCGGCGACCGCCGAATCGGGGAGCTGTTCGGATCGATCGAGAATTCGCTGGCTCAACACGCCTTCGTCTTCAGTGTGGTGTTGGCCATAGAGGAGATACCACACTACTGAGCCGACGATCAACAGTGCGGTCAACCACAACACGGTCGAGCCCATAAACGCCAACAGGCCGAACGAACAGACTGCTCCTGCAATCGGTGTCACCGGATACAGCGGCACCCGGAACGCGGGGTCGTAGGCGGTGTCGGATTCACGGAAGACGATCAACGCGACGTTAAGCAGTCCATACCCGACGAGATGGAACGCACTGGCCGTTTTCGCCAACAACACCAGATCGTCGACCAGCACAAAGCCGAGAATTAGGAGCCCCGTAACCTGCAGCGAGCGGTAGGGTGTCGCAAAGCGAGGGTGGAGTTTGTTGAGCCACTCACCGACGAGTCGTTGCCGGCCCATTGCAAACGTGATTCGCGCGGAGGCCAACACCGAGAAGTTCGTACTCGAGGCGGTCGCCAGCAGCCCGGCGACAGTCATCAGTGCGACACCGAGCGGGCCGAAGGCAGTCTCGGCGATCGCCAACACTGCTGGCTGGTCGGCCGCAAGCGCGGTTAGATCGACCTGAAGAACGACTAGTGTCGTTAGAGCCGTATATAAGAGTGTCACGAACACGATGCTGCCCATCACTGCAATCGGCACGGTTCGGTCGGGGTTGTGGAGCTCCTCGCCCAGGGTGGCGATTTTTGCATAGCCGAGATACGAGATGAATACGATCGCAACCGCCCCAAAGAGGCCGTCGAAGGAGTCGATCTCGAAGATATCGACCGCTCCAAAGCCGACTCGCCACACGCCGTCAGCGATAAACAGGAGCAGAATCCCGACGAGCGTGGCGACAACTGCCAGCTGAATGCGGCCGGTCCCTTTAAATCCAAGATAGTTGAGCCCGACGAACAGCGTCCCCGCCAACATCGCGCCAAGCTGAGCCGACGAGAGGGCCAGCCCGACAAGTGGGAGATCAATGGGCGGCAACGGCAGCACCGTCCCGAGGTAGATACCGAACCCGAGACTGTAAAACGAGGAGGCGACCGCCAGCCCGAGCCAGTCGCTAAAGCCTGCAATCGACCCAAAAAGTGGGCCCAGTCCGCGTGTCACCCAGTGGTAGGCACCGCCTGCGGCGGGAAACGCCGTGCCGAGTTCGGAGACGGAGAGCCCATTGATAAATGCGAGACAGCCAGCGAGCAAAAAGGCCACAACGACGAGTGGGCCGACATCGGTGGCGACCAATCCAGGGAGCACGAAGACCCCCGCCCCGATCATGGTGCCGATCCCGACAGTCAGGGCAGTGCCGACACCGAGGTCAGTCGCAAGTGTATTTTCAGCCATCGAACGGGTCTGTCCGAGCGAACTCGCCGCTGGAACTTCGGTTGTTCGGTTTGAAAGTGGTAGCCAGTAACTACCAAAAGCTGGGCCGGGCGGTTACTCGGAGAGCTGGCTGTAGCCACCAACCAGGCTCTCTTCGAGGTCGATCCCCTCAACTGATGCCTTCTCATCGAAGACGGTCTCGACGAGTTCGGCGTCCTCGACGTGGGCGTCGGGGAAAACAAGCGAATCAGTGACGGTTGCGTCTTTGACGGTCGCACCGGACATCACGTGTGTCGAGCCGTTGAGCTCGCTGTTTTCGACCGTGGCGTCGTCGGCGACCAGCGGCTCGCCGCCGAGTTTCCAATCGACGGCATCCAGGTAGGCTGCAGCCTCGCCGATATCGAACCAGACGTCGTCGAACGTGAACGCATACACTGACTGCCGGTCCTGGAGCCACTGGAGGAACCAGCCAGGCTCGTCGGGGTTCTGGTCGTCGGCGAGATAGGTGTCGAACTTCGGCAGCACATCGGCGGGGAACGCATAGCAGGCAATCGAGGCCAGCGTGGTGTTCGGCTCGTCGGGCTTCTCCTGGAAGTCGACGACCTCATCGCCGTCGAGTTCGACAAGCCCGTAGGATTTCGCCCGCTCGCGGTCGCCAACGTCGTAGGCCGCCAAGACTGGGGAGGTCTTCTCCTCGAAAAAGTCGACGAAATCAGAAATATCGAACCCAACCATGTTGTCGCCCGCAATGATGAGCAGGTCATCGTCGAGCTCCTCGCGCTCGATTAGCTGGGCGAGCGCGCCGACGACGCCGAACTTTTCGTCTTCGTCGCTGGTGTCTTCGACGGAGAGTTCGGGTTTCTCGTAGCCCTGTTCGTCGACGTAGCTGTCGAAATCAGCTGCGAACCGCTCGTTAGTGCTAATGTAGACGTCCTGGATCTCCTCGTCGTCTTCGAGCTGTGCAAGCGTTTTATCGATCACCGTCGTATCGCCAACCGGCAACAGCATCTTGGGTCGGTTTCGCGTGATCGGCCACATTCGAGTCGCATAGCCACCGGCAAGTACAATTGCGTCCATACCAACCACACCAGTCTCTAATGGCTTATACTCTTTCGTTGCGGTGATGATACATACTCCCTACAGCCTGTATATCGCCTTGTTACTGTTTTGCTGAGTACGAAACAAATCCATGATACGGTCGTAGTCGGGAGCATCCTGGCAGTTGGCCGGCACTCACAGGGCCGTAGGTATCGTGTAACTAATACTCACGGCGTCGACAGAAGGTGTATGTTCGGAACCAGCGGTATTCGTGGGCCACTCGGCGAGACGGTCACCGCCGACCTCGCGCTCGATGTCGGCCGGGCGGTCGCAACTGACGGCGCGAGCCGTGTGCTCGTCGGCCGAGACGCCCGCGAGAGCGGTCGCTTTCTGGCTGATGCGGTCGCCGCCGGTCTGGCGGAGTGTGGTGCGGATGTCGTTGATCTCGGCCAGGTCGCTACCCCGACGCTCGCCAGGAGTATCGAGCGACTCGGTGCAGACGCCGGCGTCGTCATCACAGCCTCGCACAACCCCGCGCCGGACAACGGACTCAAACTCTGGACGCCGTCGGGACAAGCTTTTGACACCGACCGCCGCCAGCGAATTACCGAACTCATCGACGAGTCGGCCTACGAGTTCGCACCGTGGGACGCCACTGGAAGCCGACGCCACGACTCGACGGCCGAGGCAGCGCATACATCTGCACTCATCGCGACCGTCGATCGAGAGCCAATCGAGGGCCTCAACGTAGTCGTCGACGTGGGCAACGGCGTCGGTGGCCTGACAGCCTCGACACTCGGCGCGCTCGGCGCAGAGGTAACGACACTCAACGCCCAGCCCGACGGCGCGTTTCCAGGCCGCCCCAGCGAGCCGACCGCCGAGACGCTGACCGATCTCTGTGCGCAGGTCGCTAACACCGCCGCCGACATCGGAATCGCCCATGACGGCGACGCCGACCGGATGCTCGCAGTCGATGAAACTGGTACGTTCGTCCCGAAAGACGTACTGTTCGCGCTGTTTGCTCGCCGTGCCGTCGAGAAAAGCGGTGGCGGCCGGGTTGCCGCGCCAGTCGATACCAGCCTCGCGGTCGACGACGCGGTCGCTGAGGCTGGCGGCGAGATGGTCCGAACCAAGGTCGGAGACGTGTACGTCGCCGAAGCCGCTGCCAAGCCGGGAGCCGTTTTCGGTGGCGAGCCGAGCGGGGCGTGGATTTGGCCGGACGAAACGCTATGTCCCGACGGCCCGCTGGCGGCCTGTCGGCTCGCCNCGCTTGTCGGCAGCGGTGGCCCGCTGTCTGCCCAGGTCGCCAGCGTCGAGAGCTACCCGCTGTACCGGGAGAACATCGACGTCGACCGAAAAGCAGCCGTCATCGACCGCCTCACAGCGACGCTCGACACCGAGTTCGACCACGTCGAGACGATCGACGGCCTCCGGGTCGGAACCGACGACGGTTGGTTTCTGATTCGGGCCAGCGGCACCCAGCCGTTGGTGCGTGTGACTGCTGAAGCACGGCAGGGAGAAGCTGCAAAAAGACTTTGCGAGCAGGCCGTCGACCGCGTTCTGACGGCCATAGAGTAGACAACGTCAAAAAGAGCGTACTGGTGTCGGAACCAGCTGACGGTTACAACTCGTCTTCCTCTTCGTCTTCTTCCATCGGATCGTCCTCTTCTTCCTCCATCGGATCGTCTTCCTCTTCGCCAGGGGCTGGCTCCTCTTCGTCTTCCTCCATCGGGTCGTCCTCTTCGTCTTCTTCCATCGGATCGTCCTCTTCCTCGTCAGGGGCTGGTTCCTCTTCTTCTTCCTCCATCGGGTCGTCTTCCTCGGCTGGCTCCTCTTCGTCTTCTGGTGGTTCTTCGGCTGGCTCTTCTTCCTCTTCGGCACAGCCAGCGAGGAGTCCAACAGTTGCGATGCCACCAACGGTTTTCAGTAGGGTACGGCGGTTCTGCTTGGGCATTGTTGCGTTCGCCGGTTTGCGTCGAAGCCTTTTGTTCGATTTCCGGATTCCGTCCTGTTTTGTTCCGTACTCGTTCCATAGTTGGTAACTAAAATTATTGTATTTGGATAGTATCTGGTGTGCTCTACGGCGTCGCTGTCGACCGCAATCTGCGGCCGCGTTTTGTGGCTACTCCGGACAGTCGGCTACTATGATCTATCAACTACTGGCCGTCAGCCTTACTCCGATACGTTAGGAGATACAGATAATGAACGGAGTGCTGTGGTACGTACTGACTGGGACGAGTGGTGGCCACAACCGGCTGCGTCTGCTCCGCACCCTCCGGAATCGCCCCCGCAACGCCAACCAACTGGCCCAGCGGCTCGATCTCGACTACACGACCGTTCGACACCACCTTTCGGTCCTGGACGAACACGATCTAGTCACGAAAACAGGCGACGGCTACGGTGTCATCTACCAGATCTCGTCGACAGTTCGGGACCACTGGGAGACGATCGAACGCATCGAAACCGAGCAGGCCGACTCCGCGGTCTCCTCGTAGCTACTCCCAGCGGTCGCGGGTCACCGTCTCTCCTGGAGTGGTCGTCGTCGCCGTACCGAGGACGATCCCCGCGTTGAGACCCGTATTGATCGCTGTTTTCGCCTCATCGCCGACGATCGCGCCGAGCTTCCGCCGACCCGTTGAGACACGCTCACCCTTTACTGTCAGTTTTACCGGCTCACCGTCGTGCCGGAGGTTCGCTACGTTCGTTCCCGCACCGAAGTTGACCCGTCGCCCGAGGACGCTGTCGCCGACATACGAGAGATGAC
>SL_4KL_010_BRINEDRAFT_10002594_pt1 | contig 10227 bp, 9 predicted proteins | sample SodLak_010_BRINE_2_FD_10664 | JGI IMG/M metagenome (IMG submission 10664) | reverse complement strand
GCGGTGGCTCGTGTGTCTCAGCCGGCTGGGCGTGTGTTGTCGAGTCGGCTGGCTGTCGGCTCTCGGCCGAGGCCGACTTTTCTGTGACTGTCGAATCCGAGACTACCTCCGAGAGCTCTTCGAGCACCCAGTACGAAGACAGAATCTCATCGAGTAACCGCTGTTTGGACACCCCCTTCTGACGAGCGGTTTCAGCAACCCACCGTTCGAGCGCGTCCGAATCGAACCCATGAGCACCACCAACCGGAGACGAATCGTTTGACATATGTGTTGGGTCCGTAGTTGCTCAAGTTTCTGAGCCATCGGGTTTAAATGTAATGATTATGCAGGGTCACGAGCGCCACACAGCCGGCGACAGTCATACTCATCATTATTATACTCTTGGTATCTAACACACCAGTAGTGAGTGCAGACGGGATCGACCGTGGTGAGACGCTGGGCCGACCAGTGGGTTGTGTGCGAGACGGGTGGATGAAACAATGGTAGCACGAGTCAAACTACAGATTGCGACCAACGGAGCCGCTATCGCTGCTGGTTGTTTCGTCGTCGGACTGTTGTTGCTGGCTGGGGCAGGCTATGTGTATGCAACACCCGGGGTTGAACAACAGCCACCCGAAGAGATCGACAGCTTCGACATCGAGGTGAGTCTCGACGACAGCGCGGTCGTCCAAGAACAGAGCCAGCTGTATGACCGCGGCGAGCGACTCGACTCGAAACCCGTCTACTTTCTGAATCTGACTCCCGAAATCACCATGGAGGCTGCCGTCGATAGCTCGCCGGATCACGATATGACGGTCGAACACGAGCTTATACTCGTCGAGCAGGCCGACAGAGACGGCACGGAGTTCTGGAGTCGAGAAACCACCCTCGCAGCAACCCAATCAACAGTCACCGACGGCACCCAGCAGACCAACGCCACACTGGATGCCAACGACCTGACGCTGAGACAAGACGAAATCAGCTCGGTGATCGACGGCGTCTCCTCGCCGAGTGCCCACCTGCGGCTCGAAACGTCCTACGAAACTGAGCCGGTCGCCGGCGAGCCCTACGAGGGAACGCTTGTCGTCACCTCGGATATCGAGCTCGTGACCAACGCCATCTGGTTCGACGGGGATCGCACCGCCAGCGACAGCGACGAACGACTCGAAGAACGAGATCCAGTTAGGCTATCGCCAAATCTCCTGCTTGTGATCCTGTTGATACTCACGGGAAGTGGATTCATCGGCGTTGGTGGCGTTGTGGTGAGCCGTCTCGATGAGTACGACGAACACGATCTCCGCATCGAGGTGTACAACAACGAGTACAGCGAGTGGATTTCGGAGGGTGAGCTCGTTGTCGATCCAAACCGGCAGTACGTGTACGTGAACTCACTGAAGGATCTGGTCAACATCGGAATCGATGCCGACAAACGCGTGATCCACGACACCGAGCTCGACGCCTACGTCGTCGTCGACAGCGGGTTGGTCTACTACTACGCCAGAGAGCCAACCAACATCGAGCTGTGGGCGAACGTCGGCAGCGGCGGCGATCAGTCGTAGACCGGGCGGATCGAAACCGGTCGTAGTCCGACAAACAACAAAAAGAGGACAATGACTGGGGAGAGAACAACCAGCGAGATCGTCAGCATCGCAACGTACGGATGGATGCTGTGTAACCCCATAATCACCGGTAGTGGGAGCACGTGCAGATAGTGGTGTTCGGCACGAGAGCGACTGTAGTGGCCGTACTCATCGGGCACAGACAGCTCCATAGTGAGCTCCGTCTGTTCGCCGTGCGAGAGCGTCACCACTGATTCGGAAAACTGAATGCCTTGACTCTCGGGTTCAATAACCACGACTTTCGGGACGTACTGATTGTTCTCGACGGTGTACTCAATGGTCTCAGATTCGCCAGCCATGATTCGTGTTGGCTCGTCGTCGTCCGGAACACCGACACTCAACACCTCGACTGACTCTGTATCGCTCGGCACCACCATACTCGTCATGACTGGCAGGATCAACACCACAATCAGTGCCGCCAAGAGCCACTTGCTGTCGATAAGTTCGGTCCGGTCTGTAGACCGACCGGTGTGGCGGCCTCTCCCAGTGACGAAATCGTAGAGCAGTGCCGAAACAACCAGTATGACTCCGATACCGGTTGTCGTCGAGGCGATACCGTAGGAGCCGACACCGTCTAACCCAACCAAGCCGAGTGCGGTGCCGACGGCGTTTTGAACGTATTCGGCACCGTCACCAATAGACGGCAGCACCACGACCTCGCCGTTGTGTTGGAGGACGACAGCCATGATCTGTGCGTCTTGGACCGGCGGTTCGCCTGCCTCTTGGTCGTCAAAGGTGTTGCCATCACCACGAGTAATATACCCTTCTGCGGTTTCCTCGGCGACTCGGTGTGTTGTTATCCCACCGCCGTCAAGCGATTGGGCATCGAACGTGACGACATCTCCCTCGGAAATATCGCCAGCCATGAATGTTGGGACGGCAATAAAGCCGTCACCGATTTCGAGCGTCGGCTCCATACTGCCGGTCTCGACGTAGCCGATCAACAGCGGCTGGCCCAGAAGCTGGCCGGCAACCAGCGACAGCATTACAACGAGCAGTACGAGCGTAATTGCCCACTGTACTGCCGATTTGATACTCATTGGTCCCGAAGTTGCAAGAGACGGTCAGGGTCTCTGTTGTTACTTCCGTAGCTACCATTATCCGTCAACAGTACTGTATCTTCTGGTTGGTTTTCAGTACTGATAGGCAGCCAAATACAGCGAGATCCGTGGCCAGCTGCTGAAAGAAAGAAAACGGTTGGGCTATTATTCGATCCCGTAGGTCACGGTTTCATCGAAGCGGTCGTCACCGGTGAGTTCGATTGCTGCCTCGTAGTCGCCACCCTGATTCGGATGCCGGAGATCGTCGATCTCGATCAACGCTGCACCAGCAATCGTGGTATCAGTACTGTCGTCGAGAGTGATCTCGGCGCGATTCGAGTTCTGATTTGGGACCGTGAACTCGAAATCCTCGATTTCGGTTGGCTCGGATTCACCCTCACGAGTGAGTTCGATAGTGATATCCGTGTCGTCCTCATCGAATTCGAGCCGACCACCCTGTTGGGTGCCATCGAGATACTCGATGTCGATGGTATCGATTTCGCCATCGAAGTCGATGCCAAACGTCCGCCACGTGTGGACGGAGTCAGTGCTCGTGCCAGTATCCTCAAGTTCGAGGAACCAGCCACCGCTGACACCGATGGAGGTGTTGTCTGTGTCGTCGTCGCTCGAAACAACCACGTCGAGGATGCCGGTTGAGTCGGCTTGGTCGGATTCAAGTGTCACTGTTTCTGTCTCAGTAGCGTCAAGTTCCTCGACAGAGGCCGAGTCTACTTCGCTGCCGTCGACTTCGAGCGTGATCTCTTGGTTGTCAGTGCCAAAGCCAACGTTTTCGACTTCAACCTCGACAGTCGCCCGCTCGTCGAGGCCGATGATATCCGGTGCGTCGAGAATCTCGACGGCGAACTCTCCGTCACCGGAGCCCGTCGTAAAGGAGGCTCCCCCAACAGTGACGACATCGCCGTCTGCTCCCACGAACGTAAGCGTTGGCTCGTAGCTGCCAGTCTCGGGGTTTTCGAACCCACTGTACTCAATGATGACATTGGTGTCTTCATCATCGTCCGAGTTCTCGATAGTAGCATCGTTGTCGTCTTCATCAATATCGAACGTCGCTGTCGCCGCATCACTGCTACTGAAGGTGAAATCAGGCTCTCTGAACTGGCCTTGCTGAGCCGCCCAGAACTCGATTGTGATGTCGCCCTCATCGATGCTATTGAATCCTCCATCGTCAGCAAAATCGGTAGCCTCACCGTAGTCAACAGAAATTTCGGTGACAGCGATACCATTCGAAGCAAACTGCATATTGTCCCACGTATGTGTTGTATCGTCAAACTGTGTGGAGTCTGCAAGCGAAATCGAAGCTGTTTCGTCCCGTTCATCAATAACGTGGAAATCCGTTGGAACACTGATTCCCTCTGCCAGCGAGGCACTCGTCGCTGTCGTGCCGAGGCTCAGCGTTGCGAGCACGCCACCGCCGAGGATGAGGTTTCGTCGTTTCATTACTGTGTTCGCTCAGACAGACGCAACCACCGTGGAACGGATACTGCGTACAATATAACATAACAGTTAGGTTCTCGTGTATATCAATCTTCTTGTGATTTCTCATGAGACGCTCAGCGTTGAATCAGACGCGCACCACCGACTACTATCAACGATGATAATTTACCCAGCACGTAGCAAGAATTGGCGTGAGAGGAGGGCTGTCACCCCTGAAGAACCCAAATTTGTGTGTGTGTGTGTGAGTATTAGAAATACACCCGAGAGCGAAATGATAGAATAAATACAGCACAAGTATTGACCAAGTTTGTGCGTTTTTTGTTCATTTTATTCTTGCTCGGCTAAACATACAACCGATATAAATCAGCATAAAACAGATTATTAAACTACATCATTGAATGGAAGATATTATATATGTAGAATTCAATGATTGTCACTGTAGCATGAACAGGCGTAACTTTGTGGTGGGACTTGGGACAGTCGCNACCATNAGTGGTGTGGCATCAGTCACAGCAGCATCGTTCGCAGANGANTTCGAAGCAGGCGCAGACTTCCAAGTCATCGTTGACGAGGAGCTGACCGTCCGTCCTGGTGACTTCTTCCAGGACGATGAGCTCAGCGAACTAAGTGATGTTGAGGATCAGGATCGATTATCCGATGAACCACTCAACTTCGAAGAACTCGACTCCGACGACTTCGACGACGACGACGAAGGAACACTCCTCTACATCGATCTGGATGCGGGAGATGAGGAGTACCCGGAGAACGACGACCTAGAAATCGAGCTCGCCGTCCTGAACGACAGCGAGGAAAACCCACCGGCCTACGAGGATGTGCTCGAGATCGAAAATGGGGGTGCGACCACACAGACCGTCGGTGTCGAGTACGTGTACGGTGAGGACGTCGATACGACGGATCTAGACGACTACAGAGGCGATGAGGACGATGAGGGTGAAGGCATCGATCCTGATACGGTCGCCGAACTGTTCGTATTCGACACAGAGGAGGGCCAGCTCTCACCGGACACAGACGGCGAAGACGACCCCGACGACGCTGGGGAAGTCGAAGTCGATCCAGGCACCCTGCAGATCGACTTGGAAATCAATCTCGACGGGGAAACCGCCGAGGAGCTCGCCGGTGCCGTCGACGCGACGGACGGAATCTTCGAAGGTGGTACGACGGAGAACCTCGACCTCCTCGATTCAGTCTACTTCGGTCTCATCGACGACTGATCAGACTAAAGCCTGCACTGGCCGGCACCTATTTTTTGTGACTCTCACCGACAGCGACAGTGCTGTCGACCGATGGGATCTTGTTGAGCCCGCGTGTGAGATCCACATGGACTGCTCGAGTGCCGAGTTGGCCGCCGTCGCCAGCGAGGCCGTCCAAGCCCCGGGCGAGTATCTTCGGGAGGCGTTCAGAGATGGCCACGCCGACGGCAGCTATGATGCTCTCGACGTAAAGGCGGTCGCCGACCGCGAGGCCCAACAACGAATTCGGAAAGTCGTCGAGGCCTCCTACCCCGAGCACGCCTTCGACGGCGAGGAAGCAGCCACCACAGCCGACAGCTCCTACCGCTGGGTGGTCGATCCCCTCGACGGCACCAACAACTTCGCCGCCGGCTATCCGAGCTTTGCTTCCGCTGTTGCCGTCTGCAAGCGGGGCGAGCCACTCGCTGCGGCGATCTACGAACCACTTGTTGATACGCTGTACGTCGCCGAACGTGACGGTGGTGCAACGTACAACGGCGAGCCGCTTTCGGCCACTGCGTCGCTCCCGCTCGACCACGGCACAGTCGCGCTCGTTGTCGGCCTCTCGGCAGTGACCGACCCAGAACTGGCCGAGTCAGCCAACCGACTCGAAACAAGGCTCCGCGGACACTGCAAGCGCGTCGTGACAACGTGGGCCCCGTGTGTTGATTGGGGACTCCTTGCCCGCGGCTCAATCGAGGGGCTTGTCGGCTTTCATCCCGACCAGTATGAGTACTACGCCGGGAGCCTCTTGGCAGCCGAAAGCGGCATTGAGACGGTCGACACGGTCGCCGAAAACGGGCGGTACGCCGCCGCTGCAGAGCCAGCAACAACCGACCGTCTCCTCGAGATTCTGCAGAACGTCTAGCGGGATATTGGGACTTATATCGCCGCCGCCAGTACCATGCGATATGTACACCAGTCGGGACGCGAGATCGGAGGGCAAGCGATGAACTCACTCCATCCACGCATTCGGATCGTCTGGATGCTCCGGGCGATTGTCATCGGCGCTGTCGTCGGCGCAGTCGGTGTCGGGATTGCCACCGCAGTCGAGGGCTCGACGACCGTGGCAGTCGGGGGTGCGGTGCTTGTGATCATCCTCGGGGTGATCCACGCCATTCTGCGGTACCGCAACTGGCGGTACGTCGTTGGTGAGGATGCCATCTATCTCGAACGCGGCGTGCTCACCGAGGTCCGAACGGAGGTGCCGCTGGTTCGCATCCAGCACGTCGACTCCAGACGATCGGCGTTCGAGCGATTGGTTGGCTTAGCGAGTACCGTCGTCTACACCGCGGGCTCGCGTGGGGCGGATGTGACGATTCCCGGGCTCACACCGGTCGAGGCCGATGGCCTTCGTAAGCGACTCAAACAGCTGGTCATAGATGCTGACGGGGAGGACGCGGTGTGAAACTCGCGCCGGCGGCGATTCCCTACCGTGCGTTCCAGAAGGCGACCAGCCTCGGCATTACGCTCGTCTTTGTTGCCTCGATTGGCGCGGGCATTCGCATCGGGAGTCCGGCGTTTTTGTTGTTGGTCGCTGGAATCCTCGTTGCGGCGGTCGGCTATGAAATCGCCTACTACAAACGATTCTCGTACGAACTCACCGACGATACGTTCGACATTCGATCGGGCGTATTTAGCCGTCGAGAACGAGAGATTCCGTACGGGCGGATCCAGAACGTCGATATCTCCCGAAACGTGCTGCAGCGACTAGTTGGCCTCTCAGCAGTCAACATCGAGACCGCCGGCGGCGGCTCGACCGAAGCAGTGATCCAGTACGTCACGGAGTTCGAGGGCAAACGCCTCCAGTTGGATATCCGGCGATACAAACGCGGCGAATCAACCGATCCCGACTCGACCGACCACTCCGAGCGCCGCGAGCCCGACGAGGTGCTGTTCGAGATCGCCCCCTCGGAGCTTGCGCTGTCGGGCATTCTCTCGTTCGATCCCCGTGTGCCGGGGCTGATTATCGCCGTGTTTTCGGGCTCGATCCCGTTTGTCTCGCCGATCATCCCAGTTGATGCGCCACCGTTGGTCCTGATGGTGATTTTCGCCATTCTGTTGGCCGGCGGGATGGTGTTGGCTTGGATCGTCGGCGCGATCTCGGCGGTCGTTAACTACTGGGGGTTCCGGCTCACCCGCTCCGAAGACGAGTTGCGGTACGAACGCGGGCTGCTGCAGCGCTACAGCGGGACGATACCGTTTGATAAAATTCAGGCGATGACAATCAAAGACAACCCCCTCAAGCGACGGGCGGGCTACGCCACCCTAGCCGTCGAGACCGCGGGCTACGCGCCCGGCCAAGCCAGCGGTCGCGGCAGCGAGGCCGCGGTTCCGATCGCTAGCCGACAGCGCGTCGAGCAGCTCGCCAATGAGATCGCTCCCTACGAACAGCCGATGTTCAGACAGCCACCGAAACGCATCCGCCGACGGTATCTGGCCCGTTATCTGATCGCACTCGGCGCGATTGCCGCCGTGGTCTACGGGCTGGCGTTCTGGTTCGGGACAGCCGCCGTGCCGTGGTATCTGCTCGTCGTCGCCGCCCTGCTGACGCCGATTGCGGCCCATTATAAGTGGATTCACCGTGGCTACAGCCTTGGCGAGAACCACCTGATTACGCGCAATGGGTTTTGGTCGAGAGAGACGAAGCTGGTCGCCTACTACCGGATTCAGACCGTCCTCGACACGCGAACGATCTTCCAGCGACGCTGGTCGGTCGCCACCGTTATTGCCGACACCGCGGGCTCGCTGTCGCTGCTCGGCACTGACGCCGCCGCGGTCGATATCGACCAGCGGGATGCCGAACAGCTCCGCGAGGAGCTCACCGAGCGACTTCGAGACGCGCTGGCCGACCGCAGACGCCAGCGGGCGGGTGGTTTCGAGTGGCTCGGTGCAGACGACACTGATCCAGCCGCCGAGCTTGCCGACGAGCAATCACCTGTCGAGTCGGAAGGCAACGCTGGCCGAGAAAGCGACACGCAGAAACCCGACGAGCAGACAAACACCGACCGAGACGACGACTCGACGAACTAGTTCTCGCGGGCGGCCTCGACTGTCTCCGAAAAGGCGCGTGCCTGTTCGGTGATCGCCGCAAAGTCGCCACGTTCAGCCGCCTCGTAGTCGACGAGCGCGCTGCCCGCACCAACACATTCTGCACCGGCGGCAATGTAGTCGGCGGCATTGTCGAGATCGACGCCGCCGGTCGGCATGAGCGGAATCTGACTGTAGGGGCCCTTAATCGATTTGAGATGCCCCGGGCCGAGCGAGGAGGCCGGAAACACCTTGATGAGATCCGCGCCCATCTCGTAGCCACAGATTGCCTCAGTCGGGGTCATCACGCCGGGGGCAACGAGCGTTCCGTACCGGTTGCAGATTTCGATGACGTCCTCGTGGAGGCTTGGACTCACAACGAAATCTGCGCCCGCAAGCATTGTCATCCGGGCGGTTTCGGCATCGAGCACGGTTCCGGTTCCGACAACGATCTCGCTTTCGTCGAACGAGCTGGTGAGCTCGCCCAACATCCCCCTGATTCCGGGCGTGTCGGCGGTGAGTTCGATTCCCGTCACGCCGCCCTCGACGAGCGCGTCGGTGATTCCAATAAGCGTCTCTGGGTCGGCTCCCCGAAGCACGGCGACAACGCCGCTTTCGACCAGTTGCTCGTAGACCGCGGCTTTGGCTTGCATACTGCACCGTTCCGAGCCGACCTATTAAAATCGGTCGACGCCGAGCACGGAGCTGTTAGCCAACTGTACCTGAACGAAGCTGAGCGAACCGGACACCAGCCGAAGCAGCACTGAAAACCGCTCGACGCAATCGTGTTAACCAGTCGTACCAAATCCCCTATTAGCACCTCGACACAGTGTACAACTATGAGTACCACCGCCTCCAACAGTCAGTCGGCAGCCGTCAGCACCAATGGTGAGCAGTTGACTCCCAAACAACGACGGATTCTTCGCTATCTCCGCGAGCAGGCCGACGAGCAGACGTATTTCAAATCCCGACTCATCGCCGACGACCTCGACATGAGCGCCAAAGAGGTCGGCGCAAACATGACGCCGCTGGTCGAGGGCGATATTGGCCTCACGGTCGAAAAGTGGGGCTACTCGTCGGGCACGACGTGGATGGTTACTGCGTAAAAAACCGACTGGTTAGTTAGGCTGCCTTAGCACTCCGACCAGCCGCAGGATTCGCAGGTCTTGCAGCCTTCCGAGAAGTACAGCGACATGCTGCCACACTCGGGGCATTCGGGTGACTCGCCTGCTGCCAGCAGATCATCAGTGGCGTCGGTGCTCGACGGAGAATCGGTCGATGGACCGGGCGTCGCGCCGTTGGCTGCGGTGTCATCAGAGACGGCACCGCCGTCGGTTTCGTGGCCCACTGGCTCATCCGACAGCTCAGAGAGGTTCTGCTGTTTGGGGTATGGGTTGTCGATCTCGCCGTCGAGATACCGCCGGAGCGCGGTCCCGATGGCGTCTGGAATCGAGTTGATCTGTTCGCCCTTGTCCCAAGCGACTTTCGGCGAGCGAATGCCGTTGAGTTCGTTGGCGATCTCTTCGGGATCGACGCCTGAGCGGAGTGCCGTCGAGATCGTTTTGGCGAGTGCCTCAGTGAACGAAGCCGTAAAGCCACCCGAGTTGCCGATGTTGGCAAACAGCTCGAACGGCTGGCCGTGTTCGTCTTCGTTGATGTTGACGTACACTTTGCCGTAGCCAGTGTCGACGCGTTGGGTGACGCCGTACAGCACATCAGGTCGTGGCCGTTTCTTGCCGAGGCCTTCTTCGGGACCGGCAAACAACGTATCGAGTTCAGAGCCGAGTTCAGCGCGCACTTCCTCGTTGTCTAAGAAGTCCTCGATGCCGCCGAAGACCGCCTCGATCTGGGTGG
>SL_4KL_010_BRINEDRAFT_10002591_pt1 | contig 10231 bp, 7 predicted proteins | sample SodLak_010_BRINE_2_FD_10664 | JGI IMG/M metagenome (IMG submission 10664) | reverse complement strand
TGATCGGGATTATCAGCCCGCTGGTGGCGATCCCGTTCGTCGATGCGTTCAAAACCGCCCTGTATGCCGACCGGCCCTTCATCCCGGCGTCGACGCAAACCCAGAGCCAACCCAGTACAGCGGTGACCGACGGTGGGGCGGACCGACCGGATCCAGTCGACACAGAAACGGGGTCTGGTGCGGTCGATACTGATTCCGAACGAGTCGACACTGACGATACTGAAGTAGCTGAACCGCTCGACAGCGACCTACAGCCGGAAGCCGAACAGCCGGCCTATCGACATCAAATCCTGGCTGCGTTCCGGGATGGACTCAGTGCAGTCGGTGGGTTCACACGACAACAGCCGGCGTCGATTCTGGCCGCGACAGTCCTGTTCGTGGGTGCTGCTGCGGCCGGCTGGCAGCTGACCGCGGGGTTCGCCGTCGACCTGCCCGTCGAAGAGGGTGTCGGCGAGATATTCGGGACGGTTCCGGTGGGGACCTTTGTGATGATCGCCGCCAACAACTGGCTCGTCTCGGCGACCGCCATCTACGGTGGGGTTGCTCTCGGCGTGCCAACCGCCGTCGACATGCTGCTCAATGGGTTTGTTGTCGGCGTGGTTGCTGGCGTGGTTGATCCCGTGGTTTTTGCTGCCCTCGTTGGCCCCCACGGCGTGATCGAACTGCCAGCGATTGTCATCGCCGGCGGGCTGGGACTCCACGTCGGTGTGACGACACTGGGTGTGCTCCGCGGCACTCGCCAGTCAACCGATTTGGCCGCGGTCTTGCGGCTGGCCTACCCGTGCTGCTCGGATTGGCGGTTATCCTTATTATTGCGGCGTTCGTCGAGGCGTTTTTGACGCCACCGATTGCAGAGTTCGTGCTAGCGTAGCTCACGGTTAGCTGTCAGGTTCAACGCCGGAGTTAGTCTCCGAGTCAGACGTAGAAGTGGCGTCGGCCGACACTGAATCGTCTACGTGGTCACTCCGAGAAGTCGACGACGATGCCGATGATTCGGTCGTCGATGCCGATAACTCAGTCGACGAAGCTGGCGACTCGGTTGAGGACAAATCAGTCGACGGCGGGTGATCTGCCGAGCTGTCTTGTTGTGCCGTCTCGAACTCATCAGAGACGAGATTCGCCGACTCGACAAGCAGGGCAACCACAAGCGGCCCGACGATAATACCGAGCGCACCCAAACTCAGCAGGCCGCCAACGAAGCCAATAAAGTAGAGGCTACTGGAGAGTTCAGCCGTCCGGCTGGCAAGGCGGGGTCGGATGACCGCATCCGGAAGGGCGACGATCAGCGCGCCGCCGACAAGCCCGATCAGGATCGCACCAGTGAGATCACCGACAAAGAGGTGGCCACCGACAAGCACGACAATCAGGAGACTCGGCCCGGCAACCGGGATGAACTGCAGAATGCCGGCGACGGTCGCAAGAACAATCGGCGAGCTGTAGCCGAACAGGAAAAAGACGGGAATGGCGATCAGAAACGTCGCAAACGCGGTTGCGGCCTGCAGCACGTAAAGGGCAAACAGCGTCTCGCGGGCGCGTGTGTGGAGGGCGGTGGCGATATCACGGTAGGCCGGCGGGACGACCGCGATGGTGGCGTCCCGAATGTTTCGCTGGTTGTGAAGCAGCGAAAACACCAACAGCACGAACAACACGAGTTTGAGCAGCAACACCGGTAGCCCCGCCGCAATCGACCGTCCGACAGCCCCGAGCTCCTGGGTAACCGACGCAAAGAGATCCGCAACCACCAGCTCGTAGCTGAAGCCGCCGGCCGACAGCGTCACCGACTCTGGGAGACTCCCAATCAGCGCGGCGACTTCCGAAAACCTGATGATGAGGAGATACGCAAGCGGCGCGAACAGGGCGAACAGGCCAGCCACGGCGAGTGCGGTCACCGCGAGTGTGGCAGTGATTCTCGAAACCCCGCGATTGCGGAGTCGACGGCGAAGCGGAACCAGCAGATAGGCAACCGAGAGCGCGAAAAAGACGGTGCCGAGCACTTCGAAGAGGATGACAGCCGCGAGCGCGGCGATGGCAAGTAACACACCGCCCAACACGTAGAGTCGACGGCTCATACAGACCCACAGCAACGGGTCCACAAAACAGTTCGCCATTCGATGGGTTTCAGTGTCATGTCCGGCGGTCGGATGGTCGTCGTCGCTGGACAGGAGAGTTATTCGATTCGGGAGCGAATCCGTAGGCTACGGGTCCCTGTTGTCGTGTGCCAGCCAGTAGGTCGACCGCCATGTTACGGGACGCCCAGTATCCACCCATGACTGAGCATGCTCCCTCCCCAGGCGACGAACCCGACGAATCGACACTCCCCGGCGAGCCGGCCTCGATCTGGCTGGCGACAAACCCTGAAACAGCGTTTCCACCCCTTGCCGACTCGACCAGCGTCGACGTGGCCGTCTGCGGCGGTGGGATCGTCGGCCTCACAGCCGCGATGCAGGTGGCTGCGGCCGGCTTCTCGGTGGCCTTGCTCGAACGGAATCGAATCGTTACGGGCACGACAGGCCACTCGACAGCCAAGCTGACGACCCAACACGGCCTCAAATACGACACGCTTCGGACGAAACACGGCCCTGAGACCGCCCGGCGGTATGCGGCGGCGAACCAGGCCGCAATCGAGCACGTCGCCAACCGAATCAGACAGTGGGATGTCGAGTGTGGATTCGAACGAAAGCCAGCGATTATTTACACGGAGAAGGGCGACCACGGGTCGACGCTCCGGGCCGAACGGGAGGCTGCCTGGGAGGCCGGGATATCGGCCACCGCCGAAGACGAGATTCCGTTTTCGACGGCCGCCACAGCCGGCCTGAGGTTCGACGAGCAGGCCCAGTTCGATCCACGAGCGTATCTGCTGGCAGTTGCCGAGCAGTTCGAAGCCGCCGGCGGACAGCTGTACGAACAGACGGCCGTCACCGACATTTCGAACGGAAACCGCTATCGGATAGAGACCGAAACCACCGACGAAACGTCGACGACCGCCACCGTTGGGGCCGACGAGGTGATTGTGGCAACGCAGTTTCCGATTCGAGATCGGCTCGGGCTGTTTGGGCGGCTCTATCCGAAACAGTCGTATGTGCTGGCGGCCGAGATCGCCGGCGACCAACCCGAAGGGATGTACTACCGCGTCGACGAGCCGTACTTTTCAGTGCGGTCGGCGAGTCTCGACGGCCGAGAACTGACGCTGATCGGCGGCCAGAACCACAAGACAGGACAGGGTGGCGACACCGCCGAACGCTACCGGCGACTCGAACGCGAGGCCCGCGAGACGTTCGAGATTGAGGAGATCGTCTACCGGTGGTCGACCCAAGATTTCGCGTCAGTAGATAACCTTCCGTATGTGGGTCACGGTGGTCCGCTAACCAACGATCTGTACATTGCGACAGGGTTCGGCGGCTGGGGGATGTCGAACGGGATCGCTGCCGGCCTCCAGCTCGCCGATATGGTTCGCGGTCGAGAGACACCCTGGCAGCGGGCGTTCGATCCCCGGCGCGTGACGGTACGCGAGTCCGCCGAGAAATTGGTTACCGAGACGGTAAATGAGGGCGGTCAGTTCATCCGTGGCTGGATGAAACACGCCCGAGCCGAACCGACTGATCTGCAACCGGATGAAGCTGCCATCTACGGCCGCGAGGCCAAACCAGTCGCTGCCTACCGGGACCGAGACGGCGAGCTTCACACGCGGTCGGCAGTCTGTCCGCATATGGGCTGTGTCGTCGAGTTCAATCCCGCCGAACGCTCGTGGGACTGTCCCTGTCACGGCTCGCGGTTCGCGGTCGACGGCAGTGTGATAGATGCACCCGCAATCGAGGGGTTGTCGAGTATCGATGATTTGAAACGAGATTCCGAGCCACAACCAGATTGACATCCTCCCCCGGCCTCAGGCGGAGGAATCCAGACCACAGTTGGGATGTAAGGCGTCTGTCGTCGACAGTCGAAGTCAGTCGAAGTCAGTCGAAATCAGTCGAGTCGACCGTCACGCGAACCCGTTTCACGGGGCATAGAACCAACCGATACTGACAAGAATCGTTCGTATCGGGTAGCGTATCCTCCGAGTGCCGCCCTACCACGGCTCTGGGCGGTCGAGGGCAATCCTGGGTTCGGCTGTGGCNCAGTGGAACAAAACACACCCAACGTACGTAGGCNCAGAACATATNCATCGTACCGACATACAAACAGGTGCTGGTGGAACACCACCGTGGCCCCATGGTGTTGGTCCCTGCCGGCTTGAGACGACGGTCGAGACATTCGGCCTCCCCCAACGAGTGTCTCACCTCAGGGCCTCTCTTCGTACTCCCCCCACTACTGGGTGCGTACCACCCCCCGTCGCACCCATATTCGACCTGCAACAATCATTCCGGCAGTTGTGACAGACAGCCTCCAGTGGCAGAGCCCTCATATTTGTTGGCAAACTAACGGTGGTATGGCTGCTGAGTCGCTTCCCCCTGTGCTCACAGAAACGCTCGGACTGTTCGATCCGGGTGGAACCCCACTGACAACCACGGAGGTGGCCAATGGGTTGTCCATCAGTCGACAGAACAGCACCAAGCGGTTAGACCGGCTCGTCGAACACGACCTGCTCGAAACGAAACCCGTCGGCAAAGACGGGCGCGTCTGGTGGCGACCGTCGACTACCGACAACCATGACACTCCGCCAGATCGCCCACCACAGGTACCTCGAGTGGACGACCAGCCCGCAGAACCACCACCAGCTTCGGCCAGATCGTGGTTCGAGGCACTGTTCGAACACTCACCGGATATGATCGACGTTCTCGATGCCGAAGGGCGACTGCTCGATGTGAACCAGCAACTCTGTGCGGAACTCGGCTACAGTAAGTCCGAACTCCGCGGGAAAGGCATCTGGGAGTACGACATAGACATTGATGCCGAGGGCGTCGAAACGCTACTGTCGGAGCTGCCGGTCGACGACCCCCGTAAATTCGAAGCGCGATATCTACGAACCGACGGCTCGACGTTTCCCGTCGAAGTGAACCTGCTCCGTCTCAGCATGCCCCGTGAGGATCGGTATCTGGCGATGAGCCGGGATATCACCGAGCGAAAACAACACGAACAGGCGCTCGAAGCCCGCGTTCGACAACAGGAAACCGTAACTGATCTCGGCGAGCGCGCGCTGGAAGGCGTCGACCTCGATACGCTGATGGCCGACGCCTCGGCGGCCGTTGCCGACACGCTGGAGACCGACTACTGCAAGGTGTTGGATCTCGACAGCGACGCCGACCGGCTTCTGCTTCGGCAGGGCGTCGGCTGGGACGACGGCATCGTCGGAGCGGCCACTGTGTCGGCGGTCGAAGCCGAATCCCAAGCGTCGCATACGCTCCAGACTGCCCAGCCGGTTGTCGTAACGGATCTGTCGACCGAACACCGGTTCAGTGGGCCGGATCTCCTCAGAGATCACGATGTCGCAAGCGGCATCAGTACGATTATCGGCCCGCTGGACGACCCCTGGGGAATTCTCGGCACCCACGACACCGAGCGTCGAGAATTCACCGACCACGATGCGAACTTCGTCCAGTCGGTCGCCAACATTCTGGCGACGGCGATCACGCGCCAGCAGTACGAACAGCAGTTGGTTGCCCAGCGCGAGCGCGTCGACGCGCTGAACGATCTCAACGCCGTCAGCAGAGAGATTACGAACGCAGTGATCGACCACTCGACCCGCGAGGAGATCGAGGCAACCGTCTGCGAGCGGCTCGCCGAGACCGATTCCTACCAGCTCGCCTGGATCGGTGTTGCTGACACCAACTCGGAGACAATCGGCGTCCGAACCGAGGCAGGCGCAACCGGCTACACCGACGAGATCACGATCTCGCTCGATACCGACGACAAATCGAGCCAGGGGCCGACCGGAACCGCACTCCGGACGGGCGACCCCCAGGTGATCAACGATATTCCGAACAGCCCCAGCCACGATCAGTGGCGCGGCTCCGTCGAGCAGTACGGCTTTCACTCTTCGGCCGCCATTCCGATCAGCCACGAGTCGACCATCTACGGCGTGTTGAACCTGTATGCCGACCGGTTCGACGCCTTCAGACGCGAGGAGCTGGCGGTTATCACCCAGCTCGGTGAGGTGGTCGGCCACGCCATCGCGGCGGCCGAACGCAAGCGCGCGCTNACGAGCACTGAGATTATCGAACTCGAATTTCGCATCCGAGAGCTGGGTGCGATGTTCGGCCTCGATACCGAGTTGGCGGGGACGATGACCCTCGACGATCTCGTCCCACTCGCCGAGGAGGAGTTTCTCGTCTACGGCACCGCGACGGCGGGCGGTATCGAGAGTCTGCGGACGCTGGTCTGCGTGTTGGACCACTGGCAAGCAATCGAATTCAACGACGACGAGCCGCCGGTCGACTTCGAGCTCCGGCTGAGTGATCCGCCGATTCTCTCCGATATCGCGGCTTACGGCGGCTATATAGACAGCGCGCGAATCGAGAACGACGAGTACCGGCTGACGATCCATCTGGCACCAACCGGGGACGTGAGTCAGGTGGCGACGCTCGTCAGAAACGCGTATCCGGGCGTCGAGATGCTCCGCCGCCAACAGCTCACCAAATCCCGCGATTCCACCAGACAGCAGTACCGTCGTGTGACCGACGCGCTCACCGATTGCCAATCGAGCGCGCTGGAGACGGCATACCATGCGGGCTACTTCGAGTGGCCGCGAGAGCACACGGCCGAAGAAATCGCCGCGAAACTGGACGTTTCGCCGGCGACGTTCCACCAGCATCTGCGCAAAGCCCACAAACAGGTGTTCGACGAGCTGCTCTCGACGGGCCACCAGCGATTGCCCGACGTTCAGCAGTAGGTCGCCATCTTACGGGGCGACGCCGACGGTCAGCAGGGTTCCCCAGGTCCGGTAGCGGTCGACCATCGCCTCACGCGTTTCCCAGTCGTCGGTTGGAAACGCCTCGGCTGGCGGAATCTCGATTTCCTGATCTGCAATGGTGTCCTGTTCGGCGACATAGAAGCCGGCTTCGCGGAACGCCTGGCGGTACTGGCTGCGGTCCCAGCGTGTCATATGAATTGAGATGTTGTCCTGCCAGGCGTGGCTTGCTTCGTTTTCTTCGTAGTAGTTGACCGCACAAAAGAAGGTGCCGCCCGGCCGGAGAATCCGGCGGAGTTCTTCGAGCGTGTGGATGGGGTCGGGCGCATAATAGAAAGCCTCCATCGAAAAGACGTGGTCGACGCTGTTCGTTGCAAATGGGAGAGAATCGAAATCACCAACCAGGAAGTCGACCTGATCGTCGTCGGTGTACGAAGCNGCGTTNCGNGCCATNTCNGGNGCACCGTCGAGACCCACGCCGCGGCCGATTTTGGCCGTCTCGCGGAGTGCCCGAAGCGCGTAGCCGCTGCCACAGCCTAGGTCGACGACGGTGTCGCCGGCTTCGACTGGCATCCGAGCCAGTGCGTGTTTGGCGGTATGCCAGTGGCGGTCTTCCATGCCTTTGTCGCGGCCGCTTGTGGCCCAACTGTCGAACTCCTCGCGAACGCTCATAGGCAGATTGGTCGACGGGCGAGTAAATCAGTTCTCCTATCCGTGAACCCTTTTGTAGTGGGCCTGAATGATATCTGTATGGACGTCTCGGAGCGCGAAGAGCTGTCGACGCCAATCGAGTACGAGCCGGTTAGTGTCAAGGATGTACTCATCGAAATGAAAGATACGGCAGAACTGTTGATCGATCTTTCGTACTCGGCGGTCCTCCATCAAAGCCAAGAACTCGCCGCGGAGGTGCTTCGACTCGAACAGCGGATGGATCTGCTCGAACTGCGAGCCCAGATGAGCCTGCTGATGGCCGCCCGGAACCCGTCGGATGCCGAACAGCTGGCTCCCGTGTTGGGTATCGTCACCGCCACCGACCAGATCAGCGATGCGGCCGGCGATATCGCCAAAATCGTCCTCGAAGAAATCGGGCTTCCCGAGGCGATGCGGTCGGCACTCCCCGAAGCCGTCGAGACACTCCTTCGTGGCGTCGTCGACCCTGCATCCGACTACGCCGGTCGGACACTCGGCGAGATCGATCTCGAATCCCAAACCGGGGTCCGCGTAATCGCCCTCCGGCGAGGCGACGACTGGCTGCTCAACCCTGGTCGGGAGACGACAATCGAGTCCGACGACATCGCACTGCTTCGCGGGCCAGAATCCGAAATCGGCTCCGTCTACGAACAGCTGACAGGGACCACCTACGACCCGGTGCCCATCGAAACAACCGAGATGGCGGATCTCGAACGCGCGGTCGACGCCATCGTCCAAATGAAAAACCTCTCAGAACTAGGGGTCGATCTCGCCTACAGCAGCGTACTGTTCGACGACGCTGAACTCGCCGAAGAGGTCAGCAACCTCGAAATCGAGGTCGACAACCTCGAATCCCGATTCGAGGCCTGGGTGCTCCAGGCCGCTGCCGACGCCGCCGACCCCGTCAAACTCCGCGGACTGATTCATCTGGGCACCAGCACCGAAATGATCAGCGACGCCGCCCTCGACATCAGCGAAGGCGTGCTCCGGGATATCGACGTCCACCCCGTGGTTCAGTTGGCCGTCCAAGAGAGCGACGAAATCCTCACCCGCGCGGAAGTCGCCGCGGGCAGCGCGCTCGACGGTACCGCAATCACCGGCGGCGTTGCGGATGCCGATGTCACCATGTCGGTGATCGCGATTCGTCGACCTGACGACGGGTGGCTGCTGGTCGGGGATGCTGACGCCGAGCTTCGTGGCGGCGATATCGTCATCGGGAAAGGAACCCGGTCGACCGCCGAGCAGTTCGACGAGTTGGCCAACGTCTGACCGATAAAAGCCACAGGTCAAAAGCCGAGCACCAGCGACGAGACGCCAATAAAAATGACCATCCCACAGACGTCGACCACGTTCGTGACGATGGGGATCGTCGTATCGTCGGGATCAATGCCGAGTTTGTACGAGCCGTAGGTCGCCAGGATACTGAACACGACCGCNATAACGGCGACCGCCATGCCACTGGTGAGCGAGATAACCAGAAGCGTCGACAGCGTGAGTACCGAGCCAATGAGCTGGCCGATAACCCACGCGCCGACCGCCAGCGTCGTGAAGATTGTCGCCGCCAGCGCGAGCACCGCGGCGATGTTGGTCCACAGCTCCCTGTCGCGGGGGTCGAACTCGGTGGTCCCCAGATGGAGCCGGGTCGACAGCCGAGAGCTGAGAATCGCACCGAGATTCCCGCCCATGTCGACCATCGTTGGCACCATCACCGCCAGCAGGCCGTAGGTTTCGAGCAGCTCTTCGGCGTCTTCGAGGGTGATTCCCGCCCACAGGACGATAATACAGAGGACGACCAACAGCGGGAACATGTTGGTCACGATTGATTTCGTCTCCCACGAGCCGAGCGAGCCGGTTGGTGCGACCATCAGCGTATCACCTCTTCGAGAGCCATCAGAGAATCACCTCGATGATTGCGACCGAGAGAAACAGAAACGCCATCCCGAAAATATCGCCCAGCGTGGTCACGATAGGGCCGACAAGATTGTCAGGGTCGTACCCCAGTTTGTAGCCGGTGAAAATCAGCCCCAGCAGTCCGCCGATCATGACGAATGAGGTGAGCACGCCAGCAATGAGCATAATCCCGACGAGTTCGGTGAGGGCCGCAGAGGGTCGACCAAGCAGGGCGAGCGCGCCCCACGAAATAACCCCGATGACGATAGAGATCCCGATCCCGTTAATAAAGGAGGCGACAACTGCGTTGACGAGTCGGTCGTTCCACTCGAAACGAGGGGACAAAAGGCCCTGGTGGAGGCCACTCGAGATGCGGCCTCCGAGCGCGCCGTAGACATTGCCCCGCGTGGCGAGAAAGACAGGGACCATTACCAGCAGCCCCGGAAACCGCTCGACGCTTTCGAGCATCCCTTCGAGGACCAATCCAGCAAACAGGCCGCCACCGAGGGCGACGACGAGAATCGGCAGTGTCTCCCGGTAGATCGACCAGAATTCACTCCGGAATTCCATGTCTAATGCTGCCAAATATACGGATTAAAACTACCGGAGTCCGATGGCGGTCCGACAACGAGAACCAAGCGATTCGAATACAGTACAAACTCCTATTACAATCAACTGTCTGGGTGGCGGTATGAAACCCCGGTTCCGGTTGCAGGCGTTTCGGGCGCGTCGACGGCGACGGTTCAGAATCGCCGACTCGGCCCAACAGATCGTCGGCGGCTTTCTGCTTGCGGGGCCGTTCGTCGT
>SL_4KL_010_BRINEDRAFT_10002588_pt1 | contig 10233 bp, 6 predicted proteins | sample SodLak_010_BRINE_2_FD_10664 | JGI IMG/M metagenome (IMG submission 10664) | reverse complement strand
TATTCCTGATATAAATCCGGCCGTGCGAGGGGGTCGATCACCTGATCTTTTAATTTTTCTTTGAGATCAGTCATCCCACCAACATCTGCGAAAGTTAGATCAGGGGGATCTTTGAGGAATGCGGAGGGGTCAAGCTCTTTGTCGTCATCTCGACTATCGGCTTGAGAGTTATCGTTTTGACTATCACCGGAGTCATTTATTGAGGAATCGGTCGACTCTGACATCGGTGTCCCATCTTCGAGTTGCTTAGCTCCTGAGGCAAGATTTTCAGCCAACTCCAACCGTTTTTTCTTCAGTTTATTATTAGTCTCTAGAGCAGCCAACTCTTCGAGCACGGCTACGCATTCACGGTAATAGCGGGCCGCCTTCTGCCTGTGACCCCTTTTTCTGGCTCTGTCGGCCTGCTTTCGATATTGTTTGTATTCGGATTCGAGATGGTTTTTTTTGGCGTTGCGTTTCAACGACATAGGTTAGAGGCTTGGCTGTGAATCTTCGATGTCGAAGTTCAGATTCGCATCATCAACTTCTTCTTCGACATCTTCCTCAATATCGAGTTGTTCTTTTGAAATTTCCCCTGCCTCTATCTCTTCCATTATTTCGAGTTCCTCGGAGGCCTGCATACCTATGTCTTGGCCCAAGATATCTACATCAAGAGCATCCTGGACTGCCTGCATGTCCTCGATCTCGAGGCCAAATTCCGCCATTTCATCCATAACGTGTGCCTGTATTTCCTGTGTATTTCGGTCCTCGTCGAAGAGTTCATCAATATTGTAGGTCGTCTCGTTGTGCATCGAGAGAACCTCTCGCATCCCTTCGATAGAAATGATGGTTCCTAGCTTGACACTATTTGCTTTGTACTTTTTCTTTTTTATTTGGTATTTTTTCTTCTCGAATTTGGCTTTCTGAGCGTACTGTTGCTTCTTTATGTCATCTGTCTGGGCTCCTTTCTGTAATAGGGTCTCATATCGGGTCTTGTGGTTATCTAGCTCCGATTCCAGCTGATTGAGTGACTGATTTATTTTCTGTTTGTCTTTTCGGAGTTCTTTGCGACTGTACTGACTTTCATCGAGCAGTGTCTTTGTGTCGGCGTCTCCGAACTGATTTTTTATCCAATTGCGTAGTGACATGGGGTGTAATCTTCCTCCGGGGTTCGTTTACCGTCGTCGAGAAGGTTCGACGACCATGGGTTCTATGAAGCCGGTTATTTGTTCACAGTGGAACATTCTGGGCCTCGTGTGTTACCTAGTTGACCTCACTCGTGCTATCTACTTAAATTATTCATACGGTCTGTCTGATGTCTATACGATATGAGGTGATCGACACATTGTCTAACTCAATAAGCAGCACCCAGGATTCCACTCTACCATATATACATGATAAAATCACTATAATATAAAATGTTTGCACAGCGGGTCAAAAAATAGGGTATCATAACAGTAATATTGTAGATCTGCTATGACAGTGATATGAGTCGGATTATTATGGTTGGAAAATTAGTAGATTTGAAGGTAATAACTCTCATTGGGGTTTACTGTGGCAATGCGTAATATTGGCGACGAACGGAGGGTCCTGTACCTGAGAGTTCTATTTATTGGTCTGGCATCTCCATTGCTCTCCTTGATGGCTGCCCGGGCATACCAGCCAGCCACGTTCCTGTGGGAATTCCTGCGATCTACTGGGGAGTTGATTGCACCAGCCAATGCAGTGCCAATTGAGTTTATTTCAAGTTTATTGCTTGGTCTGTACATTGGGTTATTGCTTCTCTTCACTATAGACACTAAAAAAAGAATTCAGGGATACATACTCGCTATTGGATCAATACTCGGACTTCTCGTGCTGGCGATTAGTAATATATTGCTTCCTAACATCACAGTAACAGATCCACTCAACTGGATAGGGTTACTGGTAGGGTTTGTTTTTGCATTACTGATCGAAGCAAAAACGTTCAAACATATCCTATTTAGGGAGGGGTTCTCGAAGAATGACCTCACATTTCCGGTGGCAGCAGTGGGACTATTTGTTCTCATTTCGGTCATGCTTCTCTCTACTCTTATTCAGGCTATCGCTGTGGGGGCGTCTAGACCTATTCTGGATATCGCTGTGACCGCTAGTACAATCTATCTACTAGCCGGGTTTGTTCGATATACCGAACAATCAAATGTCGCAGTACTTGGACCAAGAAATTCTGGAAAAAGTCTCCTCCTGTTGGGTCTGTATCTATCATACCGTGAGCGAGGGATTGCCGGTCAGGCTGAAGGATATATGCAAGATCTTATCACAGAAGCTGATTCAATGAGTCCCGGGGAAGATTTTCCGATCTCTAACACCACAGATTTAGAAAAATTGTGGTTTGTGGCCTCATCGGGTGATTTATTCCCTAAACGAATTAAAATATCAGTCACCGACCACACAGGTGAAATCCTGTCTGTACTGGGCGAGAACTTGTCCGAGAAATTTACCCTTCGAGATAAGCTTCGTGTTGTTCGGAGCAAGTACCGTAAATACAATCCACTGATAACATTCATTCCAGGTGGTGAAGAGAATTTCCTCTTGTTTGAGAATGAAGTTCGCACGGCTGATGTAGTCCTGCTGTTGCTGGATGTTGAACGACTTGACAACAACGATGTGGAACATCTGAAAGATTTACAAACGATTGGCCAGCGGGTGAAAGCAAATGGTGCAAATGTATGTGTTGTGGCAACCAAGTGTGATCTGCATATAAATAATTTCAGTGATGTGAGTGATAACCCGATAAATCAAGGTCTAGAAGCTGAATTCAAAAGCGAGATCGAGGAGTCTCTTCTCAAAGGATACAGTTCAGTCGAACAACTGTGTGACATAGTCGATGTCCACGAAATTTTCCCTGTCTATTACGAAACCGAGTCTGAAGACGGGACCTACTATCCTAAGCTCGATGAAAACAACTCTCTCCAGTATCAGGGGATGGATTCTCTTGGTGACGAGTTGATGCAATATCTCAAATAATGTCTGACTTTTATATTTACACGACTGGTGCCGAGTTCGTTGAAGGAACTGACGAATCACCTGACAGAATCCACTCGCTAATCCAAGATCTCGGCGTTATTCCTCCATGGCAGGCATGTTATATCAATCCGAATACCGGTATCGTCGTTCACATCTTCACGGCAAAAAAACGGGAACCTGGATCCGCAACTCGCAAGGCGAATAATTACTATGCTGTCTGTTCCGACCCGGATGCAGCCCCCGAAAAATTACTTACCTTCTTATCTAACCAGCTCCTGAACCGATTCAATTCAGAGACAACAGGCTGGGAGCGAGTCTCTTCACCAGAAGATCACAAAAGTGTTCTCAGTGATCCAGACCATATCACCAACCTAGCAACGTTTGATCCCGCAGAAAATACTCTTTCCGAGGAGGTAATTGTAGATTACTTTGAAACGAACGAAGAGCCGCTCCATATGGCATTCAATACGGTGGAGCAACTCAGACAATGTACATGGCTTCTGCTCTGTGCAGACCAGCCCGTACTGTACTCCACTGAATTGAACGGAAGTATTACTCACCCTGTGGGAGCCAGAGTTGAGTATACTACCTCACCTGATGGAATACTGGACAGTAGGACATCTACGCATCTGGAGAATGCTGTCAAACGGGTGACAAGCTCAAAGAGGAAGAAGCATATTCAAGCTGTTGAATCGGCACTCAAAAAAATAGATGTTGATAGTCATACAGATAGAGACAGGACCGTTCAACTAATAGATAGCCTTCGTACTATTCAGAATGGGATTGAGGAAGGGAATATTCCAGAGAATATAGATCATATGGAGGGGTTGCAAGAGCTAGTTACTGTCATCGGACACAGTGTAGAATGTATCCGTAACGAAGCCCAACCCGATATATTAGATTCTGTACCCGAGATCACCACAATAAAACAGGAATATCAACAGGATACTTTGGATATACTTGGTGCAACAATTGATGGAACCATTGATCGATTAGTCGATAAAATAATTGAGGACAGCAGCAAGGAAGTTGAAGATCGAATCGACACAGAAGTAGAACACGTGGCAGCATCAAAAAATATCTCATCGATAGCAGTACGGAACGCATTTGAGGATAATCTCGATATACTGCATACACAGGGAGGATTGAGTGCAGTCATAACCGACGTCCTATCCCGGAAAACGGAAGTAGAACAGTTGGATCAGGTTTCTAGTGCAATTGCTGAATTGAACGATTTTATTGAGAACGAACTCGTCCCCGAGTTGACTGCTCAAACAGGACTGTCCAGGAATACAGTAGAAAATAGGCTTCGTGATTGTCTGGTGTCGAATACCTAACTGTTGGGAGTATTCCTTATGGAACTCGGTAGTGTTTCATCTGGACATGTACGCAACAATTATATTGCAGACATACATTCAATATTATACTGAAAGATTAGATTGATTACTTGATTCAATTTCAAAAATTTATATACTGGAATTAGATTTCATATGAATGGTAACGTATCACGTCGATCATTCCTGGGCTTAACTGCAGTAGGTGCGTCTTTTGGACTCCCCTCGATAGCCCGCGGGGAGGTCGCCTCTGTATCACCGGATAATCTCGTCTCAAAAGACTGGCCTTCGAATCGATATGATTTGAAAAACAGTGCCGCAGCCACTGGTATTTCTCTTGATAGAGAACCAGAATCGACATGGTCTCGCACCATAGATGATCCCAGAGGCCAGGGTGGACTCCAGCCACAGATATCACCGCCCGTCCGTTCGAAACGAGTTCTCTTTTACACTACTGACAGGGCTGTTATTGCTCGTGGCAGTGCTGATGGGTCACTCGTTTGGCGGGAACATCAACCCGAAAGTTGTGATGCTGACGCAGCTCCAGCAATAAGTGGTGAATATCTTTTCACAGCTGGAAGTGAACGCGTGACCGCATGGAATATCTTTACTGGTGAGATAATCTGGGATACTACTCTCACAAAAGGATCCGCAACTGCACCACTCAAAACGGATGATAGTACCGTGTACGTCCCTACTGGACGGGGCCTTGAAGGACATATCCAGGCCTATGACTTCGAAACTGGCGAATTCGTGTGGTCTGAAAGTATGAACGATCGGGTAGGGTCACCAGTTGTAGTCGGTGATAACGCCATATATGCGGCTGATAGAAGTGAAGTTTTCAAATCTATCAGCGAAGGTGAGACTCAGTGGAATTTTACAGAGACTGTCAGGAGTGTTCAGACACCAATGCTTATCAACGGGGATCTGTTGTTGCCATATAATTTCCGACCACCGGGAAGCAATCAAAGTATTTCTGGGGGAATTTCAGAAATTCATACGCTTGACGGTCGCGAATCAAGTAAAAGTATCCTCAATCATCAAATCAGGGCATCGCCTGTCTCAGATGGTGATAGCTACATCAGTAATCATACTGATGGACGAATCACCTCAATAAATGTCTCCAGTGGCTCCCAGCGGTGGGAAATCGACCTGGATATCGAGATAACAACTTCTCCAGTTATTGTTGATAGTACGATTATTGTTGGGACTGATTCTGGCTCGATAATTGGACTTGAAATTGAGTCTGGTGATGAAAAATGGAGCTATGATGTCTCAGAAGAACCTATCAGTGGTATAATCGGCGGACAGGATGCAATCTACTTTACTACGTACTACAGTTCACTGGGTGGCATACATACTGAAGAATCCATTGAGTCCAGAACTGAGGTTCAGGAATTAATTCAGCAGGTATCGACAGCATTGCAGTATGGTGTTTCCGCCACTGAAGCCATCAATCATCTTGCTACCGCATCGAATAACCTTGATAACAGGTCATATTTAGACGCAGTCGACGCTGTAGCAGATGGAAAACAGGCTCTTGATGACGATATCTCTACCATCGAGTCGATTCAACGTACCATTGAATCAGTACAAACAACAGCCACACAGATTGACCACGAGACGCACTACGATGTTAGTGATATCTTGGCATTAGTTGAAGAATCCTCTACTGCATTGGACCAGCAAAATATTGAGGAAAGTCGGCAACTAGCAGACCAAGCTGCATCCCAGTTGGAAGAAGTCGAAGCTTCGTACGAAAATGCGTCAAATGAGATAGCAGAATTGGACACCAGTATCTCGAGAGCCAATCAGCGTGATGTCCCGGTATACGATGCCAATGCCAAACTCAACCAGTCAAAAACCACCTTCGAGAACGGACATTTTGACGAGGCTACATCGATTGCATCGGACGAAAACAGTGCTCTGACAACCCGTATCTCGAATATCGAAACATATCGTGAGGCCAAACAGGAGTCTACAGAACTGTTTGAGGTCGCCGAGGAAGAAGGCCTTGAGGTCGGCGAGCACCGAGCACGCTACGCGAAGGCAGAATCATACTTCGACTCGGAACAATTTGGAACTGCCGAGCGACAAATGACAGAAACGCTCGAACAAACAACTCATACTATCGAAACTGCTCGAAGGGCTGCTGAATTAATCGACCAGGCGAACGCTTTTCAGCCCATACAGCCGCTTGTTAGTACTGTGGCAGTCCGATTTGGAAGTGAGGATCACCTGTCCGATGCTGAAACAGCATACGAAGCAGCAGAGTATGAAGAGGCACTGAGTGAAGCCCAGAATTCTATTGAAGCCCAGCAAACCGCTAGAGCGGTTATCAACGGAGGGCTTGCGGCAAGCGCACTCGGTTCCTATGGGATCTATCGGTATGATGGTCTCGACAAAATTGCAGAATTGCTAGTTAGAGACGACGATAGCGAATGATCTCTATCTTTTTTCAAGGATAAAATCCCGGCGTTTACCAAGCCTCTACTCACGAAGCTTGATTTAACGTGTGAGTTTTTTCCTCTCGCTTGCAATTCTACGTTTTTTCAGTCAGTCTGCATCAATGTCGGCTTCTTCAGTCGAGATTGGCTCTTGGAAGTCACTGTCTACGTCTAATTGATCATCAAGGCTAATTTGATCCTTGGACAACCGCCCTGCCTTCATCTCTTCCATTAGTTCCAGTTCTTCAGATGTGGCTGTATCTATAACTCCATCCCAGATTTCGACATCTAACGCTGATTGAATTGCCTGCATATCCTGTAGTTCGAGACCAAATTCCGACATCTCGTCCATTACCCTTTCCTGTAGTTCCTGGGTGTCAATCCCTTCTTCGATATGCGTGTCGATTACGTAATTTTCACTCCCTTTCATCGAGACGATCTCTCGCATTCCCTTGATAGAGATAATCGTACCCAGACGAACACTGGTATGTTTGTATTTTTTCTTCTTTATTTTATATTTCTTCTTTTCAAATTTAGATTTTTGCACATATTTTTGTCGCTTAACTTCGTCAGCATCTGCACCTTTGTGTAGAAAATGTTCGTAACGAATCTGGTGGTTCTCTAGTTCTTTTTCTAACTCATCGAGTTTCCGTTCAATTTTTTCTTTATCTTCACGAAGCTCCTTAGTGCTGTATGTGCCTTCGTCGAGTAGTGTTTTTGTCTCGGTTGAGCCAAACCGATCTTCGATCCAATCAGTGATGTTCACACATAGATATATTGATACTCGGTCTCTTTAGTGTTGATATAACCATATCAAATGTGGTGATTTATTACCCATCCAATAGAACGGATTGTTGTGTCACAGAGTCGTAGAAAGCAGCAAGTCAAGGAGTATCTCTACATTGGAGCCCTGACCTTAGCAATCTTGGTTGTTACACCGACTATACTTCGATTGCTCACCGAAGCATGGAATACACAGGGGTTTGTGTACAATCTCATATGGGGTGTTGGCTATACAATTGGAAATCCTGATATCGTATTTATATTGCCAGTTACTATCTATATTGGACTGCTTGCTGTGTTCTCCTTAGATCGAATGAAAAAAATTCAGGGAATAATTCTCAGTCTAAGTTCTATCTACGCCACATATTATTTATACCAAAATTCCATCCTCATCCAGAATGTCAATTGGCTTGGAAATCTTCCTGTTATTATTATCGGGCTAGTAATTGGAGCCTACCTTGGGGGTGGAAAAAAATTGCTGGATGATTCATGGCCCCACGAATTCCGTCGGGCTCCCGTCCTGATCTTCTATATTCTACTGGTGGTAATCGGTGCCGGGTTGTTGGAAAAACATCTTATCTACGAGACTCCACTCCTGGCTACAGCAGAAGGACTTAGCTACAACTCCCCAGAGCTTACAACAGTGGGTCTAGATACAGTTGGCTTGTTCCCCAATCTGATTTTCGGGCTGTTTCTGCTAGTGGTTGTTGATCAATTCACGGCATACGAACTCCAGCGATCATTCATGGTCCTGGGGCCAAAACGCGGTGGCAAAACTACTCTGATGACTGGGGCGTTCCATACTGCTGACCAGGTGACCCTCGGGAACGCAAGTGCAAGCGACAAACTGATTCAATATCGTCAGAAACTTGTGAGTTCGTCTGCTGGGTTTGGAACTGTCGACGAACCAACAGCAGTAGATGAAACGCATGAATTGTATTTCGACTACGATTATGGTCAGTACCTGAAGAAGAATGTAGTGGTCTCGGCGATCGATCATGGGGGTGAGGTACTACCCCGTTTGAAAAGTCAAATTGACAAGCTAAACTCAGAAACTTGGCTGTCTTCAGTGATTCAATACCGAAGTCAGATAGGACAACTCATATTTGATGACGAGAAAAAAGAGACCACTAGAACCCACACTGCTGCAGTACAAGAAGTAGCTAAATCTGTAGTTGAGGCCGATTCACTCATCATTACTGTCCCTCTTGATGACTTTATTGAAGGGAACGTGCAGTCTCATAATATTCCTGAATACTACACCCCAAAAGATGAAAAGAAGGGGGGGACATCGAAACCGGATAAAAAAGAGTATCTGGCAGAATATGACATGATATTGGACTGGTTCACGAATGAAAAGCAAAGTAGGGTAATCATTGTAGCGACTATGGCCGATTTAGTTCTGAATGAATTTAGAGAACAAAAACTCAATGGCAATCGACTAACGACAGAAGACCATTATCGGCGATTTGAGTACTGGATCAAAACTGAAATTTTGGGTTCTGAACTCAATCGATTACAGCGGTACAGTGATGACGAGATACCACTCTCTGTCCATTTCAAAATGAATCCAAACGAGAACCATGTCAAAGATGGGAAAATAAAACCCAATCCAAAACTACCCGATGGGTCTGTTGAGTTTGTTGGTGGCAAACGACTGTTGCGAAAATTGGGGGAATAAGTATGAGTAAAATCAATATATATGGTAGTTCAGGAAACTTAAGATACCCTTCAGGAGCTGAATCCCTNTCACCAGACNAAAAGAAGGCAGTAAGTGATCTCTTCTTNGATGGCGTCCTCATCGAATACGAACGAGGACGTCTACGTGTTTTTTTCCAGGCTTCGACTGGAACACCCGAACAGTTCTTCGGAGAATATCGATCTGACCAGATTAGTGGTATACTAAAACAGGCTCACGATCAGTTGGTTAATGTAATAGAACATGAATTGGAGTGGTCGCTGGCCGACCCGCAGGTTTCGGTAGGACATGAACTGTTTACCAGTATTCCATCCTCTGAACCGATTCGTAAACTCAAATACGACATAAACACTATCCGAAACGCTACAGAAGAACATCTGATTGATTTTGGAGTCCCCGATCACCAAACTGCCTTGGAGCTCTGTTATTGTTTGATTGAAGCGTTGGAGGGGGACCGTAGTGTTGCTATCGGGAAAAATGGCCGCACAGGATCGATCCGAGATCACGATATTGTGATTTCCCCGGAAGCTACGGACACCGAAATCGAAGCGATCAATGGATCTCACGAAATACTCCGAGAGACCTTCACCTCTACAAAAGTAACAGAAACCATATATTATCTAAATCAATACGTCAATCGTCAACAGTTGACGGCTGAAAACGCTACTAACGCAGTGGTAGACATTCTTACGAAGCAGGCATTAAATGTTTCAAAACANGGTTTCGTAGCTACCTCTCCAACAAAAGANAGTGGTAGGAACCGCACCCAGTCAATTACTGCAGCCTTGATAGCAGGTTTTGCATCGCTCGCGACTGCATTCGTTGTGAGTGGTGGGTGGCAGTCCCTTGTCGAGTGGTACGGGGAGTTAACGGGGGATCAAAGCGAAATACAGCTTCATACCTTGGAGTTGCTTCAGTCTGTAGGTAGCATACCATCTCCAGAAATCCAATCAATTTCACTGGTTATCGTAACATCGATACTCTT
>SL_4KL_010_BRINEDRAFT_10002585_pt1 | contig 10236 bp, 9 predicted proteins | sample SodLak_010_BRINE_2_FD_10664 | JGI IMG/M metagenome (IMG submission 10664) | reverse complement strand
TGTGAACTTAGTAGCAAAAGGATTGAAATAGGATCCAAAAACCATATCTCTTTTCCTTTTGCTCCACACCTCTTTGAATGAAGAGCCAAAGCTTGAGGCAGATGCTGTTCTGTCCTTGGTCACCATAGCATGATACACCAGATACAGCGTATGACATGCAACCTCAGGCAGAAACTAGAATCCCTGAGGGCCTCCTATGCCTCTCCATGCCAAACACTGACAATTATACACACAGCCATTGTTCCAAGCCTTTCCTATGCCCTTGCCGTCACCCCCTGGAAAAACTATGTAGGCAGTGAAACACCCCCTACATCAATTAAGGAAAAGGAGACACTTTGGTCCGAAGTACAGTATGTCTACCCCCACTAGGTCAGAGAAGGAAGAGAAGCATGTCTGGAAAACCCCACAACAGGCTTCCACACAACAAGTGCAGGGGCAAAAAATCAGACACACCCACCCACACGACCAAAGCAGAGAGGACAGGTTCACCAACCCACAGACTCATGTCAAGTCCTGACTTACTGCAGCACAACAGCACCGACTTAGAGCAGGAGAGCCCCCTGCACCAAAGCCGATCTAACAATCTGGGACATCATGATCGGTAATGTCATCAATCACAAGTTCAAACTTTGGAGGTCCACCCCCACTGCTAAAACAAGAGAGGACACCCTAAACTTTGGACTAGGGGCACCCTCAATTTGTGTTGAATACCATAGATGCCTTGCTGCTGCACCCTCGTCCTCCTCACCAAGCAAATATCCATAGGTTACAAGGTTTTTAAGGATTTCAAGGCGCCGCAAATTTCCAAATTCTCACCTAAGAGTTCCTGACCATAAGGGAAGGGACCAATCTACATATCAGGCGACAATTGAGTTACTGTATGCGCCTGCGGCAACTCACGAGCATCCACTCAAGCAAACTCCACCTCATGAAACACAGAGAGCATGTACCTATAAGAAATTAAGACCATAAATGAAGTCCTCTCACTCTGCAAGCCACCGCCTCACACCCTGTTCTTTTTCAATCTCAGCTGGGGCACATGCGATGGAAAGTCGATTATCCACCCTCGCAACCTGTGGGTTCGGGGTTCGAACCTCACTGGAGGCCACAACCGGCTAAGCTGCCCTCGTTCGGCTGATACAGCCCTGAAACCTTACCTTACCTCACTCTGCAAGCCACCGCCTCACACCCTCTCTACCTCGATCACCTGCATCAGTGATGCAGCATCACTAAACCTCTTTCGAGCCTTGGTGTGAATGGACTCCATGACCTCACCAACCGCAGTGGAACTCATATTATTTCAAAAGCACAGCTCCAGTCCAAACACTCTAACGCATCGGCAAAACGCAAGGTAGCTTTCGATAGACTAGCAGCCTTAGTCAGCCTCCCTCCTACAACGGACCTCGCTGCAGCTGTGATCAACTGGCAAGACATTCTCAGAAATAAAAACAATGAACCCACTGGGTTGGCAACACCCTCTGCCTACCGCAAAATCAACAATGCACACGTCAGCGGACTTATAGACACCCACCTCACTTGCCCGCCCGATCCTACCATCACCACCGACACAAACCCACCTAACCCACCAACAAGCATCTATCAAGCACCCCCCACACAAGGGATCCCCCAACCCCAACCTCCCTCTACAACCCATTATACACACTCACTCACTGGACGCCGCTTATCCTATCCACCAATCCAACTAAGTGCAACATACACAAGCCCAATTGACTCTACTCCGGATCAGAACTTATTTCAGAGCAACAGGGAAGCACTTCCTTCAACCAACACACAACAAGTCCTACCAGATGCAACGGAAACACCAAATAATCTATCTGCCGATACTAATCCGCCTAGTAAAAGATTGTGTTCTAATCATAGACCAAATACCACAGCGGCCGACCTCATGAACGGCCTACCTACTCTGCCTTTAACCCACTCCAATATGCCACCCCAGTCAATTGCAGTACAACCAGGGCCAAAACAACCAGAGACAAGAGAGGGGGAGACTCTTACGCATAGAAATGGACCTTCCGTGCCCTACGATTGTCCCCCTGATTCCCTCATGCTGAAACGCAGAGCTTTGGAGCTACAAGAGAAACAGATAGCAAAAGAAACAACACCCAAAAATGCCATTAACACAATTTACCACTACTAAGACATCACACACATTGACTCGTGGAGAATCGTCTCAGACAAGAAGAGGGACAGGCATGACAACATGCCTTTACAGCAGAAACAGTACCTCACCCATTATGCGCACATGATTATAGAAAGGTGGGCGCTCCCCATCTTCAAAAAGGCCGGCTTCATGCCTGAAAGTACCCGTCCAATATCTCAGTTTGCCATTGAGTGCGCATGCTGTGAGGTCTGCTTCCTCCACTACGGACTTGAATCTGGGAAAACTGAGCCACCCTTTGACGATATGTACACCTGTGACTTCTGCAATCGACTTGATTGTTCGGAACTTATCACTGGGCTTGCCTAAATAACACCGGCTGCTATACAGAAAGACAGAGAGAAGAACTTGACCAAAATGATGACTGGGCCTGCCCAGCTTGTGTTTTTTTTCCCAGCTTTATGAAGTCATTGTCAAAGACTTACTTAAGTGACAAAAAAAATGTCCCGTGTTTTGAACAAATATTTGAACACGTTCTGGAGTTTGAGGCACGTGAGGATGAACCCAACCTCACTATGCCACCACCTGATTATACTTTGGGCGACCTAGAGCGACAAGGCTTGGCAAGAGAAGTCACGGATAACACCTGGAATTACAAACTTGACTCTCCTTGGACCTTGGAAATAAAGCTTTGTGCACACTGTTTAAAAAGTGTATTTTTGTGATGATAATATTCAAAGGAAGTTTTGCAAACAACCTCTGTTCACGCCCTTCTCCGCTCAGCCCACCCAGCAACTTGCGATTCGGTGCTCGCAAAGTCCAATCCGCGCATTGTTGGGATTCTCCTGTAATTAGGAGCGTAAGACGTGTAGGCAATCAGTCCATCAAAACGCAGTCCTCCAAAAATATGGCTGAGAGGGCAGGCTCCCTTCCGCTCTCCAACGATGCCACGCTCATGCAATTTGATGCATCCATGCCCAAGGAAGAGATCAGGGCTCTCTCCTTTTTGAAGGTTGGTCTTCACACCCCCAATTTCACACCTGTATGCTCATCCATCCATGAGCACTGCCCCTTAAATGGCACCTAGCCCTGCCCTCTCTGAACACATGACATTTTCTCAGGACAATCCCTCTTACGATGGACGCGGCACCATCATCGCGATCTTTGACACGGGCGTTGATCCTGGTAAGATTCGGTTAATGAACAACCCATGGAACTAGGTGCTGCTGCATGAGCTTGCATTACTGCCTTACTAACCAAACGCACTTGTATTTTGGGCCATCACCAAACAGGAGCTGCGGGAATGCAAGTCACCACTGATGGCAAACCTAAGGTCTGTTCCCGCAAAGAGCTGCCCTCTAATAACCAACATGTGCTCTAATAACCAACATGAGCTGGTCGCAAGCTGCACATTTTAAGGGAAATTTTGCTGAACTTGTCTTTTTTTATCCTGCGTTTGATGAAATGGTTTGCAAGGTTTGATGACAGCATTTTTAGGGCCAACAGCATGGAATGTCACTCGAGGGCAATAAAGTTTTTCATCCATAAGCTCGCATAACCAGGCGCCCACATGGGCAAGTCAGCGGCAGCGCGTGAGGCATAACAGCCAACCGTGAAAGTTGTGATCTCTCTGGAAAAGGCAATCTGCACTTCTCCTGCTGCCAATGCTGCGCCTTGAATGCCAGACACCATCTGTGTGTAACAATAACTGTCAGAGACCGTGCTGTAGTACGTTCAGCTCCTGTGGCCTCGTTCTGTGTGCATCTGGCACTCTTATGCCAGCAGCAGGAGTCTCCTATGATTGCGCCTGTTGTCTGTGCAAGGCGCAGTACTCGAACCTGTGCTGGACTGTGGCCGAGCTCTGCAGGCTATGCAATTGCCATATGTAGGTGCTGGATGTGATTGACTGTACGGGGTCAGGGGACGTTGACACCTCTTGCATACGAAAAGCTGACAATGGGGTCATTGAGGCATTGTCCGGGCGTCGTTTGAGCCTCAGTCCAGAGTGGAGCAACCCCACAGGTGCGTGGGCCACTTGTGTGCATGGTGTAGATATCCAGTCCTTGTGTAGATGCCTTTTAGGGACTTGTAGGGGCTGCATCCTAGAGGTGTGTGGGGGGGCTGGCAACTTGCATCAATGTCTCTACACGAGATCCATTCAGTGATGTCAACCCCTTCAGTGTGGCGCTGCCAATCCGAATGATGACGGGCCCAAAGCAAGCTTGCACCTCGGCAGTGTGGTAGACTTCCTGTGGGCTGGGCGCAAGATACCGCCCCTCCTCAGGCCTCACCCAATCCTACCGGAGTGCGTGCGTGCTCACATGCCCCCTTTGCTTTGCAGGCGACTGGCACGTTGGGATCAAGTTGCTGTTTGAGCTGCTCCCCACCTCTGTGGCAAACCGTGGCAAGGTGAGCAGAGCGCCAGAAGTGCCGAGTCCCCTGTGCAGGCCAAGCGTCTCTTAAGGGTGACTGTGCGGTCTGGGCATTGTCCTTGTGCTGCGCCTTATTGGGCCGTGCTGCGAGTTTTAGGGATGTGCTGATTGGCATTGGGTCTGAGGGAAGGGGGGGGAACCCCACCGACCCTGGGTCTTGTGCCTGATGCAGCAAATCGCAGCAGTCGACAGCTGGGTCCACAGCAACCTCGTGCCTGGGGGGACGTGGGTGTGCGCTGGGGTGCTGCGCTAATTCCACAGGGGTGGACCTGCTTTTGTGGAACTCCCTGCACAGGCAGAGCGCAAGAAGCACTGGGAGGAGGCGCACCGCGCTGCCCTGGCCACGGCAACTGCAGACTTGGCTGCCTTTGACAAGACCTCCAAGACAGGTGAGCTGTGAGGATGGTTCGGCCAGGCGTAGCGCCTGCTGCTGGGGCAGCTCCCTGCCATCCCGAATGCCTAGAGGCCGTGGTCATGCCTGCGTGCACCAAGTGTTTATGCAGGAAGTCCATCGGCATCCACTCCAATCTGTACCCTCACCCACCATCCCCACCTTTCTGCATCCTCACCTACCAGCGCCCCTTCAGGATCATGTGTCAACCTGCTTTGCCTGTGCTTACCTTACCAGCGCCCTTACCAGCGCACCAGGGCACGTGCTTGTGCTTGTCTTACCAGCGCCCCTTACCAGCACACCAGAGTACGTGTCAGCCTGCTTTGCTTGAGCGCTCCCCACAGGGAACGGTGTGTCCATGCCCAAATGCGCACTCCCGTGCTTCCTGCCTCATGCTTCAAAGTGCGTGCCCCCACGCAGACATTCCAGATGAGAAGGAGCGCGAGCGTGCCCGTAACGAGCTCGAAGGCCGGATCACAATTCTGAAAGATGCAGCCAAAAACCTGGATGACCCTGGTATGTCAGTTGGGCTGGAGCATTCATGCCACAAAGCACTGCAGGTGCCTTGGTCTGGCAGGCCTGAGCAGTGTGAGGGTTGGTGCCTGAGGCAGAGGGTCTGAATGTGAGGCAGCAAACAGGACAGAGAAATCGGGGCATTGGTGCTGCCAGCCCAGTTGGCAAGGCCTCCACCTCCACAGGAAGGTGTCTCCCATGAAAAGGCCTGCAAACATACACATGCACGCACATGCACAAACACGCAATGCACGCAACACACATGAGCCTGCACTTCTACTCTATAAAGGGCTTCATCTCACTTGTTCCTCTTCTGCTTCTTCTGTGTGCTCCTCTTCTTCGCCTTGCTGCTCTTCATCCTCTTCTTCTGCTGCTTCCTAGACCATGTGCATCGCAAGCATCAAGCAAGATGAAGCCCTTTATGGACTAGACTTTTAACTCGCAATGAAGTACCTGGATTTGACCCCGCTAAACAGGATAACCAGCTTCTGCTGCTTCTGGCTCTTCTGCGTCCTGCTGCTGTTCTTAGTCGCTGTCTTTACTGTCTGGATTGTCTGGGGGAGCTAGTCTGCGGGGAGGGAGAAGGCGTTGGGGTAGCGGGGTGTACTTGAGGGTGAGGGCTGCAGCATGGTGTGTATGCTGCCTGGCGGCGACAAGACGAGCGACCTTCTCCATGAAGAACTTGCCTGAACCTCTTCATGAATAAGGTCACTAGTGTTGCCAGCAACGCATGCAACACACACAGAGTCTGCGATGCTTGCTGTCCTCACAATCTGTTCTCACGCGCAAGGGCGCTTGCTGTACCACCCTATCTTGCGCAGGCCCCGCCATTGACGTGGTGACGTGGCATGACGGATCTGCATGGCGCTGCGCCCTAGACACGTCTGACTTCACGCCTGTGTCCCCCTCGTCAGGCGCATTCTCTGCCTCGTCGGGCGCGCCGCCTCCCGGCGCGCTCCAGACCTTTGTGCCATTGACCAACTTCAAGGATGAGCGCAAGTATGTGGTGCGGCATGGAGGGGACATTGCGCATGCGATGAGGTGGCGTGCACCCTTTTTGCACGTGCAGGTGGTGTGTTTGCAGGAACACAGTGTTGGATAGATTTTCCTCCAGTATCGCTGCTGGGGGCTTGTGTGCTCGCCTGCTGCCACAGTGCTTGAGGACTCGTGGCGTATTTGAGGACAGCGGGTGTGTTGCCCAAACACCCACCTTAGATCCCTACTGGATCTGCGCAATGAGCGTGTTACCTGTGCGTGCGTCATGCTTCCTTCTTGTTGGGCCATGGTCTAATTGATAAGGCGCAAGCGTTGCTGCTGAACAGCTGAGTGATGGCCCAGGGATGTAAGTGTGCAAGCATGCAACATCCATTCTTGCGTGTGCACCAAGCCAGTACACCTTGCATGCTGCGGCCCCCAGGTTTGGCACCTTCCCCGACCCCTACGCAACCAATTTTGCCATCAACATCTATGACGAGGGCAAGGTCACGAGCATAGTGTGCGACTCAGGGGCACATGGGACGCACGTGGCAGGTGCGGCGAGTGCGCTGTTGGACAGTGCTGCCTGTCTTCATATGTTTGAGACTGGGATGCAAGCTAACAGTCGTGTGTACTGCCTTGCTGGCAGCCCCACCAGGCAGCACTTTTCCCCGTACAGATTATGGGCACTGTTGACAAGCTCGCCATGTGGCGTGACATGCGTCACTTTGGAGGAGGGGGATGTGCAGAATGAACAAGCCGCTATGGCGGGGCACAGGCTGCACTGGCAGTGTTGCAAGATCCCTGAGTGCAGTTCATGTGGCTTTGTGTGGCTTTTGTTGTGTAGCATGCAACTGTAAGAGTGCCAATGCAACACAAGGGGATGAGAGGAAATTGAATGCTGAATCACACCTGAAGATAAAGCCAGACGTGTGTGCCAGGAAGGTGACGGAGAACATAGTGCGAGGAATTGCCCAGGAGAAACATGCCCATACGCTATCCTAGCAAATTGAGCGCATGCATTTGTCTAGTTGGATAAGTGTTTTACAGAAAATTTTACCCAACAAATGAGGAAGGCACAGCTAGCCTGGTCAACAAGGGTGCACTCTTGTTCCTTGCTTCACTTCAGGCATTGCCGCAGCAAACTTCCCTCAGGACCCTGGCATGAATGGTGTGGCGCCAGGTGAGAGGTGACAAAGGAGAATGCTCCATTGAAACAATTTTCTGGCGTGAATGGCGTGGCGCCAGGTGAGAGGTGACAAAAGGAGAATGCTCCATTGAATGAATTGGTGTGGCGCCAGGTGAGAGGTGACAATGAATGGCGTGGCGCCAGGTGAGAGGTGACAAAAGGAGAATGCTCCATTGAAACAATTTTCTTTCAGTTCCAGTGTTCGGAGTTTTCAAAGGATGAGCACTGTCCAGATTGCCTGTTTGTCTGCAACTTGCAGTGCCCCACACCTGTGTTGGCCAGAGCTCAGCAATGGTGATGCACAGCATGCTTGGAGGACATCAGCAAGAAGGCTGTAGGGCAGCCTCATGGTTTTCATAAACGAGCAACAGGCGTACCATGGATTTTGTTTATCATGCGCAGGTGCCCAGATCATCAGCTGCAAGATTGGGGACACGCGGCTTGGGTCCATGGAAACAGGTCCGGCTGTGCTGCGCTTGTTTGCGTCCCTGCCCAGGTTGCGTGGCAATTGTTTTCCTTTGGTTGACGGAGTTAGTGATGTGCAGCACTTGATGACGGATGCTGACCAAACTCACAGGGCCTGCCATGCAGTCACCTTATAGCCCAAAGGTGCCCATGAAAGCTAACAATGGTCTTGGGTATACAACACCATCAACCTTGAAAAACTTGCCAACAAGGCGTCACTCCATTACTTTCTGACAGGCACTGGGTGCACCCGTGCCCTCATAGCGACCTTAGAGCACAAGGCTGACTTGATCAACATGTCTTTTGGGGAGCCAACCACAACACCAAACGGAGGAAGGTGGGTCTCTTTCAGGGAAGGTGGTCCTGGTCATTGCTGTCAAGGAAACTCCCACTCGGGATGACTTAAGCGCTTGCAAAGGTTGGGGCAGGCAAGGGCTGAGAGCTGCACAATCCCTATTCAACTCCTGCATGCTTGGCAGAGGGCTTCTTCTTCAAACAAAAAGCTGTGTCTATATTTCCATTCCATCTTATGTGGTGGCGTCTCGCATGTCGACATTGCACACCGTCGTGACCACAGACCTGTGACCTTCTCTCCTACACATCAAACTTTGATCTTTGGCCAACAAATTGGCGTCCTGTGCTCCTGCACATCAAAATTGGACTGCACATCAAACTTGGATTCTTTGGCCAACAAATTGGCGCGCATGCAGGTTTATTGACCTTGCCAATGAGGTTGTGCATAAGCATGGAGTGATCTTTGTATCAAGTGCTGGCAATGCGGGGCCGGCGCTTACAACTGTAGGCGCTCCCGGTAAGAAGTGTTTGTGTGGGAGAGGCTAGGTCAGAAGAAGGGGAGAAGAAGTCATCTGATTGGATGCCTGGCCTGAGATTGCTCTTGCTTTATTTCTCACTTTCTGGCGCTCTTCTAAAGCATAGCCAGAAACCTTTTGCGATTTTCTGCATTTGTATCATCCTTGATATCTGGGCGAGCTGTTGACGTCCTCACAGACAGGTCATTTAACACATTATGGCTATGCTACAGTGTGCCTACTTGCGTGTCGACTGGCATAGGGGGTGAAATCAGCAGGAAGGATCAGGATCGCACGGACCAGCTGCTGTGCTTCAGATGCTGTGCACTAGGGCCATGTCAGATGTGCTGCATTATCAGGTGTTACACGTATTAGTGGTTGACGCAAGGGGGGGTCCAGCTCATGTGCTCACAGCGCGCCTGTTTTGTTGATTCCCTATGCAGGTGGCACAAGCAGCAGCATTTACGCCATTGGTGCGTACGTGTCTCCTGCCCTGGCAGAGGCAGGCCACAGCGTCCTCCAAATTCCTACACACGGGACACAGGCAAGGAACAGTGTTACTCCTGTGATCGTTTGCACATGAAGGAGTGCACATACCCCATGCATGCCCTGGGATATGGCTGTACCAGCACTCCTGGCAGCCTGAGTTGAGCATCCAAAGTGAAAATCAAAGAACAAAATTCATTTGATTCTGTCATGGCCTTCTGTCCGGCGGCCTAAAAGGATTTTGTAGGGCAAGCCTGCACAGCTTACTTGAAGCAGGGCAGCTGGGCATCTTGCATCCTGGCTTGGCAGCTGCTTCAGCCCTTTCAGCGCATGATGAGCCTGTTATCCTGGATACTGTCACCCTGCAGATTCATAGCATTGTGTGGAAGTGACCGTTTGTAAAATGTTGCATTGCCCCGTCTCTAGCTGTGCCCGTGTTGGTGCGTGTACGAGGAAAAGCTGGAAAGGCAATGCCCGTGAGCATGCCCGTCTCTTGGCGTGCACTCAGAACAGCTGTGTGTGTCGCGCATGTGTGTGTGCACATGCTTGCGTGCAACACAGTTGGAGCAGCTGTGCATGGTTGTAGGAATGTCCATGCTTGCCTGCAGTACAATTGGAGCAGCAGGGGCCCGACAGCAGATGGGGACTTGGGCGTCACCTTCTCAGCGCCGGGCGGCGCCATTGCCTCAGTGCCAACCTGGACGCAGCAGAAGCGCCAGCTCATGAACGGCACATCCATGAGCTCCCCTTGCGCGTGCGGGGGCATCGCGCTCATCCTCTCAGGCATGAAGCAGGTAGGCCTGGCGTATGGCCTCCCCCTGGGGGTGCACGCGCTTGACGCCCCAGGCAAGAGAGGC
>SL_4KL_010_BRINEDRAFT_10002583_pt1 | contig 10238 bp, 7 predicted proteins | sample SodLak_010_BRINE_2_FD_10664 | JGI IMG/M metagenome (IMG submission 10664) | reverse complement strand
CCGCAGAGTGATCGGGCCTACATCGAACGTAACGCGATTGCCCTCGTCAGCAACTACCAAAAGGACTCTCTCGACCACCGGAGTGCCGATTGGCTGGGACGGGACAGTCCCCGTAGTGAGATTAGTGACTCAGGCCTGTGGAACATCAACCACGTCGGTGAGCGGTATGACCTCGCGTTCCTGGACCGATTGGCTGACGCCGTAGAGAAGACTTCTGGACTCTGATCTCCAGTGGTTTGGCCGTCGTAGCGTTCTCCCAGGAGGCTGTTGGCATGAATCCGCGCGGTATCGGATTCACACTCTCGCATCGGATTTGGGTCTGTTGCTTAATCAACAGGTACTAAACGGCGTCAGGTGAGCCAGATGGAACTGAGCGGTAGTCAGATAGTCAGAGAGTTCCCGTTTACCCGGAGCCATTCGCGGCGATCCTCGTAATCCGGGATTAGAGCACCAACCGTGTTCCAGAACGCGCCAGAGTGTTCATTGTGTACTGAATGGGCCAACTCATGAGCGATGACGTAATCTTGGATTCGAACGGGTGCCCGGATCAGCCGCCAGTTGAGGCGAACGGTTCCGCTATCGTATTCACCCCATCGGCCGTCGATTTTTCCAACCCATACTGGTACGTCGTCGAGTCCTAACCGGGAGTCAAAACGCGACACTCGATTCGGGAGTTCTTCCTCCGCACGCTGGATAAACCAGTCGACGACCGCTTGATGCTTTCGACGAACGCTCACGTCGTCTACATCTCCGTCGAACCGGTGGACGCGAAGGGTGAACGTCTGCTCATCGAACGACAACGTCGGTTCCGGGACGCCAGCCTCAACCACCTCCAGTGGATACTGTCGTCCCCGATACTGGAGTTTCTCTCCGCTCATGTACTCCTTCGGATACGGAGCCCCCTCTTGCTCTTTGAGCCCATAGAGCTTCTCAAGCAACCAATCTTGGCGAGACTCAAGTACCTCCTCCACCTCCGCTACCGTCGCGGTCATCGGGGCCTTAACGGTCAGCTCCAAGGACGCATCTATCGACAGTCCCATCGTCTCCCGATCCTCGGACCAATCGATTGTGTAGGGAACGACCGTCTGGCCGATATGATGTCGGCGCTGTAGGCGTTCGCTCATTGGTAGTGATTCCGGGCCAGTTCGATAACGCGGTTGGTGAGCTCTTTGCGCTCGTCACCAGAGATGTCGATCTCAGACCGATACAACTCCCCCGTCACTTCCTTCCGCATCCGGTTTTGTAGCTGCGTCTTCTCTTTCCATTCAACCTTCGTTACGAACTCTTCAACGGTCCCAACCAAATCCGCGGTGAGCTCGATGAGGTCTTCCTCGTCAGCATCGTGCTCGCTCAGTACGTCCTCAACGGCGTGGTAGAACGAGAGGTCAGTCTCATCCCGGAGTCCTTTGTTCCGCGCTTGCTTGTCGCGGGAGCGTATCTCGTCCATCAGTTCTCGAAGCTCCTCGATGGTCTCGCGCTCGCTGTATCGCCCTTCTCGGTACTTTTCGATGAGTTCTTCGAGCCGGTCCCTGAGAGAGCCGTACTGGACTGGATCTTCGTCGAACCGGACGTTGATCTCGTGCTTGATGGCATTTTGCATCTCACTCGCCCGAGCTTCGTCGCTTTCTAAGCCTTCAAGTTTCGCGTCGTACTCGACCTCCTCCATGATCGAGACGGGTTCGTCGTTCAGAACCTCGATACCTCGCGACGTGATGTGGTCCTGGATCAACTCACGAACCTTCGCTCCGGCCCCTTCGAGGTTCATCGTCTCATCGCGGTACCGTTCCTTCGCCTTCCCGTAGATCGTGCTGAGCCGCTCAAGATCCTCCCGATACGGGTTCGCCATCGGATCCGGGAGGACGACGTCCATCAGCTGTGAGAACCGCTTGAATGCGTTCTTGAACTCGATCCGGCGGTCGTCCGGTTCAAGCGACTGAACGCATTGCTCCACGTCATCGAGATCGTCGAAGAACGAGACCGCTTTGCTGTGTGCCGCCTCAAGGTCAGGCTGTTTGTCCTCGACCGGCACCATCGCACGCTCGACGTCCTTCGAACTGAACATCGCGAGCGCCTCCTTCAGCTCGTCTGAAACGCCGTAGTAGTCGATGATCAGCCCGTGGGTTTTCTCCTCGAACGGCCGGTTTACGCGGGCGATCGCCTGCAACAGGCTGTGCTCTCGGAGTGGCTTGTCGAGATACATCACTTGGGCCACAGGTGCGTCGAAGCCCGTCAGAAGCATATCGCAGACGATAAGCAGTTCAACCTCGCCGTTCGGGTCGACGAACGACTCCTTGTACTGGCTCTTCTCGGAGTCGGTGGGCGTCCACTTTTTGATGTGTTCGGGATCGTTGTGCCCCTCGGAGACGATGACACGCGACTCCGGCCCGTTCAAGTTGTCGAGGGTCTCTTTGTACCGGATTGCGGCTTCCTTGCTTGTGGTGACGACCATGCCCTTGAACGGCTCAGGCACATCGTTCTCGTAGTGTTCGATGATGTCCAGTGCAACCCGGTCAATTCGAGGCTGGGCTTCAGCGAGGTCCTGCGTACGAGCGTATCGCTTCTGGATCTCCGCCTTCTCCTCGTCGGTCTTGTCCGAGAAGATGCGATCGAACAGGCGGTCAAGCGTTTCGCCTTCGAGGTGGATGTCCGCGAGACGACCCTGATACAGGATCTCGACCGTCGCGCCGTCCTCCAGCGACTGATCGATCGTGTACGTGTCAATGTAGTTCCCGAACGTGCGGCGGGTATTGCGCTCGTCCTTCTCGATAGGCGTCCCGGTGAATCCGACGTAGAAGGCGTTCGGGAGCGCCGTCCGCATGTTGTTCGCAAGTTCCTTGTCCTGCGTCCGGTGTGCCTCGTCGGCCATCACGTAGACGTTCTCGTTGCGGGAGAGCACCGGGAAGTCCTCTTCGTCGTCCGTGGTCTGGAACTTGTGAATCAGGGTCGTGATAGTCTCGCCCGCGTCGTACGAGAGTCGGTCGCGGAGATCCTCGATACTCTCGGCTTTCTTCGGGTTCGGGAAGCCACAGCGTTCGAACGTCGCATGGATCTGGTCGTTGAGTGCCCGGCGATCCGTAACCAACAGGAGTGTTGGATCGTCTTCGTTCCGTCGCAGTTTCAGCGCGAGAAAGAGCATAGTGAGCGACTTACCCGAACCCTGAGTATGCCAGACAACACCGCCCTGTGCCTCGTGCCGACCGCGTTTGTCTATCCGTTCGAGCGCCTTCCGAACAGCCCGGTACTGCTGATACCGAGCCACCATCTTGATCGCTCCACTCTGTCGGTTCTCGAATACCGTAAAGTGCCGTAACTGGTCGAGCAGGCGCGAGGGCTCGAACAGCGCGTACAGCATCCGGTACTGGTCTGGGAGGTAGCCGTTGAGGTCGAACAGCTCGATTATTTCGTCGTCTTCCAGCGGGTAGGCGTCTCGCCACGGCTTGTACTGGTCTTTCGGTGTTCCGTACGTGCCCATAACCGCCCCCTCCATCCAGGCCGCGACCGAGAACTGGTTGTACCGGAACAGCTCCTCGGCCCCCTCCGACTCTCCGTCGCGTTCGTTTTGATAGCGGGTGAGCTGATCGAGTGCCTCCGACCGCGGCTCCGGGATCTGCGGGCTCTTGCACTCGACGACGCCGAGTGGGATGCCGTTGACGAACAGCACGATGTCGGGCTTGACGCTCTCGACCGGCCCGGAGACCCGGAACTGGTTGAGCGCGAAGAAGTCGTTGTTCTCGGGATTCTCGTAGTCGATGTACTGAACTGTTTGGTGCTGCTTCCCGTAACCTCGATCCTGCTCGACGGAGATGTGTCGGACGAGCTTCTCGTGGATCTGCTCGTTTTCGTCCATCGTGCTCGTCCCGGCGACCTGCTGGATCTCGTGGACGGCCTTGTTCAGGTTGTTCTCGTTGAGCCACGGATTCAGGCACTTAACTGCATCGCGAAGACGAGGTTCGAGTACCACCGAGGACTCCGTCTCCCGAGGATCGAACCAGGTGGAGCGTTGCTGGTCGACGACCTCCCAGCCGAGTTGCTGGAGCGCGTCGAGAGCGGGACGTTCGGACTCGGCGTACTCGTCGGGCATAGTTAATCGGTGTTGACGCGAACCTTCCCTGTGAGCAGATCCTGCATTAGGCCGCGTTTGAGTTCTTGGAGCGACTCTTTGTACTGTATCTCCTGTTCTATTTTATCTGAAAACTTGGACATCACCTCAACAACCTTCTGTTGCTCTTTAAGCGGTGGAACCGGTATCTGCAACTGCTTGATTATTCCATTATTCAGGTTCCGAACAACACCACTCTGACTCATAGCTCGGATTTGGAACTCAACTAAGTACGACTCGTCGATGAGTAACGACACAAAATGTGGATCGCACACTGATTCATTAATCCGGAGTCTCATAAGAGCGGAATCAATAATACCACGCTCAGCATCTTCTGGGAAGACTATCGACTCACCTACTGTACCAGCCCTCGTGATCAAAATATCCCCAGGCTTAGGTTCAGCAGCTTTCAGTTCCTTGAAAGATTCTGCACTCAGATACTCGTCGCCGTAGTTGATGTTTCGTTTTGTAATAACCTCTTGTGTGTATAGTTTGTACCCCCCTTCCACTCGATCTTTTTTGTGGATTTTCCCACCAGGCGGGCCACCACGCAAGGGTTTGCCATCTGCACCATCAGATAGCAGCTCATCAATCCTCTGAACTGTCCATGCGTCAGGAAGGAGAACCTCCTTCGGACCGATCCGGTGTTCGACAATATCATGGGCTTCAAAGCCCTGATGAAGTATATTTTGGAGCTGTCCCGATCTGAGTTCTTCGGATTTCTTGATAATCTCGTCTGTCTGCTGGATCTGCTCGTCGACCGTCGAGAGGATGTCTGCGATACGGCGCTGTTCGGGGAGTGGTGGAAGCGGGACCAGGGTCTTTTCCAGGTCACCCCACGAAGTCCGCGGAAGATTTGTTCCCTCCATCGTCGAGACGGCCCGGTCCCGAACCAGCTTCGAGTGCATCAGGTATGGTAGGAACTGCTGGCGACCATCTTTCTTGGCGTATATCGGAATGATGTCCGAAGAGCAAACACCGGAAAACGGTGCAACAGCGGCTTTATTCAGGTTTGGACGAAGCTTCCCGAACAGAACATCTCCTTCACGGAAGACTCGTGAGCTACTGCGTTCACGTCCATCTTCGTCGAAGCCATTAATCGTGAGCTGTCCGCTGTCCAGATGTTTGAGACCGACATACTTGATTGTCTCATCTTCAAGGTCGTCTATAGATTCCCGTCTTCGGTCGAAGACGTCCCCGAACCGCACAGTTGACCAGTCGCTCGGAACGACAAGCGTCTTCGGTCCAAACTGAACCTCCTTGTAGCCCTCACGTAAGCCAGACTGTTCCAAGGCTTCACTCATTGGTATTCTAACTCCTCTATGTACTGCTGCAGTTCCTCGTCCGTCTTCCGACGCTCCTCGGCTAACCGATCCAACTCCTCTAACTTCGCACTCACGTCGATCGGCTCCTCCGGTTCGGTCGTATCGACGTAGCGCGGCACGTTCAGGTTCCAGTCGTTCTCTTCGATCTCTTCCAAGTCGACGAGGCGACTGTGGTGGTCTTCCTCACGTCCAGTCAGGAACGTCTCGGCAAGGTACTCGACACCCTCGTCGGTCAACTGGTTCTGGTTTGAAAGCTCCTCGAACACCTGCACGTCCGATCCTCGAAGCGTCTGATCCTCGGCGTAGATGAAGTGTACCTTGCCCTCTCGCTCCTCGGGCTTGTCCTTGTTCAGAATGAGAATACAGCCCGGCGACGAGGTGTTGTAGAACAGGTTCTCCGGGAGCGCGATCACGGCCTCGACGAGGTCGGCCTCCAAGATCGGCTTGCGGATCTTCTTCTCCGAGCGCGAGCGGAACAGTACGCCGTTGTCCATCACAACGCCCGCCTTTCCGGTCTCGTTGAGCGAGGCGATCATGAGCTGAATCCACGCCCAGTCGCCACGGTTCGACGGCGGGAGACCGTACGGGAAGCGGTTGTACGGCTCGTTGTCCTCAACCCAGTCCTTGTTCCACTCCTTCTGGTTCCACATCGGGTTCGCGATGACCCGATCGAACACCATCAGCTCGTCGTGATTCGTGATACACTTGGGATCGGTGATGGTGTCGCCCTTCCGGATCTTCGCGTCGTACAGCTCGTGGAGCAGGACGTTCATCTGGCCGATCGCCCACGTGTTCAGGTTCTTCTCCTGGCCGTACAGCGAGATGTCCGTCATGTCGCCGCCCTGCTCACGGATGTGCTCGGCGGAGTAGATGAGCATCCCACCGGAGCCACAGCAAGGGTCGTAGACGCGGTGACCCGGCTCCGGATTCACGCACTTGACGATGAGCCGGACGACCTCCCGCGGCGTGTAGAACTCGCCGCCCTTCTTGCCGGCGTCGTCGGCGAACTCGCGGATGAGATACTCGTAGGCCCGACCGAAGATGTCGGGGTCTGCGAGATCCACGTTCCGATAGCGGTGCTTCGAGAAGTGCGAGACGAGATCGGAGAGCAGTGAGTCGGGCAACCGCTCCTTGTCGTTGAAATCGACCGTGGTGAGCACGCGGTCGGCGATGGGATCGTTCTCGTCCTCGACCGCCGCGAGGGCCTTGTTCAGTGCCGCGCCGACGTCGGTCTCCTGCGCCTTGATGTGATCCCACCGAGCACGTTCGGGAATCCAGAACTCCTCGTGGAGGTCTCGGTCATCTCTGGCCGTCTCGATCGGGATTCCGAGCTCCTCGGAAACCTCCTCAGTTTCCTCTTCGAAGCGGTCATTGGCCCGCTTGAGGAACAACAGCCCGAAGATGTAGTTCTTGTAGTCCGCCGAGTCAATGCTTCCCCGAAGTTTGTCCGCAGCCGCCCACAGATGTTTTTCGAGTGTAGGAAGTGTGAGTAGATCCGGTTCCGTACCAGGTAGCGTTGCCTGGTCCTTTTCAGCCATAGCTCAACGATTATCTGCAGACATTATAATAGCAACGTCACAATCACAGACGTGTAGGACCTGTTCAATAACCCTGTCAAAACCGTCACCTGTACACCATTACCGAGGTTACCGCTTCTGTTGGCATTGTCACGGCAGAATCAATAATCCGGTTCCGAGTTTCGGGGGCCGCACATACATATGGGGGCACACATACGTACTGGCCGTCTCGGAAAGGCGGTAACGGCCGAGTTCAACTCGACCGGCACGTGACCTCTGATCCGACTGACGCGGTTGCCCTAACGCCGGACAGCCCGATTACGTGCATCCCACCCGGAGCGCACCGTGGCGGCGAATAGCCACCCGATGCCTTCTCACCCATCCTACACCCTGCCACCACCCCGACCGGTTCACCCCTGCGGGTCGGCCGTCGTCGCCGTGTTTCGAACATATGGGTCTTCGACAGTTAGTTTTCTCCGACCGCTTCGGTCTCCACTCCTTTCACGAGCTTCCGATGGAAATATTCAATCAGATGGACGTACGTCTCCGTTGCATCCGCCAACGCTGAATCGATCACGGCCTCGTCGTACCGGTGACTCTCCAGCGAGAGTTCACCGTGTACTGCACCGATGAGTCGGTTCCGAACCTCGAATCCCTCCAACTCATCCACGTGCTCGGAGAGAACCGTTCGGATCTGCTGTTGGGTTTCGTCGTCGGCACCTCGAACGGTGATCTGGAACTTGAGTGTAGCTTCCTCCTTGGGTCGCGGCTTGAAGATGTAGAGCACTGAGTCGGGATGCTCTGGATGGTTCGAGGCGGCCTGAATCACCCGGCTGGCACTGCTGCTGGCGATCTCGTCGGGATGGTTGACCTGGAGCGTGTCCTTCACCCGGTCGTAGGTGCGATCTCGAACAGCACTGATGAACTCCGAGTAGTCGACTGCCCCATCATTTGGCTGGATACGGGATAGGGGGTAATCGACAACAGTCGAGCTCACCAAGACGGAGTCATCCCCGTCTTCTGGATAATCAAAACGTCGTATCTCCCCACATTGAACGTTCAAACCCTGCTCCAACAAGTAGCGGGCGTTTGTCTGGGTCCGTCCGGAGATCTGCTCAGCGAGGATCACCATACGCTGGTGGGTGTTTATTGAGCTCCGATCAACCCCGCCAAATGTTTGTTTATGGGCTGTTTCGAGCGTCTCTTCGGCTACAACCTCGTTGCCTACGTTCCACTCTCCCCTCCGGATCTTACGCTTATACGCCGTATAGATGTCTTCCAGGTCTTCGTACGAACATCGGCTCAGATCAGATGCGTAGTTTTGGGGTTGACTGAGGATGGTTTCTTCGCTCGCGCTCCCTGAACCACTCTTTCCTTTTTTCAGCTCTACAACAACTACGTTCCCCCACTGATCAAGGGCGAGTAGATCTGGCTCTCCAGTATCCAATCCGTATTGACGCCCGAAAATCAACAACGGCTCACTGAGGATGGCCTTCGGATTAGCAAGCAACCACGATTCCAGTTGCCATTCACTTTCAACTGGTCGGTATTCAAGTTCATGTGTTATCGGTGGTTCAGTTCCAGTCTTGAAGTCGAAGATCCTCATCTGGCGTCTCTGACTCCTACTGTTTACTCCACCGACAAAAACTATACGAACGTATAGCTAATCACTTACGTTCGTATGTCAAATGGATTAAAATAGAAACCGCGGTTGTCTGACCCCTGTGATAGGCGGGTATGCGGCCCCGAATCCCGTGGATGTCACAATGCGATAACCGCATCCTTGAGTTTCTGGACGAAACGGGGATCGTCGCTACACCGTTCGTGATCTCCAGCAACATCGACTACTCGCGCCAGTACGTGAACCAACGCATCCGAATCCTCGCCGCTAACGACCTCGTCGAAAACACTGGTGACGGACTCTATCGAATCACTGATCTCGGTCGTCAGTATCTTGTTGGTGAGATTGACAAGGAAGATCTCACTCCAGGACAGCATGAAGGGTGATTGATCAAGATTTTTGGGAGGAGTGTCTGTATTCTACGGTATGCCGAACCCATTATTCTCGACCTACACCCAAGGTGAAAACCGGGTTACATCGACGATTATCGCCGTTCTCGAACACGTCAACAACCAACTAACTGAGGACATCCTCGAAGCACTCATCGATGAATCAGATCTCGGGCTCGTTTCGTTTGATAATCAAGTGACGGGTGTCGGTTCCATCCCGGATGCTGCAATCCGAAGTTCGACTGCGCTATGGTTCGAGACCAAGACCAGTCGTGACGCGGTTGATCGGGAGCAACTGGAAAACCATCTGAAAGCACTTGACGAGGAGTCTACGGAGCTTCAGCGACTGATCGTCCTGACACCTGACGGGCGAATCCCTGAGGAGATTGTCGAGATCGAGGATGAGCGCGTTGTGTGGGTGAACTTCGATACACTCGTTGATACTGTCGAAACTGTCCTGGATCGGGACGTGGGAACTGCGGAAATGAGCATGTCTGTCCCAACCGAGCGTGAGGCGTTTCTGCTCCGCGAACTCACCCGATTCATCTACGACGAGGATCTTGTCGGTGGAAGGGAAGATCGCGTGCTCGTCGTTGCGGCCCGGAAGGCTTGGCCGGAGTATCAGAAACACGGTCTCTACTTTTGTCAACCGAATCGGTCGTTCAAACCCGTCTCGTACATAGCGTTCTACAAGGATGGCGAGATCAAGCCCACCGTCCCGAGGGTCACAGACTCTATCGAGAGCATTGAGCTCACCGAGCAAACGGTCCAAGGACATCCTGATCTCTCCCAATCCCAACGCGAACAACTGCTGGATGCAGTCGAACAGCTACATGCCGAAGGGTCAGAACGATACGGTGACACAGAAAAAGTGATCTTTCTCCGTGAAGGTGAAGAACTCAGTCAGCCGATCAAGAACGATAAGACAGCGAGTGATTCCGACCGGACAGTCGCCTTTGTTCAAGGCCATCGGTATGTCTCGTTCTCGAAGCTCCAGCAGAATCCCGAATACACGACAGAGTTGGAGGAAGCGACCTAATCGGGGGTCGCCGTCACAGTCTCTGATGAAGCACCTGAACGATCTTCCCCTCCAACGGGAGAAGGATGACGAGGCTGTCCACATCGTTGTCACCGTATGAGACTTGTACCGCCTTTGAGACCCTATTGTGCATCGCTACCAGCTCACCCGTCTCGATCTCCCGGAGATTGCGGGGCATCTCGTCGCCGTAGACGTTGGTCACAACCTCGTGTTCGCGGTCGGTGAACTCCATCGCTATTCCTCCAGCG